>Ga0247760_1000251_pt1 | contig 61297 bp, 71 predicted proteins | sample UWRJL171409R4_FD_179936 | JGI IMG/M metagenome (GOLD analysis project Ga0247760, IMG submission 179936) | Plant litter microbial communities from Arlington Agricultural Research Station in Wisconsin, United States - UWRJ-L171-409R-4 | ecosystem: Environmental > Terrestrial > Plant litter >... | reverse complement strand
AGATTTCAGGCCTCGCGGCCTTGCAGTAATGCTGAGAATCATTTGGATTACAGTTTGGTATCAATAATTGGTGTGAGTTGCTGCAAAAAAAGATCTCACACTATTGCAGTAATGGTGGAAGCCATACCATTTGTGGGGGGGTGCCCCTCCATTAAAATGGGCCATGCGTGGGTGCCCCCCTAAGAAATGGGGGGCGCCCCCCTATTAGATGCCGTCGATTTTAGGGTGGTGAAATGGGTATGGTCGAGGCCAAAATTGGTCGAGCAGCGCATCACCTGATATACAACCCCAAGATGTTTTTTGGAGGCAGGTGCCAAACAGGATCGTGTGTTCAAAAAAACGATGACTCTTCACAGGGACTAAACAGGAGGTAGGAGCCAAGTCGCCAGCGCCCTCCAGCCTAAGCAAGCAAGTGCTTTCCAACAAAAAAAAATAGGGACTCAGTAATGTGGCATGTGCCACCCGGCCTTAACAGGAGCCCCAACAGTTCTACCAGGTTTCATAACCCCACCGACCTCAACAGCCCACCACCAGTACCACTAACTGCCACCATCACCACCATGGGGCTTGGTGACCTACACCATACAACACCCAAGAAGGCTAAGATACTTGGCACAATTCACTACCTACGAACCCACAATCTTCCTTTCCACACAATCGACGTTTTTCGGCATAACCAGGTCAGTAAAACCAGGCTGGCAAATTGTGCACGACGGAGATGGTGAAGAACATCGCGAACGGAGACATCTGGAAACCGAGGCCCAAGCGATGGAGGAAGTGCTCAGGAAGTACGGGCATAAGGCACGCCATTTAACCTAGAAAGGCCTGGCTATCGATGCCGGTCTGCCAGACGTTTCGTCTCATATAATTACACGGGTAATAGGTACTCTTAACTACCGGTATTATATTGCCTGAAGGGATCACACCACCCATTGGCACCGAGGAAACTGTCCCCAGCGTCGTGTGCCGCGCCCGTCACTTGAGGGGCCATTAGCGAATGCGCGGCATAGCACGTGCAGATCCGGGGTTTGGGGCCAATGGGAAGCCCCGCATTGGAGATGTTCTAGACCTCGAGAGGCCCTGATGCCCCCCTCATCTTCCCACCTCCATGTGCTTCCTGCGACTGCCATCCAACCGAAGCTCAGGGGGCAGTTCCGGCCCCACCCAGCTGGGAGCCTCCCGACGCAGCTTAAGCTTGGTCTTCCGGATCATGCTCCCAGGATGACGTGATGGTCCGGCTCGGCGACATGAAGTCGACGACCCCGGGGACAACACACCCCGCGGCCTCCTGAAATACAAGGATAAATTTTTCGCCCATTGGTCACACAGCTATTGGCCGGATATGACACGCCATGACCCTTCTGTCATATAACGATTGCTGAGAGCTGCGTAACTGAAGACCAACGGCTTGGGTCGGCATTCCACTTGAATTCGAGCCAACCTTTTGAGAGTGAGGTGATTTCCAAGGCCGTGGCGCACTTGAGCCTTCGAGTTTCTCCGTCCTGCAACCCGGTCCAACCCGGTCTCCTGTCCCTAGTTCACCCTCTTCCCACCAAGCTGGGTCCCGAGTGGCTACATTAGGCGGATCAGCTAACTCGAACCTTCCCCCGGAGCCGTCCGCTCCAACGGGATTCTCAACGAAAAATATCTCGGGCATTTGCTCTGCTTGATCACATACTAGGGTTGGATCAAGCCAGAAGAAGCAAGAAGCAGCCAGCGATCCCGGCCTTTCCGCTCTCCCGTAGGTAACGCGCCGCTGGCAGCCATCGGTATATAGACTGACTGATCTGGTGAGTGGGAACAGATGCCATTCTGGTTCTTGTCGGTTCCGGAGGCGTCTTGGCCATCTAGAAACACAGTCAGCAACCGTTTCACAGCAATACCATTCATCAAAAATGTTGCCGAGACCGACCGATGATCTGCAGTTCTTCGACTATGACGTTCAGGAGCCAGAGGTATGCAGACTTTCATCTATTTCATCCTCCAGACGCCCGCTATGACACCACATCTGCTTCGCTGCTTCGGAGTGTGCCGGGTTGAGGGCTTGTCGACCTAGAGCAATTGGGCAGAAACAGGACGACGGCGAAAGGAATGTGTGTCTCAGGAGATACTACGCTGTCCGAAGCCTGGGCCATGGTCTTGCCAAAGGGGTGCGAGGAAGAGAAAAAAAGGGATGACCGGGCCGGATTTATGGAGAATGGACACTGCCGAGAGTAAAAAGGCAAAGAAACGGCAGATGGTGTGCGCTGGCGAATCATGGCTCGTTTCGTATGCGAGGCGGCGAGTGTGGGCTGACTTTCTTATCACAGCACCTGATCGATGGACTTGAGTTGGGTGACTTCTGGTCACAGCCCACCTGGGATCCGGCACACATTGACTTGAGGTCCTCAACCGAACAGCCCAGCGTCGGTATTTTCTCGCCGACGACGACATATACAGGCCCGCCGCCCTTGTTCGATAACAGTGTGCCCTTTTTCGAGAGGCTGCCGCTAGCGAGCGGCGCGTTATACAGCAGTGGGAGTTCGCCAATTGTATCAGAATCATCAAGCCTTAGGCTTTATGGGGGTGCCTCGCAGCAGGTGTCACCGAGCCTGTACGCAGACAGCTATATTTCGCCCAAAAACCCCCAGGGTTTCGATTTCTACGCAACAGACTACTTTAGGCTCGATCCCTCTGAGTCAGGCGTAGTTGCCTCGCCCGACCTTGTAGGGAGCAACTTGAGCGATTTAGGGCCTGCGGAGTACGGGTGCGAAACGATGTATCGAGGCGAAGAAGCACCGAAAGGAGAATCCTCCAGCGCGGTACCGAGGACGAAGCGCACCAGAACGGCGCCGAAGCAAGATTTTGGGGCCGCACGGAGTGTTTCATCACGCCAGCGCCGCCCAGAGACCGGCAGCGACAGCTCTGGCAAAGGCAAGCTGCGCAGCGCCTCCCGAACCTCTAAGAACACCAACCCAAAGTCGAACGAGACGACCGAGGAGCGCAAGACACGCAACGCCCACAACATTGTCGAGAAGCAGTATCGCAACCGCCTGAACGCCCGGTTCGAGGGTCTCCTAGGTGCTCTACCAAGCTCGTTCCGGTCACCTGGCAGTTGTGACAGCAATGAGGAAGTCCGCCTCAGCAAGGGCGATGTTTTGGATATGTCGACGACGTATATACGCACACTGGAGAGCCAGCGCAGCCAGCTGGAGAAGGAGCACGAAGAGTTGATCAGCAGCATTGACCGGCTGCATGTCATGCTGGCTAACGAGAGCCAGCCAAATCCTCGCGGTTTCGGCAGTGATGGCAGTTGAGATGGTGTTGCAAGTTATGCTTTTCTTGAACGAGTGCTTATTTGGAGGTTTTGTTTCAGTCTCGCGAACGCTTTCCCAGTAGCAGATGCATTTTTGAGCGGTAATGATCGAAAAAGGAAGCGACGGCCCGGTGAGATGGCAAGGTGGATTGCATGCGCGCACTGTGGCAGTTCCAGGCCCAGCTGCTGACACTTAAAAGTGGAGAGACGCGAACGACATTCGTATGAGGAACAACAGCTTCTTTTGGTAGATAATTACTAAAAATAAATTCAGCAGGTAGCTGCTTAGCCCCCTGGGTTGTTTACGCCTCCCACCCCAACTCCAACTTCATTGCCACCAGCATCGAGCACGAACCCAACCTCACCGTCATCCAATCACTACTCGCCACCACTGGCAACTGGCCCTCCCTCAAGACGGCTGTCAACTTCACTGGCAATGTCGAAGCCACCCTCGGCACCCTCCTCGTCAACGGCATGGCATGCTGCAACCCGTCCATTCGTCCGCTCCTCACCCTCTCGGACCCTTCCGGACCGTGGTGGCGTTCCTTTCTCCCCGCCGGAAACAGAGTCATTTGGCCCCGGAGATCACATCGCCTACGCCACCACGCCCGAAGAACGAGCAAAATACTACCATGCTGATTGAATACAATGAAGCTCTACTTGCCTGTTTGTACCGGGATAGTAGAATGACATTGACGCTGACCACCAAATAAACATTCTGCAACGAGGGAATATAATCATATTAAGCTGTCATCTCTGTATGCGAACCGAGCCACCGGTGCTCCTCTACCCGCCTTGCTGAATGATATGTCCTCTCCAGTCTCGACAGCCTTTTCCAAAGCCTGAGCTTTTTGGCCGAACGGCAAAATCCGTTCCATGACCACGTATTTCACACTTCGCCCGTTCCTTCAGGTAAATGACCATCTACCGACACATCCCCCCTTAATCCAACGCCATCCACCTCCGTCGCCGCACTCCCCAATGGCCTGTGCCCCCCGCTCTTCCTCGTATCTGTGAATGTCGAAGACGCAACACGGGTCCTAGACCCCCTGTCCGTCCACCTCCAGCTCCTAATACGCATCGATATGGCATAAATGACTCCGTAGTTTGACGGCTCGGGCCTGTCTAACCAGCGGAAAGCGTCGGGGAAATGATGTTTTGCGAGGGCTCGGAGACAGGGGAGGCATGCGCAGACTATGCCGACTGTCATTTCGATGATGCTGGGGGGCATAGAGTCAGTGTCTAGGGAGGGATGGGCAAAAGGGACGAGGAAGGGAAGAGATACCACCAGATCAGGTTGGTGCAGTACGCCCATGTCATGTCGTTGTAGTCCTTCCCCAGCGGGATGGCTGCCAGGCGAACGAAGCTCACAGCGGAGACGCTGAATCCTGTCAATCATCTCGCCCGTTCAAGAGAGTTCTGGCATGAGGATAGCACTCACAAACCCCCTGTCATCAGAACAACCGAAATTGCAACCTTCTGCTTCCAAGAAACCCTCAAGGGCTTCAACAACCAAAGCGGCATAACAAGCAGCACAACATCAGTGCTTGAATTAATCGCCGCTGAGGCAAGATACGGCGTATAGAAGTCGTTACATGTTCCCTCGACGGTTGGATCCCAGAACTTGTTCATGGGATTGCATAACCAGAGGAAGGGGAAGCCGGAGGTGAATGCGTTGCCGATGATGACGAAGAGGAGACAGTACGCGACGAGGCGGAAGGGACGGTTGATTTCAGCGAAGCGGAGGTAAAAATAAATAATGGATGATTTGATAAAGGCTGTGGAGAGGTTGTAGGATATTGCCGCGGGAATGCCGAACTGGGAGAATGTGTTAGGATAGGCTTGGACTGGAGGTGAAATGGATCTCACGATAACAAAGCGGGTGAACATCTCAGGTGTGACGTCCCACATATGTTGGCCGACTCCGTTTTGTGTTTCTGCAGGGATTGTTAACAAAAAAATGGACGGTGATCTCATCGTGTTAATAAGCCTACGCGCGATGTTGACGGCGGAGTTCATGATCATGAATACCAACGCTGGGAGGATGAGCCCTGAAGTTTGTTAGCGGCATCATTCAAATGTCTTTGCCTCCCCCGAGAGAAACGCACAGTCATCGACCCGCACTTTCTGAGCGACAAAATGAGCCGTGTACATGCGGACAGAGACGAAGACGATAGCGCCGACAATACATAGTGACGCGCAGAGAATCAATTGCCATCCAACTGACTCAGGATTTGCAAAGTTGGGTTCCTGGCCTGGCGGAGGCGGCAGCATGCCCGGGAATGTCCCCATTGCCAAGGACACACCTAAAGGATTCGGATGCTGGTTGCATTCGTGCTGACGAAGTGAATTGAAGAGTGAGCGACTGAGGACGGAGCCAAGTCCTCGGGCCCGGGAAGCTGGGTCAAGAATACGGGGTCTGTCAGCGCACAGACACTGGAAATGTGGGGTTTTTCTTTTTGCTGGAAAGGTCCCTGGTGGTCCCCTATCCCTGCGGGCCTTATTGTGGGCAAAAGCCATGTCATTTCATTTGGACGAATCAGGACTGCTTTGGTGTCGAAATTCGGGATCCCATGAATCGCTTCGATGCACCTGATCGGACATCGGGCACCTGGGCCCATCCCGGTTTGCCACGATCGTGCAGCAGCACAACTTCGGTATCGAAAACTGGTGATCGTGGCTGTTTTGGCTGTTTGGCGTCATCAGAGGCTTCATTTCAGTTTGATGGGAACGGTGAGGCGTTCCCGGACTCTTCTGCAAGCGATTGCACCTTTCCCTATGTGAACCTAACTGCTAGGCAGCATCTCGGCTTCTAATTTTAGTGGGAAAAGGGTGGAAGGCGCCAAGTCCCCGAGCCCATTACATGATGATTAAGTGACCGACCGGCGAGGTAGGGGTTACTGCTCTCCAGGAAGTCATCGCATTTTGTCAGATGCCTCGTTCCCGAACGCCAAGACAGACACTGACAAGGGAGAGAGTGTGGATGGTTCTAGCGTCAGTGACTGGTGATCGACCATTATCTCCTTCACCGTGTGGATCTTTGGTATTCCGAGTATTGGGTATTACCTGGCCATCGTGGTGATGTGTCCAGTGCTGCAGATTGGGGTGTATGGGCTGATGTACCGGGTGATGAAGCCAGCGGGGATTGTGTTTCGGCTGAGGGAGGAGGGGGAGGGGGAGGAGGAGGAGGAGATGGAGGAGGAGATGGAGGAGGAGATGGAGGTTTACCGGCCGCTTATGGGCTAGGGGAGCGGTGGAGATAACGGGGAAGGAGGGGAAGGGGAATGAAAGGAGGGATAGTGAAGCTGCACCATTATTGTGACCAGCGGCGTCGATGGAGAGTCCTTTGCTGAGCTCGAGGGCAGGGGGGCATGCATCGCCGCGAGTGTCGGGAGATTCGCGGGGGGTTGGGACGGGGTTGGTGGTGTCGCCTTCCATAGGATGGGGGAAGGGCGCCGAGTAGTAGATATGGGTAAGGGAAGGCAGTTAGAGTTTGTGTTATCTGCAAGTACTAGCCCACTACAAAGCCAGAGAGCCCTTCTGGTGGTGGTTAAATTGTGGCAAGCCGCATGGCTGCAATTGCCAATTCCAGACCCTTTCTTTCTGACACATAGCCTCGCTAGTGTTCTGGCACTGCGTAGTCATAACCCCTTTCTTCCTGACGAAAATGTAACAGGGTTGCTCTTCTATGTGCCATACCAGAATAATAATCACACGGCCACTTTGTCTCCAAACTAGTCCATCTTGGCAAATTCACCGACCGGTCACACGTAACCAATCGCGACACGCACTCATGATAAATTGGGCAGCGGCTTATTCTTTAGCGTGACGGTGGTGGTGCCACTTGCCGTCCTGGTCTCATTCCAGGAAAGCGTCCAAGTACTGTTGGTTCCTGTCGTGCATTACCACTGCACTAAAAGCACGCAACATCCATTACTCTGACAAGTGGTAATTGCTGTCATGGGTCGCGTCTTCTTTTCTTCCAATTGAAGGGGTCAGCTCAAGGGTCTTCCTTCTATTTCCCATCGCACGGCCTCAGCAGACACAGCTGAGAGCCTCCTTTTGCCCCAGCGTCGACACCACTTCCCCAAGCCTTATCACCACTCGGCGAAGACGCAGGCTGGGAAAAGGTCATACCATGCTTGACCAATAATCCAGCTCATTGACCATCGGGTATGCCACTAGCGTTGCTGTGCGCGGAGTGTGCAGACGCCATGTGCAGAATTGGGCCACATTTGCCACCACTACTGCAAGCAAGGCCGCCACTTTATCGCTCTTTTTAGAGACAAGGCTCCGTGACACTTTCTTTTGCCAGCAAGATGGTCTTGGTAACAGCAAATCCAATGTCACCAAATACCCTTGAAACAGAAGAGCGAAAAGCAGACGGAGCCCCACATGAAGAGCACACGACAGAGGGGCCGGTAGCTGAGAAGCAAATTGCTAGTGGCGAAACAGTCGGAAACGTCACTCCACGGTTGGACGCCGTGCCAGCAGACGAACAAGCTATAGATCTTGTTCAGCTAAATGACACGAACGACAACGATGGTAAGTCTTTGATAAATTTACTTACGCCTCAAGTTTGATAGGTTTCTTCTTGTCTGTGCCGTCTTTGTCGCCTTTGTCTGTCATTGAGCGTTTCTCTCGGTAACCCGGGCCAGGGAAAAGAAAACCTTGATTTTGATACAGAACTATCACCAGAGGAATTCCCTGACAGACTCATCTTCCGCCCCATAGCACTTCGGACATGGTACTTACTCACAAGTCTGCAGACACCTCAACAACAACCACCGAAGCGGGGAAGGAGGATACAAAATGTAGGTATCTTTTGAGTCCAACACCCCTTTTCTCCTCCACAACTAACACGCCAAAGTCACCACCAAAGAGCTCTCTAGCATTCGATTTAACTCAACTTTTCACGAAATGCGCTCCCGCTCCGTCATAACCAACCTAATATTTGCAGTATTAATGCTGGCCATCTACATCACAGCCCTCGGCATGGGAGCCGCCCAAAGCCCCCAAAACATCTTCCATCTCCGCCCTTCCATGTCCCCCGCGCTCACAGAGTTTGCCTTCCTTTTCTCTCACCCTCGTCTCAGACCTCAACCTAGTGTTCTGGGAGGACATATACCTCTTGGCGACCATCACCGAACCCTTTGCTGCCATGATGTGTCAACCCGGCGGCGCCACCGCCGAGGTTAGCATCCTCCTCTCCTACGCCAACATGCCCCACTACATCGCCATGTTAGAATCTATGACTCGTGGTCACTGGAAGATCTTCCGCACCGCCACGCTTGCTCTGCTCCAACGGATCCTCCCCATCGTCGTCGGCGCCAGCGTCACCGTGCGGAGCGGCTACTGCGACAACGAAGGATGCACAGTCGAGTTCTCCGTCCCGATGAGCATCATCACCATTGTCTGGATGGCGGCGTATCTCGTTCTCATCCCTTACGAGGTGCTCGAGCCGGGATACACAAGACATCTGCCCCGAGTAAACATCACTATTGGAGACCTCCTTTCGTGGTCGTGCTCTAGTCGCCTTCTCCGGGGGCATAACTTAAACATCGTGCCGGAAGGTGAAGACTCTGAGCCTCTCGCAGAAGAGACGGGTTTGCTTGCGGGAAATCCACTGGACGTTTTTGGAAGTGGGAGGCAGAGCGAGAGATGGTTCATGGAAGCGCGGTTGCGACTGGCGCAACAGAGGTTTTCCTTTGGGTTGGAAGAGATTTCTTCAAAGCCCGGAAAGTTCACAATTGGGATTAAGAGTGTTACCAAACATCGTACTACACCGTTCCTGGGACGGAAGTCAGAAGGGCTGAGGAAGGGGTTTGGAAGGGGTTTGGAAGAGCTTGGGGGTTGCTCACGGGTGATGATGATGATTCGGAAGACAAATCGATTCTGGGCGCTGGGAGGTTTGTGGTAATTGAGGAATCGGAGACGCATCTTGACACGGCGGGAACGACTGCTGGGGTTGCTGGGATGAATGCTGGGAGGGGCGCAGCACCGCAAGAAGGACAGGAGGAGGAGGAGGCAATATAAGCTGGGTACCTAAGTAAGGTTTCACTGATAGATGGGGATTTGTCTGGACATGGGACTACTGTCGTCGCTAGTGAAATCATCATTGCGTAGCTATTCGAAGCGCTAAAAGCATAACAGAAGTAAAACGATGCAGAGGAAAGAAGGAGTTGATGGAAAATTATGAATGTAACATGAGTGTGAACAAGATGAAAAAAGAGCAGGGTCTCTCAAGTCAAACCGCATGCTTCCTCAATACATGCTGTCTTGATGTCGGCGCGTCGATCAAGGCAACTCCTTCTCTGGATTTTCACAGGCATTTGCTTTCCTACATCAATAGTTCTGGCCGTACTTCTCAATCGAGCGTCAGGACAGCAGCAATACGGTAGCCCGCTAGGTACCTTGCTGAAGGGTACGCCACCGACTTTAGTATGCATAGTAACCATTCACTCTTACCTGAACTCTAAGCCGGGTGATGAAGTCTGTATGTTGGAAGGACCCTAAGTACCGTTTGTGCTGCGGTCTATTGGTGACGGTGAGATTGATCTCCATGGGGAAACACCAAGGGATAAGCAGAAAGGTACTTTACACTTGTTGGGGAGGCGTATGTTCATGGAGTTTCTGACGGGGAGTGGGTTGCTGGTCGCTCTGAGGCCGATGTTATTGAGGTAGTAACTGTATAGGGAAAGTGCGGGAACTCTCCCCCGCTTATCAGAGCCGGATGTGAAGGGAAGCCTTTTGCTGGCGTATCTTCACAGAATATGATAGCTTCACTGTCTAAGTTGATGGAATCCAAAGGATCTCCAGCACCACCGTCGTAATCAGAGGAGCAGTGTTCAGCGCATGAGGTCGGTCGAGAGCAATGGTGGGAGGTCGTTCCGGGTTTGGAGGGCTGATGACGAGCCGCGGTCACCGCGTCTACCCGACCCATGGCCCTTGAGGTGGGCATGCTCTCATAGAAAGCGGGATTTGAACCAGTTTGGAGGGGCTACTCAATAGCGCAGGGAACGAGGCCGTGGGGTCTCTAGTTGGCTTCGCAGCATATGAGCCTATCGCCCGAGGAGAGAGGTATTGAGGCTAGTGAGCACAGTGTTCAACTTGGGGGTACGCCCAAACATGTTCATCACTCGCTGAGCCAGTCTCGCGACTAACAATGACATATCCGAGTCAGCTTGTCTCTCGACAGCGTTTTGTTGTTATTAGATGGCGTTGGCGGGTTGATACTGCGGCTTTTCGTCTGGCAGTGCAGTTGAACTAACGTGAAGCTGGGGTCAAAATAATCCCGTTGTCAAGTGTTGGGTCCAAGGTGGATGCGACCCCGTTTGGTAGACCTAACGCTGTTTGGGGTATGTAGCAGTACAGCAGTGGTTCCATATTCTGCGCGGCCTGGGGATGGAGGGGTCGAGGTGGGCCTATCAGGATCCCGCTTGGCAGAGGACAAGGACAAGGGTTCCCCACCCAACACTGCGGGGCAGGAGAGCTTCCCTCCTGCAAAGATTGCGCTACATCGTCGGCATCAAATCCCGAGCGTGTCTCCTCTGCAGGGATATCCCCCTTAATCAGTCACCACTTTACAGGTTGTATAATACAGAAATGGAACTTTCGTGTGCCCAGATTCGTCTTTGAACATTGTGTATCATCCTCAAAATCACTCCAGTCTGGTGTTACAATTGGCACCCAAGTACATAGGTATTGATCTACCCCTCCTTCCGCTTAGGGAATGTGTTTGCCGGTGAGGGGTTCCATCTCGGGTTGTGGCTGACTACGACCGGTGAGCTGCTGTGAGATTCCGCTAAAGTCAGCATTCGGCAAAAGTAGCATCATACGACTGTCTTGCATGCAGATAAACTGACTAGGGCAGCACTCGGGGCAGTGGTGCGTGCATCCGGTACTGGAGGCTCGCAGCAGCATGCCGATGATGACGACGCGCAACATCCTCGGCCGCCACTTATTGTCCACACTCCGTAGGGCAGATAAGCTCTCGTTCCCGTCTTGCTTTCCGGGGACAGTTCACACACTTTGTTGTCTTGACTGGCTTCGTCTTGAAGCTTGACATTGTGCTTTGCGTTCATGAGCAAGCGCAGAGAGGACGGACCGCAGCTCATAGAAGCGCGAGTAGTTCCCCCGCATGCGGGACGACCCCATATGCGCCCTCGAGTCCAGCTACCCCACCTCAAGCCTCTCTGATTGCGTCTCACCAGACCACCACGATGGGTGACTACTGGCAGCAGGTCAAGCTCCGTGATCCGTACATCTTCAGAAAGGCAGAGGACGTCTTCAATGATCTCAACAACTCGACTGGACTCAAGCAGCCGACCAAGATCTCGTGCCAGGATGGCGATCAGCTCCTGTTTGACGGCAAGACGAATCCCGCGACGAGCCATGGCCGCATCTTCCGTTTCAATGACGGTACTATCCTCTTGATCCAGTTTATGAGACCCCGGGTTTGGCGGATTCGCTTTAATCCCAAGGCTAGCGCCGGAAGTGATTACTCTGACTTTAACTCGTGAGCATCTGGTTAGCTTTAAGGGGATCGTGTGCCGGTGGCTAAAATTTGCAGACGAACCATCGTCCAGGACACGCTGAGCAAACTGATTGCTACCCTGGATGCAGTGGAGGGAATCACATGGGCTGTCGAGCTCATCACAGACCCTCAATACTACATCCTTCAGTCCGTCCTTGATCCCAACGGAGGCAACCGCAGGGTTGACTTGCAGCTGTGGATCCGCAGAGATCCCTTCCAGATCACAGCTGTACGCGTCCTGGAGAGCCTCCAACCCGCCGAGAGGATCCCAGAGGTCCAGATCTTGGACAGTGCCAAAGCGAAGCAACTTGCGCTCCCGACAGCTGACGGCCGCTCTAGCGCTATCATCTGGAAGACCAAGCTCCGCGGCCTCCAGTACCGTGACAACGCGACCGTCCTGAATATCGAGAAATCCATCACAGCGGACTTTGTCGGCTTTGGCGAGCAAGGTGGCAAGAACCTGTTCAAGAAGAAGACATACCTAAACTACTTCAACTTTGACAACATGAGATATCAGAACGTCTACGGACAGGGTCCGCTTGACGACAGAGAGCCTCTCTACCACTCGGAACCCTACTTCCTCGAGGTCGACTCGTTGCCAGGCTACAGGTCCCAGATCGCCACCTTTATCGACAACTACTCGCAGGTCTGCATCGACCTGGGCGTGAGCGACCAAACAGCCATCCGGGTGGCCACCCGCTTCAACACCTTCCACGGCATCTTCGTGGCCGGTGACAGCATCCAGGAAGTCATCCAGCTCTATACATCAGTTGTCGGAAAGCCCAGGCTAAAGCCTCGGTACGTTCTCGGATACCACCAGGGCTGCTACGGATACGACAATCAGGATATGGTCCTAGACTGCATCAACCAATACCGGGCGAGCGGCTTCCCGATCGACGGCATGCACATCGATGTCGATATGCAGGACGACTACCGCACCTTCACCATCGACACCCGTCCGGGACACTTCCCCAATCCCAAGGAGATGTTCGCCACGCTGCGGCTGCTCGGCATCAAGTGCAGCACAAACATCACGCCCTACATCAACTCTGTTCCGTCGGATTCGTACGCCACGCTGAATGAAGGACTGGCGAACAACTACTTCCTCGTTGACGAGCGCGATAGAGACCCTGCTGCCCCGGACGCCGAGGACCAGAGGTATCTCGAGTACGCAACGGGAAGCACATATTTCACGGCTCCCATCACGGACAAGCCGCCCTACTTTGAGCCCGACAAGTACAACTTTAGCGAGGTGTTTGACTCCGGGAAGCCCTTCCACGGTGGCGTCTTCTACGGCTGGGGAAACGGCCATCCAGGACATTATCCCAACCTCAACAACCCCGAGGTCCGCGATTGGTGGGGGGAACAGTACAAGCATCTCTACGAGAGCGGCTTAGACTTTGTATGGCAGGACATGACGTCTCCTTGCATTGCTGAGCAATTTGGTGACATGAAGTCGTGAGTTTCAGAATTTTCCCTTTCCTTATCTGCTCCTCCAGTTCCCTGACCGCTCAGACTCCCATTCCGTCTCCTCCTCGACTCCGACGGCTGGAGCGGCGATCCCAACGCCGCAGAGAAGAAGAAAGCCATTGAGATCTGGTCTCTCTACAGCTACAACCTGCACAAAGCGACCTATCATGGGCTCAACAGAATCGACCAGCTCAGCCCCGACTTGAAGTGGCGTGAGAACCGACGAAACTTCATCATCGGAAGAGGTAGCTTTGTGGGAAGTCACAGGTATGCCGGCCTCTGGACCGGAGACAACTCCTCCACCTGGGAGTTCCTCCAGATATCGGTTGCCCAAGTCCTCGCTCTAGGCCTCTCCGGCGTGACCATCTCGGGGGCTGATGTCGGGGGCTTTGAGTTCATCGAGGCCGAGCGCGAGTATCCCGACCCCGAGCTCATCATCCGGTGGTACTGCGCCTACTCGCTGCTCCCGTGGTTCCGTAATCATTACACCAAATATCGCAACTGGATCGACGGACCTCTTCAGGGCCAGATGAGAAAGGACGGGAAGCTGTTCCAGGAACCGTATGCGTATCAGCAGCACTACGAGCAGCACCGTGACAGGTTCCAGGGCCGGGATGGCGAGGTGTACAGGGCTGTCTTGAAGACTTGTCGGTATTTCATCCGACTGAGGTACAGCTTGATGCAGCTTCTTTATGATGCCATGTTCGAGAACATGATCACCGGGCTGCCTATTGCACGGGCCATGGTAAAAAAAAGACCCTCTGACTTATCAGAACGACCGAGTTGACGACAGACAGGTCATTACCGACGAGATCGACCGCTCTCTCTTTGCAAAGGACGTAAGTTGTCCTTCTACCCGCCTTACTTTAACCCCCCCCTTCCCTCCCTTCCTAACATACTTCACCCCTTCTTCTCAGAATCAAGCCTACACCCGCAGCCAGTACATGGTCCGCAACGATCTTCTCGTTGCCCCCGCCCTGAAGAAGAACGGCAATGACAGGCACAGAATCTATCTTCCGTTCCCGGATAAGTGGTTCCCGATGAACCTACGCGCCGACGAGCCCCTCGGCACCCCCCTCCTCACCGATGTCGAAGGGGGAACCCGAATCAAGTACAACTGCATCATCAGCGACGATGACAACCAGGTCCCCTATACATGTCCTATGTACATCCGCGAGGGGGCGATCATCCCCAAGATTGAAGTCAGGGACTACGTTCCCGACCCCAGCCTGACGAAGCAACCACCAAACCCCATCACCCTTCACGTGTATCCCGGGAAGGACAACGTAAGCGCCTTGCCCCCATCAGACCACCTCGGGGTGAACGGTTCGATGTGCTGATAAATTTTGCCGTAGGAATACGACATGTATCTGGATGATGGGATTTCGAGGGACAGTGCCCCGAGCCACGACTACGTCCCAGAGATATCCACCGCTTCCGGCTTTGGCAAGACTCACGACCTAACCGATGACATCGTCGATCCCAAGGCGAAGAGTCAGTTCTGCCATGTCAAGATCTCTCAGGTTCGGTTCCCCTCCCCTTCCCCTAATAGCTTGTCCTCGCTCAGGCTACAAGAGATGCTAAATGCCCAACAGAAGACTACGCGCGTGGCGACAGAGGATGGGGGGGATTCGACGCTGAGAGTCAACCGCAAGGTGACTATCCGCGCGCCGTGGAACGGCTACCGGGATGACTTGGGGGAGTTGATTGGGGAGAATTATACGATAGTGTTCTGGCATGAGATTAACGTCCCGCTGAGGAGCGTGAGCGTGACCTCGGATAAGAAGCTGGAGAGTTGGACGGAGGAGAAGGCGAGGGCGACAGCGGTGAGAGTTCCGCTTGAGTTGGCGAATACGACGGCTGGGGTTACGGTGATCTTGGGGCACGAGGATGGGGTTTGAAGGAGAGTGAGAGGAGAATAGGGTGCCCCTAAGAGATGGATGGGGCGAAGAGATGTAATGGGGCTGGCTTGATGAACGGTGTCAAAAAGCTTCAACCGACTGATGGGTAGGGAGGGGAAGGGCGGCATCAGATGCAACTGGCAATCAACAATGGTGTCAGTTAAGGATAATCCTGTGTTCACCACACTGCCAAAAACTACCTATACCAAATCAAAAGTCTCTGCGTTCGTATTGTTGCTCAAACCTAGCTCGCCGTCCATGTTCCCCATGGACATAAGCCTCTCCAAGGAGCAACCATGGACCCCCTGATGCCCGAGTTCTTCCCGATGCGGACAATAACCGGATAGGGACGCCCGAATCGCCACGCTGTTGAATGGCGTGCGGACAGTGTCCTCCACTTGGGATAAGACGATATCCCCCCATCAGCCCAGCATCTCGATCGCGTCAGACCATCTAAAAGTATCTACGACATACACAACGCCAGTACATAACGCCATATCCACCGAAATTTCGGGCTCCAACAAAGAATCGTATACTTTTGTGCCTGGTCTCGGTCGCAAAAAGATCCGACGTTTGCCTCCCCGTCCAAGATGTCATCAACTTAGCTGCTTTTCCAGTCGCCCAGATGCACAGCGGATGTTCTCAGTGTTGAAGAGCAGGCTCGTCCGCCTGAGTAATTTGATTCGCTAATCTTGTTGTAAAGAGCTGCTTCTCCCTTACCGACCCCTCTGGCACTGGCGAACATGTATCGGCATTCCATCTTTACAGTATGGAGCGCCCATGCCATTTTGGTAGCAACGGTGGCCGTCCATGACGTCGGGTGTGTTCGAGTGGTAACCCCTGAGCATGACGTGTTAGCATAGTCGATATCATCTTAGGAACCCCCCCCCAAAACAAAAAAGTATTTCACGCACTGCAAGGCATCCCACTTCTCCCAAGCGCAATCCACGTCCAACGTCCTGACAATCAAGGCCAAGGCGAGCTTGATTTCAACCATGGCTAGATCCATGGCAACGCAGTTCCTCGGTCCCAGCCCAAACAAGCGCCAGGCATACTTAGGGGGTGCCAGCTCGTGGTCGGGGCCTACGAGAAATCTGTCGGGGATGAACTCGTCTGCGCGCGGCCAAATCTTCTCCCATCGCTGCCCGGCATTGATGCCGTCGTAGACGGAGAAGCCATCAGTCGGCCACGGGACTGCTGACCCTGGAACAGCAAAGGAGAAATCCTTGGTGCCGTTTCTCGCAACGCAAAACCCGCTGTACAGCCGCGTACTCTCCTTTATGCAGGCTGTCGTGTAAGGCAACTGGTTCAGCAGGTGCGGCGCTGCCCTGAGCCTCTCCTCAGCGGCGTCTAGGTCCGCGCCTAGCACGGCGTCGTGTTCTGCTCTCATTTTTGCCACAACGCTGGGGTGCTTCATGACCGTGTGGATGCACCAGCAGATGGTGCCCGACGACGTGTCATAGCCCCCAAAGAGGAAGAGCTTGAGCTGCGCGACCACGAAATCAATGATCTCGTCTTCGGAACCGCCCAAGTGCTCCTGCTCGAGGCCCTTGATGGCGAGGTCCAGCACCGTCTTCCCCCCGGCTTCCCCGCGGACCCGCACGCCCTCCATCTTCTCTCGGACGAGCGGCGCTAGGATGCCCCTCATGATGCGTCGGTTGCGCCACACCTTGAAATTTCGCATTGGGCTGAGGATCCTCGGCAGCGCCAGCACGTTGTAAATCAGGATCGAGTGCTCCACCTGGTCCATCAGCGCGCCAAACAGCGGGCTCACGCCGTACGTCTGCTCGCCCAAGGGAAGATCTAGCACGGCCCGGCCGACCACGTCCACGGCGAGCCGGCGCGTGAGGTCCTGCAGCGGGAACACGTCGCCCCAGCTCCCGCCTGGCCCGGCTCGCGACACCAGCTTGTCACGGAACACGGCCAAGTCCTCGAGCATGGCCGGGACCAGGGCCAGGATTCGCCCCTGGCTGAAGCCGGTCGCGAACAGGCCTCGCCAGACCTTCCACTGCGCACCCTCGAGGCAGTTGAGGTCCTTCTGTTCCGTCAGCGTGTGGAAAAAGTTCATGCCGTGCGTTGATTTCGGGAGCTGGACCTCCGCCAGCGACTGGTGCGTGTAGGCTCCGTTGATGGTGTACACCAGCGGCTCGACCAGCGGCCAGAAATCGGCGTAGATGAGCCCCGGGCACGCGTCTTCGTACGGGAAGAGGGATTTCCAGTTGGAGGCTAGAAGGTGCGGAATGTAGTTGAGGTGGATGTCGCTAGGCAAGGGGCCCGTCAGTCTGCGGAGGATGGGGAGGTGTCCGAATAGTAAAGAATGGGGTCCCATGATTGGCTGGTATGTTGGGGATCATCAAAGTCAGCCACCGAATCCGGCAGTGTGTGTTTCTCCTCCTTGAGATCCGTGGGACTTACGATCCCTTGCGCCCGGAGCTTTCTGAATTTCAGCCGGATCGTGACCAGCTTGTACAGAAACTGCGCCGTGCTGAGGGTTAGCGCCACCCAAATGAGGCGGGTCAGCCATGGGGGCATGCGCGGCCGCTCTAGGTATTCCATGATGCGCATCATGCTAGATGCGCATCATGCTACTGTGGCACATTCGGGGAGTTCGGGAATGTCTCTGCTGGACCTTGCCAGCGGGGGTGCTCGGGGCGACAGATGCAAGTCTTTATCATTCCTGGGCGGTTGGAAACGTTACACCCGCGCATCCTGTCTCCCCCGCGGAGTAACCTGGATGCTCATGCCTGCCGGCGACAGCAGCCACAATTCCCCCCACGTTTGCTTCACGCAAGATGATTCGGGAACTGCAGTGCGCTCGGTAAAACTCATCACCGAGCGAAGGGGGTTCTTCCCAACATACTGGATCTTGATAGGTTAGGTGCAAGTAGTTTCGAAACAATCCTCCAACAGCGGCGGCACTACTCATCCCAATATAAAAAAAGAAAAAAAAAAAGAATTCCTCCAAGTCAAGTCTTGTTGACGCATTCAATCACGGCCAGCGAATCCCATGGGCCCGATCCCGTGGACACGCCCGAAATGACGAGACCAGCATTCTCGAGCACCTGCTCCCAGCACGAGAGTGTCCTTTCCTTGCCGCCGTATGTCATCATCAGAAAGTCTAGGTAGGCCGTCTTAGGATCCGGCGGGACGGGCCGGATGTCCTCCTGAATTAGGATCTTGCTGTCGGCAGCCATCGCTCCGGCTAGGATCCTCAGGATCTGGGAGCACAGCGCGTCGCTGTAGTTGTGCAGGCATCGCCGGATAAAGTATACCATGGCGCCTGCAGATTTTAGCTTGCGGTCTCAAAAGGACAAAAGAATGCACAACTATACAGAAGAGAGAGACGTACCTTTGGTTGGCTGATCCTGGAAGAAATCCGTCGCGAGCTTCTGGACGTCGTGCAGCAGCGGGTGGCCCTCGGCGACGGCGGCGTCGATAGTTTCCCGCCTGTCCTGCAGCACGAAGCGTGTGAGGGGCAGCTGGGGATACTCCTGGTGGATTGCCAGGATCGCCTGGCCGCTGCCCCCGCCCACATCCACAAACACGGTGCGCTCGGGCTCCTGCACGGCCTTGTCGGCCAGCCACGAAAAGTCGTAGATGCCCGACGCCGGCGACCGGTTCTTCTCGATCAGGCTCATGCCCGTGGTGAAGCGCCGGAAGTAGGCCGGGTCGTTGGCGAGGTACTCGAAGAAGCGCCGCTCAGGGCAGCCGCGCGCGAACGTGGCGGGTATGTGGTTCATAAGCTGCGGCTCCCGGCGCCCGTATCTGGCGAAGTACTCCTCGAGGTGGAAGAAGTTGACCATGTTATTGTCCCACACGAGCTGGTACAGCGTGCTGAGCTGGTGGTCCGGGCTTAGGGTGCGGGAGATGGGCGTGTGCGCGACCCTGTCGGTTCCGACAGCCTGTAGCGTCCCTTGCGAGGTGAGGACTCCAACAATCCGCTCTGAAGGGGGTGATGTTAAAAAACAATGGTTATGTAGAAGGAGGGGGGGGGGAGAGCATACCAATGAGTGAGGTCTCGGCGTCAAGCTTCTTCGTCAGCTCGGCAAACGAGATGGCCCCTTGGTCGGGAATGTGGCCAAAGCCTCCCCAGACTTGGAAGAGGTGCGTGGCTCCGAGCCGGCTCATCTCCAGCGCGTCCTCCATCCAAAAGCCATTGGGACCCCGGGCCGACGCCAGGACCCTCTTGGCGGCCCGGACGATATCCTTTCGACTAACATCGTCATGGTTGCTTGTGAAGGTGTCTAGGGCCGAGCCGAGCTCAGTTGCTGCCGCCTTGAGCTCCTCGTCTAGTTTCACATGCGTATTGTCGTCGGCCATGCTGGGTATCCCACTATATGGCTCTTGTCTTATCACAACGTGTAAACGAAGTGAAAGGTCCAAAAAACCCCTCAAAAAAAAACCAAAAAAAAACCGCTGTGGCTATAACCAGGGGGTATCCCCGCACCGACAGATCATGACGGGCGAGATGCTTCGCTCGGTCAGTAATACTCCGACCGTCCACACATGTTGCAGCTACAGGCGGAGAATAGAACCTCGAAGTGGTGGGTGGTGTGACATGCACAGTCCGTTCTGGGACGCGGGGTAATTTTTGCTTATCAGGTTCCCACGCCGTGTATTTGATTGAGTTTGAGACACGTGTTGAAAATGCATTAAACACCCAAAAAGAATAATAGAGGGTCCACTGCGTATCCTTGGGCGGGCCATCCAAAAAAGTAGTGTCTTCGTTCTCGAGCTTGGACATGGCGACTTGGTTGTGGGCGCTTACAGCGCTGTCCCTCGCTGCTGCCGTCTCCGTCCCTCTGTACCGTCTCTTCTTGCACCCCCTCGCCTCCGTCCCCGGCCCCCCTCTGGCGGCAGTCACCAGGCTGTACGCGTTTTACTTTAACGTCATCCAGGGGGGCAAGTTCTACCTCGAAATCGAGAGGATGCACCATGTTTACGGTACGCCAACCCCTTTCCATTCTAATGCATGTTCAATTCTGATCAACCTAGGCCCCGTGGTCCGCATCGCGCCCAACGAGGTGCACCTTAGCACGGCCGGGCACTACGATAAGATCTACGCCATGGGGAGCCGGTACAGCAAGGACGGCGGCTTCTACGGCGTACTCGACACCAAGTTTGCGATCTTCTCCACCGTGAGTAACGAGCTGCACCGCCGCCGCCGCGCACCGCTCGAACCCTTCTTCTCGCGCCGCACCGTCCTGGAGCTGGAGCGCGTCGTCAGCGATAAGTCCGACAAGCTATGCCGCCTGCTCGGCGCCTCCTTGGCCCGCCGCCAGGAGTTTAACCTTCACGCCGCCTTCCGCGCCGTCTCCATGGACGTCGCCACCGAGTACGCTTTTGGTGACTGCTGGGGCCAGCTGGATCGCGACGACCTGGGGGAATGGTACCCAGCCATGGTAAAAAACAGCGGGATCGCCCTATGGGTCCTACAGCAGTTTCCCTTTATGCTGAAGTTGGTGGATGCTATCCCGCCGCGCATCGCCCGGCGCCTGAGCCCCATTATGCGGGACACGCTGAATTGCAAAGAGGTTAGCAACCGTTCCCTAGGTGGGATGTTTTTGGAGTTGGGGTTGGAGGGGCGCGGGCACAGGCGCAGGCGCTAACTCTCAGTTTGTAGAAGACTCGGCGTGCCGTCCAAGATGTCCAAAAGAGTATCGAAAGCGGCTATAAGCCTCGGCAGCGCACTCTCTTCCACGACCTGCTCAATCCGGAGTTCGCCGCGTCGGGCCACCGCCAGCCGACAATCGACGAGATGGCCGAGGAGGCCTTTTCCATCTGCGCCGCGGCCTCCGACACGACCGGAAATGCAATGACGGTGGCGGCCTACCACGTCATCACTAACCCCGCCATCTACGCTAGGCTGCGGAAAGAGCTCCTGGCAAAGTTCCCCGACTCCGAGAGCGAGATAGGCTACGTCGAGCTCGAGAAGCTGCCGTACCTGACAGGCGTCGTAAAGGAAGGCCTGAGGTGCGAACCTCATTTCACACACATTTTTTTTTTTTTTTGCCATGACTGACTGAACGGCGGTGTAGGCTTTCGTACGGTGTCATTGGCCGGCTCCCGCGGGTGGTGCCCCGAGGCGGCGCCGAGTTTGACGGGTTCTACCTACCGGAAGGGGTACGTGGATGGTTATCTCTTCTCTAGCCCTGTCCTTTTTCAGTTCTTCTAAGCAATCTCCTAGACCGTCGTGGGAATGTCGGCATATATGCAGCACCGTAATCCCACGGCATTTCCGGACCCGGCCGTGTTCGATCCGTGCCGGTGGATTGCCGAAGAAACAACCACGAGCAGCACCCCCAGACCCGCCGTAGCCAACAAATGTCTCGTCCCCTTCTCGCGGGGCTCGAGGAGCTGCATCGGCCAGAACCTGGCCATGTGTGAGCTGTACGTCACGCTCGGCACCCTTTTCCGGCGCTTCGGAGACCTCGCGGCCAGAGATGTGGGCGAGCTGACGTATATCGATTACTTCAATCCCTTTCACCCGGATCCTAAACAGAAGCTCAGCGTGTTTGCGATGCAGTCCACATGCTGACCCATCGCGATTTTGGTGAATCTGCGTTAGCTTTAGCGGAGGATGGAAAACAGTGTGGGCTGCGAATAAAAATATTCGCTTATTCCTCAACGGGCAACTTATTAGTAATTGTTCAGAAACACTGCATACTGGATTCGATCCAATTGATGGGCCTCAGTTGCATCTATCATACAGGAGTCTCAGATTCCCACTGTAGGCTCTCATCTTAGGATCCTTTCTGGTAGCTTTGTCAGGCACCAGACGCTTCGTAATCTCAAGCCATTAAGAAGGCGGTTTACAGAATGGGAGGCTTCTACATGCAGTATTTGGAAAGTAAGTGGTGAACTCAACACAATTTTAAGATATTATACGGAGTGTTTACCCTTACGAGGCGGATAGGTGACTTGGGGATAAGGAGAGAGCAGAGCAGCGTCCTTCTTCCAACATTCTAAGACTTCCACGCCCTAGACGGAATCCTCGCCCAGTCCAGCCATACGGAAAACACGGTCAAGGAGATGATATCCGTCCTGATAATCACCAACGAGAAGTTTGCTTCTTTTATGTGTCAGTCGGCTTAACAATGTCACTTTAGAGACTGGCTTTGTTCAAGTGAAGCTTCCATTCGGGGGGGGCTTAAGACTTTCCGGTGGACTTAAGGGAACTCTATGTGGGTTGGGTGCTAAGGGCTGAGACAATTAGCATCAACTACGCATCCCGATGATACTGGCGTGTCTTCGGGTAACGATGCGGAGCTATCTGGTGTAGGTACGAATAGATGGCCACCCCCTCATCGAGGATATCATGCAGATGGACGAGACGGTGTATGTGGCCTGATCTTAGCTGAATGAAACTGTCAATTACTTTGCTGTGAGCCTAACCTGTAAGACATTCTAGCGGCGGAGGAAAGATGAACCGAGCACTATCAAAGTCAGATCATGTCCCAACCGACGAGGCCGACGTTCTTGGCGGCAACTCTTTGAATCTCCCATTTCTGGCGCTTCCTAGGGGGAGCAAGTTGGGGTCATTATCGGGTTGTTAATTCAAAGAGGGGACGCACAAGCAGCTTCCTCTTAAGGCCGCCCCTCATATTGAGATATGCAAGCATTCAGCGTGCAGCCCGGAAGCTCAATTCTGGTCTTAGCTCCGATTCGCCAGCCGCATAAACGAGATGCAAAGTCTAGAACATCGTACCTAGTGGTGTGCAAGGCTGTGTTACAACACCCCCTGCGAGCCCTTCTTCAGCTACGGGAAAAGAAGACGGGTTCCTGGGCAATAAGATCCCGTCTCTACGCTATCCCTGCCTGCCCTAGATGGCGCGCAACTCCAGCTCATTGGCTAATGGTTTCGAATGGGTTACCGACGACGCTACCGGGTAAATACGCTGATATTCGCGGTGGGTCGCACTGACAGGGACCCCTTACTCTGTAGGTATTACCATAACGTGATTGTCTGTCATCATTGTCTTTGAGGCTCTCAAGGGAGCTCCCGCTCACAATTTCTGGGCCAAGATTCAACTCAGGTCTCGGTGAGCTCGGTCTAAATACTGGCCGGCGCGGTTGGGTCCTTCTTGGCATTGTGGCGGGATAGATTTCTAGCGTGAGGACGCAATCTCTGAACATTGTTGGAAGTCACCTCAGGGGTATCCGCTCCAATGGTGTGTCGCAGCAAATCAGAGCTCTCCTGGGAATGCACGTTGAGAGCTTCCTCGATGCAAAGAGACGGAATAACCTTACTCGTGGTGTATATCAAGGCGGTAGCCTCTCAGTCTTGGACCTTTGAATGAAGGACGAAAAGGGAGAGGTGCGGAACTGTCAGCTCTTGCCCCAGATTTGAATCCCATACCGGCACTTACACCATCGTCAGCAACATCCCATCACCACCCCTGCGCACACATCCCAAGATGCGTTGCCTCCAACTCCTCCCCCTGGCTAGTGTATGGCTTGCCCTCTTCCAGGCAGGCCATGCACTCCCCGCTGGGGAAATGGACCCCCGTGAAGAAGCACAAGCCGACCCCCCTATCGAATCCAACGTCCAAATCCTCGACCCCATCCCGCGCTACATCTGGGACCCGTCCGTCCCCCAATCCTTCGACGGTGACGCCGACGCCGACGACGTCCCCCTCGCCAACCTCTCCCTCGCAACCCACGAACAAATCCTCTGGTGGAGCACCCCTAACCTCGACCCAACCCTCCCCCCCAACGCCCCCAACGCCCCCAACACCGGAAAGCCGAACCATACCACCTTGGTGTCCATGGTAACCTGGGCCTCCCGAGACCAACGTATCGTCGACATGTCCAAATTCGTCTGGTCCCTCCGCGACGTCAACTGCTCCACGGGCAACACCTACATCCAATTCCACCACGCCAAAAACTTCTACGCCGCCCAGCAAGAATGGGAATGGCTCAACTATAACACGCTAAACTCCTTCATCCTCGTCGGCGACCAGCACAAGTGCGGCCGCGACTGGTCGCCCCAACCGCTCGTCGTCTCGCGCCTGCAGTACCACCCCAAGAACCTAACCGTTACCATGCGCGCGGAGAAGAGCTCGTGGCGTAAAGTGGCGGATATGTACACCCTCGACTTTGGCATGACGCAGTCTGAACGGATGCCCGTCAACGTGCGGGACTTGGCTGCGCGCGCGTGGTTTGATTGGGATGTGAGTTTCGATCCGACGTTTACGCTGAATCTTGCGAGCACGTGGCCAAGGACGTTTCTGAACAAGACGTTTGGGCCGAAGAAGGAGGCGAATCTAAACGTGATTTGTGCGGATTGTGGGATAACGGGCGGGTTGACGTTTGCGGGGCACATTGAGGGGAGTTTGCTGGGGGGGATTGATCACCTTGTTGTGTCGGCGACGCCGAATGAGCTGTCGGCCAACTTGGCGCTGGAGGCGACGTTCAAGGGGAAGTTCAGCTTTAAGAATACGGAGTGGGCCAAGGGGGAGGTGGAGTTGTTTGTGATTCCGCTGCCGTATAGTTTTGTGATTCCAAAGGTGTTGACGTTTGGGCCGACGGCGAAGTTGATGGCTGGGTGGGAGCTCAACTCGATTTCGGGGCATGCGACGGTTACGGCGGGCATGTCGGCGGAGATCCCGCCAGACTCGATCGCAAAGGTGGATGTGATTGCCAAGGATGTGGAGGTTAGCGGGTGGAAGCCCGAGTTTAAGATTCAGACGCCAAAGCTGGAGAGTGCGGGGATTACGGCGAAGGGGAGTCTTTACGGGAAGTTAGCTGTGGCGTTGAGTCTTGAGGTGATGGATGAGGCTGGGATTAACACGGATGTTTATCTCAAGCTTCCGCTGTCCATCACGGCCGAGGCGGGGTATAACGAGGCTGGGTTTTGTCCGGGGAGTCCCAGTCCATGGGGTCTGTCGCTCGAGTCCGAGCTCGGGTTTGTCGTTGGGCTCGAGGCTTGGAAGGAGGTTAAGGGCGATAAGGACATTTTGTTCGACGTTGTCTTTTTCCAGGACCTCGACATGGTCGATCTCCCTCCGCTATGCCTCAGCCTGGACAGTCTTACCGGGGTGTGTCCCAGCGTCAAATCCGAGGATGTCCTGGACTGGTACGAGAACGAAGTGGCGATCAGTGAAGGGGAGGACGAGGGAGAGGACGACGACGGCGATGGCGATGACGATGAGCCGAAGATAAGAAAAGAGAAGTACTATACCTTGTGGTGCGACCCGAGGGGCGACTACAAGAAAAAGGAGGACTCTCAGTTCAAGATCAAGCTTAAGAGGTACCCCAGCCCGGGCAAACTGCACAAAATAGCGACCGTGCCCGTCATGAAGCCCAAGTTCGACGCCTGCGAGGTCACAGACGCCCAGCAGTGCCCGGCCAGCTTGTGGGATATCGACGCTAGCCGTTCCGTCGGCAGCGCCGCCCCCGAGGTGGAAACCATCTTCACCAATGTCGACAACGGGGCGAACAGCGAGCACGTCTACGAAGGCCAGTGGCTGCGACAATACTACGACTACCTCTACAAGACGTATTACAACAAGGCCGCCGGCCAAGAAGGCGCGGAAAAGCCAAAGTACGGCCAACCCAATGTCCCCGACACCCAGTGCTTGGCTCTAGGGGGACACTTCAAGATCAAGGAGCGCCAGGCGCCGCACGAAAGCCTCCTTCTCAGCCTTGGTCGCAGTCAAGGGCCTGCGCCTGATCCCGAGAAGACCATGACACTGTTCCCTGTCCTGGAGAACGGAATCAAGCACCGTGTAAGTCATCTTGTATCATTCTGTTTCGTTTCCTACCTCTAGGCACAGACGGTCAAGATACTGATAGAGAACCAGGTCTTCCGCCCCGGCTATCAGCCAGACGCAGGCTTCGGCACAGACAAGAAGTTATACGTGGGCAACTACGATAAGGCTGCCTGCGCGCTGGGTCGTCTCGTCATTGTCTGCCGATACCTCAAACACGACTATACCCTCCAGGCCATGCGCGAGTCCCTGAATAAGATCGACGCGGCGCTCAACGTGATGGACGGGAGCCCAATCGAGGGCAAGCCTACCGACATGAATGTCACCTACCGCAAGGCGCACCAGGAGTGGTTCGATGACATGTGGAAGAAGGGCATCGCTAAGTTGAAGCAGTACATCGTAGCCGGTGCAGAACATTTAAGGGCAAGGGAAAGGGACGCCGAGTTCCAGAAGCTACCCCAAGAGACAAAGGATAAGGTGGATGACATCCTCAATCCCGAAAAAAAGAAGGAGGTGTTGGCTGAGTTTTGCCCGCCTGAGGATTTTGCGTGGCCGACTGGTACCTTGTAGTCAAGTAGCGAAGAGTGGTAGCCGGGACAAACTCATAGCAACAACAATGGGGTTTTATGTTGGAAAGTGAGTATTACCTTGCCTCTTAACAGGGATTTGGGTGCAGCGCTATAAAGGGAGTTTCGAGATGGTGAGGAATGAGGTAGCGTCCTGCAACTCAAGTAGCTACATCCAGTGAAGCAAACTACACTCCTTTCAGCCTTAACTGAAGCAGAAAAATACAGAGTTATCATCGCGGCCGTGACGTTAATCCTGCCACCACTTGGTCAAGGCCCTCAATGGACCGCCTCCGTGTGCTCGATGTGAAGCTTTGCTGCAAGAATATGTGTGGACAGGGCATCGGGAAGAGCCGACAACGGGGTTGGCTACGCTGTGTAGGCAGGTTTACCTGCTGGCATCTTTGCTGGCATCTTCTCGCGACAAACACTCTCGTTGTTTCCAGGGGCAAGCGGGGTCGTTGGAGGAGGATGTCTGCTTTGGGAATCTCGTACTCGGAGTGTTGTTTCGGCAGAGCCTGTGCTAGTTCTCAGCTTGGCAAATGCGGGGTGCAAAGCGTCGCGTACGTCCTATCCGCCGCCTCTCGGCCAGGCCCTCCGAAACGCCTTCGTTCCTATCCGCTGGCTTCCTCTCGCCGAAAACCGACGCTATAAAAGGGCCCACGCCGAATTCCACAGGCAGTCGAGAGAGAGCATACGAGAGAGAGAGAGTCAGAGAGCTGATGAGCGCCGGGATGAACTCTGCCGAGACCTCTCGCAGGGACCTGCTTACGTACATGATCTAGGAGACCTACGCGACCAAGAACCCGTGGACCGAGGGGGACTTGTTAGGCCATGTGTTCTCGATGCTCGAGTTCAAGATCATTCTCATCGAGCTTCTCAGCAAGTTCAGGTTCGACGCGACACCGGAGACAAAGGGGATCGTCGCGTTCATTAACCCTAGCCCGTTGTTCCGGCCGAAATGTGGTCTCAACGTGAAGGTCAGCAGGCTGAGCAGTTAAAGTTGCCGAGCTGCTGGTACTAGTCCGCGAGGTTGTTATTGATGCGAGGTCGGTGGAGATAAAGATGGCGGGTGAACGAGCCTAAGCTCAGGTAACGTGAGACTACCAAAGCCTGATTCCCCGGAAAGAGGAGTCGGTATCGATGGGGAGAGTACGAAGATCAACCAGAGTAGTCTCAAACTCTACATACAAGTTTTCAGCACTGCAGGTTTACCGCGTGCGGCGTGTTATGAAAACTTCGGATGCAATCTAGCTCTGAAGTTGTATAGCTTTCTCAAATGGGCTTAAATGTATCGCCGATGAATATCTCGCGTCACGGGTCGAAGTGAGCAAGGAAAAAGTCACACAGTCTGGGTAGAGTATCAGCTAGACTGGCAGCTCTCTAGAAAACTGCCAGGTATATGAGGGTCTAGAAGAGCCTAACAACTGTATACTCTTTTCTCAGCTACATCGTCCACCTACATCTGCCAGTCAGAAGCCCCACTAGGATCGTCAGCTTGAACCTGTCTGCAAAGCATCCTATTATTTTCGTGAAATTCGTCAAACATGAAGGTTGTCAGCTTCATCGCCGCTCTCTTGGCCGCTGCCGCCATAGCCACTCCACCGCCCCATCTCGGGGCTCGTGACGTGGAGGTGATGAAAACCCATAGCCTCGAGCACCGGAGCGGCCGCGCAAATTGCATCTGCGTGGGCACCAGATGCCTCAAGTATACCTGTCCCTACCTCGTGCCGCAACTACCAAATTCGAAGATGCGCCTGCGCTGAACTGGACAGTAAAACATGAATTGCCATCATGCACGTAGAGTTCCGAAACAAACTCGCCCCGGTTGGTATGGTCTTCCCTATTTTCACGGACTATTATAGGGCAGGATATAGGATCGAGCGTGTGTCATGCATGACCAGCTGTCTCTGGCTGCCAGGGTAGTTACGGGTCGTTAGGATGAGGCGCTGCGCCGCCTCCTGTTGTGCTTTTCAGGCGTCTAGCTGTACTGGGTAATTAGGCAGCGGCATAAAATGTCGGACAGAATTGACCACTGCACCAAAGTGACAAATGAGACGCCAAAAATTCACCTTGAGCAGCAGCGGTGCCTCTGACATGTAATTCCCCTTCGCATTCTAGGCGGCGATTTAATAGCATACGCCGTAGCGGCTTTGCTAACACCATTACGATAAAACTACCACTTGATACCCCCGCTTTCAGACGATCTCGGCAATAACTACGCAGTTTCGGCGAGATATTTTTAGGGTTAACGAGGGACAAACTAAAGAATGTCACTGGTTTAGATGGGTTGCATCTGCGGATGGGAACCCAGCGCTCCTGTGGCGTAGCTCCCGTCTCGGGGCGGCACGCGATTAAATAAGCATACTACCTTCCGGAATCGGATTGTTTGCAGGGACTTTTGCAGCCTAGCAATGCCTTTGTCCGTGGATAGGACTTAGGGGTCCTACACATCTGCATGCTATTGTGCCGGGAGGTGGGACTGCTTGGTATATCTCCCTGCGACAAGGCGGCGGTGGTGGAGTGGGTGAATGCAATGGTCTAGGCAGTTATCCAAGTGCTACAATTTTGTGCGATCAAAACGGGATCAGTGTCCCAACTTCTCTTCTTTCACCTTCCTTCCTTCCTGGCATCTTTGCGTAACAAATGTCTTCAAGTGATCATAGTATCGCAGTGGGGACTCGCTAGGCTCTACTGTGTGCATGCGATTCGGCTTCCATCAACCAATCTCCGCTGTTGACAGTCAACTGTCAAGAATGACAATCGATAGGAAGGCAAAAACATGGGAGGACGCTTTTGTTATCGTCCCAAGTGATGCCAACTATCCTTATAGCTGGCTCCAGATTCTCGGCTTCGCCATCCTTGTCTTGTTCCCCACTCTCTCCTTAACAGTATGTGGACTGCGGGTATATAGTAGGCGCTTGGCAAACGGGTTTGGAACGGGTGAGCTACCTATAATCCCTTACGTTCTTCAAATGCTTAGTGCTAACATTTGCTATCAAGATGACTGGCTCATCTTCTTTGCCATGGTGGGTGGAAAATACGCTTTTGAGAGGCTGCAAGAGTGCACCCGCAGCTGACAAGAACAAATTTTGACGAACGTCAGTTCCTCGCTCTTGCGCAAGCCACTTTTTCATCATTTGGTTAATTCACCCGAAACTGAGATATAATTCATGACGGGACTGACATGGATGATAGTTCTCAAATCAGGGTACTGGGGTATACCCGATCGCGACGTCCCAACAGGACTTCCAGGCAATCTCGGAGCCTTCTGGATTTTTATTAACGGACTCTGCTACAACCCTACTCTCGCTCTGGTTAAGGTGTCGACACTACTCTTTCTCTTGCGACTCGGTAGCGTGAAAAAGCGAGTCCGAATTGCCTCTATTGCCATGATCATATTGAACCTCGCGATCATGGTCACTTTCTTCACCATCTTTCTCCTCCAGTGCTTGCCAGTCGAATCGCTGTGGATAGGGGGCCCAACAGCAAAGTGTATCCGGAGGGATGTCTTCGCCATCTCGCTAGCCACAATGAATATCTTCACCGATTTTCTCACCCTCTCGATTCCATTCCTACTATTCTTGGGTCTTAAGGTCCATAAGAGGGTTCGCAACGCTCTTCTGGCTGTCTTCCTCCTCGGGGCAGTGTAAGCCCCTAACCGACCATCCAGTTCATAATAAGCATAATTGCTGAGGGAATACACATAGGGTTACCGCTATAAGCTTCGTACGCCTGTACTTCGTTCTTCGCCTATACTATCTCGTCCCCGACGACCGTCATTACTCAATTGGCTACGTATGTAGCTGTGTCGAGCTCAATTTAGCGATTGTCGCAGCTTCGGCGCCGGCCCTCTGGCCGCTTATGCGACGCTGGTTTCCTCACGCATTTGCCTCGCTCGGCATTAACCAGCCGTATCTGTGTCCAGACATTGAGGTGGCGCCCTTGACGGATCCATCCAATACCAGGGAACGGTCTAAGGGGATGTATGGCAGAGTTATTTAAAGTTTAAGATTCTAAAAAGGCTAAGGGGAATTTCCATTGTGACGGGAAGCTTCAATAAACAGCACCAAAATACAGAAAATTCCACAGCCCTGGCACCACTCAGCAGATGTGCACGAATGGTGGCATCCGGCCATTGGTTGAACTACTCCCTGCCCATCTTGTCAACCCCATCAAAACCAAAACCAAACACCCACCAATAAAACCGAGGTCCAATTAGGAGTTCGCTGCAATAACAATCTCGGCCGCCCTCTCCGCAATCCCATAAACCGCCGTCTGCGGATGCCCCGAAATCTGCACCGGCATCAAACCCCAATCCACCACTCTCAGATTCTCCGTCCCGTACACCACCAACTTGCTATCCACCACCCCCCCTTTCGCCAGCGGCAACATCGGCACCGTCCCTGATGGATGACACACGGTAAACATATTCTCCCTCACCCACTCTCTCCACTGCGCGTCGTTGTCACTCTGCACTGCAGCAGCAGGCTCGTGCTCCCCTTCCCACAGCGAGCGGAGGGGCTCCGCGGCGGCGAGACGGCGGGTGAACTTGGCTGCTTCGATGAAAGCTTGGATGTCGTATTCGTACTCCAGAAAATGGGGGTCGATGATAGGTTTCCCGGCCGGGTTGCTCGCGTTGAGGTGGATGCTCCCGCGACTCAGGGGGTGTAGCAGAATGATGATGAAGGTGACGAAATCGTCTCCGTAGTGGGAGGAGTTAGGAGCAGGGTAGCCGTTACGCCCGGTGTATCCGTCCGCGAGGATGATTTCCACCTGAGGGATGAAAGGGTTGGAGAGTTGTTCGAGTTTCTTTTGGTGGCCGATGTCTGGGGATTTACCGACGTTGGCGTGGGCAAGTTTAACGAGGGCTGGGGCGTTGGGCGTAATTTGGTTCCAGTTGGCGAAGATGAATGGCCCGCGGCGGTCGTCGTACCAGGACTTTTGACCGGAAAGCCACTTGGAGAACTCGGAGGTTGCGAAGGGGGTGTCGTATTTGAGGATGTCACTCGAGGTGTAGGAGGGCTTGAGCCGATAGCTGATTTGCACGCGGGGGTGGTCTTGGTAGTTTTCACCGACGCCTAGGAGGGGGATGATGGGTGTGATGTTGGCTGCGCGGAGGATGAAGGGTTGACCGATGCCGGAGAGCTCGAGAAGTTGTGGGGTTTGGACGGCGCCGGCCGAGAGGATTATTTCTTTCCGGGCCGAGAGGGTGGTGCCGTTGGCGAGGGTAATGCTTATGGCTCGCTGCTTGTGGCTGTTTTGATGGGGTTTGAAGTTGATTTTGGCGACTTGGGTCTCGGCCAGGACCTTGAGGTTGGCGTTGGCCAAAGGGAGGTAGGCTACAGCGCTGTACGATCTGTTGTAGTGTGTGGAAGGGTTGATGTTTGTTGGCTGGAACGTGACGCCTATGAGATTTCCATCAAGGGAGTCGTGGTTCTCCGAGATGTTGAAGGAGTTGGTTACCGCTGGGATCCAGGCATCTTGGTATGCTGGCTGAAAGCGGTTGACGAGGCTATTAACTGGCCCATTACTGCCTGCAGTTGGTCGCAGAGGTGGACCAGTGTAGTTCTCGGACTTGGTCATGGCTTTGAGCATCGAGCCCCAGTTCCACCCAGGATTCCCAACTTCCTCCCACTGATCATACTCTGCTGCTGCACCTCTATCCCAGACCATCAAGTTGATTGCCGAGGAGCCACCGACGACCTTGCCTCTGCTGATGGGGAGGACTCGGCCATTGAGATGGGGTTGGGGTATGGTAGTGAAGTTCCAGTCGTATTTGGTGCCCAGAGTGCTTCCTTTTCGACCCGGGACGTTGATGCCTAGTTCATCAAGGGCAAAGGGACCTGCCTCAACGACAAGGATATTCGAGTGCGGCAGCCCCTGGCTCAAACGTGTGGCAAGGGCGATGCCGGCGGTGCCACCTCCGATGATGATGAAGTCGTATGCATTGTCATTGATAGCAAAGACGCCAGCAAGAACGCCGAGCAGCAGAGCTAGGAGCAGCGTAGAAGACCACATGATTGGAAGCTTCAGGTACGCTATAGGTATTGAAGTTTGGGTCGGCGACATGTGTGATGGAGATGGGCCGACACTTGTATCCACAACACTGATTGACCGACATCTATTCTGCACCTCAAAAGCCGAGATGGGACGTACCAATTGCTGATTAAGAGCGTCGCAACCGCACAGAGCATCGACACGGAAAGATTGATAGCCACAATAGATCCAAGGTTGTGTGACCCGACGTACAGCCAATGCAACCACCGAACCACCCGGGCCGTCTTCCTCGTACCGACCCTCCCCTCCCTCCTATTTTCGATCAATGCGCAACTCGCTCCTCCTCCTCCTCCATCGCGTCCAGATGCGGTCGCGCCGCTTGTTACGCCAGACGCAATAAAACTTGGTGAAGAGGAAGACGAATACGACGAGAATGTTGATGGCGACGAAGTTCTGATGCCAGTGGGTTAGTGTCAGGAGGGTGGCTGGGAATTTGGGGTAGGGTCTCTCGACCCTTCTCGCCTTGGAGAAGCGCGTCAAATGCGGCAGACAAAAGTGATGTCTCCAATAATCCCGAAACCAATCCAGCCTAGCCAATAAGGGCTATCCAGCCCCGCTCGTTGTCTTTTGCGCCGAGTCCGTACCGCCATGCCTGACATGAAGCCCAAACCTCCGACCGCTTCTTTTCTGAATGAACCGTCGCCCACTCCCCACTACACCCTGTGCCGCCGACCATATGCCGATGCCCAACAGAACTCCCACCGAGCTCATCGAAGAGATTGTTTTATATGCCTGCGCGTACTGCGTTCCCCAGGGCCCATGTCAGCGGTCTCCCCAGCACGAGGACTGCCCAAAATACCCGAGCACAGCATTCCGCTGCACGAAGTATCCCGATGTGGACCACTATAGTGATCTTTCCACTCTCTGGAGTCTCTGCTTGACTTCAAGGCAGCTCAACGACATTGCGACGAGACACCTTTACCACCGTCCTTTCGGTGCCCATGACGCTGAAACCTGGTGGCCGCTCGCTAGGACGCTCATCAGCCGTCCAGACATCGCCGCCCACGTCAAGGAGTTGCATCTCGATGAATTCAAGGACCTGAAAGGACCCGCGCTTCTGCAGGAGATTTCCGACTCGATTCCGTCAAGCCTGCTCGTGCGCAACGGCCGCGACGGAAGGACGCCGCCCTCAGCCTCAGATGAGCAACGCTGGACATTGCTCAGGCTGATGGGGGGTGAAGAAGCCAGTTGCATGGATCTGATGATCAACTTATGCCCAAACCTCGAAACCTTCGAGGCAGCCATCGACATATTTAACGACGTCGAATGGTACTATATCCCGCTATTTACATTTTGCCAGCCACAATCGATGCCAGCCTTGAGGAATTTAACCATCATTCCCAAGAAAACCAGAAGCGGAATGAGCTTCGCCCATATTCTGGATCTACTCAAAGCCGCCCCCAACCTGACGACGATTTGCTCCAGTAACCTGGCGAGCTTCGACAGGTTAGGATTCAAGCTGTGCCATGTCACGTCGTTAGACTTGAAGTCAAGTGCTATCGATGATTATTCCTTGGCCAACATTTTCCGCAGCTTCCCCAATCTGGAGACATTCACTTACCAGTCAGGTCCTGAGCATGGCGAAATACCCTTCCTTCTCTGGCAAATTGAGGGGACCCTCCAATTTGCGCCGAAGTTGAAAAGATTATCATTGGACTTGGCTGAGGACGAAATGCTCTGGTATTTTGAGGACATAGAAGGGTTCACTGATGAGAGCTGGGAAGACTTGGAGAAGGCTCTGAGCCAGAGGGACATTGCATTTCACTATAAAAGGTGCAAGTCTAGATCACTGGTGGAATATGAGAGCTCTGGTCCCTCGTGCTCGTAGTTCAAATTCATTATGTCTTGCTTGTTCAGAGCTCCTTCTTTACATATAGTGACAGTGAGTTTCTACATGTTCTCACCAGTCCTCACCAGTCACTAGAATTGGGAGGGGGAGAGATGAGTCCGTTGCCACGCGATCCGGGCGCAGCCCCAAGCCCAAGCCCTACAGGTCTGAAACGGATCGGATCGGCAAACATCTTATTGGTCAGCCCTCGAACCAACATGGTTGGGCTCCGCTCCCCACCCGGTCATCTAGGCAGCACCGTGCTGGGGGAGTCACGAACAACTTAAATGGTGTGAGTTAGCAGTGTCAGCCGACCTTTGACAAAGCTCACCCATCTATCGCTCCCTCATTCTGCACAAGGCTCCAAAAGGTTGCTATATAGCCCCAAAACACCCCCCACAATGGCCAACGGCGATCGAGAACTCGAGGATGGCGACTGCATCAAGGCCGACTACATGTCCCGCGACGTCGTGATTCCCGCCGACTTCCTCGTGGCGGAACCCCCCGACGCGCGCCCCATTACCGCGAAACCGATCGACTGGCGCGAAACCAATCTTCCCGAATTCGCAAGCCGTTATGCTATCCTGCTAGACCACGTCTTGAGTCCCTCCGAATGCGACACGCTTCTGCGGATGGCCGAGGATAGTGTCAAAGACCGTGGTAGATCCGGCACGCGGCGTTGGAGCCCAGCGCTGGTGAACATAGGTGGCGGTCTCGAAGCTTTGGACAAAGAATACAGGAACTCTGACAGGATCGTCTGGGACAACCAGACGATCATGGATAGACTGTGGATGCGATGCATCAAAGTTAAGGGCCTGCAGGAAGAGTTAGCGGTCGTGGTTGATCCGCCCAGCGAGCGTAGGAGAAGGCAGGGAATACGGGAAGATTCGAGGTGGGAGTTTGAGCGGCTCAATCAGCGGGGGAGGTTCCTTCGATATACACAGGGACAGTTCTTCCGTCGTAAGTGCCCTACTGTAGACCTTCCAGGACAAGGGACTAATTTAAAAACTCGGCTTATTTGCAGCCCACTGCGACGGAGCGTACTCGGAGGTTGAGGAAGATACCGGCAAGATACTGATGACCCACTACACCCTGCACCTCTACCTCAATGACTCCTTCGCTAAGATGGAGGGAGCCTCTGGCGAGCCTTCCCCAACTGATTTGGTGGGCGGGGCCACCTCATTTCTCTCACAGGACCACGAGCGCCGGGTTAACGTCAATCCAAAGAGTGGCCGCGTCCTAATATTCCAGCATGAAGGCCTGTATCATTGCGGAGACGACGTGATACAGGGCGTCAAGTATACAATGAGAACAGGCAAGCCAAAACACTCTGTTGCTCGTCTGATCTTGATTGCGGGAGTTAGCTACTAATATGGGCCACTAGACATCATGTACCGATTGTGTCGCGGCTCTGAAACATAACAACTCCCATGCCGTGGCATTGTGGCGCGCAAGAAGTCAGGCCAGGAGTAGAAGATCGAGTCAAGTCGCGAGACTGTCTCCAACAGCTGCGCCGGGCAAGAACGAGGGCTACAAAAAGAAGAGATCCATTTTCGGTCCAAGGGCAACAAGGCAGAAGAATGTCGAAGAGGGAACCGACAGTATTTGTATTTCCGTTAGAGCTAGATCTTGAACTCCCAATCCGGACGGAAGAGTCTACCAAATTCTTCAACCACGGCCTTGGCTGCCTCCCAGGATCTAACTCGAGATTGCCCACCATTTCCTCAACTTCCGGAGCATGCGAGTTCGGGAGGCCGAGACCGAGGTCGAATAAAGTGCCAGACAGGAACGAGAGTCCAAGGCTTCCGAGTCGGCAGCCAGTTTGAGTCGGAGAATTGAGGGTGAGTTCTCACAAAGTCCCCCACCCTACAAGCGGAGCGTTTGCTAAGCTATTCGGTATTGTAAGTGAAAAGCATTGAGGAGCTGATTTTAGGCCAGCCTTTAGTCAAAAACGGGATTCACAACGGACGGAGCGCTTTACAAATAGGCCGAGAAGCTCCAGGTCATATAAGGCTTGGCGGGTTTGCGCTGGTCGGTTTCCGCAAAGCGAATGAAGTTCGGGGGAAGATTCTCCGGCTCGAGACCAAGCAAACGGGTAAGAAGGAATTTTTCAGCATCACACTCTTGGCTGGACCTTGACAAAGACGTCTGGCCGCTAGTAGTCCAACGCCTCAGGAGAGCCTATGTCGCAGGGTCATCGACCTCTTTAGGTGGTGCGTAGTCATAGTCAGGAGCGGAAAAAGCTGGTCCTGTCTGTCAGTATGATACAGCACATTATAACCAGGGCAGAAACAGACCCGATGATTCCCTTAGGTAGTAAGGTTCCACTGTCGAAGGGCCAGTACATCACTTCAGAGATCACTTGTACCATGTCTTACTGGCGCATAACCTCTTGACGGGCGGATCGGCCTCATCTGAGGACCACGTGGTATCCACCTGGTCATCAACAGGTTCAAACTTGAATATCGTGAGCGCGCCCTTGATGTATATGTCCGCTCTCTGTTTCTGAGTCCGCTCTGGCTGGAACGGTATCCCTTGCTTCCAGAGCCTGCGGCATAGTCGGCATCCCTCACGCGAGGCTTTGAGCACGTTCTTTGGGGACCTGTGGTGTGGGGAGTAGGGATCCAACCGAGATAGTCTAAACCAGACGCTAGCGTCCTTGGAAAGGGGACTGCGGCTAAATAGGTTTGGTGAGAAACAAATGTCAATTGAGACTATAGAGACGTGTATCTTCTCACTTCAACGACTCTGGCGACACAAAGTAGGCAGCAATGCCAATCAAGATCCAGTCCGATAGCAGCAGTATCCCATGCACCCAATGCACCTTGGCATCAACCACAAGAAACCCCAACAGCAAGACGGTCGTAAACAGACTCACAACCTCAAACCCATTAAACGCCAGCGTAACATCGCCCACCCCCGTCCACCACGCCAGCAGCACCACCAGCGGCTCCACCAGCAAGGCCGTCTGAATACTTCGTCCCACCGTGTACCGCATTGTCTGCTCAAGAAAGTTGTCGACGGCAAGTGAGATGGGCGCAAAGTCGCAGTTGGGAATCGGAAGCAGGATCAGGCCGATGAACATGGGCGTTAAGGGGGTTTGCTCGGTGAGGGCCTCGATGCTGTCGACGGTGGCCTCGATGCAAAAGTAGAGGAGCACGATGCTCGTTGCGAAGACGAATATTGCTACGGGGAAGAGGAGCTGGGGGCCGCGGATCTCGTCGGAATTTAGGGGGTCGGTGCGGACTGTCCGGGCGCGGGAGTTAGGAGGGCGGCTGTTGTTTTCTGCATCTGGACTGGGGGGGGCAGCCCGTGGTGGGAGATCCATGTTTGGTGGGAACGTTGGGTGCTTAGCGTATTCATGTCGGTGCGTGTACATCGAACAGAATATATAGGCGGCATAGACGAAGAGAAGGACCACCGCAACGCCGCGTGATTGCTTGACCAGGTTCTCCTCGGACGTTTGGTCCAGCAATTTAACGGCTGACGGGATGAGGATGCTGGTCACCGCGATAGAGAGGAGGGTGGATGCCCCTTGGGCCGCATGACGGTTGAAACGCTGCTCGTGGTTGGGCAGTCCGCCTATCAGCAGACTGAGGCCGAGGAGGACCAGGATGTTGCAAAGGATTCCACCGACCAGCGACGTCTGCAGCAGTGCGACTTGGTTCGTGTGGAATAGCAGCAGGAGGCTTGAAATGACCTGGACAGTGTTTGTGGTGAAGATGTCGAGCAGGTCCGAGGCGGTTGGGCCGATATATTCCTCGATCTCCTCGAGTGCGTAGTCGCACATAAACCACAGCGGGATCTCGGCGACGTAGTTGACGGCGAAGGCCGAGGCGGACCCTCCGTACAGCCTGTGCAAGCCTAACCCGATTGGCACGCAAACTAGCAAACAATTTATCCACGAAGTGAGAACTGTCCTCTTGATTTGGTTGGACACTGTGAATGGGACCCTGGGACGGAGCCATTCGAACTTAAAACCCAAGATATGGCGATCTTCCACCACAGCGCTGTCAGCAATGGCTTCCAAGCTGCCGTTTAGGGCCCTTTCAGCTGGGATCTCTCACGTTTCTTGATTCCAAGCTCGAGGTCGTTTGTGTCTGTGGTTGGATAATCCCAGGGGATATGGCGAAAAGGATTGAAACGATCCCGCTTCTCCCGCACGAGGAATACTCGATGGGCGGAACGGCGGGTTTCCAGAAGATTTGGATCTGCCATTGTGTTGTACCGGAGGAGTTGCACCCAGTGCTGGTGATGAGTGCAGCGATCGGGAGTGAGGGGAAGACCTCCGTGACGATAACGTACCTTGCTTGTCAGGCCGGAGCACGGAACCCTTGTTTCCTCGCTCGAAGGGTCTTTGAGTCTTGCATATCCGGAGTTGTAATACAACCCAACCACTGGCTGGTTGCGTCTGTGCTTGCTTTTCTGGCGTGTCACAGCGTTAAGCCACGATGCATATGCGGGACCGTCAAGCAGGCGTTCATAGAAAGGGTTGGCTCTCGGTCCGCATTTTGGAGAGGATTGGGCAGCAACCAGCAGATCCCCGCATCAATGCTTGGCTTGGCCCCCAACCTCCCAGCGAATAGGTGAAGGATTTGTAATCGATTATTGACAAGCGACATATCAGGTGGTTGATACTGTTTGAATACGTTTTCAAGTTGGGTCGCGCGCATCACTATGAATGAGGAGACATATTTGTGACTGCCCGGAAAGAAAACGGAATGAAACAAAATAAGGTGAAACCCTTTCCCATGGAAAACGTCCATGCACCCAAGTATGCAGCTAGTTGGATCGATCATACCATCATATGTCGCCCAAAAAGAATCCCGATTTGCCGGCCGGAGACTGCCGATTTGCCGCCGAGAGAAGGCCGCGGCATTGTAGACGAGCCTCTTCCTAACTAGTCTATCTAGAACTATTGTTATTCCGGAGCTGCTTGCCTCAGCTCGTGAGAGTCACTCGCGTGGGCTGCAAAAAACCGGATTTCCCACCAGCCTTCACCCACACCCCCCCTCTCGAAAATCGTTGTGTTCGGGATCCTCCACCACCCACTCCTCCCAAGCTAGGCAAGTTTCGTACTCCTCCCAAGTCGGGCGGGTTGTCTTTTTTGAGTTTTTTTCTTCTTCCAGCAATGCCTCGGCTCCACTTCCTGTCCCTCGCTGAGTATAGACTGAGCGTGACTGAGAATCCTGCGCTCAACCTCCCAATCCTCGCTCTTCGGTACATTCGGGAATCTATCCAGGCGGTAGACCACTAGGGCCGTCGCCCGCAGTGCCTCGTAACCTAGCTAGTATTATCTTCAGGCAGTCCAGTAAACTATCGTGGCATGAAATTATATAGGGTTCCTGTGTCATCATCACCCGGACTCGTGAACGGGAGGCGGGGACTAATATCAGAGAGGAGAGTATACACACACAACTGATTCAACCTAACCCATGAGGCGAGTTTAAGGGGTCCAAGTCGAGATTCCTGGCTCAGAGAGACTGTAGAAGGCGAAGGATAGATGTTTTAAGACCACGTGTTGTGCTGGTTACTGCCTGTATACATGATTCCTCGCAAATCAGCGGTCAATAATCGACACCAACATATCTGTTTTTAGCCCGCCTTGAGTGTTCCCACAAGTCGTTGATATTGAAGCTATATGCGCCGGGTGCCTCTTTTTTGGTCACGCCCCTTCCATGCCGTCGCCCAGGTCCACCGTCTTCGATGTTGAGAAGCAGTTTCGCCGTCCCCCTCAACAATCACGAGTGGTTTGAGGCTTTTTTCCAGACCCTGCACCCACGACTTCCACTCAACTCTTCTCTGATAGGGGTTCACCGTCGCCGACAGCCTAGAGCCGTTGGTAACGATAGTTGCACCGGTGTACAGGGGCCAACTGTTTTATGAACCCACGGCTCCCGGGAGGAGCTGCCTGCTAACGGCTAGGCTTCGAAGAGGAGCTAGGTGGAGCACTAGGAGTGGACTTCGTCTTCAACTGTCCCTGAACCGTTAGTAGCTATACACACCTCGTATATGTGCCACAGTACTTATTTCCCGTTTATTGTCTGTATTTCTTTGACGGACGAAGCGCCGGGTGTCTTTTTGTCGCTAAACATCCCTGACTCGTACCACTGGGTTGGCCGGGCCCCGATACTGTCCAAATAGATTCCTGCCTGCTCATCTGGGTTGCTCGGGGAATGGACGTGTAGGGTAACCCGTTTTCACCCAGCTTCGTCGAATGGAGGTGGTCCCTCCAGGGATCTTGGTAAAGGAAGTCGATAGCCGCCAACGCTCTAGACAGCACGCTGGGAAGCCCAGTAAGTCCCCCAGCATTTAGAGTGATCGTCAACAGAATACAACAATATCCGTTTGCCTCGGTTTCGAGAAGAGCTTCGTCCTGAGCGAATATCCTTCAGCGGAAAAGAGTCGCAGCCTACGAGTGATAGCTGTATGTCTTGCATGAGTGAACTCATCTCGTTTTCCATGAGGGATTTTGTTCAACACCGCTGGCAGCAATCGAATATCCAGGACAAATGGACCGTGATTGAAAATCTAGTGCATGAATGACTGAAACGGCCGATGGTTGGGGGGCTGCTCCTCCTCCGTTGAAGGATCCGTAGTCGCGCTCGGTGGCGGAGCTGGTGGCATTGCTTTCATATCGGATGTCAAGAACGAAGTCGACCCTGAAAGTAGCACCTCGAAGAGGATTTCCCCGGTGGCTGCCACCCCCGAATCATCCGTTGTTTCTCGGTCATTATTGCCGTGGTGCTGGGTGTTGCTGAGCACGCTATAGGCGGTCATTTCCTCCAAGTATCGCTGCAACATACGGCAAGCCGCGGGCCAGTATAACGCTACCAGATCCTCCAACCAAGTTTATATGGTGAAGCAGTCGTTCATTCCCCGGCACCACAATACTCTTATATCGCCTGCTAGATCCGTCTACATGGCATTAGTGTGATCTCCTACCTGACAAGAGCATTTGTGAGTCCATTTGATTTTGTCGGCAGCTTGACGGGAAATCTGGCTTTGGGAGTCCCAGCTGCAGCCCTTTTATCATGGTGCGAGATGAACTGCAACTCTCTGCTTTAGGGTCCGAGTCGTGAGCTCCATTCCGCCCTGCTTGTCGCCCAACCAACTCAAGCCTTAGCTAGTGTCCTCTAGCGTGCATAATTCTTTGGCTACTTCTCAACAAACTGGTAAGGTTATAGCTACCGCGGAGCATGGTGACGGGAGACTTACCGTTGCAAATACATATTTTGCGGACTTGGGGACTTTGAACGATGGGAAATACGATGGGGTGCAGTGCATCGAGCAGACAAGCGGGGGGAAGCCGCTAGCAATACGAACGAGAAAAGTCCGGAGATGCATGGGCCGGAAGCATCTGACCGTACTTCTACAAAGTGAACATTAGAAGCCCCGACTGGTCCATATAAGATATCCAAAGTCCAAAGACACAAGTGTAGTAGATTTCATTTCCCCTTGCAGGTAGTATACTATAACACTCGGTGATTGCTTCCCATCTCCAGTTCGAGTCGGGACTGATGGCCGCTCAACCACGGCGTTGGGAGCGCCAAGATGGCCACCCCGCCTTGCGCTCCGACAATGCCAACCTGCCGATCTGCCGATGCTATCTCCATTGCGCGCGCAAAAAGAACTCGAACTCTTTCAGAGACATGGGGAATCGTCAATGCGACGGAGGTGATGGCTTCTTTGGGCAACGTTCCAGGCCTCCATCCAATCAAGTAAGCAGTGGCCGAGTGTGGAGCCCCGCACCAGCATTCGGACCCTCTAAGGTCTCACTTGACCGGGCCAGGGTCTTCTCCCCATCGGGCTGGCTACAGCTTGTCACGACAATGGGCGCCGCACCGGTGAGCCTGTCCCCACTGGAGCCTGGACACACCACCTGCAAGAGCGAAAGAACTAAGGGGGGACTTGACTCCTTCCCCACATTCCGGACCAGGATTGCCATGATTGCCACCAAAAGTTCCCCGGATTTAGCGCACCATCATGGACACCCTGCCACATGGAGGGGTGGTATCCTCGGCAGGTGATATGCGATGGTTGACCCGCCCTCTGTTACTTCCCAGGCACATATTTTGCATGTCTCCAGATCCAGAACCTTCAATGACTTGTCGCAGCCGATCAAAGTCTTAGCCATGGCTGGTTACAACGGAAAGGACCAGTCGAGCGAAGTCAATCTGGCCGTCTGGGTCCTCATCAGCGTGTCGACTCTCTTCCTTGCCATCCGTCTGTGGTGTCGGCAGCACTTTGCAACACTGTGGTGGGACGACCTTGTGCTCGCCGTCTCTTGGGTCAGTTACACCATTATCTCTCGCACCCGCACTTGCAACCACTACCAGTCACTCGTCGCTAACAACTTTCTCGCAGATCCTCCTCCTAGTCGCTGGTGCCATTGTGAGCTGCGCCATCGCCATTGTCCACGACGAATCCGACGACGGCAGGCGCTCCTTTTTCCGCTACCAAAACACATCGACATGGCTCGCCGCCGTAGCAACAAGCTGGACCAAAGTCGCCTTTGCCATAACCCTTACCAAGATCATTGCACAATGGAGTCTCATTAAGTATTTTCTCTGGTTCCTCATCGCCGTGGCCAACCTGATCCTAATCCCGGGGACCCTCTCCATCTGGATCCCGGCGTGTGGCGATCCACGGGCTATTTACAGACCTGCACACCCAATGTGCTGGGAGCTTCCTGTTCTGCAATATCTCGGCGGTAGTTTTATGGGTAAGGCGCCCCATCCTCACCCGCGTCCCCGAAACGCCCGTCAAGACCGGGTTACCAACAGACTAACAGCCCCTTCCCAACAGGAGCCGGCGGCGTCATCGACGTCCTCCTAGCCCTCCTCCCCTGGTTCGTGCTCCGGAAACTCCAACTCAACAAGCGCGAAAAAATCGGTGTTAGTATCGCCATGTCCCTCGGTGCCATCACAGGCATCATCGTCATCATACGAACCTTTTTCCAGTTCGTCCAAGGCGACTATGACTACAGTGTGCCTCCCTCTTCCACGTTCCCCTTTCCGCATCCCCATCAACTCTAACACCCGACAGATTACATGATCTTCATGCTCCTCTTCAGCTTTCTCGAGCCAGCCTGTACCATCATCGCCCAAACAATCCCCATCTTCCGCGTGCTCTTCATCCGCATCAAGCGCACGACGCAAAAATCAAAGACATCAGGTGTCCACATGCATCCGCCAACATCATACGTCGAATTGGTCCCTACGAAGCAGGAATCGCTGAGAAGTCCCGGATGGGAAGGGGATGGTGCTAGTCATCAGTCTCGTGGAGAGTCTAAGCATGGGGTATCGGATCATCGGGTCTCGGATCCCGACAGGATTCGTGATGTCAAGATTTGAAAGTGCGCCCCGCTGGCAGTAAAAAGGCATATGTGGTAATATGAATCCAATTGGTTGAGACTAATTCAAGGTGGATCAAGGATGAGTTCGTGTGGTGAGAACAAAACCAGGGATGGAGGGCTCAGATACAAGATGCCGCTCACAACGGATGAGAGGTCAGATGGTGGGCTTGCTACGAGACACTCAGGACATCAATCAGCAACGGCAGAATCAGTCTTCAATGAGAAACACACGGGGAAAAATGTTGTAAGATAACAGAAGAGAAATAGTTGACGTCATCATCTCCGTGGCAAGGGGCTTTGGCCCCATCTGGGCCATCAATGATGCCCGGCCATTTAATACCTCATTACGTCCATCCATCTGCGAGGCGACATAACTGCAGAAGGAATGACAACCATTTCAGAACCCAAACTATTTTTACACCTGCTCATCTCCATAACCCTGATCTACACACCATCCACTTTATCGGTCTTGACGTCTTCTATCACAGCGGCCGATGCTACGACCACAGACACACATGAGCGGCTTCGCGATGCCGAGGCCGAAATCGCCAACTTGCGTCGTCTCATTGCCGACGAACACAGGTTTAATGAACGGCCCAGGCGCGAGGGAGACTTCCCCGGCCTTGTCAGGCGTGGAAACCACTCACCCCATCCTGGCGCTCAGGCGCGAAGAGGTTCGCGCATGTGCCTCGGCGCCCCCGTGGGCCACAGCGGGGCTGTTTGGCCTCGCAAATGAAACCAAAGGCATAGTGCAAAGAGACATTCTCTTTTATATTTTTAGACGATAATGAGTCCTATAGCGACAGACATTATTAATACAACCTTGTCGATCTGGTTAGCTGGTACCTTTCCAGCCCAAGTATCGGTTCCCGAAGCCGAGGTTGGCGAACTACCCGCAGTCCCGGAACAGGTTGCGCAAGCCTTTGGTGGTGCTGGCACTATGAAAGTCTTGATTGAAGTAGCTGCCGCAGTGCCAACCCTTGTATCCGAGCTTATTGGAGCAGCCGGGAGACTGGGATAGCTTGTGGGAGGGGATGTTGCCTTCCGCCAGTAAGAAAGTGCTTAATGAGCGAGGATGTCAACGGTTCTTGCTCACTTCAAGGCTACTTTGTGTGCTGCGGATACGACTGCTAGTGGAAATGGTGCATGTGCTCCGTGTTTCGGCAGCACAGCCGCTGACCGATGGGACCGCCGTGGAACCGGACCTTACGGAAGCGATGTTGCTTCCGCAGTGGCCAGACTGAGCAAGGTGTATCTCCTCGTTGTCTTGATCGAATACAACGTAGGCGGCCCGGAAGAACGGAGCCCCCAAGAACCCAAAACCCTCGGTACCTGTGACCCAAAGTTTTAAGCATATGAATTCCGGTAGTGTAGTTTGGTACCTTTCTTTCGCTCACCTTTCCAACGCATGACGAGAAACGTGCAATACGTCGCATGCATCTTCAACACGAGGTCCCCGTAAGGAACTCGAATGCGGGTAGAGCCGAACTGGAAATCCATGGATCCTACTCTGTCTCCGACGTCGCAGTCGATTTTGTACAGGCCCTCGGCATCGAGGGTGCCTAGACCTGGTGCTACAGAGATGACAGCCTCGTACATTGATTCAGGGAGAACTAGGTACGTCATTCCGCTATCGAGAAACATGGCTGTTTTGGTGTCATAGACGTCCGAAGTACAGTTGCGTGAATCTGAAGACCCAAGAGAGTCCATCGAGACCCAGTAGCTAGGGCAAGGTAGTGCTTGTCGTTAGCCCCAAACCAATTTTAGCGTCATCTTGAGCTTGCTTACTTGACATGACTCTCCCCTGTCTCCTTGGCAGAGAGCATGTTGAGTTTCTCTAACTTCCCAACATACCTCTTCGTATCTACCCCTCCGAGAAGGAGCTCCCCTAAAGAGGTCGTATTAGCAGTCTGCCGCGCCCTCGCAAAGATTTGGGTACTGTGGGACTCACGATTTCTGTAGTCTACACTAAAGACCCTGCTCTTGATCTTCTTCTGCAACGCCAAGGCTTTCATGAAAGTGGACGTCTTGCCCTGGAGCTTAAGGTTGGACTCGATGCCAAGGCCTATGACACCATAGGTAAGACCAGCGGTGGTGATTCCGATTCCCATGCACAGTTCGTCTACGGCGGTAGCTGGAGGGAGAGGGAAGGTGTTAGAAGCCGATTTTGAGAAGGATTATGTAGGGAAATGTGCGTTTGAGAAACGAGGAGTGCACCCACCTCCAATCTTCACCGTTTCGAACACAAGTTCAAGATCCACAGAGCCTCGGAGGTAGCTGATGGTATCGTTTGAACCGGTATACTCGATGCTATTGGACTTGCTGGGATCGAAATGGCCAGCGGGGCAGAAGTTGCCACACGTTGGGTTCACCCACAGAGCACCTGAGCCGGTATCGACAACGACGCTGACTACTTGGCTTGGTGTGCCGACTGCTATGTCGACAACATAGGCAACTCCTCCACCCACCGAGTCTGCCTGGACCTTTGTTTGTCTCTTGGAAAGCAGTCCTCGGAGAGAAGCGCCGTTAATCTCTCGAGTTGGCCATGAAACGTAGCCGGCCCCCTGAACGGGCCCCGGCGGAGTGCCGACGCTAGTTGGGAGAAAAGGTGGCAGGGCTGCCAAAACGAACAGAATAAAATGCCGCATGTTTGGCTGCTTTCTCAGCTGCTTGCTCCAAATGACACTCTTAGGGTAAAGTGGCGTGTGTGAGGTCTTTAACCGTGCAACTGCCCAAGGGTGGTAGATGGATATTTGTCGAAGTTGAATGTCATCGACTGGTAGAGCCGCCAGGCTTGTCTCATATACTTGCTTGGTAAGTAGACATTGTGGAGAGCCGTCGTAACCGAAAAGAGTCTGCCTTGGAATCACCAAACGCGCGGTTACCTGGCTCATGTCGACTCGTGTGGGGGGGCACTCGACCTCGCCGCAGCCGGCAACCTCAACTCCATGTCCATTGGCCAGGAGCTGAGGGCTAAGAACGTTGGCTTCAAACCTGTTATGGAAAGAATTTGCCACTCTTTTCGGATGAGGTGGTGGCTCGACAGGCAGGCTTCCAATTAGAGTGCTGGGTGCACATATGAGTTGTGCCAGTGTGTGTAGCGCGAGTCATGTTGTGAGGCCCCAATTCTGGTGACTTCAGCTGACGACGCATGGGGTGTATTCGCAGGCCACATGCGCCTGTGGGCGAAGCACAGCTGGAAAGTGGGGGGCTTCTCGAAGTGATCAACTCCCTCGAGTGGTGGGAGCGGGGGCGTTACTCAAATTTATTTGTCAACAGTGGTCGTTTGCCAATTGCTTTCGACCCGACGGCTTGCGCGTTTTAAGGCTTCCTAAGGTCATTGCAATACATGAGTGCAAAGGCGCCAAGGCTGACCCCGGGGCGTAATTACCTGATTACTCGTAGCCGCCCAAGAATAAGAGAGTGAAGAGCACGCACAGGATATCTTGTTTAAATTGACAGGAAATGTATCCCGTAAAAACACGCACGAGATATGGCAGTCTTTGCGTAATAGGCGAACAGAAAATCTCTTTGTATCAGATCAATGTCGTTGTCACAACTACCCGCCAGCGCCACATTGCCTGGCTCACACGCCGGTGCTAGTGCCGCTCTTCCCACTTCAGCTGCCTCCAGTGCCGCCACAGCCAACGCTGCTCCTTCCACCTCGGCTCCTTCCACTTCGGCTCCTGTGCAGCTCGCGACTGCTGGCAATGCAGGCCCAATACCACCCAGCCCAATCCCATCAAACTCAGCTGTCTTACCGCCCCCCATTCGGGGAGAATGGGATAGACACCCACTGCTGCACAGGTCAAACCTTGTGGCTTGCGTGTGTTGGTTGCTTGGGCTCGGCGGCTTCCTCGGACATCACTTCTTGTACGAGCACCTTGACGGCCAGCGCTACCAACCATGGACAACCCCAGCGGGGATTGCTCTCGGCATGTTTGTTAAAGTTTGCTGGGGCTTTGTTATGGAGCATGCCTACCTTCAGGGCGCGTGGAGAACCCTCCGCAAGGCTGGAAGGATGCCGGTTGAGGACATTGACGCCCTCTTCGCTGTACCGCAGGAGCCCCTCAGGCTGCTTCTAGCTGGCGGATTCCGTCGATGGCGCAACAGACTGGTTTTCTCTGCTAAGAGCCCGGCAGTCCTTGCTCTCTTCCTGTTGTACGTTCCACATCATATCGCGGCAGCGCGCCCCCTTCTAACTATTTACTACCTTATAGTCTGATGGTCTTCTTTACGACGGCCCCGCCAAGCGCCCTTGAAGTTGACTCCCGCATTTCGTACGCCAACGGAACGGGGTTGTTCACTGTACCGACTTTAGATTTCCAAGCCTCAATCAACGGCCTGCCAGTGGTTTACAGTGATGGAGAGGTCAACGGGCTCGGATACGACCGTCTGAACTCGAGACTGCTTTACATTGCAGAGTCGGCTGTGTTGAGTGGGACCACGCGTCTACCGCCATCTCCGTGCGGGGCCAACTGCTCTTATGACATCCAGCTTTATTCGCCTGGGTACTTTTGTCAGGACGTCCCATTTGAGGACACACCATTTGGTTCTGACGCCGTCTTGAGAACAGACTGGACAGCTGAGAACGAAGAAGGAACCAGATCGATCTACGTGTCGGAGGCGATCCAAGGGAACCTTTGGTTCGCATTTTCGCGTCTGCGACCGGGAGTGCGGGACTTTATCAATATTACCCTGGGGGAGAACAAGTTGTGGGACGCGGACAAAGCCGGGGACGTTACAGACGAAGATTACTTGTACAACTCATTTGTCTGTACGGATTGGAATGCGAGCTATGACATCACCCTGTCGTTTGAAGGAGAAGCGGCTAGGGCCCATGTGAACCAGCGACAGCTGGTAAACACAATCAACTACGCCCAAGGCCAGTCTTCACGGGAAACCGGGCACCACGAGGCAGTTCACGGTTTTATGGCGCGGTGGCTCCAGGGAAATATCACTTTAGAAGTAACGAGGACCGGAAACCGGCCAACCATCCCCGAAAACCTCCGGCTTTACTCCACAGGACTGGTCAATACAAGTGAGCCATTTGGCGACGACGAAACGGAATACTTCTACGCAGTACCGCATCTCCGTGATGCAGTTCAGGAGCTCCATGCGAATATTTCCCTTAGCATGCTTTCTGCCCAGCCGTTCTTCTACTTCATCCGCCCGGCTGAGAACTACCCCTGTGCAGTCATCCAGTCATTTCCCGTCTACACCTACAAGCCAATGCTGCTCTTAGCAATTTACATCCCGACCGCAGTCTTATCATTGCTTGTTCTTCTCTACGGGGTGGGATTGACACGCCAGAATGGTGCCGTGCACGGCAGTAACTTCTCCACTTTTCTCGCAACCTGCCAAAATCCTGACCTGAAGCCATTGGCGGCAGGGAGTAGTTTAGGAAGAGCCGAGTTAGGGGCAGCTCTCAGAAATGCCGATCTGGGATTTGGTAAGCTGCCTGCAGGTGTGCCGCCGGGAGCTTTGGCCTCGTTCGGGTTTGGTCCGACGGTCCATCCAATTACCAAGTACGAGAACTACAGCTGATTTCGCCAGCTATTTCGAAGTACGACTCATTAGATAGTAGCAAATAAGCAAGTTAGTGGGTTGGCGGCAGGGTCTCAAGGGCGATCCAGAACTCGAGCCCATCTTACAATGATGAGGTGTATGGTAGGATACCTACAACTAATGGTGACAAAGAGCCCCTAAGTAAGTTTAAAGAAAGCTCCGGACTCGGGTCTCACCGAATCATGCCTGGATCTATGATGCGACCTGTATAGACGAAGCCGTAGCCGACCATGACTTGGCCCGGATCTGGTACTTCATCCCGCCGCAACTCTACTCCAGGAGGGTGGGCGGCTAAACAACGGACCATGGTTCAACTAACCTAAGTGGAAAGACTTGTTTATGATCTACTCCTACTAAGGCATTACTAAGCCTAACATAACCTGGGATGTGTCGAATTGCACCTCCCGCAACGTTGCTAGGCTCAAGATGGACGCCTCCTACCATAACGGCTAGACTCAGGATTCGTGAGCTGTGGAATCGGAGGTTTCAAATCCAGTTCTTAACGGTCATCACTGGCCCTTAGACTTCTAAGAGGGTGTATTAATTCTGCCTCTGCTCGTTACCCGTTTTACTTCTCCTCTCCTGGTAGGTATAGCACTATTGCTTGTATAAATTAGTTAATACATGTAAGGACGACACCCTGGCACCACCCATCACAGCACTACACACACCCCGGCACCACTACGCTTAAAAGACTACTTGGAACCCACTCTACAACCATGTATATAAGCCGTGGCCCTCGCCCACCTCTCACTACGAGGGCAGGTTCAAGTCTTACACCTTTGCCAGTCATTGCTCGTTCCTTCCTGCTGCCACCATTGTGACCACCTTGATCAGGCGTACCTGCCTTCACTTACACTGTAGTAGGTTGTTTGTTAGAGAACGAAATCTTAGTCGGGTATATTAGAGTTACGCTCTGAGAACTAACGGTAGTTTCAGTAGGTCTGTTAACGGTAGTTACTAGGTAAAGGAAAACGATAGTACTTAGTATAAACTGGTGTCTTAAAATTGGGTCTGTAACTTATATACACCCCATTTTAGATTATGGTAACTATAGCCGGGCCTAAAGATCACTTCCCTGAACTTACCTTGGCTCAGGGAGCTGCTCGCTGCGCCTCACCCTCGGCTCAGGCTCTGCGACTAATGCAGACTTGATCAGAAAATGTTGTGGGAGGTGACTAAAGAGGTAGGTACGTAAATGTGACCTAGACAGATAGGTGGCATCCTATGTAAAGAAGGCTGGAGAGTCTATATAATGCACTTTAATTGCATGTCCTGTAGCGTTCTCAGTCTTCATCGAGCTTCAGTGTCGACAACTTGAATAATTACATCCACCATTCGAGTCGGTGCGTGGGCTCTCGCCTTACTTCAGGCGGTGGGCGTGGTCGGTCTGCCTCAGGCGATTACCGTAACCACCCCCTCGGGGTCTACCTGCTTCGCCATGACCCGCACCATCTACGTAATCCCGACGGCCATGTCGAAGTATGCATTTTTCTTATCATCGATGAACAGCGCGTACTCCACCGCAGGCGTGGCATGGTCTGGGACGAGAATCGCCGTCTACACCACTGTCGCTACTTTGGCCAGCAGGGCCCAAGCCACGGGCTATGGATATTACGACTCCAACGTCTTAGCCCTTGCAGGGTACAGCGTCGTCAAGTCGGTTGTGGCGACCACAACCTGCGTGCCGTTGTCGACAAGCACGCCGACATTACCCCCTTCGCCCACAGGCTCGGATTGTACGCCGCATGGAGACCACTGTATGTGCCTGTCTAGCTATCCCTTACTCGGAATCCATGTATCTGCCGCGCATGAAAGCTAACTTGAGTCTCCCGTTTTTTCCAGGGCATTGCCAGCCGTGGCCTTCGGCGACTCAGTCAACTACGAAAACAACCGGCACCACGACAGCCACGGCTACGGGTGAGTGTGAGCCTCACGGCGACCACTGGCATTGTCCGTCTGGTGTTCCCGAGCCTACCACGCCTCCGGCTCAGACAACTACTACCACGGGAGCAGATCCCACAACAACATCCCCAGCAACGGGAGAGTGCGAACCCCATGGCGATCACTAGCATTGCCCTTCGGGTGTGCCGGAGCCGACTACTCCTCCGGCACAGGCAACTACCACCACAATACCCCCAACCACTGGCACCGTAGTGGCCGGCGAGTGCGAACCCCACGGTGATCATTGGCATTGCCCATCTGGCGTCCCAGAGCCCACTACGCCTACTCCTCCCCCGGAAACGGCGACAACAAGGTCTCCCACGGCTACGGTGCCTGGCGAGTGCGAGCCTCACGGCGACCACTGGCATTGTCCGTCAGGTGTGCCCGAGCCGACGGACCCCCCGACAGACCCCCCTGCCCATCCAGGAAACCCGCCAAATCCTCCGCCTGCTGGTGTCAAATTACGTAATCATTCCTTAGTCAGCCGCTCTGCGAGCGGTTGGGCCGCAATTTAGGGGCTCGCGGTCGCGCGGACCGCTTCTTGAATGGAACACACTTGACGACTTCCAATCACTGCGTTTCTGGTTGGCTGCGTAGAATTCAACAGCTGGGGAGTGCGAACCCCACGGTGATCATTGGCACTGCCCCGACGGTGTGCCGGAGCCTAACACCTCCCCCAAAAGACACTACCTCAAGTCCCTCCTCTCCTAGCAGCTCCGAGCAATGCGAACCCCTCGGAGATCACTAGCACTGCCCAGATGGCGTCCCTGAGCCCGGTACACCCCCTCCTATCACTTCCCACCCAACCACCTTGTTGACAGCCGCGCCTGCACTTGCTGCATCTACTATTCGTCTCCCTTCTGCTCTTGTTGTGACGGCCGGTGCGGAGCGTGGTGTCCGAGTCGTCGGGAGCGCGCTAGTCGGAGTGGTGGTGGTTCTTCCCGTCTTGGTCCTCAAAGGTACCAGATAGGGTACCTAAGCTGGTGGTGCCAGATTTGGACTTTCAATGATGGTTGCGGTTGGGATTGGTGATGATGGTGGTTATGGCATGGTAAATAATCTATAGCTCACCTAGGCGGCTGCGAAATACACTTTGAAAGTCGGATAGTAGTGATTTGACTTTGAACTGGCACCAAGTGCGGTGGCGGGATTCTAGGTTCCTACCTGTATAGTCACACCCGACGCTTTTTCCTGGCCGAGTCCGTATTAGTCACAGATCCTGAGCAAGAGTTGAGCCGCACTGAGGGCCGCCTGAGCCGAGATGAATCTCGGCTATACTTGACGTGATCATAAATGGGCCGGCGTGGTTGTAAGAACGATCCTCGGCCCAATTTTGGGACACTGGCACCCCTGCACGTAACGGTCGCTTTCCCTCGCCATCCAACTGCCGCTTTCTCTTTTCCATCCGAGAACTCAATGTTACAGGTTAATTAGAACTTCAAATTTCTTGGCTTTATCAGACTATCTAGTACAGGCACTACGTTATAAAGGCAAAAAATAAGCAAGGTAAGTAAAGCCCTCCACCCCTTAATACTGACATGCTTTAGTTATGCTTATTCCTTTAATGTGCTTCTGTATGTCCTGGTAACAGTTAGTGAAGCTTTATCGGAAGAGCCAGGTGGACCATCAGCCTGGAACTGTGAATTTCATCTGTGGCGATTTTTTTCCAGAGAGATTGGGAAGCTACTTGTTCAATTCCAGCTGGCGAAGACGGAAACTTTGATCTCATCTGGGACTACACAGTAGGCCCCATGTTCTCCTGGCGCTTGTCAGTGGGTGCCAGCTGGAAAATATCAAAAGCTGGAGTCGTATTACTGACTGGTTTGGCTGTGCGAGAGGAATGGGCTAGGATAATGCGAGAGCTACTTCCGCCAAACGGTTTCCTTATCGCTTGAATCTGTGATGCCCTTACCCTGTCAGAATTTTTGCTCCTATTCTCGTCCAGTCTTAGCGCTCGCTCGCTCCCCATCGCGCTTCTCCAAAATGGCCTGTCCAGCACCTTTCATCGGCCGCGCCGTGAGTTTTGGGTTGGTCAGGGCGGAAGCGATGCGCTTTCTCCATCTTCCGTTGCGACGAGGGCTTCGTGACGCCTTTTAGCTGAGGCATGGTGTCGAGATCTTAAGAATACTAGCACTAAAGAATTGGGTGAGAAGGTAACGTTGTGGAGTCGCCTCTTGTGGGATTGCGTTAGTTCCTTTGTTTATTTTTCGACGATACGAAACGACGCGCCAGGGTCTTGGGGTATGGGTCCTCCTGCGCTGCGCTCCGGCTCTGCGCTCCGAACCCCCCAACCATTGTCTGCCGAGATAGACACGAAAGAAGGTTACAAACTGGAACCCGTCTTCTCTGGTTCTGGGCTCGTGCTGTTCTTTTGGCCTGGAAACATCGCGGGTTCAACCAACGGATAATGCATGTCTACTCGTCGAGTGCACTACAGGCCATCGACATCCCGCCAATCCAGAAACTCAGAACTAGGACATTTGAACCTCCGTAATAGCCACTTCCCAACACACTCTAAAGGCCACTAGAGCTAGGTCAATATACCAGGGAAGAGCTGAACACATGCATGCACGCACCTTTCTTGGTCTGCTGGGCTGGTTTTTTGCAGGCCTCTTATCTATAGGTCAAGAGATCTCTGGTTCATAGGCTCGCGCCTGGCAAACTCGTGGCAGTTTGTGGTGCAGTGATAAGATCGGGCAGAAAGCCGAGAATGGGCATAATTCGCCGAGGAGCCAGCGACTGGACATGGTTGCTGGGAATCAGAAAGATCAGGGGGTAAGGGGGGCAAGGATGTATGCACTGAGGCCTACTGCCTCGTGACACACTCTCAGGTCTTTGCAGCAGCATGTCCGCTGCCCAACTCCCCGCTCCCTCTCCTCTGCTCTGACTCTCTCTGCCCGCAGCAGACATGGCGCCCATTGTCCAGCACCCACATCTCCGCCCCTCTGACGAGTACGCTCAGATCGTCTGGGCGTCCCACATTTTATCATATCTGAATCCATTTACGTTATCCAAGGCGGGCCACCCATCGCAGCCCAACCACGTGCCCGGCGTCTTACCCGATGACGACGACGACGATGGCGAGGAGCAGAAGCTAGACGACGACGATCCCGATACGGATGCAATCATCACGGACAAGGCCACCCCCCAGCTCCTGGCTGGCCGCGACGAACCCATCCGCCAAAAGTTCCTGAACTGTATCGCCGAGCTGCTTGCCAACAAGAGGGGCGGGAAACACGTCGCGGCCACAGCGCTCAGAGAGGGGGAGGACTCGGTCGAGATAGACATTGCCAGTAACAGCCCATTTACCGTCGAGGATGACGAGTATCTCGCGTCTCTGGCGCGGTTTCTCGGCGAGTCTGATACGTGGGAGACGGCGCCGACGGACGGGACGATCCACGGCTTGGAAGGTCCTCTCCTCGAAGTCACCGTGACGCGCAACGCAGACCGGCTGGACGGGTGGATAGAGAGGCTTGCAAAGCTCCTAGGGGGGACGCCGGCGCGGCCCGCCGATCGGCCCGCAGATGCGGTCCAGGAGCTTGCAAGGCGGGTAAAATGTTTCTCCTCGTCTACGGCGGCCGAGGAGCCAGCGGCTAGGCTTAGGGTCGTCCGTCTCGCCATCTTAGCCGTCCTAGGGCCAGAAGCAACGTTAGCGGAGCTGAGGCGGATGGCTCCCTCGGTGAACGGGAGCAAGGCAGCGAGACTCTGCCGCTTGATTGCGAGACCGGCAGCCAATTTGCGAACACTGGCTCGCATCGCACACCTCCTGCCGAGCTTCCGAGCCATCAAGTTCGTCAAGGTGGCGACTCCAGGGTCCACGCGGCTCGGCCGCCAGCAGATCCTGGGTCTCGCCGACGCATGGTCGCGGCTTGGCCTGCCCCACCTCGACCGGTTCCCTCGGCAGCTAGCCCGCAGAGAAGGCCAATTCCGCAAGGACTGCGCTCGCGCCTTCCCGGTCCACTGCGACGCCCAGCTGCTGCTAAGGTACGAGTCGGAGCCCTCCTTGGCGCCGTCGCTGCCCTATATCGGCTGCAGCAAGCGGGCATGCTTTCTTTGCCACTCCCTCATGTCGGTGTTGACCCTCCAAACACAAGGGCGCGGGCAGCACGGAGTTTGCCATCCTCTCTGGGGCGTCGGCCCGCTGCAGTCGGAGACCATGCAGCAGCAGCTTCGGCAGCTGTGCACCATGGTAAAGGAGAAAATCGTCGCTCGGCTGGACCAGAAGCGAAACAGGCCGCTTCCCCTTGTTGTGCCGCAGTCGTCGGCCGTATCGGATCTGGCGACGGCAGACATGGTGGTACTGAGGCGGCAGGCTGCGAGCCGAGAGGCGGTTGTGGGGAGAAACCACGAGCTCCGCAAGAGGATGCAAATCTTGTAACAAGCCCCCGCGCCGCGCAGCAGCAGCAGCAGCAGCAGCAGCAGCAGCAAACCAGCCCAGAAAAGTGTGAAGAGGATGACTAACGGATAGGCGCTATGACAGACTCCATCCCCGTTCGATCCGACCTCCCGCACGCACGTCCCAGGGCAGCCTGATGTGCATCATGTGCCAGTCTGACACCGGCGGGTCTGGCAGGTGCAAGGGCTGCCAATCGGTCTCGTACTGCTCGGAGCAATGCCAGTCAGTGGACTGGCCGGCGCATCAGCTGCTGTGCTCGTCATATCTCACCTTTCTGCAGTCCCGGCCATCGGACCTCCACAAGCTCGGCATCTGGTTCCCCCGAAAAAATAAGAGCCCAAAGCTCGTCTGGGTGCCCATGACGACGAAGCGTGAGGGCAGGTTTGATCGACACCATCCTGAACTTGGCTCGTTTCTCGGGCCCTCAGCCAGCAAGGCCTTCAGCGCGACCACCGTCACGCAAAACCAAAGACGAGGCGTTCACATAGGTCACGATATATATATATACATCTATCACAGCCAGCAGCAGCAGAATCATGAGCCGTTCGCGAACAAGTCGCTGCGTCACGCGGCGCAGGCATGCCGCGGCATGACCGTCCCGAGCGGTGCGGGCGGCCAACTAGTGGCGATAGCGGGAAGAGCCGACGCCTCGCCGTCCGAGGTCGCCGATATGACTCTGTGCGACTTTCGTCACGTCCTAGACTGGTCCAGCACCCACGGCGACAACACGGTCCGCGAAACACCCACGGGCGGCACCATCCGCGCGGTACGTATCAGCTGCCGTCTGGAGCAGCTGCTTTATGGCCGCGGCGTCTTCTGCACGGTTTTTGTCCAGAGTAACCTCCCGTTTGCGAGCAAGCCGTCCCCCTTGTCCGACGCGTTGGGCGTCCCGCTGCAGGTGTGTAAGCCTCGCCGGACCGAGCTCGAGTCCGGCACTGCTGATTTGCTGGGATCCGCGCAAGGCGAGGCTGGAGGCGGCCTGCGCAACACCTATGCCACGGCATTGATGACAGAAATGGACGTTTTTAGCACGAGCTGGGGCACGTCGCCGACAATGTTTGAAGGAGGTGCCGTCATCGCGCGGTGGGATCGGGCCGACCTCGACCCCAGCTCGGCGATCCGTGTCTGTCGGTATTGCGTTGAGGTGCTTCAGCCGCTGTTCAGACGGGCCTTGGCGGGGATGGTTACACGGGACGATGCAATGAGGGAGGTGTCCCCTTCGAAGCTGGCCGCATGGGCGCCGAACCCGGCTGAGGACGGCGGACTTGTCTAACCGAATTGTGACCTCGTGGATTTGGGGGGGGAGACGCATAAGGATAGCAGGGTTATCTACATAGTCTTTTTGAGATTCTTATATTATTCCTGGAAATTCAAGATGTTGTCCTAGTTAGTTATTAGGTCATTTCACTAACATGACTACCTAAATCCATCGAATAGAGGCTCGTCTTATGGCTATTATGCGCCGTCCAGACTCCTATCAAGCAGTGAATGGTTTATCTATTCTTAAAGACAGAGGGGATCCCGAGAAAGGACGATAATAGCGCTTGTAGCCGTACCACCCCCACTCTTGAATGGCCATTCTCTCACGCCTTTCAACAGCATCCAAGCACCCTCCACCCCCCCAAATCGTTCACGCTGGGGAGAGGTTGTCTACCGCCAGCCTGAGAGATAAAGGCTAATAGTAGGCGCTGTGTGTCGTTTCCATCGGCTCCTCAAGCTCCTCGGCCGGATACGGTTTAGTGCGCTGCTACATAGATGGGGCAGACGTATTGTACCACAAGGGCCGTTGGGTAGAACCCTCCTGCAACAAGCAGTTCGGAACCAAAGCGTAGCAAGGGAAAACCTACAGCAAACAACAGCAGATTGTTTTACACTAAAGTTGCGCTCAGCAATTTCCATGTCTGTGCGTGGCCCTAAGCCCATCCTGAGCTGTAGGTGAGCGGTGGGTAAGGTTAGAATGCACAGCCGCGTGGCCCAGTTTGGGCGGCTCGACTAAAGTTGCCATCCGGAGAATTCCAGAGAATTCCTTGAATTTATAAAAACCATACCGTAGAGTAAATCCAGTCCTCACCATAATAGCTCACCGCCTACCTAATTAATAAGGAGGACGCATCCCCGTACCATGGCTCTTGCCTCACTTATACTATTGCAATACCCAGAACCGTGGTGGTGTTGAAACGCCCACCCATGCTCTGGATTGAAGTGGCAAGGTTTGGTAGCGAATCTGAGCAATCTGAGCTGAACTGCTACGTAGTTCAGCTCTCCAGTTCAACACTTGAGCCATGGTTCAGCTCGGATAAGCATGAACTGAATGCGACGAATAATATATAGGGCGAGCTCCCTAGCAAAGCCAGAGAGTGAAGCAGGCTTCAATTAATCATCCACCCAACCCCCAACACTACGCTTTACTATCTTGCAGTGCAACCCCTTATCCCCGTCAACCCGACGCACCCTGCGTTACACTATGACGTTTGGCCTGACCACCTGCTGGATTATCGTTGCCGGAATATAAAAACACGTGTGTGGCTTAAAGGGCCACTTACTGTACAAGCGGTACAGGATTTACTGAATGAAAAGGCTGTAGGTAAGCAGTTAGCTCAGGAAATATAATAAAATGTAAGCCTAGTCATAATGCACGCATGTGTACGTCGGCTGTAGAATTTTCTGATTGATCTGTTTCCAATTTAGTTATTGTTATTTCCTAGTGTTGTGGTTGTGTAATTGAGGATTGATGTGGTGGGGTGGTGGAAAAGTGCTTACTCACTTAGAATGCTCACTTGCTTATCACGCACGTTATAGGGTGTAGTAACTATAAAAACGGAATCTCAAAACGGTAAACAATTACGATAGCAATAGAGCCCGCCTCTTAGTCCCTTTATTGGGGTTTGGAAAATGAAGTTGATCCCAGAAATGGAACTGTGACGACCCCGGGCCGTCACGCTGAGCCGGCATGGCCCGACCGATTCCCCGCACCAGGAACAGTGCACAGCACGGTGCAACACTGTGTCCGCACTGTGGCTTCTGTGCTAAGGAACGACTCTGTTGACAGAGGCTCAGGAGAGGACAGAGGCCGGTACGAAATACCTCTTAGATAGCTAATATAAATAGCTATTAACGTAACTATAATAGCCCTAAAGGACTCCTAGTTCCTCACGTTAATATTCTACTGGCCATTTATATCTTACTGTTTAGACTCACCTCTGAATTATAGTGATAACGACCTACAGTGACATTATACCCCTGTTTAGGAGTGCTAGCTTAATAAGCCGTCTTCGGAACGCCCACCCAGTCTTTGGCGTCCTGCCATACGCTCTGTCTTAACTTGACCAATCCCTTGGGTCTGTGCCAGGTGCAGGTCGTAACAGAATCCTCTAGAACCGTCTGGGTCCGAGGTCTGCGTGTGCTTGTTGACCTTTACCCCCAATTTTCCCATTTGGAGCCCCGCGGCGGCGGCAAGTTTCGTACGCGGCCGGACTCCCAAGACTAAAAACACGAGCTGAGCGCGGAGGGGAGGGCTGGTGTCTGTCTCTACAAAAGTCTCTGTAGAAAGTTCTCCCAACGTCGGGTGTGACGTTGAAAAACAAAGTTTTTCTTGACCGAATTGTTACACAAAAGTCTCTATGGTTTTGTCGCGGATCTATTGAGAGCCAAGTCGATTCTGTGTCGTCGGAGCTCAGCGTGTACCACCTCGGCCATGTCGGCATCGATGAGCGGCAAGATGTGGCTTGATTTTCCGAGGACCAAGACTCTCCGGCTTTTCTGCAGAACCCACAACACTCGTTACAGCAGACCTCGCCGTATTTGCACCTGTTGGGACCGGGACTCAGGCAAAAGAGCAAGATGCAACCCTTGCCGGGCTTTGTGCATATCCCGCAAGACTCGTTGCAGCAGTTTGTCCCGCGCTTGCAAATGGATGGGCCGCATTGGGATTCCCCTGGCCCCAGACGAGGGGGTTTTATGGGGGAGGTGGAGGGGTTGATCGGGACGCAAGGTTTGGCGTTGGTAACGATGCATTCGTGTTGAGTGGGACAGGTGACGGCGGTGCATTCGGGGGCGACTTTTTCATGGTGGATTTCGAGAGAGGGGGAGTTGGCGTTTGGTATTGGAGTGGCGAATACGAGACCAGCGAGGGCCCCCAGGAGGTTAAGGGTAACGGGTGTGGGAGACACAACCCACTCATATATATTCAATAGACCATGAAAAAACCAAAAAGACCCAGCCCCGAAAGTGGCCCGAGGCTGGGTAGAGAACCCGGTTCGGTGCCACCATGACATTCTCTCGAGTAATTGGGTGAAATTAAACTACTTTGGTTGGCATCGGGGGAACCGGGTGTGCTTATGTGTGACGACGTGTAAGACTTTTCACGTCGAGCTGAAACAGTTGGGTTGGTAACACGCCGATTGCATTCCAGCGAATTGGCGGACCAGAGAGAGAAATAAAGCATGGGATTGCAGCATCAGCCCATGGCCTTGTCATTTCTGTCTTTTGGTCGTCAGAAGCTGGGAGATTTTGATAAGCGGACTAGTGTCGTGTCACGTCGGCCAAGCGAAAATGATGCCCCATTGGGAATTCAGTTTGGTAATGGCATGGGTGTCTCGGATCATTGTTTGGCTGTCTCCCCGAATTTCTTTTTTCTTCCTCCTCTTTTTCTTTGTCGTATTTTCGGCGCGCTTGGACTGTTATTCACTATGAGGTAGACGGATCGTCGTAAAGTAATATTGTTTCTTGTCTACTCAGGCCTTCAATTTTGAAGAGGAAAAAAAAAAACTCAAGTCCGGAGCGTGTTGCCCTCGTGGCATGCCATGTCGTTGTGACTACTCAGAATGTGGAACCCAACTGGTTATCTCGCTTCGGATGTCCGCTCCCCAGATGCCGAGAAATGTTGATAGGTGCATGCCAACGTTGGTCTAAAAATAGATAGTTACGAGAAACACTGCAATTGAATATACCGCCAAAGCAAAAGCAGCGTTTTATAATGCCCATCGTCAAATAGGACTGTTAACCTAGGCGTAAAGGAAAGAAATTGGTATTATCTTAACAACCCCGCGGGCAAATACTCCACGACCCCCTGAGCTTATGAATAGAATAAATCGTTTAATGGTTTGGAGCTAGTGTATGTTTTTATAAACATAGTACGAAGCCTGAAGTTATATCGCAAAAAAACATGTCCACCCCCCAATCAAGCCGGCGTAAAGAACCCACTCCTTAACATAAACCTCCGATGGGCCAATCCCCACTAACTCGAAGAATTAGCTTAAGCCTGAAAGAGAACCCCGAGTCTCACCGAAAAATACTTCTCTGAGGTTACAGGGCGTGTGGCTCAGTTGGTAGATCGTTCGCTTTGCATCCTCCCCGCTTGTATGCGAAAGGTCCTGGGCTCGATTCCCAGCTCGTCCAATCAAATGATCATTTCTTGGTTTTAAATAGTTTTCGTTTTTGTCAATTTCCTCGTTGTTTGGGTCACGGGATTGCTTATTCTCTTTTTCTTCTGCATTGAGTCTTGATTCCGGAGATTGTGCTGCGTCTCCAACCCCTTATCTTCACACTCTAAGCGTCCCTTGTAACTTCCAGCAGCCCCCCCCCCCCCCCCCCCCCCCCTCCCCCCCCTTCCTTTTTTTTTCCCCCCCCCAACCCCCCCCCCCCCCCCCCGCGCCGTTTCCTTG
>Ga0247760_1000250_pt1 | contig 61327 bp, 74 predicted proteins | sample UWRJL171409R4_FD_179936 | JGI IMG/M metagenome (GOLD analysis project Ga0247760, IMG submission 179936) | Plant litter microbial communities from Arlington Agricultural Research Station in Wisconsin, United States - UWRJ-L171-409R-4 | ecosystem: Environmental > Terrestrial > Plant litter >... | reverse complement strand
GGGGAGGCGGGCGTGGAAGGGGAGGCGTGGAAGAGGGGGCGGAAGACTTCGTCGGAGATGAGGGTTAGGTTTGGGTGGGAGGCGGCGAGGGCGATGAGGGCGGAGAGGGTGGAGGCGGGAAGGACGGCGCCGGTGGGGTTGTTGGGGTTGCTAGATAGGGGGAAGGGGGTTAGTTTTGGTCGGGTTGTGGTTGGGGAGGGGAACAGGAGGGAGGTATACTTGATGATGACGGCTTTGGTGTTGGGCTTCACCAGGGCTTTGAGCTCGTCGAGGCTGGCCTCCCAGCTGTTGGGGCCTCGCTTGAGCTTCCAGAAGCTGACTTCGGCGCCTTGGAACTGGGGGACGAGAAACAGCTGTGAGAAGGTCGGGTATTGGCAGATGACGTGGTCTCCGGGGCCGGCGAGTGTCGACAGGAGGAGGTAGTTGGCCAAGATGCCTCCGGTCGTGATCACGACGTTTTCTGCGGTGAGCTTCACCCCTGTCTCGGGAGACGAGTACATGGCGGCAATGCGCTCCCGGAGCCTGACGGATCCTTGGGCGTTTCCATAGTCAAGAAGAAGGTCCGTGTCGATGATCTTCTCGTCGGGGGCAAATTGCTGGAGCTCAGACAGCCGAATGGCACCAATGACGGATCCTAAGAGTGTAAGCCGAGTTTAGGTTGAGGTGGACGGGCGAGGTGAACGCACCTGCGAGGCCAACCTTGGCTTTTGGCTAGCATTCTGTATTTAGGGTGCTGTCCAGAAGTAGGTTCATACTTGAGATGTACGTACCGCATGGTCATCGACTTGACGAGAATAACACTGTTAGCGCTATGCAGCATTATAAGCACAAACAAGGAGGAGGCTCACCCCATTTGATCAACTTGAAGTCTTGAAAGCCTTTCATGATGCCTGTGAATATGTGTTGTAGTTTGCGTTTGTGTATTTGAAGTAGGCGAGAAGAAGTCCCCTGGACGATGCTAAAATGGCTTGTCAAATGCACGGAATGTCAATAGTGATAAAGAAACTGATCGGCAGTAGTCAATGGCAGGGCGCGCGCGCGGGGTAGTCACGGTTGCCAGTCATACCGCGTATTCGGAAGATGGAACATATTGACAGCGAGCGCATATGTAAGACGGAAGTGGATCTGTATTCAGAATCCGAGCTAAAGATGGCGGGATTTACGACGAGCTGAGAGATTGGCTGCGTTTGAGGGGGAGTTGTCAGGATGAACCTGGTTTTGTAAGCCGATGCGGTAGGTATGGGTGCAAAACACAATATTGATCATATCACTGCTGACGCGAGTGCTATCGTAACGCATAAAGGCTTGTGATACGATTTCATTGGGCTTTTGGTTATAAGTTGGACGCTCCAAACTCCTGATGGCTCCTCGACGGCCTCTCCCCATGACACCAACGCCTGATATGCGACCTCGCATGCAAAGCAAATTTCTCCTTCCAAACAATATTGGCGGATCATCATTCTCCCTGAGCCATACTCCTAGGCGCTCCTGTGAGACAGCCACCCTTTAACGCTCCCACTTCTTCGCCTCAACGCCGTCCGGAGGAACAGTTTCCACCTTGCGAGCCTTAACATCGTTCCAGTCAGTGCTGAGGGCCGTGCCGTTGCTCTCCACAAAGCTCTTCATCATGGCGCGCTGTTGCTCCGGCGAAGCATCTTTGTAAAGCTTCTTGAAGAACCAGTTGACATCCTGCTTGTCCTCGTCATCTTCAGCTTCGTCAAGCTTGTCCCAGTTCTTTGGTCCGCTCTTGCTGCTGGTCGGATAGGCTGGGCCGGCGGCCTCTTGAGGCGCGTTTTCCTTTTTTGATGTGGCGCTGGGGGCTGATGCTTCGGTCTCTGGCTGAGAAACGGGAGCTGCAGGCAACTCGCTTGCGGCAGCCTCAAAGTCCACAGATCCAATTTTCTCTTCGCCCCATGTTCCCCATTTGACTCCTGGCGTCGCCTTTTGCAGGACAAGCTCGATTTTGCGGGGGGTTGCGGACCAGCGCGATGACGACGGGATGATGCTGTCGGCGAGAAGCAACGTCGAGGTAGCCTCGCGGTCGCCAGGCTTGACATAGGGGGCAGTTTCGCGAGGAATTGGGCTGATGCGAACCTGTTTCGGAAGCTGTTAGCTGAAAAACTTAGCGCTCATGAAAGATGTATCACCTACCTGTTTATTGCCGAACTCAACCTGAAGTCCGTCCTTCTTCACGTCCTTGGAGAACAACGTCACCGTCACGGTCTGGTTCGTCTGGTAGAAGTCGATGCGAAGCTTGAGCTTCTCGTCTGGAACAGAGCCTGGGGCAGGGGCCGCCTTCACCACCGGCTTCTCTGGCTCGTCCTCCTCAACAACCTCCGGCTCTGGCTTCTTCTCGACCTTCTTCTGAGGCCTGGCGGGAATCTTCGATACGTTGACCTTTCTGGCCGGGCTATCTTCAGGCAGTGACTTCAGAGCAGCCAGGACCTGGCTTCTCCAGGCGTATGCGCGGTTCCAGTCGGTCTCGAATCCCGTCTTCTTTGCCTCCGATGCGCCAGCCATGGCTGCGGGGCCGGTTGATCCTGGTTGTCCTGCAGTGTCGGCAATGCCTTCTTCATAGGTGACGTTGTAGTTTCCCGTCCCATCCACCTTCTGCTCGACACCGTCTTTCTCGTTCGCGGGGCGGCCTTCCGCAAGCAACATGCTCCATTTGCAGCAGCAGTCTGAGTCAGCGTAGCGACCAAGCTTGTAATAGATGACCGCGCGGCGGTACTGGGCCTCGATCATTTGCTTGCGAGAGGTGCCGGATCCGCGCTCGGCGGCGGAGTGATACGCGAGCTCAACATCGTGGAAGGCGGCGTCGTAGTTCTTGAGCTGGGTGTGCGCTGTGGCGCGGGCAAGCAGCCAGGACGGGGAGTTGGAGTCCTGGAGCGCTTTGTCCAGAAGAGATACGGCGTTCGCCCACTCTCGGTTCTTGCAGGCCTCGAGGCCCTTATGGGCGATTGTAGTACTGGACATCTTTCTCGGTCTTGGAGGTTGCTGGTGTCAATCGCCACTCGCTTGAGGTTGGCCGCTCGCTAAATCCGTACGGGTTCGCAAAAGAGTTGATGAAACTTGGACCGCTCTAACCGCTGGACGCGATTGCTGGGATTCTTTCTGGTATTTATCACGCTTTGTAGAGCGTGAGTTTGCTGTCCTGCCGCGAAGCTTGAGGCTATGTGAATAGAAAACGGTGGAAACAGGCAGCAACAGCTGGGAGGAAGCTTTGGTGGGGTTTTGGCGTTTTGGCGGGGAGCTCTATTCTGCCAGGCCCACGGCTCCCAACGGCCAATCAACGGTCTGCCTAATCTCACCGCCTTCCATTTTGGGGATGCTTGTGCCTCCAGTGCATGACACCCCGCATTCCCCACGTCAGAACCTGCAAGCCATCTGATCTGACGGCAAAGCATCCAACAAAGCCAAAACAAGCAATTGTTCAGCTAAATTATGATTACCGCTAGGTTTACACATCATGATTTCTGAGATCCTCAGATAACCTTCTCATCCGGATACTTCGTGGCGAACATTCCCAGCGCCTTGATGGGGAACACGAACTTGTAGTTCGGGTACGAGATCATGCAGCTCTTGTTGAAGACCCCCTCGATCGCCTCCTGCAACCACTCTCCATTGGGCTGCTGGCGCTCCATGATCAACTTGATCGCCTTCTTGATAGGCTCAGTGTCGGGGTACTTGGCCTTCAGGAGGCCGATCACGGCCCACGCCGTCATGACAACCTGCGAGCCAGACGGGTGCTCGACGTATTCACCGGTCTCGCATGCCTGTCTGCTGTTAGTGGCGGGACTGTCGAGAATAGAGAGATTTTGACCTGCCTTGTAGGACTCTGACCATCCTCCATCCTTTCTCTGCTTCGAGACCAGGAAGTCACAACCCTTTTTGGAATACTCGCTGTTCTCGTAGGTTTCGCCAATGCTTGCCAAACTTTCGAGAGCAAACATGGTCGCATAAGTGAAGCAAATGCCCCAGCTTCCGTACCACCCACCGTGCGGCTTCTGGGCGGTCTTGATCCAACTAACAGCGCGTTCGACGAAGAGATGGATCTCATCTGCTCTGTAGTCTGGCCAATGTTTGTTGAAAAGCGACAGAGCGGTTACGACCGCAGTCGTGCATTCGGGATACGGGTATTCCACCATGATGTTCCCGAAGACCTCGGCAGCATTCAGCATCTCCATCCAGGGGCCAGCGCGCGATGGCTCATAAGATGAGCAGCTACCATCCGCATTCTGATATGTCAGCAGAGTGTCGATGGCATCGCAGATCCTCCGCTCGTCAACCAAGGTTGGAAAGCCCGCCGCCCGTTGTAGAATGATGACAGACTTCAAGGCCTCGGAGACGCAATCGCTCACCGCGTAACCTTGGTCTTTATTGCTGAATGCCCAGCCACCCTTCCTCTGCTGACGATAGCTTTTCCCTTGCTCTTCCACGTTCTCTCTGATTTGCTGGCTATCAAGATATTCGTGAGCTTTCGATAGCATCGGCCGCCAGCGCGGGTCCTCGGTGAGCCCTGCATCCATGACAGTCTGAATAGCGAACGCTGTGTCCCAGCATTGGACACCGTTGGTACCGTTGCAGAGCAGACCCTCGTCCTTCACCCAGAGGAATTCCTCTGCTCTCTCCCTGTGCCGTTGCACCGATTCGGCGTCCGGCCCATCGCGCACATAGCACACGACGAAGTTGAGAGCGGCATTGACGGGAGCGAGGTCTGCGTAGTCGGTGTTCTTGTCCTCCATGTCGATAAGCTCAGATGACCACGCCTCTGCTCGATCGACCAGAAATTTGGGCCGCAAATATGGATTCCAGACATTGACCAATAGCCAATTGACTGAGTTCAAGAGCCACGACTTGGGATGGTAGTTATCGTTAGGGTGGATGGTGTTACGGTGGCTGGCAAAGTCAATCTTATCCCAATCCTCGACAAAGAGTTCCTTGCGCAGCGACCGAATGGTCTCGGTTTCCTCGGCCTGCCACCTCTTCGACCATAGATAGCCCATTGGGAGGAAGACCTGCCGAATGTGAATCCACCACCTCCACGGCGCGATCGGGACCCAGTCGGGCAGCAGCCACAACTCAGGGGGGACTGGGTTGACGATATCCCAGTTCATGACTCCCAGTACGGAGAGCCAGAACTTGGCCCAGTGCGGCGCATGCGTTGCGCCTCCGAGCTTATGCAGGGTCGCGCGCGCCTTCACCATCTTGGGATGGTCAGCTTCCACACCCACCAGCCTCAAAGTCGTGTAGTTGAGCGCCGTCCCAAACACAGAGCTTTCCCCCTCAATATGCAAACCCCAGCCGCCATCCTCTGGGTGCGCGCGCGCGAAGAGGTAGTTCTTGATCTCGGTCGCGTAGAACCAAGGGATAGTGGTCTTCGTCACATACCAGGCGATGACGACGCCTGGCAGGAGAAACATGGGGCCTCCATATTCGCAGCCCCAGTGGCCGGACGGGAGCTGAAGCTTTTCGAAGAAGGTGAGGCCATTTTTAACGGCATCGAGGGGCTTCTTGGCAGCCGGAAGTTCTGGGAGATCCTGGGAGGAAGTCAGTTAGCGGGGGTAGCGGCAATCGTGTCGCGGGAGGGGCTCCTTACCAGAGGCAGTCCCAAGAAGTATTTGTCGGCATGCGTTTGCGGCCATTCTTTTGCGGCTTCGTCGTCCTCTAGGTAGTGCCAGGTTTGTCGGCTTTCGTCGTCGCGCATTCGCCATCGCGAGTAGTCGGTCCGGTCCTCGATGCGCGGACGTTTGGCAGCGTGATCGTTGACGGCGCCATGGATGTCGCTGTATCTTTTCCGGGTAGCGCCCTTCTCGAGAGCAGGCTCTGCGAGCGCCCTCGCGCTATTTGCCTTCCTTCGGCCCATTGTCGATATGTGTGGTTGTGATCGCCGAGCAGAGGTGGTCTGACGGGGAAAATCTGGACAGGAATCCAATGGCGAAGCTGCATCCGAGCTCAGGGACGCGCGCCATCGGATTCGCCAATCGGCACCCGGCCACACAGACCGCCGGACAGGGGTCGGGCCCACCCAAGCTCGGAGCCAGTGACGCCTCACCCGTCCTCATTGAAGGTCTTGGCAGAGCAGGAGCAACACAGCAGCGCTTCACGAAGAGTCCTCGCTCTCCGCACTGCTCTGAAGAATCCCCTCAGCCTCTTCCCCCTCTGTTCTCTTGTTGGGTTTGGAGATGGCAAATACAAAGCATATACCAGTTCCGTTCTATTTTTACATTTGACGTTTTATGTATTTGGAGCAGTATCATGTCTTCTATCACAACCCGGAGTCGCAGCCGCCGTCTGGCAGCTGTTCAATTGAGCGCTCCCTCAAACCAGCTGTCTTCCGCTCAGTCTTCCACTTCATCACATCTCTCGTTATCACCCTCACCCAATAATTCTCATCCAAGCAGTCTTGTAACGATACCGCCTAACAGCCGCCTTGATGGAGCCCTGTCGCAAATCGAGGAGCTCTTAGAGTCCATCGTGGATTCTCTTGCCGACGGCGAGGAACTGAATATTCCATATCGGACCGCCCGCTATGGGAATGCGTCCTCCAGCCAGTCAGAGGACCGCCAAAACGACTTCGTGAGGTTCCCTGGACGTACTATTCAGGAAGCTCAGCGGTTTGGTGGGTATTGTAGCTAAAACCGCGGCGTATGCGTGGGCGATCTCACCAGGTGCTGACTAATACATACGGTTTGTGAATATAGAGGCGTTGTTTCGTATTATCGAGATGTCTCATGAGGCTCTTCTCTCCGGCAATTTGATTACCAAGAGGTTCGCTTTGCTTGGGCCAGACCATGCAGAGACGCTAACGTTAGCAGAAATATGTACTATCAAAACATCGATTTGTACAGATCACAGAGTGTGGTAGATAACATGGTTGACAATCTCGCCTTCACTCTGGGTGTCGGCCGTGAGGATCTCAATATCGTAAGTCACCAACCGAGTGCACAGTGCAAGCCCCTGACACGTTCTCTAGGTTGCCGCTGCAAGGGGGTTGATATCAGGGCCCATCGTCATGTTCATGCGGAGCGGTGATTCCATCCAATGCGGCCTGTCCGCAGACAATGTAAGCCATTACCAAGATTCTCGTGATATATAGACTTACAACAGCATCAGGGCATTTTACTTCCCTCCGTTCATTCTGTTGAGAAGATTCAGTTCAACGAAACCAACTGGTTGCTTGTGATCGAGAAAGAGGTACCGATTCCAGCATCTGCAGCGGTTAGATACGAAAGCTAACCACGGCCTGGAGCAGGCGACCTTCCGAACACTGGCCGCTTCCCAGTTCTCAAGTACTTGCGCCGCAGGGCCTGGGATACTCGTTACAGTATGAGCTGGGCACTGTTTCATGGGAGATGTTAGCTGACAGGCTGTATCATAGGCAAAGGGCTTCCCCGACTTGGCAACAAGGCGCTTCCTGTGCATCCTGCATTCTGTTAGACCAGAACTCGCTCTCTTTGCTCTCGTCGACTACGACCCCCATGGGATTGCCATTTTACGAACCTACGAACACGGCAGCAAGCGCCTCGACCACGAAGACAATGTCACTATTCCGGAAATAAAATGGCTTGGGCTTCGCAACTTTGATGTGCTCACCAATCACTTCAATCTTGGAGATCAAGAGCTGGGGGAGTCGGAGAGTCAATTGAGTCAAGATATCTCCAGCCATGTTTTCGTAGACTACGAATACTCATACAAAGGTATGTGCTCATCTCTCGATTGAGGTCATTGGCTAACACTCTCTACCTAGATTCCACGGAACGCCGCCCGAAGAGACCCAGGCTTCGGAGAAGGGACCCAAGTCAATCTGTATCATCACTTACCCAGAATGATAGGAAGAAAGCTGTGGAGGTGATGAAGGACATCTACGAAAGCGGAGATGCAGACGACAGCTCAAGAGAGCAATTTGGCGAACTCCAGAGAATGCTGATGTTGAACATCAAGGCTGAAATACAGGCGGTGGATGACTTTGGCGACATTACGGATTGGCTAGACGAAGCTCTTTGCAACAGCTGAGAGATGGTGGCAAGTTCTTTACGTCATTACAAGGATTCCACAGCATTGTTTCTAATCGTCGTCTTCTTTCCCTTTGAGGACATCAGCTATCCGCCCCGCCCGCCTGCTTCATCTCCTGACCTCGCAACTCCTCCCACTGAAGCTCTCACCGTTCCCATGAAATCCCCTAGCGTGTACAATTTTCTAGTTCCACCACTGCCATCGAACTGAATCCGGAGCGGCGGCGGATCAGATCCTTGTCATAACTAGTGGTAGTGCCGTAGCAAGTGTTGTACAGCAGTCGTTGTTCCGTCTTCACTGATCTGGAGACCTGCAAAGCACTTCTTCTCGTAATTACCGTTCGTGGTACGAAGATGGCAGTCGTCTGGAGACATGGCATATTGTATCTCCCCGAAAGGGGTAAAATAATAGAAGAGATTGATGAATAGTAAACGGAATTGAACTGGGTGCGAGGCGCCAGAATGCCCATGTGCCCGTGAATAGGCGGTCCGGCTCCTAGTATCTGCGGCCGAGTCTGGTAGCTCGGACATGGCGGAGCACCAATCCTACGATCTTTCGGGTATGAACTCCTCGGCGGCACTAAGTCCACACAGAACCGGTGTCCACATCCCCGAGAATAAGGGAGTCAGAGATAATGTCCTCTATATTGCTGCATCGAATCTCGAACATGTGAAAATGGCTCAGCGCTGTCTGGACGGATGGAATACTCAATTCGGTATAACAAACTGGTGATATGTATATAATATGGTAGCCACTTTAAGGTCGCAATCGATCTGTCCTTTCGATTGGTATTTGACTCGGACTGGCGAGCATGGGAAGATCAGACCCTGGGTCAACGAAGAGAGATGTTAGGCTTTCCCCGGAGCCTCTTCTCACATTCTCTGCCCTCGTGCTTTCACAATCGTTCTCTTTCCGTATCTTCCACTTCCGGCCTTTGATACCACTCCTGGCCATAATGCATGCTCATAATACGCACTGCATCTTATACACTGCTGCTTCTACGACCACCTCCGGTTGATTCTAGTGATTGTACTAGTGTTTTGGTGAGCCAGCTCAAGGGGAACTTGAGCGCTGCTAGCGTTGCTAATTTCAATATAGCCAGCTCACTTGGATGCAGTTGTTGGGAAAAAAGAAAAAAAAAAGAAAAGCATGTTCGTCGACCAGGGTCAAATTCGCTGTGCCTGGCGAAATGGCTTGGTGTGGATTCTACTTCCCTCATTAGAGAACTTTGATGTTTCTCCGGCTAAGCTTTAACCCTCTAGTGAATGGCGGTCGAAATCAAGGCATTCGGATTGAATGGTTATATAGATACTGGACGAAGAATGGTTTCAAGTTAAAGAGTTCTTCCTCTCAAATTGGCTTTCAGATGCTGTGTACAGCTCATGTCTGCTTCTACCAAGTTCCATATATTGAAGAACTCAAATCCTTGACTTCAACGTTAATCGTCCCACAAACTACGTATGTGGGCAGAGTCTAGAATACGGGATGCTTTTTTTGGGGGTGGCCAGCTCCAAGTATTTGACCTTGCTTGTATTCTACGCCGGCGTGCCGTCTTCGCCGTAATTAGCCGGAATCATTGCTCTCATCGGCCTGGTCGCCCTCTGGAACTGGTGACGGCTCGTCCCAAACGGCAGGTGCTGGATAGGTACCGAACTTCAGATTCCACGGAACCCCAATCGCTATTGGTGTCGGGGCTGTAGACAAAGAGACACCGGGGTCTCGACCTCCAGTATGGTTTGACCTGCCGCAGCATGGCGGCCTCGAAAGAAAAGCATAAAGACATAAAGGAAAAACTACTTAGGTAATGGACAAGGTTAATATGTAAATATTTTAATATACCAAATATACAATATAATAATATGCTAATGCTGAGGTCTCTGCCCGGGTACCTAAGGTAAGCGGAAGAACGCTAAACCAAGCGGCCTGGGAATCCCACCATCGATATTGAAAGACGATGGTGGCGAACTGTCTCAATCTCACTAGGTCATCAGCGTTTTCAGATGCCAGCGTAAGTGTCTGGGCCAACTGACTCTGCCCACTCCCTTGCCGCGCGGAGCAAAGCCGTGGGCCGATCTGGCCGATGCCGTTCAGTGACTAGCCACTCGAAATATCGAGTTAGGTGTGGGAGTTGCTCCCAAACTTTGGCATCCGTGCCGTTTGGAGTAAGCCCTAGCCATCCTGGCTTTGGATCTCATTCCAGGTCCTCTCAGCCTCGCCCCTCATCTTATCCCGCAGCTCCCTAATTTCAGCTGCTCGCGCTTCGTCTTCCGACGCAACGACGATCCTCTGCCCGCAAGCGAGGAGTTCGTCGTACTGGGCCACTGTCCGGTCGACCACTGGGTGGTAGGCCGAATTTCGGAGCGGTGGCCTGCACTCCCCGATTGCGGGCAGTATCTCCCTCTTCAACTTCTCTGTTCGGGCGTCTTCAACGCTGAACCACGTCAACGTACTCAATAGGTCCGTTCGTGATAGCATCAGTTGTGATGGCCCGTCCGGGCAGTATATACTGGCCCATTCGGGCCACCGTACGTTTGCAACATCATATATCGCGCCCCCGACAAGCCAGAAGCAGTGGAGGAGCGAACGCTCCCCCATCTCCCCGTTTACCCGCATACGTGAGATGGGATTTTCAGGCCTTGTCCACTTAGCCAGTGTTTGGGTGTTCCAGGTAGCGTGTTGGAGGTCGAAGTGGTGAATGACTTAGCCACTCGAGCGAGGGCCGTTGCGGACTTTGCAGCGAGGACGGAGTGAAAGCCGAATCCTTTCGGATGACTTAGAAGGTAAGAAATATGTGCTTAAATAAAGGTGGATTCTGTGAATGTAGGTGATATATATTACATTGTAGGAATACATATTAGGAATATACAACTACCCGTAGACCAAGTCCTCAATAGGCGGAGTTACTCTGCCCATTCTAATGCTGCCTGAACGACGGTCTTGGGAAAGCCCGCGGGTAGCAATGCAAGTTCGTCCGGCGCAAACCCGAGGACATACCTGAACAATCTTTCGTGATGCGGATTCCAAGGTTCCATCTGTGCCTCTGGCAGTCGGGAAAGACCAAATCGGGCCTCAATCTCGTCTAGTACTGTTTGTGCCTCCACAGCGAGCTGGTCCCGGAGACGCCGGATCTGTGTGGCTCTCAACTCATCGTTGAGAGCCACAGCAACGTCTGCGCGAAGTTAGAATTCACACAGACGTGTGATGCAGGACTAGTTAACCACTCCTCATCACGCAGGCGGGTTTTGGAGGCTAGCTCCAAGTATGTAGCCTTACTCATATTCTGAACCGGTGTGTCGTCTTCACCGTAGCCCAAATCATTCCTCTTATCGGGCTGATTGCCCTCTAGAACCGGTAACGGCTCATCCCAAACGGCAGGGGCTAGATACTGGATATCCGATTCCACGGAACCCCAATCGCTATTGGTGTCGGGGCTACAAATAAAAAACCACCGAGATCTCCGCCTCCAGTATGGATCTTGCTGGCATCTTTGCTGTTTAGGTAACTCGGTTGGAAGATGATAAGTTCCTCGCCGAGAAGAAGTGCTACAGATGCCGCGTTAGGCCCCGCCCTGACGAAATTTGACATAGTTTCTTACCTGGAGGGCGCGGGTGGATAAAACTTGGAAGCGCGCAGCCCAGCAGGCGACTTTGAGGCAGAGATCACGCAGCTCCAAGTTTGCCACTGACTTATCGTCAAAAAACTCGTCGATGCTGTTCGCCAAGCGTGCTGCAGGAAGCAACTGGGGCTGTGAAAGAAGCTGGCGGCAAAAAAGGAAGCCTCCGAGACGGAAGTAGATGATGCGGGAACAGGTGACAATACAATCACCAAGCAACTCGAAGGAATGTTGGTGCAAGAAATTCGAGAGTGTGGAAGCAACGGTTGGCAAAGCAAGGCATGTCGGCGGTGGTTCCAGTGAATGGAGGGGTAGGTTGTTGTGACAGGAATGGGGCATCCAAATATGGGATGAAATGTCCCGATCCCAGCTCCAGAAGGCCATTTTCTCCTCCCGGTATTGCCTGCGCTCGAAGATGCCCGATAATGATAGGCTTCCGTCTCAGGAACCGATCCGTAACTTTGACAGTCCAACTTCGAATCGGGCGAGATTTGTTTGGCCTCTAAAGTTTTACGGGGGCTAAAAAAGGGACCAGAAACTGTGCTGAGTGTGCAGCTCGCCGTCAATAACCTTTTGCGCCAAAAAAACAAACTGCCCGAGGGAATAAACTCGTTCAACTGGTAAACAAAACACATAGTATATTACTAGAAAGCTCATTCGCCCGAGGCAGGATGAGGAAGGGGCCAGGGCAGCGATATTTATGTTTTTGCGGACAGGTCTTCTCCAAGAAAAATCCCCATCAGGTGAGTGTTTGGCGTGCGCTATGATGAAAGGCGCAGCTTGTTTGTCAACGCTGCGGGCTTGCTTCTGGATGATGACTGGGGTCGCTGCTGTCACCTCATGCTTGTGGTTTTTGCCTTCCAAGGCGGCAGTCTGTTCACAGGAACAGGGGGAGAAGTAGAAGGAAGAACAATCAGAAACTTGTGACCAAGCGAACTGGATGCTTGGAGGTTGAGGCTGTGCCAATGCAGGCCATCCTGCCTGGCGGAGAACTCCGAGAGCCTGCTGCACGAGTCTGGAAAGAGCGCTCGCCATTCTGCAGTGCGGGGTTATCCTGCCTTCCGATCATTTCTTCTCACGACCGACAACGGCATTGTTAGGTACTTGGCCCACTTCGTTTCTACTGCCATGAAAAAGCTCGCTCCAAACAATGCGGCTTCTTGAAACTACAACACTGACGCTCGAGTTCTTCTTTGGCGAAATCCCTGAGTACGCCATCCTCTCACACCGATGGGAAGACGAGGAGGTCGTCTACGAAGATATCCGAAATGGCGTCACCAAGGAGGTCGAGGCCATGAAAGGCTTCCCCAAGGTCCGGGGCAGCTGTCGACTCGCGCGCCAGGAGGGCTACAAGTACATCTGGATCGACACATGCTGCATTGACAAGAGCAGCAGCGCCGAACTCTCGGAATCCATCAACTCCATGTTCGATTGGTATCGGACCGCCGCTGTGTGCTACGCTTATTTGAGCGATGCCGTTGATCTCGTCCAATTCCCCAACAGCCTCTGGTTCACCCGCGGGTGGACACTCCAAGAACTTATCGCCCCATCCGAGGTCGTGTTCTACAATCCTTACTGGATGGAGCTCGGATCGAGGTCTGAGCTGCGCGAGACAATCGAGTTCGTCACTGGTATACCGACGGCAATCCTCCTTCGGGAGGTGGAGAAGGTTGGCGTCTGCTTTTCTTGCAACCAAGGAGCGCTGGGCTTTGTCCTCACGGGGCCCAATGTGATGCCTTGCAACCACAATCAAGACGACCAGACCCTCGCCCGAGCGCTCGACAGCTGCAGCATCGCTCAGAGGCTTTCCTGGGCCTCTCGCCGGAGAACGACACGACCTGAGGACACAGCGTATTCCCTGCTTGGCATTTTCGGTGTCAACATGCCACTGCTGTACGGAGAGGGCACCCGGGCCTTCTTGCGACTCCAAGAGGAGATCATCAAGACGTCCAATGACCAATCGATTCTTGCCTTTACGAGAAGCGGCCCCGAGTGGCCGTTCAAGGGCAACGACAGCCTGCTAGCACAATCTCCTCATCTCTTTGCCGAATTGGGCAACATCGTTCCTACTAAATGGGCTGCCAATGTGCTCATGACTCTGACAGCGAAGGCTATAGAGACGACGCTTTTGATGTGCCCCCTATCTAGGAAAAGAGGGACACGGGAAGATACACACAACTCCTACCATTTGGGGATTCTACATTGTGAAGATAGCCAAAAGACCCCAACCCTCCCCGCATTGATTCTGGAACCTGTCGACGAAGGGAACTTGGTGTTTAGGCGTGTTCATGGCTACAAGGAGATCCGGATATCTCCCGAGCAGGAAAAGATTTTGTTGGGGAGAGGCATGATCAGTACGTTCCACCAAAACAGTATCTGCGTCCGTTGGATGTGTAGATACCTATCTAACCAGCAATGTAGCGTCGTTATTTCCGTTAGAATTGCATCCCCACCTGGACAAAGTGGCCCCAGTGAAAATAAGCCTGCTTTTATTCTCAACAGCCTCGGCACCCCCAAGGCCGGAGATGGGCCGACCCCTTCCTCTTCTCCGTATAACCCGCAATCACGGTGGGGTCTATGGCAGATATCCAATCGGCGAGAGCGGCATGTCTATATTTCCAAAGGACGCGACGTCTGTTGGGCTTCGGGAAATTCATGAAGAGGCTCTGGGCGGTTATCAGCTGTTGGGTTGGGTCGAAACATCTGTTCACAAAGGCACCAACAGGTCAAAAATCATTGTTCTCTTTGGCTCGACAACTGCTTATACGGACTACGGCGGTAAATGGTGCAGAATCTTACCCGCTGACGGAAATTGGGGGGCCACTGATGGATCAGCAGACGATGAGATGAAGCTGGAGATATGTAAAGAGTATCTTGCGGGCCTGGATTCGAAGCTGGGACATATGATACTCTCTCACGTCTCTGAAATGGACATTGCGATGGGGGGAACAGGCTGTAAGGTCCGAGCCAGTATCGACTCCGAAAACTTTTTGAATCGCTATCCTTTTATCCACCTCAAGTTGAGCTGACCGCGGCACGGATTGGCTATCACATGGAATTCCTAATTATCTAGTTATTTCTGGTTGATACTGTTAAATTCTATCGTTGAAGGGACGCTTCACCTCTGAGGAGAGGAATAATGTTGATTCCTGTTCTTATCGCCTAATACCTGAAGTTGACTGGTCTGTACCCTCCCTTACTTTTTTCTTCCACCATAAGTCCGGCACCTGAGGCCCTCCGACTATCGGGTCTCTGAGTAAAGTAACACAACCGCCAATCTGTTGGAGGGTGTGGCATTCGCTGACCACAAATGACACCCACCCGCAAAATCTGACGCTTGTTGGTGATGCTCCGCTAGTGCAAAAACGCCACCTGATCAACGCCAAGGATCTGTTGGGTCATGGCGCAGCAAATGAACTTGACAGCGTCGATACCGTATTTCCTCTGCATGATGTTGAAGTTTGTCGAAGTTTGCTCAGCTGTGCAATTGGGGTCCGTCGGTCGGTAGGTACAAAGTACGTGCAGATGCATTTCCCTGAGTCATCAGCAAAGGGGCCGATTGTGACGCTTGCAAGCACTCAATTTGTCCAAAAAAAAATGAACTCAAACATTAATTGACAAATTATGACTGCAAACATGCTTCCCGTGCCGCTTATTTGCCTTAAAGTTGCTTCTGACATCGCCCCCTGATTGTGAAAGCTTGTCACTCAAACTGCTGCCAAATGCTTGGTCTTGGGTGGGCACAGTGCCGCGCCCCACTATCGCCGGCGCTCGCACTGTTTGGGCCACAACGCTCAACCTCCAAAAAAAAACTCAACGGGCCGCCCGTGATGTCAGTTGCACCCAGCCATCAGCAACGCGAATCCCTGAACTGCTCTGCAAACCTCTCACAGAAAATATGGCTCCCCAACTAAGCGAAGACGAGGTCGACGACCTGATCTACTCGGCGCGCATGGGTGAGACGGACGATCTCTTGACCCTGGTCACAGCGCTCGCCGAGCGCGAAAAGACGACCCCGGCCGAAATTTTAAGCAGCGCCAAGGACGAGGGGAAGTCAACATGCCTGCACATGGCAGCCGCAAACGGCCATCTTGGTAAGGCCCTGCCATACCTATGTCCTTGAAGAGGGAGCTCGAAAGGATTATTTCCCTCAGCTCGTACCCCTCTCTGCGGCGGAATGCCCGAGTAGAAGAGACAGCAAAGCTTACAACCCCCAGATACCGTCAATCTTATTCTCTCAAACTTTGAGTCCCAGCCAAAAGAGGAGAAGCAGGCTTTCCTAGACACAACCAACGAGTACGAGAACACCGCCCTTCATTGGGCAGCACTGAACGGGCATCTTCCCGTCGTCAAGGCGCTCGTCGAAGCAGGCGCATCGGTCGCATTGGCCAATGACAAGAACTACGTTCCGTTGGACTTAGCGGGCTTCAGCGAGAAGTTCGACGTGGTGGATTACTTCCTTGCGGAGTCCGGCATGCTGGAGAAGGAGAATGAGGAGGAGGGGTTGAACGGTGCGGTCGCGAATGTCGAGCTGGAGGATGCAGAGGATGACGCGGACGAGGAGAACCCTGCGAAGGGAAGCAGCTCATGATGCATGACTGACGAAGCGGCGGGGCTCCCTAGATTTCATGAGTTGAATACCAACGTCGTCTCGCTGACGATAACATTCAAGATGATGAGCTGACGAGTTGCGCCTTTTGACATGAAGATACCGCCACATAGAATCCTGGGCATCGAATCCTCTGCCTGTCGCTCGGTCAGCAAAACCAATAGCTGATGAAGAGTCCTAACCTGAAGCAGGCCATACATGGCTCGGCGGGTAGCTAAACCCAGAGGGCGGCATCGTGACAGTGAAGCCCTAACCCTAACATCCGCGCCCTTCGGGTGACACGATGCACAAGAGGAGAAACCCCCCCTCTTCTCAAACCTCCACGACGTTAACTCGTACATCACCTTCGGCATGGCCCATCCACCCTCCGCCGAAGTTTTGGCCGCCTTCGGCCTCTCGGGCATCGTAGTCCCGGTCCCCGGTGGCCGCGGGCTCTGCTACCGCGTAGACGACACAATCCTCAAGCCCTGCGACGACATCGCCGAGTCCCAATGGCTCTCCCAACTGAGCGCTGCCATTCTCCGTACCTCACCCACAAGCTACAGGCTCGCCATACCAATGGCTTCTCTTTCAGACCCCAACAGCTACGCCGTCAACGGCTGGGCCGCCTCCTCTTTCGTCTCAGGCGTTCCCTCTCTGAACCACTTCCCAGACGTGTTCCGCGCCGCAAACGCACTGCACGCCGATCTCGCTAAGGCAGTCAAGAGCAAACCAGCTGTGTTGGCAAACAGGGCGTTTAACCGCTTCGACGAGGCCGATAATGTCGCTTGGGGCGAGAAGTCTGTCGGTCAAGTTGAGAGGGTCAATCAAGCGATGTTGGGACGTTTGCAGCCCATTCTGGACCAACTTAGTGCCGCGATGCGGCCACTGCCTGGTGGAGACCCATGTCTCAAAAACCAGCTGGTCCACATGGATCTGCTCGGCAACGTTCTGATCGAGAAAGATAAGCCGCCCGGCATAATCGACCTGACGTTCTATTGGCGACCCGCAGCGTATGCGCTTGCTGTCGTGGTAGCTGATGGTTTGACGAGACTGGGGAGTCGTGGTCCGGAACTAGTTGAGTTGTATCTCCAAGGCGGTGAGATAAAGAGGGACGTGGGCGTGCAGTTGCTTGTGAGAGCGCTGTATTGGCGGTACCTGACCTTCGCCATCGACCCAGATCTGGAGTGGGTGAAAGTCAATCTGCCGCAGGCTGACTACGCGGGCGCTGCAGGTACTGTTTGTGGCCTGATTAATCAACCGTAGTGGGAAAATTTTCCGTATTTGGAAGCGTGGATGACAATGTTTCCCGCTCGTCAGAGTATTTGATAGCATCCCGGAATATTGGCAACGTCACCCTGCGTGACGGATGCACCTTGTGAGCCAAAGTTCCACAACCTCGGATGTAGAGCGCCATAATGTCCATACACCATTACAGCGTGTATTTCGGTCATGCGGGGAGGATTAGTCACACAGGTCAGCTTGATGGGGGGTCGGTCTTGAGAAGAGGACTTTGGAATTGCGCAGCTCGGAAATCCGTCGCGAACAAACCACGACTGACCACGCATATGAATGCGCCGCCTTTGTGGAACTTCAGATGAATTTGAGCTGCAGCCAACGTACCGACCTGGAGGGAACCCCTTTTTAGTGGTTATCCTCCGCCTTCAGCTTACATGGGTCGCCCAGACAGGCATATGACGTGAGCATGGGGGGCGCCATCGTACCACTTTCTTGCAGTTGCCGAATCTCAGCCCCAATGTAGGTGGGCTGGGGGCTGGTCCTGCGACGTGGAGCGGATAAACCGACTGCAACATCCACCGACCTCGCTAGCGGTATATGAAGCAGCGGCCCTTCCTGCAGTTAGCTCCCGCGTCCGTCTCTAAATCGAGCTGCCTCTCAAAAATTTCCGACCCCTTTGATCGATACGATGGTGATTGTTAAAACAGCCCCATATGGCGGGTGGAAAAGTCAGATCAGCGCAGAGGCTGCGACGGCCGGCAGTCGGTCCCTGATCTCGCCTCGAGTTTGCGTGGGTATCTCTTACCCAAGAACCCTTAACAGCGCCCGACTTACAGATTCACACAGCCGGAGACGAAAAGGTCCTTTTTTCTTGAATCGCGCATTGATGGAACGAACGGAATCGTGGAGATAACACCAGACGGCCCACAACATGTGCTTCCAACCGAGTATGCGGCCAACACGACGGTGTACGAATACGGGGGACTTGCGTATGCTCCTGTCCCAGGCGACAAACTGCGCATCATTTTCAACGATGCACGCGGGAAATCCCTGAACATCCTCGACGTCGACGAAAAGACCATCGAGCCGATTGTGCAATCAACATCGCTCCGGTATGCCGACTTTGACTGCCATCCCGACATCGGGGATGGTGCCGTAGACAGCGCCTGGGTTTTGGCGATCGAGGAAGACCACGCACATCCTAAACCCGCCGATGTGAAAAATTATGTGGTGGCAATCAACCTGGCGACCAAGAAGGTCAAGCAGGTGCTGGAGGGTGCCGACTTCTACTCTTATCCACGATTCAGCCCAGACGGACGTCAAGTCGCATGGCTGCAATGGGATCACCCCGGCCTGCCGTTCATCGGTGTCAAGTTGTTTGTGGGAGAGTTCGACAAAGAAACTGCCTCAGTGTCGGACGTCAGACACATTGCCGGCGAGGATGACGACTCAATCTCAGAGCCTCGGTGGTCCCCCGACGGAGATTTGTACTTCTGCTCAGACTCATCTGGGTTTCGCCAGTTGACCAGACTGCGTGACGGCGAGAGGGAGCGGATTCTGTTGCCGGGGCTCGAAAATGCTGAATTCGGCACCGACAGCTGGAATGTTGGGTGGTGAGCAGCGGTCATCCTTTGAGCAATTCAATTGACTAACCAGCTGGAAACCTTACAGTCAAAGCTACGTCTTTCTCACAGACGACACTATTGTTGCAGCTCCTGTCCAAAATGGAAGGCATCAGCTCGCCTACATTGATCTGGAGACCCAGGACTGGGCCACGCTTGATGTCCCTTTGGCCGATCACCGCATGGACTGCCTCGCTCCACTGTCTTCCACGGCTTTCATTGTCATCGGAAGCGGGTTTACGACGCCAAGAGGTGTTTACGACGTCGAGATTCTGGAGAACCTGGAGACCGAAGCCACGCTCGTTCGATCTTCTGTTGACGACCAATTCCCGGAAACATTGTTCTCGCAGCCGGTCCCGATTCGATTCACAACACTGAAAGCTCCACACCGCGAAGTCCATGGCTTCTTCTGGCCGCCGCACAATCCAAGATACGTCGCCCCGGAAGGGGAGCGGCCGCCTCTGATCGTGTTTTCCCACGGCGGTCCCACCGGTTTCCAATCGCCAGGGTTAGACATGCGATTCCAGTACTTCACGAGCCGAGGATACGCATATTTCGCCATCAACTACACCGGCTCCTCGGGCCACGGGCGGGCCTATCGTGAGGCTCTCTTCGGGGAGTGGGGTATTCTTGACCGCGATGACGTTGCCGAGGCGGTGGAATATCTCGCATGGTCCGGGCGCATCGACCGCGAGCGCGTCGGGATCGAGGGCGGGAGTGCTGGTGGCTACAACACGCTGTGCAGCTTGACCTGGCACCCGTCCGTCTTCGCGGGAGGCGTGTCATACTGCGGCGTTAGCAACATCAAGAACCTTGCCGAGGAGACGCACAAGATGGAGTCGCATTATGTCGAGGTGCTGTTGAGACTAGAGGGCAAAACGCGAGAGGAGCGAGAGGCTCTCTTTGCCGCACGGAGCCCCCTGTACCATGCCGGGAATATCACGGCGCCGCTACTCCTCGTCCACGGCGACGCCGATGTCGAGCAAAGTAGGGAGATCAAGCGAAAGATTCAAGGGCGCGGAGGCGATGCAGAACTGGTTGTGCTGAAAGGGGAAAGGCGTATGTTTGAGCGTGCGGATAGCTGGTTGAAAATTGTGGTGGAAGCAGAAAAATGGTGGAGGAAAACGTTGCTCAAGGCTTTGCCTTCTGGCCCAGAATGATAGGTGTTCTTGTTTGGAAAGATAGATCTGTTTGAATAGCAGCCTCCTTGAATGGAAGGAACCCCTAATGACTACCTACCTCCGCCCGCCCGATCTTCATCGCTGGAAACCAACGTTTTGTTCAGGAAGGAGCACTGGCCGCGCAGAGCGACCTCAGACTCGAACTCCTTTCTCCTCTCTCCCCTCTCCCTCATTCCCGATGCCTCCTGTACATCTGCCTCACAACACGATGCCAGTATTGCAGGCCTGCAATACTGTAATCAGATTTTTCAACCACCCCGGGACAAAACGCTACAGCCATTCCCTCATTCTTGCCCCAATGCCGAGGTGAGAAACCGCTCTCCATCGACATCCTCAGCAAACTCAATCAGGCAATTCGGGCATTACGAGCGACGATCAACACTACAACAAGGATACGGTAGCGACTCCACTTGGACATCTCACCACCTGATGTGAGAGGTTGGGGTTTGGTGAAGTTGTCAATGACGTCGTGGGGCTCCACCGCCTCCCCCGGTCCAAAATCCTTCGACTCGAAGAAACAGGCACGCGGTTTCCAAAATGGGTACATTTTTTTGACCAGCGTTTGCACGCAAGAAAAAGGTGCCGATTCTGGAAACCGCGTGACAAACAGTCGTTACTGAGGAGCTCCAGGCAGTTTCACCGTGCTAAACGGCGGTGAAACCTCGGCTATCTGTCCTTCACTTGGTCAAACGCATCTCCCCCCCGAATTACCTCCCCAAGATCAACGATCCCCGCTGCGCTCCACTCGCGCCCCCAGGAATCCCCCAGTCACAGCGGGTCCCACGGACATAATCCGGGGTTTTTGCTGATGCCCAAGAATTCGATCAAGCTGACGGGCTGCAGCTCGCCGAAGGCCAACGGTCTTGTGTTTCATACCGCAAGGTGAGGGGTGGAGTACGCAGATCGTTCCCCTATAAATACTCTTTTTCTCCTTCGCTAATAAACAAGAAGTCACTTTCCCGCAAAATCTTCGCCGACTCGTATTGGGCCAGTGTTTTCAACATGAAAATTTTCTCGGCCTCAGGGGCCAAGCGCTGGACCTGGCTGTCGGCTCCATTGCTGGCTGCGATTTCCTTCTCTTCGGCTACGGTACGATGCCCGTCTTGAATCTATTGAGTTGTGTGCTGACCCCATGCCGTGCAAGACCAGGGTGTCATGGGCGGCATCCTCACTCTTTCTGAGTTCCTGAACACCTTCCCACTCATCAACCCAAATGCTGGAATCTCGCCTGAAGACCGGTCAACACGCTCAACATATCAAGGCATACTTCCCCACAGCTCGTCGTTCTTAGCTTTCATCTTGCTGACTATCTCAGGCGTCGCCGTTGCTTCCTACAATCTGGGATGTTTCCTTGGCGCAGTTATCACCATCTTCATCGGAAATCCGCTAGGACGCAAGAAGATCATCATGCTGGGTACAGCAATCATGGTTGTAGGGGCGATTTTGCAAGCAAGCGCCACAACCCTGCCCCACTTCATTGTCGGTAGGATCATCACCGGGATAGGGAATGGAGGCAATACCTCGACTGTTGGTAGTTTGCTATTCTCGTGTAAATGTTCGTATCACTGACAGCTTCTCATAGGTGCCGACATGGCAGTCTGAAACCTCAAAGCCCCACAAACGAGGGAAGATGGTCTTCATGGAGGGATCGCTGATAACGTGCGGTATCATGATTAGCTACTGGCTAGACTTCGGAATGAGCTTTGCCCCTGGATCGGTAGCTTGGCGTTTCCCCATCGCCTTCCAGATTGTCTTTTGCGTCATTATCCTCATCTTTGTCCCTTTCTTGCCAGAATCGCCTCGGTGGCTCGTATACAAAGGGAGAGACTCTGAGGCCAAAGAAGTGCTCTCGGCTCTTTACGATGTCGATCTAACAGACCACAAGGTGCAATCCGAGTTCTTGGCGATCCGTGAAACCGTCATGGAGATGTCCAAAGGCAGCTTCTCGGACCTCTTCACAATGGACAAAGACCGCAACCTACACCGCACCCTGCTTGGGTACGTCAACCAAGTATTCCAACAAATTTCCGGCATCAACCTCATCACGTAAGTTCTTCCTGTCGCCTTTCTCCCCATCTCGCTAACCTAATACGTTGCCAGCTACTATGCAGCGGTGATTTACTCGGGTTTGGGCATGTCCGACTTTATGTCGCGCCTTCTCGCTGCTCTGAATGGCACTGAGTACTTTCTCGCCTCGATTCCTGCTATCTTCCTCGTTGAGCGCGTTGGTCGAAGGAAGCTGATGCTCTTCGGTGCTGTTGGGCAGGCTGCGACGATGGCCGTGCTCGCTGGTGTGAACTCGCGAAGCGAACCCGGCTTCCAGATCGCCGGCATAGTTTTCTTGTTTGTGTTTAACACATTCTTTGCATTTGGCTGGTTGGGGATGTCTTGGCTCTACCCAGCCGAGATTTTGCCACTCCGAATTCGCGCGCCAGCCAACGCGCTTTCGACATCCGCAAACTGGATCTTCAACTTTATGGTCGTCATGATTACGCCAATTGCGTTCAACAACATCGGGTACAAGACATACATCATTTTCGCCATTATTAACGCATTTATCGTGCCATGTGTTTATTTCCTCTATCCGGAGACGGCGTACCGTTCTCTCGAGGAGATAGACAACATCTTTCACAAGGTTGATGATGGCTGGAAAGGCGTGTTCACGGTTGTCGAACAAGCCAGGATCGAGCCACGGTGGTACGGCAAGAACGGCGAGCTTTTGGTGGATTACGAACAGACTGATGAGCACAAATGGCGAGCGAAGGGACCCAACGGCGTTTCCATTCCTTCAAAGGTTGAGAACAGCGGGAGTGAGGACGTGGCACACGCGGAAACAACGAGGGATTAAGAGCATCGGTAGGCCTTTGCCTTATCTTAGCTGTCAACCCAAATCAGCCAATAAACACGATGCCTCGCGATGAGGATTATTTCGTCTACCTCAACGCAGCCGGGCATTCATTTTTACCCCTGAGAACCCCTGCTGCAGATTTTCCACCACTGAAAGATGAGACCCCTTCGCCGCCCCATTCCCCAGATTTGACCCAGAGTACGGCATGATCCGAATACCCGAGAAACGTCACTGGCAACCCATGCGCCTGTCAAAGCGGGCTGATCTCGGTGGGTAAATACCAAACAGCTGGGTCTCCCCTCGTGTTCCGTAGCTTCGGCTAAACGCAACCATCATCCCTTAGCACCGCAAATTCGATCTCGGGCAATCACCGTCCGGCATATGTGATGTATAAAAAATCGGAACCACTCAAATGGCCGATGCAATGTCTTGGCTTTCGGATACATTATCTCGATATCCCCAACTTCCTGCCCACCTGCCAAGACCTGGATGTTGAGAAGAGAGCGTGTAAGTTCAATCACGATGTGGTCCGCAGGTACAATGCGCCAGCCGCTAGTTGGCATTGCCGTATCCCTTCTCCTGTTATCCAGCTGGGTATCTGCAGCACCCTCGGGCCAGGACGAAATTCGCGATGCAGTCCTTCAAACCCGAGAGGGAGAGCACTGGGTAGCAACATGGACGTCGATGCCTCAACTCGTCGAATCAAGCAACATGCCGCCCTCACCCTTCGTCAGGACCCTTCCCCCCTCATAAAAAACCCCCTAACTAACCCCCACCCACAGTCCAGCGGCGGAGTCTTCAAAGACGCCACCCTCCGCCAAACCCTCCACATGTCCATAGGCGCCGACCGCATCCGCATCCAAATCAGCAACACCTTCGGCGGGAGCGACCTCCCCATCACCGCCGCAACCCTCGCCCTACCCACCGGCGGAAAGGCCGGCGTCGCCGGCATCGACACCTCAACCCTGAAGACCCTCACCTTCAACAACGGCGCCGACTCCATCAAGATCCCGCGCGGCCAGGTTGCCTATTCGGACCCCATCGACTTCAAGATCGCGCCGCAGTCGATGCTCGCCGTCAGTCTGTACTTGCAGGCCGGCCAGTCTGGGAGCAGCATCACGGGCCACCCTGGGAGCCGGACGACGTCGTGGATGCAGGCTGGGAATCGGATTAAGGAGGGGAGTATGTCCGGGTCGAGCACCAAGCATTGGTATTTTGTGAGCGCGGTGGAGGCGTGGGCGCCGAAGGATCATAGCGCTTTGATTATTCTCGGCGATAGCATCACTGATGGGCGCGGGAGCACGGATGATGCGAATAACCGGTAAGAAACTCAGGCATCAGATGAGATACGCAAATGGGTTGACTAACTTCGTGCAGATGGCCCGACCTCCTCCTCGCGCGTATGCAGAAAGCAGGCATCACCAACATCGGCGTCAACAACCAAGCCGCCGGCGGCAACACCGTTCTAAGCGGGGGTCTCGGCCCCCCGCTGATGCAGCGATACAAGCGCGATGCGCTGCAGCAAGAGGGCGTCAAGTACGTGATGATTTTCGAGGGCGTCAACGACATCGGCAACGGCGGGGGCGGCGTGGCCAGCCAGATCCAAAACGCGTACAAGACCATCGTGGCGGACTGCAAGAAGGCTGGGTTCAAGACGATTGGCGCGACCGTCACGGCGTTTGGGGGACAGGGGCAGTCGTACTCGAGTCCGGCGCGGGAGCAGCAGAGACAGCAGCTGAATACCTGGATTCTGACGAGCGGGACGTTTGATCATACGGTTGACTTTGCAAAGATGATTGATGATCCGAGCAAGAAGGACCAGTTGGGACGGACGTATGACGGGGGGGATCACCTGCACCCGAATGTGGCTGGGTACCAGGCGATGGCGGATGGGTTCCCGCTGGACATCTTCAAATGATGGGAGGCAGACAGGTACATCGCAAAGATGGTAGCAGAGGACCATATCGTATATAAATATAAAAAGCTGCAGATTCAGGTCCGCATCGCACATGTGACCTATTAGCTCAAATGAAAAAAGAAACCTACCCCGTAAGCCAAAATACCACATACCAGATAGTAGGAAATAAAGAAGTATGAGAAGACAAAATGACGCTAATGATACGGTATAATGCTGAAACAAGATGACCTCCATGCATATGCCATGCGCTATTGTTCTCCGATGAGACACGCACCGCCGCCACACATTCGCACCTAGTGATATCAAAAGCTAGACCACCGCCGGAAATGTACGTAAAACGAGTGATCCGATCCAAGAAGCTAAAGCAAAATCCCTCCCACCCACTGTTAAAACACCATGTTATGCAAAGTGTGAAGCTCGCTATCAAGCAACTCCGCGGACTGTGTCGAGCGGCTGGTGACCGAGGTTTCAAAGGGCATAACAGTCCTAGAATTGAGATATGAGTGTTAACTCTTTGCCGTGCCAAGTTTTGTATCTCAGTGTCACTTACGCCTGACCCCTGAATGACCACTCTGGTTCGAATGGCTTGGGCTTGCCATCCGGACCAAGCGGCCAGCCAATGTCGACAGTCGCGAGCATCGTAGCGAGCACAATGAGCAAGCTGTTTTCCGCAAGGTTCCGGCCGATGCAAATGCTACAATTCGACTCAGCGCATGGCCTTTCGGTGCCGATGGAGGTGTCCAAACCGGGCGTCCAATGGGAGGAGGAAAGAGTACGTACCGCCTACCAAAGCCAAAATTGCCCACCGGTAACGGCTCCCCGTTCCCCCCTTCTTCCCTTGGCAGATACCGCTCGGGCCAGAACCGGAAGGGGTCTGCATAGACAGACTCGTCGTGAAACATGGCCCACACATTTTGGTAGATGATGGTGCCCTTGGGAATGAACATATCCTCGTAGATGTCGTCCTCGACACTAGCATGAGGGATTCCGAGCGGTGAGAGCGGGTTCATACGATAGGTTTCCTGTAACACAAGGTTCATATAGGACAGTTGGCACGTATCCTCCCACGTGGGCAGCCGCTCGTGACCGACGATGCGGTCGACTTCTTCTTGGGCTTTGCGCTGCACGTGGGGGTTCTGCATCAAATACAGGATGAGCAGCATCACGGTTGCAGCAGTCTAAATGCTTTGGATTAGCTGTTGCCGCAGGCGAAAGGTAATTAGGACTCGGAAACTCGCCGTGTCATTGCCGGCGATGAGAACGGTCGCCGCTGCGCCCTTGATGTCTTCGAGTCCGAAATCATTTTGGGACTTTCCTTTGGCGCTCTCCTCGTAAAGAGCAATTCCGTTGTGCGTGAAGAATCTGCGGTCTAGATTCGAAGCCTAGCAAATGGAATGGGGGTGTCAGTATCAAGGGGCGTCTCCCCCAGGGTTGCTGTGCGGGGAAAGTCGTACCATCTGGCTCAGGGACGCCTTGAAGGGGAGCTCTGTGATATTTTGAATTGCAGCGCGCCAGGTGTGGGCGTATCGCAGGCGCTCCATGAACGGCAGCCAGTCCGGGAGGTAGCGAGCTGCGCGTGATCAGGGGTAAGTGGCTGGCCGCATCCCGCATCTGCCCGGAGCTGGTGCGGAGTTCGGCGTCTGACTTACTTGACGGGAATAAATCCATGATAGAACTCCCCGGGGCACCAGCCTTGCCGATAGCGCTGGCTGACTTCTCGGCGAGGCTAATCCACTGACTTTCGGGGCCTTCTACGTCGAGCCCATAGGCAATCTTCAGCACGATGGCCACGGAGCACCGTCTCACTGCGTTCAGCCAGTTGGCAGGGTCGTCGATCATGCTCTTGCAACATATAAGCGCCTCCTTCCGCTGCATGGCCGTGTACTGGCGGACTTTTGATTTTGTAAACGCAGGCTGGAGGGCGCGGCGGTGGAGGTGGTATTTGGGGCCCCAGCGGAGCCAGGTGAGGGTGGGCGACCATCCCATTCTGGAAAGGTACCCGGTGAGCAACCTCTGTGTAACGTCAAGCGCCAGCGGCTCCGGGGACCAGCAACTTACTCCTCAAACATGACAAACCGCGGCCGGTCGGCATTGTTGGAGCCGCGCTTTTCGAGGAGCTCCACGGCCGATTTGAGGCTGTTCAACACGATCCATTTCGTGCCGAAAGTCTCGAAGAAGAGCACATCGGAGCCTGTTCGCCCGGCACACCGACGAGCGATGATGTTAGACCAGTTACAGCAACGAAACAAGAAAACCCCGCCACCTCGGTTTGCACATACTGTACTGCTGCCCCCACTCGGCATATTTCCTGAACGGCGCGTCGACCGGCACCACGCGGTAGTGGCCCAGAAGGAACTCCCCCGGCGGACTCGGCGGGAGCGGCGCTGGTGTCTTTTTCTCGCTCCGGAGCAGCACCAGGCCAAAGAGACAGTACCCTGCGACGGCTGCAGCTACGCCGAGAAGCCCAAAGACAGCGCTCTCTTGGGGTGTCGAATCCAGAGCCGGGAAGCCAAGCATACTCCGCATCTTCGCTACTCTGACCTGCTCGGACGCGTGTCTCCTCGCTCGAGTAACACAGAGCGCTGCAAACCCAAAGATCCCAAAGAGCGGCGGGCGGGATGTGAGGAGAGTATGACAAGCTAATACCTCCAACGGTCCCCAGGGGCAAGAAAACGAAACCAAGGGCGCGGGAGATGGGGCAGGACGAGGGGAGAGAGGAGGGGGGGAGATCCAAATGTCGGCGGACGGCGCGAAGGAAGTCCATCTCTCTTCTGGCAGGAGGAGCAATCGACAGACTCGCCAATGGTGATGAGATCCATTAGACGATACGCACAATAGGAAGCTAGTACTGCACGTCTTGGGTCTGGGCAGCAGCTACTCGTTCATTTCCAACTTGCCCAACCCACGGACCAGTGATAACGGCGGGCCGACAAGCACCTAGCCATTCAAGTTCGTCATCGCATCGCCTATTTTGAGGCGAGAATCGCTCTGCGCCCTCCCCTCCCTCCTGCTCGGGACGGGCCAACGAGATCCACGAAATCGGCCGAGCGTCCTGCCGCCAGTGGACAACCGTTGGCTGCCCGGCGGTCGTTCGTGCGAGCTTGCACTTGCATGGGGCAGCTTCCCGCGCCAGGGCCACTCGCGACCCGCCCCCCGTCGCCGTGATGTCCTGCTCGCTCCCCCGAGCGGTCCGCCGCTTATTATTTACCTCCCTCTCTTCCCTTCTGACCACTGGCAACCCACGGATCCGAACCTGTTAGGCGTTTGGCGTCCGATCGGGGGATCAGCACATTTGAGAGTCGGTCGCCCCGCTAATGTATGTGTCGAGTGGGTGACTGCCCCCCTCCCCTGGGGCCCCATGGGCTTGGGTTTCGCTTACCGGATTGGTGTTGGTGCAACGCGAAATCCGAAAGTCGATTGTGTCAATATGGAGACACAACGCTCGGCGGCGGAGTCCTGGGGCCGCCCCCCAGCTGACCTGCGGTTCTCCCCCTTCCCACGCCCACACACTCAACGTGATACGGCATCGATGCGGAAATGGGGCGGGATGGAACCCCTGGGCACTTGCCCTGGGGGCTGCCCCCTTTTCCGACACAGTGGTTCAACCCTAACCCAGGCCAGGGACCGGTGACGTGACAGGGGACGGGACATGTCACAGTCCGCTGTGACCATAGCAGGACAAAAATAAGCTCGTCGGAGATGCGCCCGCCATCTGGGAACCAAGACCGCATTGAGCAAAGGCTCGCATGCGGGAGCCGCCACTCACACCAGTGATGGTCGACAATGCGGGTGTCAGACCGACCGACCACACACCACACCGATTCCGCAAAAGGGGAGCGGGAAACAGGGCTGATTCGAGATAGCCAAGAACGTAATCGGACATAATTTCATGACTACGAGAGCGCCACAAATCGCCCCTCCAAAAACCCCCGGAGCCGCCGGAGCCTCCAGAAATGGTCGACGACCCGCAAAAAGTTCCCAGAAATGCAGAAAGGGTAAGGAATCAAGATTATATCAACCCCCTCCCACAGGCGGCCGTTTTTGGACACATGACATCTCTCGTCAGATCATCGGCGTCCCACGCGGCGGATCAGCGACACCGGTCTCGACTGCTTGATGAATCGCACCATCCGCCGCGCCACGCGCCGCTTCTTCCCCGCACTGCCGCTCACCACCTCCCCGTCCTCGTCGTCCTCGTCCTTCCCTCGCTCCAGGAAGGCTGACTCCTCCTTCTTGCCGTCATCCGCTGCCGCCGCCCTCCGCAACGCCGCCAACCACACGCTCGCGTCCCCCTCCCAATCAAACGCAATCGCTGCCTCCTTGAAAGCCCTCCGCACCTCGACAAAGAATTCTTCGATCCCCTCTAGCAGCTCGCTGTGCTCCTTCGGCCACATGTCCTTGCCCAAAAGGGGCACCCACCGTGGAGGGTCCGTGAAGAACCCGCGTCTGGGATCTTTGAACAGGTCCTGATCCATAGGCTGCAACGCCGGCGTTCGATCCGTTGCCCCGCCGTCCATTCTGTATACCTTGCTGGGGAGGACCTGAAACGTGACGGCCCTCAGCTGTGGGAACCCCGCAGGCAAGCCCTCTCGGTCCACACCGCCGTACCGAGCGGTGGACGCCAGGCGGAGCAGCATATTTTGGATCGAGGTGCGGTACGGTGTGTGGGCCTCGAAAGGACAAAAATAAGAATCAATGTCTGCCACCGTGTTGGGGAACTTGCCCTCGACCTCGGAGATCTGATTGATGGCAGGATAACCAAGTTGCGTCCTGCGGCGCTGCTCCCTTGCTATGGCGTCGATGGGCCAGTCGTCTCTGATCGTCAGCTCTACCAAGCCCGACGGGAGAAGCTCAGCCAGATCGGGCTCGCTGTCCAGTCTGTTTGGATGGCCGAATAGAAGCTGCATTTGGATGGTGAGTTTCTTCAGCCGCTGAAGCGATGGTAAACACGACAGACGCCGACCGGGTCCAACGTAGTATTGGTACTCGAATGTGTAGTCAAAGATGAGGTGAAGTTCTTGCAGCGAGTCCGCCCGTAGAGCAAGGGATTTGTTGAGATTGAGCTCATTGCCTTCCGCTTCGAGGTCGGTGGCGTGGAGAATTGCCGCGTTGAAACGTTGTTTTGGCCGCTGCCTGACATAAAGAGTCCGTAATCGTGGTGTGACTTCGGGCGAGAGAAGGTGCGAGATCGCTCGAGGCCCCTCGCTGGTGTCGTGGAGATGGATATGCTCGATTCCCTCGTGCACGTAGCCCTCAGTTTTCGCGCCCACCATCGCCATTTCACCGCAGCTGGCGAGTTGGAGCGTATGAAGAGACGGAAATAGCTCCAGTAGTCGGCTATGGTGCCCAAGGCGGTAGTTCAGAATATCGGTTTGTCGCTGCCGGTGCTCTATTTCCAGAGAGACATGTTCCTTTGGGTCCGGTCTCAGCTGAAGCCGCTTTAACTTAGGCCATTGGAACGGGCAGATAATGCTCCCTCTCGATCTGTCCAGAGCGTAGCACTTTTTGAAGCAGTTCACGGTATCCCATAAATATTGGTACGCATGAGGGTCAGGATTGAGCGCCATGTTGGGTCTGGGTATATCGGCGTTGAGAGGGACCTGAAGAGATAGCTGGTCCAGTTGTGGCGTCGTCCGCAATAAGCAAAAGAGTAAGAACTCGGCAACATCGCACCGATTCAGTCCATCATCGTAGTCGTTTAAGATAGAATTGACTTCCCTAGCGAAAAATTTGGCGAGTTCGCTGCGGCCCACGTTGAATGACCCCGGACCCGAATCCAAAGCCTTACCGATCCGCTTCAGCAGTCGGCCGCTAACAAACTGGCTGTTCAAGGTAATGAAGACAGCAAGATTCCGGACATGTACCCCGTTGTGCGGGGATTCTAAAAGGAACCGCAGGAAGAGAACGAACTGCTTTCTGCTGGAGATGATAACCGACTTCAGGAGGACGGGTGTGACAGCATCGCAGATCCTGGACGACACAAGACGCAGATCGTTGAGCAATGAGACACGCTCATGATACTCGCCCTCCCATTTGGTGGTATCTCGGCGGCGGTCGACATCCTGCAGCCGCGGTGTTGCCGAGTCGAAGGCCGGAAGCTGCGGGGCAAAATGTCCGAAGATCAGGGCGTGAATTTCGGCTGGCAACGTCTCAAGCCGGCCTGGGGTCGGGGAAGCCCTATCGTGGTGCGGAAGGCCGGGAGCGCCAAACATTGTCGTCACAGCCCTCGACGTCACTCAGATCGAAGTTTGTTCGATCCATGGAGAAAAGACATCGGAGCTGTGTGTCAAAATGCGGTCAACGTCGGAAGAGCCTTGTGAGACATCTGCCCCACCGAGCAGCCCAATCACCGGACCAGGAGCATTGAGGTTTAGGCACCCGCCCGCTCCGCTGAGTGATGTCTGCAATTCTCTCGGGCGAGTGACGCCGCGGTTGCAGTGCACTGCAGCAGACAGAAGCGCCCCCGCCCCGCTGCAGGCCAACACGGGCCAACGGGGCGGAAGCGGGGAAGGTGCAGCTGGTTCCAACCAAGGGAGACCCAAGGGAGAGAGCCTCAGACACATTCACGTCCTGTCGCCGACGACAAACCGTCCAAATCGATGTTGTCGGCGCAAAGTGCGTGATCCGGCCGCCGAACCCTGCGTCGGATCAGCAAAGAGCTCCAATCCACTGCATTGGAAGCGAGCCGCCTGGGCATTCAAGCACTCCAACCAGGTTGAGTAATCGCGCCAAGCCACGCTTTGCATCATCTGACTGCCGTTTGCTTGCAAACCTAGTGGAGGTCGTGGAAGTCGACTTTCGTTTGGATTGGCAGAAACCTGCAGAGGGAAATGTCTGTGAAGAAAGTGCTGCTTTCTTTTCCCCATGTTTCATATTCCTTTTGCGAGCGCCATCCTCCCTTGCCAGTCATTGCTTGGGCTTTCTTTCAGCTCAAGCCTTCCGGTGCCTGCCGCGAGGTCCGATAAGAAAAGCGGGGAAGCATGAGAGAGGAAGCAATGGAAGGAAGTGACGAAATCCATTCTGGAAAAGCTCCAGGCTAGCCACTCACAGCGACGCCTTTTCACAGGCCTGTGCCGCTGACCGGAAATGTTTCTGTTTGCACAATACGGCGGCTTTGGCTTCAGACGGAACAATAAGGGAGTTGTTTTTGGACGCGTTCAAGGGTAAATACTATCCCCCCTCCTGCTCTGCGGTTTCAGTTGGAAGCGTGCCCGATGGAATGGACGAGAGCGCGGGGACGATATTGACGTCCAAACGCTTGGTTCATGGACGCCCTTGCCTCGGGTAAGTTATAGCGCAATTTCCTGGGTGTGGGTGCCCCCTGCCAGGGGGCGGCACCCCACTGATTGCCGTTGGGGTGCATGGCACGTCCGTCTCGAATTTACTTTCTAGAGATGCGTCCATATTTTGCTCGGGATTCCGTCTCTGCAAAGTTCGTCCTCGTTCCTTCTTTGGTTCGCGCCTCATGATGCTCCTCGTGGGCCTTTAAACTCTCGTTACCGTAAGACCTTCGCTGTGCAAGGTCTCAGTCCATTCGCTTCACCTCACTTTCGTTTTTCCATCAACGGCCCAAAAATGCCTACCAAATCCCATCATCGGTCGCGGTCGTCGGTCGACCACGTCCTCGAGCTGCTGGCAGTTCTCCCAGAAACCGAAATCGCCCATTTACTCGACGACTTCAACCACACCACATCCAGCAATGTTCCCGTCTCGGAAGCAATTGCATTGTTCGATCCCGCAAAACCCAAACCGAGGCGAATCTTTCGATCCTCCTCTCCCGTGAGAAGGCTCGAGGCAGAGCTGGTTCGACGAAACAGCAAACGGATATCCTCGGCACCCGAGCCTACCGCGCGCCCGAAGTCAGCTTCGCGGCCCCCGGCAGCAAGGCCACCACCGCCACTGCCGAGCCCATCATTTACACACACCTTCGCAGTGCCAGAGCAAGAGCCAGAGCTGTCGTTCCATGACCCACCTAGTCGTCCATCGCTCACACTGTCTCCTCCCGATTCCTTTGAACGCCCCCAGACGGCCGATGCGTCAACCCGCGAGACTCGAGCCTGGTCATACAAGAGGATCAGTCGACCCTTGATCCTTTCCCCGACAGCAACAGCTGAACTCCACGAGCTGTTGCTAGCATACCTCTCCGAGACACCAGACTCGGCCAGCTCGACAGCCACTTCGTCACCGGTTACCCCGAACGCAGCGTCTATCTTTTCGCCCTTCGGCCCCATCCAGACAGACCTGGATACCCCTGGCGTTGACCTGCTCGAGCCATCGCCGACCCGCATGCCGCAGTTCGCATTTGGAAGAGGCGGAAAGAATACCGCAGAGAATATGAGCGGAATCTTTGAGATCTTGACATCTCACTAGGCGGGCAGTCGGTTTACGGATTCTGTTTTCTTTTGGGGCGCTCTGCGGAATACCAAATTGTACAAATATCCAGCAATCACAAATGAAGTTGGCATTATTTTTTACAAGGGATCCATGTCTTCGCTTGTTTCAACGGGACGATGGTGAACGCGTCATGCGAGAGAGCCAGCACTGACATCACCAGGCAAAATGAAGAGTCGCGTTGACCCTTCAATAACGGCTAAATATATGGTTCTTTGTTCCTATTGTTTCGCCCAAACACAACGAACAGTATTGGCTTGGGGAAAGGAATGCACGTCGCAGGGGCAACGGCGCCGCGCATTCGTGCTGTCAAAGCGGCGCCGCAGCTAACTTGGACAACGGTTCGAAGGCCAACCGATCGATTTCATGATGGCCGGCTTGAAGTTTACCTCCCTCACAACCCTATTTTCTCTGCACACCCCCGTTTTCTTGCATTCGAACCAGCTTTCGATGCAGCCCTCACAGCCTCTGCCGTAAGCACCTCTGCTCCTCCTTATCAGCCCCCTTTTGAATTCACCTCTTCGCTGGGTCTGCCACTGGGATGACGAATGAGCCAGCCCATCTCCCCGCCCTCCATCATCGCCTTGACCCATTCCGTCCCATGCTCCCACCAAAGGTGCCTCTCGGGCCTCACATGTCCAATGCTCTCGTCATCAAGCGTGCCCACTGCAATATCTACTATCGGCCCTAGCGTCCAGCCAGAACTGCTCCTGTCTTGTGAGAAATGGTATGTCACCGGGGTTCCGCACCGACTGCAGAAGCACCGCTGTGTATGGGCCGCCGACTCGTAATGTCCGAGATACGTCTCCTCGATCGTCGCAGCCGTGGGATGAACAACCTCCTCGCAGGGGTAAGACTTTACAGACTCAGAGCCCCGTGTCCGCAGCTCGAACTCAACCCACGGCAGCTGGCAGATGAACCAGCACTGAACGAGCCCGCCGCAAGCGTGTCGGCAGTCGCTGCAGTGGTCGACTGCGATAAGGGGCAATCGGGTGGGGACTGTGTCTCCGGTGTGGCTGACGGGGGTGGGCAGAGCGCTCCGGATGAGGGGTCGAGCGTCCAGCGCGGGGACCTTGATGGTAGCGGACTGCAGCGTACATGCACCCGCCGGTAAGGGTCAGGGGCGATGGAGGGAGGAGAGCCATTGGGGGCAGAGTAGTTCTCGCGCCGTGCGGGATGTGAATATGCAACGCTAACAGGGTGAAGTGGTGCGGTCCTTATGTCTTAGGCTGGTAGCTGCTGGTACGTCGTCGGTTTGGCTGCCTGCCGCAAGGGTCGTTGACGTCAACCTAGGAATACCGAGAACGATCGCGCGGGGTCGCTGATGGTCGGCGGGTTGATGACCCGTGCCACAACTGAGAGTCATCAGTAGGCAGATATGGCGACGCAAGCTGTCGATGCTGGTTTTTGAGGGCCTGGTCGACATCGGTATTTTGGTCCGAAGCCTAGGTTAGTTTACTAGTGTTTGCATCACTCAGCGGTCCTCGGCGTTCGTCTTGCATCCGGGTCCCCACTGGCTCACGATAGATGGTGAGCTCATATGGCGACGGCAGCTAAGGACAGAAACCAACGCCCATCATCGCCAAACATTGTCGACCCTCGGGAGAAGGTACCGCGTCAATTGTCGGCTGTTCGTCCGAAGTTCACTTCCTAGGGGAACAACCAAATCTCCCAAGAGGAGAGCATATTTGCGGCTACGACGGTCTATGGTAAACCGCCCGGCGCGGCAACCAGACACGGCGCTAATATAAATGCACCGAGACGCCGCAACACCGACCACAAGCGACATTAGGCCAGACCAGGGACGTCGCAACAGCTACCAGCCACTTACATCCAGTCGCAATAGCTTCAAACTCGCCTTTAGAGATCGACCCGAAACAGTATTAGCCGTGAAGCAGCATTCTTACAGACATAGACACGTCGACGAGGAGTAAACTGCCGTCTCATTCTCCGCGCTCGGTCCATTTGTCGTTGGGCCTATGAGCCCACTTTGGCGAACGGCCTTCTGGTGTCAGCCAAGACTCGAAGACGCAGCAAAACTGGCAAAGGCCCTAACAAAAGAAGGAAGAGACAAATTCAGGCCAGCGACACCAGGGGTTAAATATGCAGAACTTAACGCCTTGTTTAGCTGAGTTCTGTGTTCCTTCTTCGCTGGCAGATCCACCTACAACCTCCAAACTAGAATCCCTGATCCCCGAATCTTGGGGAACCACCACTAACATTCTCCACATTTACAGTGTTCCACCAGTGCCCCAGGCCCCGGGTTGAGACTCTGAGAGCTGGCTTGGCTCTGGCCACCCATTAAGCCGCGCCAATCGCAAGAGTCTCAGCAGCGCTAACATACGACATAGCGGCCGGAATCGGGCAACTTTTGGCGAGGTACCATATTGGTCGTGTATCTCCTCCCAGAAATATCGAGTCAGTTCCGGGAGAGCGTTCCCGACTACTTACACTACTTGCACCATCAGAATCAAGGGCTGGCTTCTAGAATAAGCTGCGTCATTTTCGGGTTTCAAGATGACGTCGTTTACGCGCATTGATGGGGCGGCCCAACCCACCATCTCGGTCAACCCCCACAACATCATCTCGCGCATTTCAGATTTGACCTATGGTGGCTTCACAGAGTTTGTTTGCCAGTTTTCAAGTTCTTGTTGGTACTTTTGATGCTGATACCTCCTTACAGACACATGGGACGATGCATATATGGCGGCATCTACGATCCTGGCAGCCCGCTGTCCGATGAGAACGGCTTCCGCAAGGATGTCATCGATGCCATGCGGGAGCTCAAGGTGCCCGTGGTCCGATACCCCGGAGGCAACTTCGTCGCCACCTACCATTGGCTTGACGGTGTCGGACCTCGCGATCAGCGGCCCAAGAGGTAGGAGTTGCAACCCGCTGCCAAGAGGACAATGACAACGACGACGGCTAACCCTACCTACTCAGACCCGAGTTGGCCTGGCAAGGCATTGAATCAAACGAGTTTGGCACCGACGAATTCCTGAAATGGTGCGAGATTGTCGGGACGGAGCCCTATTTCTGCCTCAATTTCGGAACCGGCACGCTCGACGAAGGTAAACAAATCCCCTTTCCATATTATCCCTACCCAGTACTAAGAATCCCCTCTCCCCCCACAGCCATGGCCTGGGTAGAATACTGCAACGGTACTAAAGACACGCACTACGCCAACCTCCGCCGCAAAAACGGCCACCCCGAGCCCTACAACGTCAAATACTGGGCGCTCGGCAACGAAGTCTACGGCCCCTGGCAAATTTGCCAGTCCACCAAAGAAGACTACGCCAAAAAAGCCTACCAATGGGCCAAAGCCCTCAAGCTCCTCGACCCGTCCCTCATCCTCATCCTCTGCGGCGAGAACGGCTTCTCCCCCTGGGACTCGTACGTGACCCGCAAGTGCATCCGCCCGCACCAGAGCGGCCTCAGTGGCACCGCCACCACCTCCCTCATCGACATGCACAGCATCCACCTGTACACCTCGTCCAACGACCACGTCCAAAACACCACCGCCCCCCTCGCCGCCGAGCGCGCAATCCAAATCGCCGTCGCCATGATCGACCAGGCACGCATCGAGAACAAAGTCCCGGCCTCGGTCCCTAAGCAGAAAATCTGCTTCGACGAATGGAACGTCTGGGACGTGTACCGCTCCCCCGGCGAACTCGGCGCCGAAGAGAAATATACATTGTCTGACGCCCTTGCTGTGGCCGTGTGGCTGAACGTGTTTGTGCGGCAGTCGAAGCACATCGGCATGGCGAACATTGCACAGTCGGTGAATGTCATCTCGCCGCTGATGACGACTCCGGAGGGGGTGGTCAAGCAGGCGACGTGGTGGCCGCTGCTGCTGTTTAGCAAGTATATGCGCGGGAGCACGCTGGCGGTGCATCTGAGGTGTGCCGAGTATGAGGGGGAGACGAAGCCGGGCTGGATCAGGGGGACGGTGGACACGCCGTGGTTGGATGTGAGTGCGGCGCTGAGTGATGATGGGGTTATTTCCCTAGCGGTGGTGAATGTGCATCCGGAGCGGGATGCGGAGGTGCTGCTACAGGGCCCAAGAAGTATTGGGATTGGGGTGAAGGTGTATACGGTTACGGGGGAGGGGGTGGGGGCGACGAATATGGACGGGGAGGAGGGGGTGGTGGTGAGGGAGAGTAGGTGGGATGCGAAGGGGCCGTATACGTTTCCGAGGCATTCGTTGACGATGTTGAGGTGGCCAGTGGTGTCTCCGGGTCCTTAGGAACGGGATTAAATGGGATGAGGGTTTGAAAGTACGAGAAATCTACGCTTCTATGGATTACTATGGGACTTTGTGCTAGTTATTACGACCGAGTAAATCTCCGCAGGCTCCAACTACTACACCAGGCGGTATTACTACAGAAGTTCACTTCTCCCGGCTGACATTACCATTGACCTTCACGCCAGTCTTGATACTAACCATCCCCTCCCCCTTCCCCTCTGCCCATTTCACACCTAACTTCCGATTCCACTCGCTCGCCTTCTCCTCCGTAACAGCACCCCAGTGACGCCTCGTGGCAAGTAGCTCCTCCCGCCACAGAAACCCCAGCCCTGCCGCGGCTCCCGGCCCCAGCAGCACGACACCCGCTACTGCATACCCCACGATCCGCGCCCATCCCACACTCAGCATGCCCGCGTACTTGATGTCCCAGAACAAATAGCCCAGCCAGAGGAAGGTATTTCCAAACAGGAAGGCCGAGTCGAAGCGGAGAAATTCCCCGGCAAAAGTGATCAGGTCTGGTGCGTCCTGGGGGGAGTGCATCGGCGGGAGGATGATGTCGAGGACGGTTTGGTATGAGAAACTGGCTTTGTACAAGGTATACAGCCATACAACAGCCGATTGGAAGACCAAAAGACCTATGGTCGCGCGAATGACCGGCAAGTCGCGCGTGACGGCGTCGATGCGGTCGGTTTTCGTTGTGTCCTTGGAGAGACGGAACAGGAACTGCGAGGCAATCAGGGAGGTCCACACGGGGAAGAGCTGCCAGAGGAAGTTCCAGGAGATCCTGTCGGCTAAGGAGGGGGTGAAGAAGGAGAAGTATAGCGGGAGGTAATAAACCAGTATGAGGGTGGGGAGGATGGACTTGGTGTAGGCGATGCGGGTCAGGCGCATGTCGGAGGCTTTGAAGGCCTCGATGGGGGAGAGGATGTAGTGGAGGAGGTAGTACAGGGGGGAGATGACGCCCACGCCGAGGAACTGGCTGGACAGGGTGAATAGGAGGGGGAGCTGAGCCGGGGTAAAGGTGTTGGCGCGGCGGGCGGATTCGATGAGCCAGATGGCGAGGATGACGCCGTAGTCGACGAGGAAAAGGAAAGCCTGTTTCGAGACGGCGTCAATGTCGGAGAGGACGGGAGAGAAGAAGACGACGATGGGGGCCAAGAGGTTGTCGAGCCACATGAGGCCGTAGAAGCTGGTGGTTAAGGGAGTGTCCGTCCAAGGCAGGGTTTTGGTCTGCAGAATTGAGGTCGCCCAAGGGATGAGTGGGGCTGGGTCCATGAGGGACTTCGCGAGGAAGAATAAGACAAGGAACGGTAAGGCCAAGGCGAGGCGTTTGAGTTTGCTCTCCTTCTGGCCTTCACCCTGGGTTGGGTTGTAGGGCATGCTGGCCGTCGCTGAGCGACGAGGCAGGGGGAGGAAACTGAGATTCGCGGCTCCAATAACCATATCGGCCTGCATATTGGCGAGGAAGTCGCCAGTGTAGGGCAGGGCGTAGCGCACGAAGGCTCGGTGGGCGCCGAGTTGAAGAGACTGCAGGCGTGTGACATCGGCTGAGACTTTGACGACCGCGTCCGCTCTTTGTTTTCGGGACTCCTGATAAGACGACAAATGTTTCTCGATTTGCCCCTCGGTCAGGTGACCCTCATCCGCTTTGTCGGCCATCTTCTTGATGACGTTGGCTAGAGCGGCGGCACTCTCGATGGCGGCGTTGCCACCGTATCCAACATTTGGCGTCATTTTGTGAACGCTATCGCCAACGCAGGCAATGCGGCCATGAGTCCACACATCAAATGTTCCCTCTTCCAGCACGACGAGGTTTGAGGCTATGTTCTTCTCCCAGAGCGCTTTGAAAGTGACATTCGGTCGGATCTTCATGTCGAAGTGGGCTTTGGCGAACTCCTCCACCTCTGATTTCGAATAGCGCGGAAACTCAAGTCCCCGGTAGACCTTTTCCATCTTCTGGAAGATGAAATAATACGTCCGCCCACCCTTGCAAACGACGACGAGCGAACTTCGATCTTGGTCATAGCCGTAATCGCCGTCGCCAGTATTCACGCCGTCCACCTTTGAGCAAATGCCGAAAAGACACTGGTACTCAGCTGTCAGAGCCTCTCTGTCCTTCTTGACTTTTTCCGGGTGGTCCTTTGCCGCAAGATCCCACAGCACCTCTCGCGTCTTGCTGTACACGCCATCGGCACCGACCAGAACATCGCCTTCGTAAGTTGTCCCGTCTTCGCACTTGACGGTCACTCCGTCGGCGGAGTGGATGACATCGGCCACCTTTTTGTCCATGAGTATCTTGCTCTTGTTTTTGACGCCGTCGTACATGATCTGGAGGAGGGCCCGTCGATCGCCGAACGAGATTTGGTATCCCGTCCTTGCAAAGCCGAGCTGCGCAAAGTCGGATCCCGGCGCGAAAGGCCTCCCATTGCTGTCTCTGTCGCGGACTAACTTGACCGGCACCTGGTGCATCAAAAGTTAGGACAAAACATGGACATCGAAGTGGGGTAACACTCACTGTTGACTCGAAGAAAGGGTCGTAGAACCCAAGCTGATCGAGAATCTGGACACAATGTTAGCAAAACGATGACTGCTAAAGAATCCGGGGGTTGGACACCAATGAACCAACTTACCCGACATCCGTTCGGAACCATGCAGATCGACGCGCCAGCGCTGGGCGCAACCTCATTACGGCGTTCTAGCAGGACATAGTCGACGCCCCCTCTCTGTCCAGAATTATTAGCAGCGTTCGCCACCAGCGTCAAGAAGCAGAAAAGACTGGAAGATTTCCGGGCGGGACAAAACAGAAACAAACCTCTAGGGCATTGGCCAGAAGCAGACCTGCGACACCGCCGCCAGCGATAATCACACGGAAACCCGCCTTTGGCGACTCAGTGCCGGTGGGTATGAGAAGTCCGGGTGCCATGGTAGCTCAGCGTTCAGCCTCAAGTCTGCGGTTGGGAGTCTGCGAAGAGCGATGTGTGGCGCAAGAGTTGAGGATGAGGAAATACAAGATTTTGAAGAATAAGCCGCCCGGTCGCAATAGCGAGGTATTCACCAGGCACGAAAAGTCCGGGTGAATCGTTGGTGGCCAGAGGCACCTAAGCAGGTCTGAGAACCTCAACGGCTAACCTCTATGAAGAACGCCGGATGGAAAGAGCGTCCCAAGTCTTGATCACACCACACTGAAAGACGCGATAAGCCTCCAGACACCGATGCACTCAGCATGACAGAACCCGGGCTCTTGTTCTACTTATACAACCCCCACACTGCCACTGCAAGCACCCTCAGGGGCACGCACATAGGTATCGGACGACACACGTGATGCACCCCAGCCACACGTAACTTACACGGCTTCTGACACCGCTTCTGGAGGCAGATTTCGATAGCCGCCTCCGTCAAATCGGATATCACCTCGCAACCCCAGTCTTGCTAATCACCCGCCCACGAGACCCAAAAAGCTTAAATACGCCCTGAGTACTAATCCAGGTGCGGAAACGGGCGTATTCGATAGGCAAAGCCTTTGCCGAGCAATCCGCATTGCAACGTCCTTTTGGTCAATCTGGCAAGTACGGCTTGCCGAGAGGTATTTACTGAGTACCATCCCGCAATTGTGAATGCTGACCCGGAACATGCGGCCTAGTGCTGATTGTGTTCTGTAGCAAAACGTGGTCCCGATGGCAGAGACGCATACATAGCACGGGTGGGTGGTGTTTTGTGCATCCGATGGCTGCGCAGCAGGCTGCTGTGTGGCGCCCCGTTCCGATCGCGGTGGTGGTCTGCTTTAGGGCAATGCTCGGGCTTGGCGTCCTGCCTGCCGGGTTTATGAGTCAATGTCGACGACGGGACGGATACGACCTATTCTCCTCGGTCGGGCTTGCATGGCGATAAGTCGGACGCTTCATTGGGCAGCTCTTGGGTCCTCGCCGCTAGGTCGAGGACCGGATACTCTACTAGATTATCCAAAGTTGGTATGGTTTCCAGATTTGGTGTTGAAAGCCGCCAAGAGCAAGCTCTCGGGCGCACGGGACTCCCGGAGATGGAATACGCTCACTACCGCCCGTCCGAAGGTGGGGTCTTCAATGCCTAATATTTCCAGGTCAGCACTCCACCAGACGCCGGAGCTGCCGTTAGCTCAGCCACGCGATTACCAAGAAGTTGGGGTTCTTGAACTCCCAATAGTGGTAACCTCCTCCCTGCGCCGCCGTCTCTCAAAGATATCCCGGATCCACTAGAGGCTCGTAGGAAATATTGTCGGCGCACCCTCTTTCGATGCTGTGTATCCACACCCCCCAACGCTTGACACTTTGGCCAGGCTGGCCGCGAAAAGACCCAGTGAGTAATGATTATAGCTCAAGTACGAGCATTCCCCGCAAATCAATCTCCGTTCTTGAAGGTCGAGTCTCCTGCTGCCGCCGCCACCGTTTCTACCACTGGCATCGTTAAGGCTCTTCACAGTAGGTATCCAGCCTTCCAACACCTCAGCTGCCGCGTTGCAGAGCTGATGTCGCTTGTAGCACCTGGAAAGACAAGACCTGTCCGCTGCAACGCATCGAGCTGGATGTTAGTCGCGCGTTAGCGTCGCCGAGCCGGTTCGGTTCGGGAGAGCATTGACAGGCGATGCCGAGGCGCAGACTGACGGGCTGGGCGAACTGCCCCCGGCCCACGGGTTCGTTGCCTGAAAAATGGTCATTTTGAGGGGGTGATCCAATACTACCTCATCACGGCGATGGACTGCCTCTCGTTGAGTCTTTACTCCGAAATCCAGAGCTAGCCGAGTCTCTAGTAGCTAGGTCGCAGTCTTGTCTATCCTCCGGAAAATACCTCCTAGCAGTATCTTTCGCACATCCCCATCCCAATCTGTCGTGTCAACTATGTCCCCGTCAGCAACCCCGTTGGCTTTTTGAAATCGCTTCCCCAGCTTGTTGTCTAGATAGTGCAGCCTGGCCGCTCCATGTTCATCTTCCTGGTGCCACCGTCGGCTATAGAAGCGGATGAATTGGACACCCACATGGTTACTTTCCCTGTTCTTTTCCTTGATCGTGTTGACCAATCTCTCAATTCCGCTACTAACCCCGCAAATATTGCGAGGGCTGTTAGGGGGTGGGTCCCACCGACCGTCTGTGAGAACGTAGACGCTTGCACCATTTCCACTCTCCTTCCTGTTCAAAATCTGGCTCACGATCTCGCCAAATCGCTCGCCGATGCTGCACTGGCCGTCTGAAAAGTGGTGACTTTCAATATCCTTTTCAAAGTCGCTCGAGTCGACCCCGGCCTTCTGGTCCATGCTACACGTGTAAAAGAGCTCAATCTTTTTGTCGGGGTCAACCTTGCCGTGCTTGATCAGGTAGGCTAAGACACGTACTGTCCTGCCGAGATCTTCTTGGTGTGGCTTCATCGAATGAGAATCCTCGACGACAATGTACTAGGTTGAGGGCAGACCGGAGTTAGTATTATGGTTTCGGGGAAGATGATCAATGCCCGGCGGAAGAGACTGCAAGGAAGCCGTGCCTACATACCTGATCGCGTCCGTTTCCCAGGCCCTTCAGCTCCCTCAACATTCTTCCAAGGGCGGAAAAAGTTCATAAAGGTCTGGATGTTTTGAGAAGAGCTTGAAACTTGCTTTCTTCTTAATGAACCCCTTGTAGATATCTTCGATGGTAATTCGGCCAGCAGTGTTGGTATTGGGGACCTGGTGTATTTGCGTGGAGTACGAAAAAGGGCGCGATTGGTGATCTGGGCTTGAAAGCACCCTATCGGTTGGGAACATGGGTTCCGAAAGCCTGCCCCCCGGTTTCTCAAGCCGGTGTGAATATTGAGCCCGCGACTAGATTTTGAACAAGTCTCCGGACCGAATGTACCTTGTGGGAATGTCTGGGATTTTGTGACTGGGTGGAAGAAAAACTTGCGGTTTCTGGCGGACCATGACCATCATCACCGGATGTCATGTCCCATGCGGAGTAATCGTCGTCGTCCTCCTTGTTGCGACTCCTCCTTTGGTACCCAACGGGTCCATCCCCGCGTGTGCGGCGCGTGTTTTGGCTGGGGTTTCCATGTCCTCTTGAACGTGGCCATGTCCATCTGGGTCTCCTGAACGACGCCTAGGGACCGAACTCCATGCTGATGATTTCGGACTTGCGCATGATGGTTCCCCGTATGAGCCCTCTGAGTCTTCACCGCCATGTGGAACCTCTGGTGTTTGTTGTGCAAGAGTTGAAATGCTGCTGTGCCTCTTCTGAGAGCTTCTGATTTGGTTCGAGCCATGACACCCGCCCCTGGTGGGCGTTCGTGGGGTGTACGGGGCGCTTCTGTACGATTCCTCTCGGGAGAAATGATTTGAGCGGATGGTAGCTTCGCGAAGCTCCATCCATCGGCCAAACACGTCCTTGGCCGGGAAGCTTTCGGGAGGATTGGCGATAAGCATTGACTTGAGGATGATATGGCTGACGCCGTGTGAGAGGGTGTCACCATCACCCACTAAGCTGAGGACGTCCTCGTGTTCTTTTGGATGATTGGGAGGCGACAGAAGCCATCATGAAAGCTTCCCACATGATATCCGCCGGCCATGTTTGGCAGTTCATCGGTAATTCTGCAGCGCTCGCGTTGGTATTGGACTCGCCCGGGCTCTCCCTTGATGGTCCACACCATAGCTTCGCTCGCAACGGCGCCTAGTGACCAGATATCGCCGGCACCTGATCGCGCCCGTGTAATGTTATCGTCTCGGTAGGACTCGGGTGAGCCTGTCAATTGCTGTAAGCGTGGCTGCAACGCGAAGTAAATGAAATAGATTACCAGACTCATCGGAGTCGGCGCCGGTGACATGGTACTCCTTCAGAAACACGAAGGATGGCTTGAGGGTGAGAACGGTTAGCCTGTGTCATAGGATGATGTGGATTGGGAGGTGACGTGACTTGCTGGAAGGGATCCAAGGCATAACCTATGCCCCTGCGCTTTATACAAAATGACATCATCCTCAAGATCGACTTGCGGGTCAATTGAGGTCTTGCTCGTAATGGGCAGGATGTAGAAGGGATGTAGAGATCTCTTGAAGGGTCTCGAGTCGAGCGTGAGGGGGCAGAATTTCCATTGCTGCTTTGAGAACAGAGGCAAAAAGTCTGCCACCCCTTGCTCTCCGGTCCCGTGGATCAATCTGTCGTCGATGGGAAGGTTGGTGTCGTCGATGCCGAGGGTCTTTATGATGGATATCTTCTCGGGCTTCTTCATCCAGACCAAGATGGAAAATATGGCAATGTATCGCTTGACGAGGTCGGTCGGATCATCTCGGATTCGCGGCTGCACGGACCACAGCACATTCTTGACTCTTTCTGTTGTTTGAGACGCATCTGGGCACACGGAATTTTCTTTTTTGCACTCACCCACGTGATACTGCTCACCCCGGCTCAGGCCCGGCTCAGTCTTTGCTCAGCATTTACTCAGGCTTGCTTAGCTTTACTCAAGCTAAGTACCATTTTCGGTACGCTATACCACAATATAGTGAGTTGCTTTAACTTTAGCTAAGCAGGCTTAAAATTAGTCCCATATATAAACTGTCAGAAACTACCACTTGCATCAGAAAGTCGGGGAACCCAACTGCTTCTTAACTATGGTAGCTGTGATTATATCTGACACTTGCCTCCGCACCTCCCTACCTTCTTACCTTACAATACTACCCTTAATAATTTAGTTGTCTTCCAGGCAGGATTTCTGTCGCTTCATCACTTTTGCTCTACTTCGACTACTAAACTAAACCTTCGAAACCGCCGAGGCAGCCGTCTCGGAGCGTAAAATTGTCTTCCAGACCTTAAAATCGGGTTTGCCAGCCAGGCGACTATAACTTCCTTCAATCCGGAAACCTTTGGCTTTGCGATAGAAGCCATCATCTCAATACTATAGGTTATCCGGACGAGAAGGTAACCACCTACCCTCTTCAACCAGGTGGGTAAGCAACCCTTCCACGATCCCAATGCACGGTTAACCTCCTTTGCGCGCAGTCAAGCTTTTTCGCACGCGAACGACCCTCTTCGCGCGCCAACACTCGGCTTCAACCCTTCGACCGTATGGATCGCCCGATTCCGGGCAGCACCCTTTGACCTGCTACTAAGCCTTCAAATCCTCTTGCGCGCAGGTAAGCCTTAAATCTTCTAAGCAACCACTCGAAGATCCGACTGACGAGACCCCTTGCTGCGTAGGTCGTTGCTGCGCGATGGTTGCGCAAGGTGGTCAGTGCGGGGGCTGGTGTGCTATGTCCTTCTCTGGCACACCAACTGGCCAACATCACATTCCATTATCATTTCCAATCCAAGCATTCTGATTTGTTAAAAGATACATATACAAGTGGGCTCTCCAAACTGGCTATCTATGTGTGCCACCGCGATGTATCAGGAATTGGTAGCACGTGCACGCACAGAACTGGCGCTCAGATTGTGATGTGAGCTAACGAGCAATGGATCTAATTATTTGACTATCGTGGGAAGAAGAGATCTCTATGGTGGCTGGCAGGAGAAAATACCATCTAATGTACCGGGTTGGAAATGTGGAGCCCCGAGCCCTTGCGACCATTCCTAACAGTTTGGAAAACTGAAAGTGCATCCAAGGTGGTCTCACATGTGGCCTTGGATGGCACACAGCTCGTGCCCGGCATTTTGGTGTGGGAACGTGGCACGGTACACCGCCCCTTGCTCTGTTGCGTAGATGGACGGCGTGGCGACTGGATAATGCCGTTTTGCACGCCTGCTAGTAGCAAGCGATTGGCCCGGAAAATAGACGGCCGCGCCGCTCATAGCAGAGGCCTCATTCAGCTAGATGCATACAGGCCTCCCATGAGGTAGGCACCTAGGCAACTCCCCGCCAACGAAGCGTGGGCAAAACCTCCCGGCCTCTTCCTTTTGTTCTTCTTCTTCTCGCGAGGTTGATCTGCAATTTCATCTATTGTTGATGATGGATAGCGCTTTAAACGTTGCGGCAGCAGTATCGGGGCTGCTGAGCTTGACGATTCAAATCACCCAGGTGACCCACCAACACCTATCAAACCTGACCGAAATTCCGCGCATCGTATCGAACTACGTTGAGGAGCTGGTCTGTCTGAAAAGGGTTCTGGTCGATATCCAGGATGCGCTTCTCTTTGGGCCGAATTCGATCGGCGCAGACGATCTGCAGCTTCTACTGTTGCGTACCGAGGAATTCGACAGCGAGATGAGCCATCTTTGCCAAAGACTCCAGGCTGCGCAGCGCCCCTCAGCATCGCAGGTATTGAAGGGTTTGTTTCGGCCACTGCAGGATGCTGAGGCCGCCCGCTGGGCAGAAAGCATCGCCCAATTTCGACGTCGCCTCCACGAGTTAGTTATCGTCAGCAGCCTGTAAGTCTAGTGCGCTGAGGTGTTCGTTCGTTCGTTCCCTCCGTCGAAACGACCTGACTAGGAGCATTGGTAGGAGGATCCAGTTAGAAACGCTGGAAGAGGTGCGCATGGGAAGATACAGGAGGGAAGTCTGCGACAAAGGTTAGCCATCTGGACCTCCCCTCTCGTAGGGATCTCACGGTGCTGACACAGAAGCGTTGCTGCTCCTTACTACGAAGAAATTCGGAGAACCGAGATTCTTGACTGGATATCGGACAGCAGCATGCGAAAGAAGCATTCCGAGCTTCTTCACTCCCATCATCCAGGCACCGGACTATGGGTCCTTGAAACGGCCGCTTTTAAGGAGTGGAATACGGGAGATAAGGCAATTCTATGGTGCTATGGCAATCGTATGCACCACCTAACAGTCCTTAAATTTGTCGCGGACTGTGGCATGGCTAACTTGGAGTGCTTTACCTACCCCCTAGCTGGCGTGGGCAAGACTCAGATTACGTACGTAAAAAGAACCGAAACTCCGGAGCCTGTCTTTTTTTTGTATTTCTTTTAAACATACTGACACTCTGACCTGCGTAAAAGGTCTCTCATGGTCGAGCATCTCCGTCGAGATTATTGTGTCGCCTACTTCTATTGCAGCCACGAAGATTCTTTTTCAGAGACCGAGGTCCTGATCGCTTCGTCCCTTCTCAGGCAAATTGCCGAGCAAGAGTCTAGTCTACCTCGTGCCGTAGAGGAGCTGCACGCACAGCTGGACCACGGTCGAAGACCGCTGAGATTTGACGATGTCGCGCGTCTGTTGAGCACTCTCTGCGCGAATACTGGAAAACGGGTCTGCATCCTGCTGGACGGTCTTGACGAGTGCAGCCGAGCGGTGAAGGGAAAGATTACATCGCTGATCGGCAATCTCGGCTGCGCCGGAGCAAAGGCTGTCATCACAAGCCGTCCGCACATCGTCCCTCCGAAACGGTGGCTGACTGCCAACTTCGTCACTCTCGAGATAGAAAGCGATATCTCGGACATACGGGCTTACGTGGAGCACATGATCGACCAGAGCGACGACCTCTCCGAGCTCCTATGCGAAGACATGAGAGACGAGATTGTAGAGCGGGTGGCGGAACAGGCCAATAAAATGTAGCTTCCGAAAGCTTACCCTCTTTTTTCTTTTTCTTTTTCTTTCTTTTTCCAAAGCTTTGTGAGTCGAATCAACACATATATGAGCGCTAACCAGAATTATGTTCTAGGTTCCTACTTGCTGTCTTCCAATGTCTTCATTTGAGCCGCCTAACCCGCCGCAGCGAGGTTAGAAAAGCTCTCACATCGCTTCCAAGAGGTCTGGAGATGGCATACGAGCAGTCCATGCAGCGAATCCTCCTCGAGTCCCCAGAGCGGAGGTCTCTGGCCCTAGCCGCTTTGTCGTGGATTTATCACGCGCGGAGGCCGCTGACCATCTCCGAACTCCTTCAAGCCCTCGCAATTAATCCAGCTGCACGGCGGCTCAGCGAGGAGGACCGTGTGTCCAGCAATCTTGTCTTGGACGTCTGTGCCGGCTTGGTCGTCCTCGATCGCCGAAGCAGTGTTGCTCGTTTCGTCCACTACTCCATATTTGAGTATTTCCACCAGGAATCAGCGCACCGGCGATGGTTTCCTTCTGCCACGCAAGACATCGCCAGGGTCATCCTCGCATATCTGATATCTGAAAATTTTGTCTGCAACGGGTTCGCCGTTAACGCAACCGTCGAGTCGCATCCGTTTCTCAACTATGCGGCACATTTTTGGGGACACCACGTCGAAGAGGGCTATCACGAGGGATGGGACAAGATGGCATGCGAGTTTCTGGAAGAACAGCCGCGCGCTCAGCTGGTTGCGCGCATATTGGACGGCGACAGTGAGTCGAGACTGCGACCACGGCGACCAGCCCCGATGTATCCTTGTTCGGATCTCAGCGTACTGCTGGCCGCCCGCGCTGGTGCGCTCGAGACACTGAAGATGCTCGTTAGGAGAGGCCACAGTCTCGCGTGTCGGGACGCTTCTGGGAGAACGGCCCTTCATTGGGCTGCTAGGGGGAGCTTCCACCAGACTCTGACGCTAATCCTGCAAGAAGTGGACGTCGACGCGATTACGCCCGACGGACTGACGGCCCTTCACTGGGCTGCTAAGCACGGCCACGTCCAGGTCGTAGTGGACTTGATACGGTACGGTGCGGATCCTGGAAGATCGGCAGCGGACGGCAGGACGGCACTGCACTGGGCCGCAAGTCGTGGGCACGAGCCCGTTGTGAGAGTGCTGTTGGCTGACGACCGAGTCGACTCCAGCTGCCTGTCCATGAATGCGTGGACCGCTCTGCATTGGGCAGCTTGCTGCGGAAACCCTTTGCTGGTTGTCTGTGGGCTGGACTCACGGGAAGAGGCATCCAAACAGCTTTTTACAACCGCAAAATCGCCAGCGCGCGAGAGGCTGCCGTGCGTGGGTACAGGTACGCAAGGTGCCAAAGGATACGAAGAGACGGTGATCCTCCTGCTCGAGGCCGGCGTTTCGCCAGACTTTCTCACCAAGCGTGGGCGAACGGCAATGCATTGGGCGGCTGCCTCGGGATGCAGCAGCCTAGTCCAGCTGCTTAGGGACCGGGGCGCGGCATTATCCACAACAGACGTTGAGGGCAAGGGCCCGTGGCACTTTGCGGTTGAAAACGGAGCGACATCAGTCATTACCTTGTTATGTCCAGTTGCATAGGTCATCTACCCACCTAGGTAGCACAATCAAGCTTTCTAGTTGCCATGAGCCCTAATTCGCCTTCGAAACAGATGAATTAGAGGCTTCCGCAGCCTCCTTGTGCGCAGGCTCGCACGTTGTATCCTGGCACTGAGCCAGCATAACTAGACGGAAACGTAGCTCGCCTCACTCAAGGAAATAATCCCCGACCAAACAAGCGCCTCCCTAGTCAGCTAGGGAACGCTCACTCAACATGCTGATTGGTGATTGATCTCATGGCGAATCGCGTCCAGCCAAAGAAAAAAAAAAGGCGCAGAGTGGAGAGAAATGCGGGGTTGTCTTCAGTTTTTTTTCCCCTCAGTTATTATTTTCTTCACCACAACAAAGCGGCGGTTCCGCACGTTTTTCTTGGCTTCATTTTGCTTCACAAGAGCGAGCAGGAACAGAATTTGACGGCCGGGCAATGCACCTCCTCGAACGAGTCCAACAGTAGGGAAATTATGACTTCGCCCGGTTTGCCGGCGCTGAGGCGACGATATAATGTTTCGACGCCGAAAAGGAGCCCACTTGACGAAACAAGCAATCAAGCTCGCACTAGACCTGGCGTCACAGGTATTGCATCTTTTATCTGCCTCGCAATCGAGCTGGATGTGTACCTGTTCAGCGAACCCATAACATCCTATGTGGATCCAGCACGGTCTGGAGAAGGCGGCTCATTCTCCGTCAGCCGCTTCGGCCTCCAGTACGACGACGTGGGTTTTGGGGACGAGGAAGCATATGAGGACGGCACATCACGGTTCGGTGCCTCGCTAGTTCGGGGCGATAAGATGGTAATTAAACACGTTAACGCCTCCTCAGCGGACGACGGTAATCCGAGTAGCGTTGCAGGGGACGACGGCCCAGTCTTGCAACCCTTGACCACGGAGATGCGCATCCTCCAGCATCCGCCACTCCGGGACCACAAAAATGTTGTCAAGCTGATAGGCGTCGCGTTTGAGCCGCGACTCGACTTCGAGAACCGGTGCTGGCCTATGCTGGTGCTGGAGTACGCACACTGCGGAAACCTGCAAGATTTCTTCTCCTTGCCGCACCGGTGGGTCGAGTTTGACCAGTGGGAGTTGAAGCAAAATCTGGGTCTCGACGTTCTCCTAGGACTATCGGCGCTTCACCGCTTCGGAGTGGCGCACGGCGATTTGAAGCCTGGCAACGTCCTCGTAGCCGTGGACAACAATAAAGGCTTCGTGGCGAAGATCAGCGACTTTGGCTTTTCTATCATCGAGATGGACCATGTATTTCCGGCTCCGCTGCCGGGATTCACACCGCATTGGGCTGCGCCAGAGGCTGGCGCTGGGTCGTTCGACTGGGGCGCCATGTGTCTCATGGACTTATACTCGTTCGGACTTGTTTTCGCGTACATCATCCTGTCTGGGACCAGCCCCCTCTCCAGAGCCGTGAGTTCCGAATTGCGCGTCCGCAATCCCCCTCCCCCCTTTTTTTTTTCTCTTTCAGGCGCGTAGCATATGCATCGTAGTATTTACTAAGGAGAGGCAACACAAGGGAGTGGAACTTCCTGCCGAACATGTCCGGCATCTGAAGGACTCCGACAGCGTTTTGGCCTTTGTCTTGGACCATGCGTTGGCGCTCCATCTGCCCGGCTCCCAGCGGCAGATCGTCCAGAAGGTTCTGAATGAGACCCTTGCGAAATCCCCCGCCGACCGGTGCCAATCCGCCGAGATCCTGGAGGGTTACTTTGCATCGGATGGGTAGGCAGTTCACTTGCCTTACAAATCATCAAGGTTGCTTACCATGACACACATCGTACCAGGCTGTCGATAGCGACTCCGGGAAGCCCCGACAGCGGCCCCTCCTCCGCCGCCAGTTCCATGCACATCTCGGACTCGCAGACGGAAGGGGGATCTGAGACGGAGGTCTGCGGCATGGTCCCGCCCGCTTTCCACACCGCTGCGGATTTGACGGAAGGAGTATTTGACGTGAGTTTCGAGAGCCGTGAGCCGTCGGAAAACGAGGACGCGGCAAGACGCGGCTCGACGGGATAACTGACACGCATAGGCATCGGCCGAGGCTTGGCATTTGGTCCTCCTTCCCCGGGCAGCGCAGATGGAAATCTGCCAAGATCTCGAGCGGAAAGCCGCGAGACTCCACGTTACGACACCGCCCGACCAATTCGGTACCTCGTACGCGGAGGCCGATACCGAATCTGCAGACGCTGCATACGCGCTTTCCATCCTCATGAGCATCGGCATCGGCATCGGCGGGTCGTATGACCTGGAGCGTATCACCAAGTGGTTGGTAGACGCCGCGAGAGGCGGGTGTCTCCAGGCCGCAGCAGACCTGCCTCGAGTGCTCGCGGCCCTGGGCCGAGAAATCAGCCCCGAAATAAAAGGGCGGATCATGGAGCCACTCGGCGCGGCCGTGGCTCTCGGCTATGGGCGTTTCGTTCGTGATACATTAGCAGAGTACGACCCAGTCGCATTGCGGGAGGCCCTGTCAACGCTCTCGGTTACCAGATCGAGCGGCCGCTTGGCAAACCCCTGCTGGGATTCGAACTTCACTGAAGCCATGACTTATTTCTGGGAAGAGTACGCGCGATTTCACGGCCGAAACGTCGAATATTCGACTGCCGCTGCAGCCATGGTGGCCCAGGAGCTCGCTGATGTACCGAGTTTGACCGAATTTGTCCAGCATCTCCTCGTCAGCAGCAGCAGCAACGATACGGTCTACCCGGGTGGCCTTAGCCTCTTGCACTTGACGGCCAACCTTGGCGTCACTGACTTGATGGCCACTGTCTTGTCATCTCCCGGCTACCATGTGGACATGGCCGATGAGGAAGGGCGGACGGCGCTCTACTATAGCGCCGTGGCTGGAAATGCGGCTTTGGCCAACCACCTCCTGGACCAAGGGGCTACCCCGTGGGAGCTGCTTTCCGGTAGCCCCAACTACAACCATACCAGCCTTCACTTCATAACGCGCTTCGAACGTCAAGCCATACCGGACCTCGTCCGCAGGTTTGTCGAGACAAGCGCTGACGTGAACGCTCAGCACCACAAGAGTATGGAGACGCCTCTCCACATGGCGTTGAAAGACACTGGGTGCGGCGCCGCCACCGTGTCATGCGCGACGATCGCGCTCCTGAACTACGGCGCGGACCCGACCGCCAAGGATAAGGATGAGGATACACCCATGGCGTGGGCTGCCATAAACCTCCAGGTTGACATGCTAGAGTTGCTCCTGTCGCGGCTTTCGCTGTCGCCCGAGGACATGGCCGAGCTAGCGGCTACGCTGTTCGACAGTCTTATGAACACGCCTGAGCTCGACCGTCTCGTGTACGGAGGCGAGCAGTACCAGCAGCGGATGGGGAAGATGCTCAGAATGCTCCTGAACAAAGAGAGCTGGGCCGCGTACAAGCTTCTCGAGGACGGCGGGGGCCAATCCCCCTTTTTCAGCGCTGTGCAGTCTGGACATCTCGACCTCGCCTTGGCCATGATCCACTACGTTCCCTCCCTCGTGGATCCCGACGAGCCCGACGACCGCGGACGGCCGATTCTGAGGTACGCCATTCGAAATCGCACGAGATATGCTGTCGAGACTCTAGTGGCTTCCATGGGGGCCAGCCTCCGCTTTGCCGATCCCGAAGGCGAGAACGCTTTCCATGTCGCCGCCGAGTACTACCCGGAGCTCCTTCCATACCTCTTAGAGAAGATGCAAGGCGCCGGCACGCCCATCATCACAGCCATGCTCACTGCCCCATGCGGCAGGAACAATTTCACCCCGTTTGACAAGGCCGTTGTGCACGGCCATCTGGATGCGGCTCGACTGCTGGCCTCGTACCAAGTCGATCTTGATGGGTGGCGCATCCAGAGACCCGTGTTAGGGGAGGTCGGCCTGGCTAGCATCCTAGGCGCCATCCTCAGTCGCTCCACGACTTCGCGGGACCAGGTTGCCTTTCTCCTTAATATGGGTGCATCGCCAGCTACCATGTCGGACGGTTCAACCGTGTTTCACTCGCTCGCAGACCCAGATTCTGCCAGTGCGGGCGATATAAACGAAGGTCTCGTTCACAGCCCTCTTGTTCTTCCCCTTCTCTTCCCTTGCAAATACAACCCCACTCCACCACACGTCCCTTAACGCGTTTTTAATGCCGAACCGTTTATATCCTGCTCTACTTCTTTCTTGCCTAAGCTGATGGTACGGCGCCCCATGATAGATCCAATGTCGTTCGAGCTAGACTCGAAGCTAGCCATCCTGGACCTCCTCCTCGACAAATATCCTACCCATGTGCATCAGACAAACGCGCGCGGACAAACCGCTCTACACCTGGCGAGCCGGGCAATGCGCTCGGATATTGTCGCGCGCCTCTGTCAGATAGGTCTGCGCCCCGACGCGGCCGATTCGTCCGCGGCCACCCCTATCGATCTGTGTCGCTGCCGGAGGGATATCTTGGGCAGCTTGGACACCAAGTACCTGCTTATCAAGGCCAGGACTCTGGAGGAGTTGCAGAAGACCGAGGCCATCCTGCTCGGTGCTCTAAAAGGAACCCTACACCAGGAGTGACCACAGCTGCCACAGCTCTATATCCCATTGCTCCCACTGGTTAAAGCCACGGGCTCGTCCCGTTGCTTTCTAGCTCGAATGCACGCAGGCGTGGCAAGGGAAAAGCTGGGATGAGGAGGAGGGGGGAAGGGTGTTTTCTCTTTTTCTTTAATTATAAAATTGAAATTATTATCTGTATCAATGAGCCGTCTGCAAGCCACATTGGCACCCCCCTAATTGTTTCACCACTCCAAAGTAAAATGCCATGAGCTCCTCCTCGGCATCCTCGTCGTCAACAGCGGGCAAGCCCAGCCGGTCCGTCTCGCTCGTGCCTAAGCACCCTATAACCACATCTCGGTACGCAGCACCCATCCTGTGGCCCAGATGCTGGGCAGCGATCCTGCGTAACCGGGCTGCGAAGGCGTGCGGATCATCGCGGTCGCTTGCGCGCTCGAATGTGGCAATTCTGTCCCACAGACCAATCTCCAGTAGGATAAGCCCGAAGCTATAGACGTCGAAGCGGCGCCGGAAGCGCGGGATAGCTTGGCCCTCCTGTTCGGGCGCGCTGTGGGGCCGCCGCACCGAAGGGTGGCGGAACAAATCATTCGGATCCAACGCACCGCCGGTCGGGACCGAAATTACCTTTTCCGTGTCGGGGCGGGCATATCCGAACCCTGTGATGTAAGGCTGCGCCAGATCGGGAGACGGCGGTTGGTGTGTCTCTGACGATGGCAACGGCCTTGCGGTAGGAAGCAGGAACACAATGTTGGCGCTGCTGAGCTCCTTGTGCAGCCAGCCGACGCGGTGAAGCTCGTGCAGAGCCGTGGCGAGGACATACGCCAGTCTGAACCGCGCACTCAACAGCGGCTCGCCCAGCGGTGACAGGCCCTCGGCATTGACGGGTAAAAGATCTTGGAGCGACACGGGCGACACCGCCGTCGAAATGCCTGGCGGCAGCTCGTAGATGATGCCGAGCCGCTTGTTGCGCTCGTCACGGAAGTCCTCCACCAGCGCAACCGCGCGCAGCACTCGCACCGTCGCGGGCTTGCTTCGGATGCCGAGCTGCCGCACGAGCTTCTCGATGCGAGACCGGCACAGCTCTACGTGGAGCAGCTTCCACTGCCGACTGATGACTGTCCATTCGACTAGGACACGTCGCGCGTCGTCGGGGTGAGCGCGCACTACTAAAAGGTTAGGACCCAAAAAATAATAATAAGGGGGGGAAAAAAAACGAAAGAGAGAAAAATAAACCGGCGACTTGGATGAAATCGGTCGTGATCACGAACCTAACCCCGAAGATGTACCCACTGCTGCCATGACGGAGGCTTTTGCACGGTTCTCGGAATACGTGGCCAACACTAGCGACTTGGCTGCACTCGTGCTTCGGCCTAGCTTGCTGGCAACGATGCACTCGAGTGGCTTCCAAAGAGAAGAAGAAGCCGCAGCAGACACGCGCGCCTGCCGCAGCTCCAGCTTCATCCGAGCGCTTTCGAGGAGAGGCTCCGGCAGGCCGATGTCAGCGTCATCCAGCTTGCGCAGCATTTCTGGGTCGTCCAACGTGGCGAGCGTAGCCGCCGAGGCCTGGCTTAGCAGGCTCCACGCGCGCCCCGGCGCGATGAGATTCGGTAGCTGGTCGATGCACGCTTTGAAGTTTCGAGTCAGGTCGGCGAGTCGAGCCTCGGCCGCCTGGCCGTCTACTACGAGGATCCGACGTCAGGGCTTTGCCACTTTTCCAGTGAGGAAAAAGGAAAAGGGGTGGGGATGTATCACGGTTTTGTAAGTCTGCCATCTCGAACGAGCCATACGTCTGCTTGAATTTGACGGCATCCGCCATGGTATCCACAGCGCGTCGGATGATGTCGGCTAGAACCCCTCCCAGCACGCTGACTGCTGGCGCCAGGGCGTCGGACCGGCCAATGTTGGATGTGCACGAGCTTTGCCACGACGCCTTTAGCGTTTCCAGCCAGGACACAAACATCCAACACTGGAATCTAAAGATGCCAAATTGCTTGTGCGTGTCTGGCGTCTCCCAGTATGCCGCTATGACGGTTCGGAACTCGTCAAGGAACTTGTTGGCTCGGTTGACGGCACCCGATAGACCAAATGCCAGGCCGAACAAATCGGGCTCTGACACAGTGGACCTTTTTTTGTTTTCACATAGTCGTTAACCAAGGGAAGCGGGGTAGAGATTTTGCTTTACGGACCTTTGGCTCTTCGCTCTTTGTTCCACCACGAGATCAAAAATCCTAGAAGGATATTCATCATCAGCGTCTATTTCCCCACCGTCCAGCCAAGGTGGGTGTAACAAGTTACCGCTGGTTGAGAGAGCCTCGGCCATCCCGCCGACGAGAACTCGATTTCGAGATGATCTCCAGCACGTGGTTTCTGATGGCAGCGTAGTTGCTGTCCCGGTGAGAGAACTTGATCATGGTGTTGTGGTTACCCGTTGTTGGGATCTGGATCTCGTTTGGCACGCGGAGGAGTGCCGATCGCTCGTCTACCATCATGACTGATTTCCCTGTGCGACTCCATCCCCCATCAGGTTTCTAGAAAGGTAGCAGTAACTGTTAGCGACTCCAGGCAAACGCGCGAGACAGGAGAGAGGCGGTGGATGCACTAACCTTGATAGGAGTAGGCGTCTCAGCTTCTTCGTAGCAGCTAACAAATTGAACATCAAGACACAGAGATGTGAGAAACTCAGATAGTTGTCTGAGAGTCTCCGAGTCCTTCTCGAGGTCAACCAGCAGTTTGGTCTTGGAATCCTCGGCTCGCTCGCGTGTCATGTTTTGCAGTTCTGTTGTTCTCAGACCCCCATGCGGTACACCGAAGAAGAAAATGCCAATGGCACTTTTCAAAAAGTCCGCCATGGCCGGCTTCTCGACCTGGAGCTTCGCGGTTTGCAAAGCCTACCCAGATTTGTCAGTTCCAAAAGCTTCATACCTAGGTAGGCCAAGTGGTTTTGTTTTTACCTGTGCAATCACAGTGCCGCCAAAACTATGCCCCATAAGGATGAGAGGTCGTCCCGGCTAGGTGCGTCAGTCAATGGTGGGTTCAATTATGCTGAACCCAGCGGCAGCTTTCGAGTGCGGACTTCACACTCACCTCCCTGCCTAGCTCCAAGTAGCTTGAAATGTCCCGTAGAAACGCCCTTCGGTAGTCTACTAGTCTGCTCACGGTCGTAGTTTTGTCCAGGCGCGATTCGTACCCGTATGTTAGGACGCGGACATTGGGTACATCTTGGGCTAGAAAATCGCTCAGCCAGCACACATACTCCTCTTTTCTCTCCACAAATGTCGCCCAAGACCCAAACGCGTGGCCGGAGAGACCATGAATCGCAATCACGCTGTAATTTTTTAGTACGCAAATCCCCTCGTCGGAATTTGGGCTCTATGTTTTGCATTAAAGTAGATTGGCTTACTCGGCTGTGGTGCTGCTATCAGTGTCCGGGGCCGCCAGCGTCGTTAGCCCGGAAAAGTGCTGGTCGACGACGAGATTTCCATCTTCGTATGGAAAGATGTCTGACTGGAGAGGGTTTTTGATAATTTTCTCGAGTGCGCTGGCGGTCGAGTCGATCGCAGCTGTAGTAGTGAATTTGTCGGCGTTCACACAGGATGGCAGCAATCGGAGCGCCGTAGAGAGTATCTCCACGCCGTAATGATTCATGGCTTGGCGAACTTTTGCGCCTGACCAGTGCTGCGGTATCTCCGATATTCGAAAGATTCTAGCGCGAGTAGCCATCATGAAATAGACGGTATCTTGCGATGGCTTTGTTGCGTGAATTTCTGTTGGTGATATTTTTGGCGAATGGAAATCTTGATTAGTTATGCCCCGCCCACGTGACATTGCTCGCCCAAGCCCAGGCCGAGCTCAGTCTTTGTTCAGGATTTGCGCTCACCTTTGCTCACCCTAACTACCATTTTTGGCAGTTGCGCCGCAGCATGCTGAATTGCTTTAACCCTAGCCGGATGGGCACAGAATTGGTCCTATATATAAAGATAGCCAAAATGGGTCCCATTTTCGAAAATAAACAGTTGCCTTACCTCTTGTATTTTTTGTGTTACTTACCCGACCGTGTCACGACCAAGAAAGGACCCAGGGTCAAGCCACAGCAACAAAAAGGGCCAATCAGGATGGACCCGAGGGATAGGACGCGGGTTTCGCGTCCTTATCATCGGCCGAGTATCATAACGCGAGCCTCGTGTTACACTGCTCCGGTCGTCTGGTGTTTCGCTTCAGGGTGCACGAACTTACATGTGGTTCTTGGGGGTGGGAGCAATTCCGCGAGCAATAGAATGGCCTGGTTATATGAGGCGATCTGGGCACTCAAAATTGGCATTTCCGTTCTTAGTCCTGAACCACAGTGAGCTGCGGCTGATTTGCCGTCCCTTGAGCTAAGGCAATCCCGTACTCCGCCGTTGCATAGCCCTAGAGGCCCATTTTTAGCCCCTCCGGCTAAAGTCTTACAATGATCTCACTAGTGCCGCCGAGGGTCCAGGGCTAGCATTATCAAGAAGCACCACCTTCCGAGAGACTCATAGAATATAATAGTATGTTAAATACCAACCCAGTTTTGGTGCCAGGGTAGACTGTCCAAGGGATTAGAATAGGATGTCATGTACTATCCCATAACCTGTACCAGTATATGCCAGGACCAGAACATGGACTCCGCGGGGGGAAATAGGGAGCGGTTCTCTACAACTTCCGTTGTGCTCTGTTGTCAGTGATTCCATCAACAACTTGGTTATGTCCCACGCCGGTAAAACGTAGCATATTGACGCTATAGGTCTGGAATCTCCAGCAGAACGTGGATGATGCTTCTGAGGCTATTGTCCAAAATCTTTCGAGAACGTCGAGAGGGACGAACTCGACGCCGTCAGGGGATGGGTTGCCATCATAGGCTCTATATCTGTAGCAGCGGTAGTCCGTGATGTGCTTTTCCAAGTATTTTCTTTTTTGGAGAATGGACCACAGGAGCGTGCTGCTGTGCGCCGCGGCAAGAGGTCACAGAGGTTGGCAGGCTCCTGCCAGACAAGAATGCGGGGCACTGCGCAAATCGGTGGGGTGCGGGAGGGGGGTAGGTAAATGACTCTCCCAATGTTGGCTTTTTGCTTTGGAGCCTTGCGCCAGGAAAGAGGGCCGGCCGCCTTGGTACCTACCAGCTCACAGTTGCATCCCCGCGACAAGTGCACCACTCGACACAGACAGAAGCAGGCAGTTGGAACACATGAAATCCACCGGCGCAGGGCTCTCCGCACCGACCATGCCTCGGCTGAATCTTTGGGGAAACATCTTGATAGAGGGGCCAAAGATACTCGCATTCACCATACGTAAGTTTTATCTAAGCTCAGAGTAACACGCGTACCAGCAACATGAGTTGATATCATCTACCTACAGTTTTGTCGAATCTCCGGACTCCCGCTCCCCGCTGAACTGCCCCTCCGGGATATTCAAGACGGTGTGCACTTACCAGCAGGTCGATGCCCCCTTTTTCGAGGCTGCCCAGGCCTTTGGCGAGCAGGACGAGCGAAAAGATCTCTGTCTCGCAAATCTCAATGTCGCCCACACCCTCTATTCGCCGAAGGAGGGCTTGGTGGAGCTCCCAGAACTGGGGTGTTCCGGTCGGAAGATTCGCATTTCTATCTTATAAGGTCTGTCGAGGCGAAGGAAGACCGCGCGTGGCCATGGCAGCTCCGACAGGCCGCTGTCTACCACTGGTTTGATGTTGAAACCGGGAGGAGCTAAAAGTTTTATTCGGTTTACCAATATTCTGTAGGTGTTTTGACACTTGGGTCGCCCCTTGAAAAGTAGCCCGGTGTTGCCTGATGGTAGACAATTTGCAGACAAGCGATGTTGTACACATGATACTGATGCCCTCATAGGTTGACACGCAGCTTTAGGTCCTTTTATCATACAATACTACCTACCTAGGTACCTATGATACATGCTCGGTACTAAACCCTACTCAAAAAACTTAAAGCTATACCCCGTATTGGTATTATCCCCCGGCACATTCGCCCGACTATACGTCGTCTTGCTCCACCACACAAAACTCCCCGTATACCACGCGCGATTCCCCCAGCTATACGGCGTGCCCTTGTCCACACCATGAAACATGAACGGAATCCTTTCCGTCCCGCTCGGACTCTTATTCACCTCGCCATCCACCAGCGCAAACGTATGGTGTCCCGGTCCATCAATAAACAGCGTCTGGTCCCACCCGCGCATCATCCGGTCCTGGTGCGACCCGAATAAACACCCGTTCGACTTGTACCAATCCCACACATACGTCGGGTCCCCGCCCTGCTTGAGCCGCAGGTCCGCAAGGCAGTACTTGTTGTCCCAGCTGCCATTAGCAGAGTAGACGATATGCAGCTGTCCGTCCGGGTCGACGATGGCCTGCGGCCCCTCGTTGATGCGCGGGTTGTCGCCCTGCTCCCACGGCTCGCGCGGCTGCGAGATGACGAACCGCTTGCCGATGGGTTTGGAAGGGCTGTCCATACGGCAGATGTACAGCGTCTGCTCGGAGTTCTTGGACTCGCTCTCCCACCCCGACCAGACGAACCACCCGCGCCCCTGGTAGACAAAAAACGTCCCGTCGATCGCCCACTGATCATCCGGCAACGCCAGCTTCGTCTCGGCAGAGTACTTCCCCAGCGGCGAGTCCGCGCTGATGACGTACATGCGATGCGCGGCGTCGCGCCCAGACGAGAAGTGGATGAAGGTACGCCCCAGGTCGGTAGTCATGTCGGGCGCCCAGACATCGCCGCGCCCAGCGGTGTCGGACCAGACGCGCTCGCGCCGGACGCCGGACGCGCCGAGGCCTTCGAGGGTGGATGCGGAGCGCACCCAGACGGCGCCGCCGTCGGATTCGGCACTGTAGAAGACGTTGTTGACTTTGATGACGGTGGGGTCGGCGGCGTTGCTGCGGACTTTGGTCGCGGAGGCGGGGAAGGCGAGGAGGCAGAGGAGGAGGGCGAGCGCTGCTAGCACCCGTGCCAGAGAGGCGATGGGCCGGTGGCGGTATTCCATAGTTGCGTTGTGGATGGGTGAAGGGG
>Ga0247760_1000248_pt1 | contig 61665 bp, 53 predicted proteins | sample UWRJL171409R4_FD_179936 | JGI IMG/M metagenome (GOLD analysis project Ga0247760, IMG submission 179936) | Plant litter microbial communities from Arlington Agricultural Research Station in Wisconsin, United States - UWRJ-L171-409R-4 | ecosystem: Environmental > Terrestrial > Plant litter >... | reverse complement strand
GTAACCGTTCCGGAATGGACGCCTTCGCGGGACTACGCGGACCTGCGATTGTCGCGGGCGATGGCCAAGCGAGATGCTGAGTCGTGGGCAGCGATTGTCGCGGAAGCTGAGACGTCGGGGGTGTCGCACGGGGAGACGGCCAAAAAGCACGGTGTAACGCTCGCGACGCTCAAGTATCACCTGTACAAGTCGCGCGGTGTGGTGAAGAAAAAGGTGCGGGGACCGCGCGTGCTGCCGGTGCGCGTGGCCACGGAAAACTCTTCGTCGTCGGCGTCAGTCGACGCGCAGTTCGGCTCTGTTCGGGTGAGCTTTCGCGATGGCTGCGATCCCGCATACGTCGTTGCGGTTCTTAGTGCGCTCGGCAAGTGCTGACGCTGCCACCCAGTGTTCGGATCTACCTCGCGGTGGAGCCGATCGACTTGCGCCGCGGCCACGACGGGTTGAGCGCTGTCGTTCAGGGGCAGTGGCAAATGGATCTGTTCGCCGGTCACCTGTTTGTCTTTCTGGGGCGCCGCCGCGACCGTTGCAAGATCCTATTCTGGGATCGCGGAGGACTGGTTCTGTATTACAAGCGGCTTGAAAAGGGCCGATTTCAGATGCCTCGCGTGACTGCGGATGGGCGAGCGGTCGAGCTCGACGCGACCGCGCTGGCGATGCTGCTCGACGGCATCGACGTGCGCTATGTGCGTCGCCCGGAGCCCTGGCAACCGAAAAAAGCGCCGCCAAGCGCGCAGGGGATCGACAAGACGATCGCGGTGTGATCAAAGCTGCTCGACGGCATCGACGTGCGCTATGTGCGTCGCCCGGAGCCCTGGCAACCGAAAAAAGCGCCGCCAAGCGCGCAGGGGATCGACAAGACGATCGCGGTGTGATCAAAGCTAGTTGTTGGCTCCGCCCCCGGACGATCACGACTGCGGTTGGAAGAAATATGCGGAAGCGCAGACGGCCGAGCTCGCTCTGATGAAGGAGAAGCTCGAGGCTCTCGAGCGTCGAGTACTTGGCAAGAAGAGTGAGCGGCTGAAGTCCAGCAAGTTGCCGCCGCCGCTGCCGCCAAAGAGCGATCCCGACGGCGCCGCACGGAAGCGCAAAGACAACGCCTCGCTGCGTGATGTGCGCCTCGAGACCGAGACGATTCCGATCCTGGTGCCGAAGGATGCTTGCACTTGCCCAGAGTGCGGTGCGACCGAAATGCGTCGCGTTGGTAAGGGCAAACCCTCGACCGTCTACGACTACGTGCAACCGTTCTTTCGGAAGCGCGTCTATCTGCGCGAGACACTCGCCTGCCGGTGCGGTCACATCGTCACTGCACCGGCGCCCGATCGCGTTGGCGAGAAAACGCGCTACGCGCCCGGCTTCGTCGCGCATTTGATCGTCAATAAGTGCGCCGATTCCAATCCGCAATATCGACTCGAAAAGTCGTACCGCAACCTTGGTATTCCGATTTCGCGAAGCACGCTGTGCGGATTGATTCATCGCGGCGCCGCCGAGCTGAAGCCTTTGCACAACGCTGCCTTGAAGCTCGTTCCTGCCGCGCTCGACGTGCACGCCGACGAGACGAGTATGCGGCAGCAAGACCTCGAAGGCCGCTCTTACATCTGGAGCTTCGTCACTCCTGAGCTGGTCGTCTATCGCTACGCGCCGAGTCGCAGTGGCGCCATCCCGAAGCAAGTTCTCGGCGATTCGAAAGGTCGTCTCGTTGTCGACATGTACACTGGCTACAACGCGGTCACGAAGCCGGGCGGGAGGCTGCGGGCTGGATGCATCGCACACGCGCGACGGAAGCTGTTCGAGCAACGCGAACACCCGGAGACCAAAGAAGCGCTCGATCTGATCAGCGAAATTTACCGCGTCGAGCGTGAAGCCAAAGAAGCAGGCATCGTGGGCACGGACGCGCATCTGGTTTTGCGCAAAGAGAAGTCGAGGCCGCTGTTCGCACGACTGCTGCAATGGGGGCGCCGCCATAACGGTCAGTACAATCCTCGCTCCGGTATGGCCAAGGCCATCAACTACCTCATCAAGAATTTCCGTGAGCTGGGCCGCTTCCTACGCTTTGCATCGATCCCGCCAGACAACAATGTTGCCGAAGCTTCGCTCAGACGCGTTGCCCTCGGTCGTGGAAACTATTTGTTCTTCGGCAACGAAGAAGCCGGCCACGACTTCGCGGTGCTCTACACGCTTGTCACGTCTTGCGAAAAACACGGCATCAACGCAATCGACTACCTGACCGACGTACTCATGCGCGTGCAGACTCACCCGGCCAGCAAGATCGACGAATTGCTGCCGCACCGCTGGAAGCCGCCCGATACTCCACCGGTGGAGTGACCCGATCGCGAGAACCACCGGTTTCTCGACGCTTCTTGCACTTGACGAGCATTGCATCGTGCGAGTCGCACGATGCACGAGCCGCCAAGAACTGGCGAGGCGTCCACTCCCGAACGGTTACGTACGAATTGGAGTTCGGTGTTCTCCGGCAGGTCACCCTCTTCGTCGAAGAATGCGTCCGGCATTTCAACGAGATCTTCGCTACCGAAGCGCCCGGAAATCACGCCCGGCCACTCGTCGGGACACTTGACGAGACCCGCAGCGGTTGGGTTCGCTAGCGTGTAGGCCATCTTCTCGAGGACATCATGCTCCGATGTCAGAAGTACTAGGCTGGTCTTATCTGAAGACCAAAAATTTTCCCAACGTTCGATCGCAGCGTTCTGTGCTTTAGCAAGAAGTTTGTGGAAACACTCAGTGAACTCGGGCAGCCGTGCTTCCGGGTCCGTGACCACGCCATGCCAATGATTGGACATTACACACACGGCGTGAAGAATTACCCCGGTGCGCTCAGCCGCCAAAGCCAAACAATATTTGACGTTTTGATTCGTTACACGCGACGGTCGCAACAGAAATTGCCGCTGCGTTGTACGCCGTGTTACGAGGTAGCTTTGGCCGGGGAGAATTTGGCGAGGGTAGGTCACTCGGCAGCATCGGTCAGGCACTGGCGCAGTTTCCGATGCGCCGAATTTCAGTGCGCAGCCGGTCCAGTTCTCAGCTCCGGTCTCTGCTCCTCCAGCTCCCGTTCGGGCTGACCCGGGTTGAGCTCCCGGGCTGACCCGGGTTGAGCTCCCGGAGCTCCCGATCAGATCGAATCGGTGGATTGTGTGCCGATTGCTTACCTGCGGCGACTCTTGTGGAATTTCGCGTGCAGTTGCACTGCGGGCCGGCCCGAGTTCTAACCCTCATAGGTAACTCGTTGAATATACGCTTGTGCAGCTCGAGGAGCGCGTGCGGTGTTTGCGCGCCACTGGAGCAAACACGCAGATCATGCGGCGATGTGCGAACCAAACACACGCGCAATGCATCGAATCCAGGTGCGGGAGGCGACACATCTCTGCGACGTGGCCGACACGGAAGTGAACGCACCATTAGACAATGGCGCTCGCTCTGGCATAGTCAGCCTCCGCGCCGCGAGGTGCTCTAAACACATGGCAAGCAAAGTAAAAGGTATGGTTCAGTTGGCGGGAGTTACTTACCGCATCGTGCGCGTCGCGCACGGCTCCTACTCAGTCGTTCGCATCAGCGACGACTTGGACGTGGGTCGCTTTCATCTCGCGCCTGCGCTCGGCGTCGAGGCACGAGGCGTGGAGCCGGCGCTGCTCCGTGAGGTTGCGCGTCTTGCGATCCACACCGCGAAGACGAGCTACGCGGGTTTCGCTCGACCCGACCTGGCAGCGCTGGAAGTTGTCAGCGCAAACGCTGCGCGGCGCTCCCCGAGCAGCATGCCGCCGGCCATCCCACCAGGGAGGTAGGCTCCCGCGCGGCCTGAATGGCCTCCAATTTGACGACCGAGACCGCGCGCACCAAGCTCTGTCACCGTGCCGGAGCCGTCCACTCAGTCTCGAGATTTTAACGAGGCCGAGCAGGCGCCTAGCATTGTTGAGTTGAGGCAGCGACTCACAGCGGGCGGTGTGTTCGTGCTAACAGGTGCCGGGGTCAGCACCGACTCGGGGATCCCGGCCTATCGCGATGAACGTGGCGCTTGGAAGGGGCGCGAACCGATTCAGTATCGTGACTTCGTCGCATCCGACTCGGTGCGCAGGCGCTACTGGGCGCGCAGCATGCTGGGGTTCCCGTTGATGGCGGGCGCGACGCCGAACGCCGCCCATCACGCCATCGCGGAGTTGGAAGCGCGGAGCGCGCTCTCGCTGTTGGTCACGCAAAATGTCGATGGCTTGCACCGCCGCGCCGGCAGCGGAAACGTCGTCGATTTACATGGCCGGCTCGACCAGGTTCGGTGTTTGGGTTGTGGGGCCCTCACTGAGCGCGCGGTGCTTCAGTCCGAGCTCATGCGACGAAACCCAGATTTTGCGGCTGCGAGCGCCATTGTCAAACCGGACGGCGACGCAGAGCTCAGCGACGTCGACTACCAACGTTTCGAGATCGCAGCCTGTACGGCATGCGGCGGCATCCTCAAGCCGCACGTGGTGTTTTTCGGCGAGAACGTGCCAGGCGAGCGGGTGAAGCGCGCCATGGCGGCGCTCGAACAGGCAAAGTTGTTATTGATCGCGGGCACCTCGCTGATGGTCTTCTCCGGATTTCGTTTCGCGCGGGCCGCAGCGCGCTTCCAGGTGCCAATCGCGATCGTGAACCGCGGCATCACCCGCGCAGACGACCTAGCCACGCTAAAGATTCAAGGAAATGTGGGCGAAATTCTGAGCCAAGCCGCACGTTAGCCGACCTAGGCCGTCGCGCTGAGCGGCTCGCCAATTTCGGGCCGACAGGTGAGCGCGGTCGCGATCTGATCCACGACATAGCTGGCATCGCGCCCTACGCCCGAGAACCGCCCCGAACCCCAAGTGTGCAGCCAGGGCAAACCGATGAAGTACAAGCCTTCGATCTCGGTCACGCCGCGCTCGTGCACAGGGAAGCCCCGGGGATCGAGCACGGTAGGCTTGACCCAACTGAAGTCGGAGGCAAACCCGGCACAGAACACGATCGCGCTCACGCCCGCCGCAACCAAGTCGAGCGACCCGGGTTCGGTTTGGGGCTCCCAAGGTGGCTCGTAGTCAGCCTCGGTTGGCGCCGAGACGTTCTGCTTTTCGATGTATGCGTCGATCGTGCGGTTGATGCTGCGATATACCGCGTCGGCGCCGTCCAGGTTTTGCTTCAGCTCGGGCTTGAAGCTGGCGATGCCGCTCTTCACGGTAGTCAACGGGCCATAGAGGGTCATGCCCTCGAGCGCCATCTTGCGCAAGTCGATGTCACGCCCACCATCCCGACCCGTCACGTAGTGATTGGTTTTGTCTCGAACCTGGTCTCGATTCGGGTGTTGTTCGATCGGAATGTCGTAATAGCCGAGGGCGTCGAGCCACTCGACGACGTCTCGACCGCGGTACCGGCGCGCGCAACGCGGCGCGGGCCCGACCGCCAGATGTACTGTTCGGCCCGCCAAGTGCAGGTCTTCGGCGATTTGCGCGCCTGATTGGCCTGTACCCACCACTAGCACTGCGCCCTCCGGCAGCGACTCGGGATTTCGATACTTCGAAGAGTGCTGGGTCACGATCTGTGCGGGGATCTCGCTGGCGTACGCCGGCAGGGACGCTTTGTGGTAGCAGCCGGTTGCGACCACCACTTGCTCGGCCGTGAACACGCCCTGCGACGTCTTGAGTTCGAAACGCGCCGGCTCCGAGCCCGTGATTTCGGTCAGTGATTCGACCATCACGCCCTCGCGGACCGGCAAGTCGAAGGCCTGCTGGTAGCCTTCGACGTAAGCGACGATCTCGTCTTTGAGCATGAAGCCTTGCGGATCGGGGCCGGCATAAGGGTAGCCTGGAAGCTGACACTGCCAGTTCGGTGTGACTAGACAGAACGTATCCCAGCGCTCGTCACGCCAGGAGTAAGCAACCTTGCGGCCCTCGAGCACCAAGTGATCGATCCCGCGTTGTTTCAAACAATAGCTCACGGAGAGGCCTGCCTGCCCACCACCGACGACGAGCACGGTGTGGTGCTCCGCTCGCGGAGTCTTCGCGCGCGCGTCGCGCGGGCCGTGCTTCTTGAACTCGAGCACGAGCACGGGCAGGTCCTGCTGATCGACCGACAACTGACTGGCGGTTTCCTCGATCGCGGCCAGCTGATCCAGGGCAGAGCTGCAGCTGAAACCGTAGCGTTCGCGCACGCGCTCAGAGGCAATATTTAGGGCTTTTCGCGTGCGTTCCAGGAACTCCGGAACGGCGTAGCTTTGGCCCTCTTTCAGATAATCTTCGATCACGTAGGACGGTGAATAGCAATCGATGGTCGTGCCGTTCGGAAAACGCACGCGGAAATGCATCTCGGGCATGGGCTCACTCCACTCTTTGGTTTCGCAATCAGTACTGCCGTTGCTGAAGACTGGGCCTGTCCCGCCGCAGCAACGATTCGTAGCGAGCGAGGTGCCGCTCGGCGACGAGATCCCACGAATAGCGCTGAACGCGCTCGTAGCCGCTACGTGCGCCACGCTGGCGCTCACCGGGATCCCCGAGCAAGCGCAGCAGCGCGCTGGCGATCCCGGACTCAGAGCTGGGATCGACGAAGCTCGCGCACTGATCATCCAGGTATTCGTCGAAGGGCGCGCCCCGAGGCACGATCACCGCGCATTCGGCGGCTAGCGCTTCGAGCACACAAAGGCCGAATCCTTCTTGCAGCGAGGGGCACAGCAGCACGTCGCTCAACTGGTACAGCGCGGTGAGCTCTGCTTCGGGCACCACGCCTAGGATCGTGATCCGCGCGCGGAGCTGTGCTGGAAGCTCCGTCAACTGGCGCGTGAATTCGCGGCGATAAGCCTCGTGCTCCCAGATGCTCGCGCCGCCCGCGATCACCCAACGCAGACGCCGCTCACGCGCGAACGCAAGCGCCACCGCGCGCAGCGCAACCAGGCTATTTTTTCGTGCCTCCACGCCGCCAACGCTCGAGATCACGATATCCCCGGGTTCGATACGTAGTCGTTCCCGCAGGCGCTGCAGGTCAGGCTCAGAGCGAACGGCGAAGCGCCGGACGTCCACCCCGTTCGAGATCACCGGCGCCTCGCGCCCGAATGCAGCGCGCACGTCGCGGCTCGTCGCCTGACTCACGCTCAGCACCAAATCCGCTGAAGCCACCGACCGCTCCTGACAGTCCATCAAGTACGGACTCTCGAAGCGCTCGACGTGATGCACGGTGCGCACGAGCGCTGCGCCATCGAGCTCCGGCATCGCAGCGGCCAGCGCGTTGGCCGCCAAGCAGTCTTCAGCGTGGCAGATATCGTGCTTGATCCCGAGGGCGCCAATCCCGACGCGAAACTCGGCGATCCGCTGTCGAATCAGCGCATCGACCTCGCTCGGGGCCGGGCTTGCCGCAATCAGTCGTAACTCGCACGACAGGGGCCGGAAGAAGCCATCGCCCGCTTTGCTCAGCGCGTACAGCGTGACCTGCGCCCCCTTTCGCTCGATGGCTTCTGCGAGACACGCCGCGTGCACGACGCTACCGCGTGGCTTCGTGGAGTAGCTGAAAATACCGATGGAAAGCATTGCTGTAAGCAGCTCAGCTGGCGCGCGCGCACAGGCGCGACGGACCAAAGCCAGTCAACGGCTCGCTCAGATCCCAGTAGCTCGCACGCTCTTGACCGTAGATCAGCTCGAGCTCTGGCTCGCTCGTGACTTCACCTACCCGAGCGCAAGCCACACCCGAAGCTTCGAAGCGCGCACACACCGCGCTCACCGCCCCGGGCTCGACGCTGAGCACGAAGCCGAAGCTCGGGAATGCATTGAGCCAACGGAACGCTTCCACGTTCGGCGGGGCCGGTAAGCGCGCCAAGTCTAGGCGTCCGCCCACGCCCGAGGTTTCGAGCATCATCAGCAAGGAGCCGCACACGCCGGCCATACTGATGTCCTTGCCCGCGCTGACCAAGCCGGCCTCTGCGAGCTCCGGAAGCAGCGCCAACTGTGCGCGAAGCTGTTCGGGTGATGCGGTGCTCGCAGCATTGAAGTTACCGCCCAGACCGCGAAAGGTGCCGCGCAGATCGATCGCAACGATTAGGCTTTGGCCCACACGCGCTTCGTGCCCGGAGATCAGCCGCTTGGCCTTGCCCAACACCGAAACTGCCAAGAACGAGGCGCCGGGCACGCGCGAGGTATGCCCACCGACGATCGGCACGCCGAACACCTCGCTCGCGAAGGCCATGCCCTCGAGGACGCGCTCGTTCTCACCCGACCCCATGAACAACACATCGGTGATCGCCCATGGTCTCCCGCCCATCGCGGCGATGTCATTCAAGTTCACCATCACCGAGCAGAAGCCACAAAACCAAGGATCGGCGGCCAAAAACTCGCTGCGCATGCCTTCCGCGGCGAACAGCACGAAGCCGTCGCCGTCGGGCAAAGCAGCGGCGTCATCGCCGTTCTGGATCGGCGACCGGCTCGGAAACCAAGTGCTCTGTGAGCCGCGGCCAAACGCGCGCGCCGCGAGCTGGATGTCGCGCTTGAGGTCGAGCTCCGCCCGCCCCCTGAGCTCGCGAGCCAGCGCCTCGAGACTGCCCGGTTCGATGATCATGACGCCCTCGCGCGAAAGGCACTAGATAGCCGTGCCGGGTAACGATTCAGATCGGCTTGCATCAAGAAGTGCGCTCGACCGAGCAGCGAGAGCGCTTCCAGGCGACGGAAGTGATGGTGCTCGAAGTAGCGAGCATTGGCTTCCTGGACGGTCGCGAAGAAGCGCGTGCAGCCCCAAGCGTGCGCGGTCGACACCGCCTCGGTGATCAGCGCAGTGCCGACCGCGCCGACGCGCCGATACGCGCGCGCGACGCCCAAGCGACCGCCGAACCAGGTGTGTTTGTCTTCCTCGTAGATGCGTACGACACCGACTACGCCGTCTGGCATGCCTGCAATCTCGCCTTGCGCCACGATCGGGCTCGCGTGTTCGTCGAAGGCATCGCGATCCGACTCGGCGAACAATCCTTGCTCAGCGGCAAAAATTTCGCGACGGAGCTGGAAGTAGGCCGCCACTTGCCACGGCTCATGCGCAAGCTCGGCCGTGATGCGTTGCGCGGTTTGTGCGCGCAACGGTTTGCCCCAAGGATGAATGTGGTCAAGCACGAGCGGCCTCGCGCGCTTTCAGGGAGGAGCACGCACCGCAGCGCCCGCAGCCGGCCTTGATCTCAGCGCTGCGCAGTTCAGCTCTGGCCAACAGCGAGGAAACGTCCGAAAGCAGCGACGCCATGAACGCCGGCTCCGGCGCGGGGTGTTGCGCGAGCGGCGTGCCGGCGATCGGCACGAACGGCACTACGAAAGGATACACCCCGAGCACGATCATCTTCCCGCACATATCCAGGATCGCTTCGCGGCTGTCTCCCAAGCCGGCGAGCACGTAGCTCGAAACTTGACCTCGTCCAAACACCCGAACGGCTACTGCAAAGGCTTCGAGATAGACCGACACCGGGACCTCTGCCTTGCCCGGAATGACGCGCTTGCGCACTTCTTCCGTAACGGCTTCGAGGTGCAAGCCAAGGCTGTCGACGCCTGCCTCCGCGAGGCGCGAGAACCATGCGAAATCCGCAGGCGGTTCACACTGTGCCTGGATCGGCAGATCGACGGCGGCGCGCACGGCGCGCGCGGAGTCCGCCAGCACTCGCGCACCGCGGTCGTCCGTTTGTGGAGTCCCGGTCGTCATCACCATGTGGCGCACGCCGTCGAGTTCGACCGCCGCGCGTGCCACCTCGGCCAGTTGCGCCGGGGTCTTCTCGGCGATCGTGGATTTTGCCGCCAAAGATTGACCAATCGCGCAGAATTGGCAGGAGGTGGCGCGATTCCCGTAGCGCGTGCAGGTTTGGAGCACGGTGGTCGCGAGCACGTCTTGGCCGTGCAGCGTGGCGATTTTCCAATACGGCACGCCCTCGGCCGTCGAGCGATCGTAAAAGCGCGGTTTCTTCGGGAAGACCAGCTCGCAGATCAGCTCGCCGCTCTTCCTGAGTAGCGCGTAGTCACCTTTGACCTCGGCCGTGTACGGCGACCGCGCCGAAGCATGATTCAAGATCGGCACCATCACGGTCTGGTTTGCGATCGTGATTGCCTTGTGGTCCGACGGGCCCGCGCCGCCGGCCCGCGAAAGACCCGGACCCGTGCCGTCGAGCCAACGCATGCCGAGCGCCTGCAGTTCGGACACGAGCTCAGGATAGTTCTCGGGTGGTCTCTTCGGCTGTCGCGGGCTCGCGATGGGGAGCAAACGATTCATGGCTATTCCTCACTGGGCTGGGGCTGGCAGATTCGGCGCCGAGCTCGCGCACGTGCGGCTGCGCGTTGCGATTGACGAGCAAAGACAAAAGCTCGGGACGGCTGTAGTGACCTACGCTGTCCATCATGCGTTTGCGCTTGTCGACCAGGGACAAGTCGAGATCGGCAATCACCATGCCCTCACCGTCAGTCAACGGAGGGGCGAGCAGCGTGCCTTCGGGCGACACGATTGCAGTAAAACAACCGCCGCGCAGCGCACGCTCGAGGCCCGTCGCTCCCGCCACTTCGACGACTTGTTGGGCGTCCAAGTAACCCGTGGCATTGACCACGAAGCAGCCGGATTCGAGCGCGTGGTGGCGAATGGTGACCTCGATTTGCTCGCGGAAGATGTCGCCCACGAGTGAGCCCGGGAACATGGCGGCGTGGATTTGTTCGTGCTCGGTCATCATCGCGTAGCGCGCCAGTGGGTTATAGTGCTCCCAACACGCTAGCGCGCCGATGCGGCCCACCGCGGTATCGACCGCACGCAGACCAGAACCGTCACCCTGACCCCAGATCATGCGTTCGTGGTAGGTGGGCGTGATCTTGCGCCGCGCTTGCGCCAACCGACCATCGGCGTCGAACAAGAGCTGCGCGTTGTACAGCGTGCCGTGGTCGCGTTCGTTGATGCCAATCGCGACCACCACGCCCGCCTTCTTCGCGGTGAGCCCGATCCGGTCCGTGACCGGACCTGGCACCGTCACGGATTCGGCAATCAGCTTCAGGTGATCCGCGCCCATCAGCGCAGGCGCCTTGATGAACGAAAAGTACGGGTAATACGGGAGGATCGTCTCGGGGAACACCACGAGTTCGGCGCCCTTTTTCGCGGCCTCTGCGATGGCGTCGCAGACTTTTGCGCAGGTCCCCTCGCAGCTGTACAAAACTGGACTGAGCTGTACGGCTGCCGCGCGAACGATCTTCGGAGTACTCACGGCGATCCTCCCGCTTTCTTCACAGCGTCCAGGTGTTCAAGATGAACGCGTTGTTCTTCCGGTGCAGCAGGACGACGTCGAGCACGTCCAGCGGATTGATCGGCCGGATCCCCTCGATCAGCGCGCCTTCGCCGTGACCGTACAATGCCTGCAACGCGAAGCGGCATGCGTACACCTTGCCGCCCTCGCTCATGAATTTCTTGATCTGCCCGTTGAAATTCTGATGACCGGGAAACGCCTCGTCGCCGAGCTTTGGAAAGCCACGCTGCACGCCGAGCGTGACACCCGGACCGTAGAGCAAAATCGAGGTTTCGAAGCCTTTGCGCTGAAGCCGAATCGCTTGCAGCATGTTCACGAGGCCGATCGAGCCTTCGAACGCCACCGTGTGAAACGTGACCAAGGCCTTCTCGCCCGGCGACGCTTTCACGTCCTCGAACACTTTTTCTTCGTAATCGACTAAGAAATCCCCAGCTTTGTTGGGTAGAGCTTCGACCTTTGGCATTCTCGATCCTCCAGATAAGGCGGTGTGAACTCGCGCGGAACGTGAGCGAGCGTGGTGTCTTCGCGCACAGCCAGTGCGAGGCGCATGCCAGATCTGGCGGCGGCGCTCGCGGCGCGGCTTTCTCGAACTTTCCGTAAAGCGCGCTACCGTCACGAAACACGCAACTGTTTGTGAGTCGCAGCTTCTTGCGAATCACCGCCTCAGCTTTGGCGAGCGGACGCGCGCGCGTGTTTCGGCGCCGAGAAGTTCTAACGCTTGGCCGGGCGCGCCACGCCGAGCTGCTTCATGCGATAGCTCAACGTACTGGGGCTGAGCCCGAGCAACTGCGCCGCGCCCCGCTCACCCGCGACCCGCCAGTCGCAGCGGGTCAGCGCGCTCTCGATGTTTTGTCGCTCGAGTGCCCGGAAGTGCGTCTCGGTCAGCACTTCCCCCGCCCCATTGCTGACCGCCTCCACCGGAGCCGCCACCGGCAGCCCACCATTCTTCCCTAAGTGTAACTTTAAACCCGCCCCTTCGTGCGAAGCCAGAACCAGGGCGCGCTCAATCAGGTTTTGGAGTTCGCGGACATTGCCTGGAAATTCATAGGTTTGTAGGCGCGCTTCGTCGGCGGTGGAGAGGCTTCGGGGGGGCAGATGCAGGCGTGCGGACGTGGCCTGCAAGAACTGGCGCGCCATGGGCAAGATGTCCTCACGGCGCTCGCGCAACGGCGGCACGATGATCGGTACGACGCTCAATCGATAGAATAGGTCTCGGCGGAAGCGGCCGCTCTCCACTTCGAGCTCCAGCGGACGATTGGTGGCGGCGATCACGCGCACGTCGACGCGCCGCGTTCGGTCGTCACCAACCGGCTCGAAGGTCCGCTCCTGCAGCACGCGCAGCAATTTGCTCTGATGCTCCAGCGGGATCTCCCCCACCTCGTCTAGAAATAGCGATCCGCCGTCGGCGAGCAAGAAGCGCCCTTGGCGGTCGCGCGCCGCGCCGCTGAATGCTCCGCGCACATGACCGAAGAACTCGCTCTCGAATAGTTCTCTGGGCACGCTCGCACAATTGACCTTCACGAGTGGTCCGTCGTGACGCGGGCTCAAGTCGTGTACGGCGGCGGCGATCAGCTCTTTGCCTACACCGCTTTCACCCAGAATGAGCACCGAGGAGTCGCTCTGAGCGACCGCCTGGACTTGGGCGAGGACGGCGCGCATGGCCGGACTTTCGGCGATGATTTCGCCTTGTTTCAAGGCTGAACGCACGGCTTCGCGCAGGTAGTCGCGCTCGCGTTCCGCGTTCTCCTTGAGTCGCGCGATCTCCTCGAACGCGCGCGCGTTGGCGATCGCCACCGCCGCGTGATCGGCGAACACTCGAAGCCAATCCAAGTCGGTCTTTTCCAAGCGACGTCGGCTGAAGAACGCGACCACACCCAAGACCTGCCCCTTGAAGCACAACGGCTGCCCGGCAAAGCTCTCGATGCCTTCGGCGTCGGCCCACTCCTGCTGTAAGATCCAATTGGAGGCGCCACGCTGAAGCAGAAGCGCTCGATTGCTGGCCGCAACCTGTCCGACCTTTCCGTAGCTGAGCGGGATCTCGTGATGCGCGCCGTCGGTGCGGTTCCAACGCTTGCTGGGATCGAGCCGAGACGCGCCGATGCTGGCTTTCAGCTCCAAGTAGGGTGCGCCTTGCTCGGGGTGGTGCAGGAGCCAAACGCGAGCCAGCGCGACGCCGTCCCACATCCCGAGCCCCTGCACCATTTCGCGCAGCACCGAGTCCGGCGAGCGGGCTGCGGCCACCGACAGCGCGAGGGACTGCAAAGCGTCGAGCTGCACGACGCGGATTCTTGCGCGCCTTGGCTCTTGCGATGTTTCTTCTGAGTTTCAGCGCGGGGCCGAGCGCGCTCGCGCTCAGATCCCGTACTTGGCCGCGGCCTTGTCCGGTGAGCGGACTGCCTTCGCCGGCGCTCGGAGCTTGGGCGCGAGCCCCTTGGAGGCTTTGAGCCCCTTTTGCGATTTGGGCGGCACAGCGCCGCTATCAACGAGCGGTATGCTTCGCTCGATCAGGCTCGGGACTGCCTCGACGGGCGCCGTCGGAACAACCGCTGACGCCGCGAGCGCAGGCGGCGCGAGGACGAGCGGAGCGCTGACCGTCGGTGCGCTGACGAGCGGAGCGCTGACCGGCGGAGCGCTGACGAGCGGTGCGGCCGCGGGCAGTGACTCGCCGAGTGATGGCGCGTTCCGGGCCGCGCTGGACTTCGTTTCGCGCGAATTGTGAAGAGCGACAGCGCTCACTCCGAGCGCGCTGACCAGGCACGAGCTCGCCGCGATCGCCCAGACGAAGCGATTCGCGCGTCGCCCGGGCACCGCCGAGTCACGGCTGACGGATTCGGCCGAACTGAACGCGGCAGGCTCGGGTCGTTGCGTAGGCGCGACCAGGGCCGAGAGGCTCGAATGGTGCTTCGGAAGCTTGAGTGGACGCGCGAGCATCGAGGGGCGCGAGCCTCCTGCCGGCGCGTCGAAGTAGTTGGCTACATCAGCGTGCGTCGCCACTTGGTCGCCCGCGACGGCCTCAATCGCCTGCGCAAGTTCGACGCAGTTGGCAAAGCGTTGCTCGGGATCGACGGCGAGCGCGCGCATCGCGACGGGCTTGAGCGGGATTGCCCAGCTCAACTCCGGTGGCAACTGCGGCAAAGTCACCTTTCCGCCCATCAAGCGCGTCACGATGCTGTCTACCGAGTCGAACTCGAACAGGCGACGCCCAGCGAGCGCCTCCCACAACAATGCACCGGCGCTGAAGACGTCAGCGCGCGCATCAATCGCGTCGCCGAGGAGTCGCTCGGGCGCGAGGTGTCCGCAGCGCTCCGGCGCGGGCAAAGTGCCCGGCTCGGACCAATGCCAAGGGGCGAGCGGGATCAGGAGTGCCTTGCCCGAGCGATCGACGCGCACCATCGCCGGCACCAGCTCACCATGCACGAACGGTTGATCAGCCTCCGTTCGGGTGTCCTCCAGTGCGCTGAGCCCCGCGAGCACGTCGAGCAGAATACGCAGGGCGCGCGAAAGTCCGTAGCCAGCGAGCCCGCGTTTGGGTTGCAGGTCGAACCAGTCTCGGGTCGCCTCCCGCGGGGCGGCGTAGCCGCCTGCCGTGCGCTCGAGCGCAACTAAGTGCGGATGCACGCGAGAAAGCGCGAGCTGCACGGCAAAGGGCTCCCTGCTCGGGCCCTTCTTCGGGGGTGGAGTAACAGCAAAGCGAACCACTCCCCGGCCAATACGTCCGGACGCACCAGATCTTGCACAGAACAGCTTCAGCGGATTTTTACCAGCACACAGTCCTAACCCGCGCGAGTTCTAACCCGCACGGTAGCAGTCATGGCTTGCCGCTCGCGCGGCTCACGAATCCGCGCAGCCAACGGTGCGCGGGGTCGTCATCGAACCGGGGATGCCAAGCCAAGCACAGCCCGAAACGCGGGATCCGGAATGGCGGAGGCACGAGGTGCAGGGCAAAGCGCTTGGCCATGCGCCGAGCCAGGAGCTCCGGCGTGGTGGCGATGAAGTCCGTCTCTGCCACCACGATCGGCGCGATCAAGAAGCTCGAGACACGCAGCACCACACGGCGCACGAGGCCGCGCCGCTCGAGCTCCGTGTCGACGAAGCTGCCCGAGGTGCCGGTGGGCGCCACCATCACGTGCTGCAAGGACAGGTAACGGTCGAGCGTCAACTTGCCGCGTACCTCCGGGTGCCCCTTACGGACCATACACACGAAGCCATCGTCGAACAGCGCCTGCGTCGAGAGTCCGGGGTCGATTCCAGCGGCAACCGAGATTGCCAAATCGATCTTTCCCGACTCGAGCAGCTCCGACAAATTGGGAAAGGTGACGACGTTGAGGTCGATCTCGGGTGCTGCCGCCCGCAGCGATCGCAAGAGCGGCTGGAGCAGCAGAGCTTGCACGTAGTCGGCCATGCCCAGAGAAAACAGGCGCCGCGCACGCTTGGGATCGAACGCAGGCTCACGGGTCACTACCCCGTGCAGTTCCGCCAGACCGCGCTCCAGAGCAGGCATTAGCCGCGTCGCGCGCGGCGTGAGTTCCAGACTGCGCCCATGGCGTACCAGCAGCGGGTCACCGCACAGCTCACGCAAGCGAGACAGCGCGTGACTGGTCGCAGATTGACTCAGGCCCACCTGCCGCGCGGCGCGCGTGACGTGCCGTTCGCGCAGCAGCGCGCGCAAGATCACGAGCAGGTTGAGGTCGATGGAGCTCAGAGCCATATCATGCACCATACGCATGATTATACTGCTAACTGTGCATTGGACGCATACCCCATCGTCACCTAGCTTCTACGGGTCAGCAAAAAAAAGGAGTGACAACCGATGTTCGTAATCACAGGTGCCACGGGAAATACGGGTTCAGTCGCAGCCGAAGCCTTGCTCGACGCAGGCAAGCCGGTGCGCGTCGTCGTGCGCAACGCGCTCAAGGCCAAGCACTTGGCGGCGCGCGGCGCACAGGTGGTGGAAGCGGATTTGAGCGATGAGGGCGCGATGGTCCAAGCCTTTCAGGGCGCCCAAGGCGTGTATCTGTTGTCGCCGCCCGACGTCACGCTGGCGGACTTCTTTGCTGCGCGCAAAAGGCTCGTGGAGAGCTTGGCCCGCGCGGTCAAGGCCGCAGCGGTGAAGCACGTCGTCTTCCTGTCCTCGACTGGCGCGCAGCACAGCTCGGGCACCGGCATGATCGTCAGCACTTACGTCGGTGAGCAGGCGCTCCGCGCGACCGGCCTGCCCGTCACCTTCGTGCGCGCAGCCTACTTCATCGACAACTGGGCGAGCGCGCTGCAACCGGCCCAGCAAGACGGCGTGCTGCCGAGCTTCATCGCGGCGTCACGCGCGATCCCGATGGTCGCTAGCCGAGACATCGGCAAGACCGTCGCACGAGCGCTCTTGGACGGCCCGCGCGGCACGCGCATCATCGAGCTCGCCGGTCCCGCGGAAGTGAGCCCGGCGGAGGTCGCCGCGACGCTGAGTCAGCTCCTCGGGCGCACGGTGAAGGTAGCCGAGGTTCCCTTGCAAGCCGCCGTGCCGACTTTCACGTCTTTCGGCTTTTCGCCGAGCGTGGCCGAAGGCTTCCGCGAAATGTTCGAAGGCATCGAAAACGGCAAAGTGAGCTGGGAAGGCGGCAGCGCCGAAGCCGCGCGCGGCACGACTAGCCTAACCACCGCGCTCGGCAGACTCACTGGAAAGCAATGACGGCGGCAATCACGATCGCCACGCCCAGCAGCAAGATGGCGTTGCCGATGGCAGGCAGCTTGGCCAACGCGGGGCCGCCGCCGGCCTCGCGAGCACGCTTACCGAGCGCTTGAGAGTAGCCGACGACGCCGCACAAAATCACGACCAGCGTCAGCTTGGCGTGAAACGCGGGCCCGCCAGCGGCCATCACTGCGCCCGGGCCGCGCATGAAGAACATGCCCAGGCCGGTCACGAGCAGCAGCAAGAGCCCGTAGCTGCCGTTCTTCGACACGCTGAGCGCGCGGAGCATGAACTTCGTGCGCTCGGCAGGTTCTAGCCCTGCGCTAGCGCGGCGCAGCGTGAGCAGCGAAAAGCTCGCGCCCACGCCGAGCGCCAGACCGACGAAGTGAAGCATCAACAGCACCAGATAGGAAATCGGCATGGCGGGCGACTCATAGCCCGCTCATCCGAACCGCGCAATCACACTGATTTTTCGCGTCGCTCGGTCCCTCTAGCGCCCGCCATCGGGTGGCGGGTGGGTGTTTTCCGGCCAATCATCACGGCGCGCGTAGGCCGCGTCGCGCTTGATCAGGCCCGCTCCGCCGCCCAATGACAGCTCACGCCAGGTGCGACCCGGCGGCGAGGCATCGAGCCAATGAAAGCTGCGTTCGCGGTCGTCCAGGTGCACGAAGGACGTCTTGGGATGCGTGTACACCCCAACCCCGACGCGCGGCAGCGTGCGCAAGTACGAAGCGAGCTTGCGCGCGGGCACCCCGGGTAGCTTGAAATCGATGGCTTTGCCGCTGGCGTGCGGGCCTTCACGGCGACGGCCCGGTTTGCGGTAAGCCGACACCACTTGCACTTCGTTCACGTGGAAATGCAACGCCGCGCGCACCGCCAACTGCAACGTGCGCCGATCGAGCGTGATCGTCGCGGAGTTTTTTGGGTCGCGCGTATCGGCCAACAAAGCATCGAGGCGAGCCGCTTCTCGTTCATCGACTTGCCCCGCGTCGTCGTACAGCCTCACGGACTCACTCTGACCGGTGCTTTGGTTGCGGAAGAGCAGCGACGGCAAGCCAGCGAACGTGGCCTCGCTGACGGGCTCCGCGGAGGCCAGCGTGAGAGCGAGCACGCCGATCAGGACGATAGAGGCAATCGCCAGCGAGCGCATACCGAAGTGTAAGCACGCTTTGCGCGCCAGCGATCCGCGTTGAACCGGCAAATATCGTAGTTAGCGGGTCCTGCTAAAACTTTACTATGACAGTCGAAGTGCGAGCCTCGCCAGCGATGACGAGCGTGTCATCGCGGCGTGGAAGGCCAGTCGGGACCGAAGTGAAACGCTGACAGCGCTTCGCTCGCACGGCCCAAGAACAACGCGCCTAGAGCTGCATTGCGCGGCACAGCGTCGTTGTTCGCGGGCAGCTGCTCGGACTCGAGTTCCAAGGCGAGTTCCTCTGGAACGTGCTCCAAGCGGGATGAGAGCAACTCTTTCTCTGGCTGCGGCTCGGACGCGTCAGGTGGCACCAAGGCAGCTCTTGGTGGGGAGTGTCCACGCTCGGCGCGTCTGCTGCGCAGCCAGAACGCTGCGTAGCCGAACACGACCAATCCGCCACCCAACCAGGGAACTACCGCACTTCTGAGTGTCACTCGTTTACTCCTTCGTCTCCAGCCTGCAAGCGTCCACCGCCTGCAGGCAGGTCTCCAGCAGCTTGCAACGACCTGGCAAAGCGTGGCTTGCAAAGCGTAGGCCGCGAGCTCGTCCGCGCTGGATGTTCAGCACTTGCTCCGGGACTCCAGCCCGGAGTCCTGCCGCAGATCGCTACAGTGGGTCATTCGATCACGACGTTCGGTCGACGATCGCCGCCGTATCGTGGCGAGAATGCGTCTCACGATGCCAAATGTGAGAACCGAAGCCGCCTCGTCGTCATGGCGCGCATGTTGCTTCGCAGCGACTCGATGCCGACGCCCATCGACTGCCCAGCATCGGGCGAAGAGCAGAGCGCGACTGCCGCTCCATCTTCGGACCGGGCGGCGTCGGTTCGCTATCAGGTCGGCTCGGTGCTCTCCGGCAAGTACCAGCTCGAGGCGCTGCTGGGCGAAGGCGGCATGGGCTCGGTCTGGCGGGCGTCGAATCTCCTTCTCGACCTGCCCGTCGCGATCAAGCTCATTCGTTCCGACTTGGATCGCGGTGAGCTACGCGCGCGCTTGCAACTCGAAGCGCGCGCAGCCGCCAAGCTCGGGCATCCGGCGATCGTGCGCGTGTACGACATAGGCGAGAGCGAGCTCGGCGATCCGTTCATCGTCATGGAGCATTTGCGTGGCGAAACCTTGGGTCAGCTGCTCAGCGCAGGCCGGGTCGCTGCCACACGCGCCGTACAGCTGCTGCTGCCGATCATCGACGCTTTGGTCGTGGCTCACGGGCGCGGAATCGTCCATCGCGACCTCAAACCCGACAACCTGATGATCGCGCTCGAAGAGCAGCAAGTGTGCCCGAAGATTCTAGATTTTGGGGTGGCAAAGCTCACCGATCCACGTGATTTCGAGCACCGGTTGACCGAGATTGGGTCCGTGGTTGGCAGCCCGGAATACATGTCACCCGAGCAGGCGTGCGGGCGCGACGACGTCGATGCCAGCACCGACATCTGGTCGATGTGCGTCGTGCTCTACGAAGCAGTCACCGGCTGCGCGCCCTTCACCGCCTCCAACTACAATGCCCTGCTACGCAGCATCGTGGAAGATCCGCCAAAACCGCTTTCGGAGCACGCCGCGGGCGACGAAGAGCTTTGGCGGATCTTGGAGCGAGGACTAAGTAAGAATCGCGCGCACCGCTACGCGAAGATCTCGGAGTTGGGTCAGGCACTCGCCACCTGGCTGCTCAGTCACGGAGTGACCGAAGACGCCTGCGGCAGCTCTCTCGAATCGAAATGGTTCGGTCACAGCGGCGATGCCATGAGCTCGAGCCAAGGCCGCGGCACGGGCCCCAACGCGCAGTCGCAGACCAAGCCCAGCCACGAGTCGATTCCCGACGACAGCACCGGCATTTCGCGCGGACCCTTCACAGCCACGATCCGCCCCATCCCGAGCGGGCGCACCCTAACGCTGGGCGCTGCAGTTGCAGGCTGCGCGCTACTCGGCGTGACTTTGCTGGCGCTCGGTCACTCACCCACTGCCGGAGCGAGAGCTGGCGCCCAGGCGGTAGCTGGCCTGCCGGTCGTCGCAGCCGTGCCTAGTCCCCTTCCCCATCCCCTTCCGCCGGCTGCACTCGAGTCGTCCGCGCTAACCCCGCAGCCGAAGATTGAAGTCTGGCCGGGCAGCTCCGCGCATCCAGAACCCGAGACCAAGCCAGCAGAACCCCAGACGAAGCCTGGGGCCTCCGTGGCCCGCGTGAACAAGCCTGCGATTGGAGTGCGCGCAAAGATTTTGCCCGCGACTCCGACCACGTCGTCCGCCAGTGTCGCGCCGATCGCGCCCAAGCTCGCTCGTCCGCTCGACCTCCTAGCCCCCTATTGATCCGCGGAGCCGGCAAGTGGCGAAAAAGCAGGCGAATTCCCAGCTCGAAGCCTGGCATTGCCGGCGCTGGGCGCGTGCCCCGCTCTTGCTAGCGATCTCGACAGGGCTGCTCGCGGTGAGTCCACGCACGACATTCGCGACTGACGCGACATCCCCGACTGACGCAGCGAGCAACGCGCCAAGCACCAATGAAGAACGACGAAGCCTGGCCAAGGCCAAGTATGAAGAAGGTGTGGAGGCGTACCGCGGCGCGCGCTACGCGGACGCCGTGCGTCTATTCTTGGAAGCCGACGCCATTTCGCCGAGCGCTGCCTTGTCGTACAACATCGCGCGCGCGTACGAGAAGCTCGCTGACGATGCCCAAACGCTGCGCTGGTATCGAAATTATTTGCGTCTGAATCCGCAGGCGACGAACGCGACCGAGGTCGAAGGGTACGTCCGTACGCTGAGCAATGCGCTGGCCAAACAGGGGCTGCAACAGCTGACGGTCTTGACGTCCCCGCCAGGCGCCACCGTGGCGATCGACGGAACCCCCTTGGGCGTGAGCCCCCTGACCGTCGAGCTACGACCCGGCCGCCATGACACATTGCTGAGCCTTCGTGGGTTTTCGGACTTCACCGGCAGCTTCGCGCTTACGCCGGCAACACCGATCGATCTGAATATCAGCCTGAAACCCGCTCCGAAGAGCAGCCCAGCGCCGGCAGAAACCACCCCGGAAGCAGGCCGTCGCTTCGGGATTGTGCCCTACCTCACCTTGGGCGCTGCGGCCGTCTGCCTGAGCGGCGCCGGGATCTTCGAACTGTCGCGGCGCTCCGCGCAGAGCTCCGCTCGAAACGAACAGGTGCAGCTCGAGTACGAGCGTGACATCGAGGCCATGAACAGTCGCCAAACGACCGCGCGCGTGCTGCTCGGAGTGGGCGGCGTCTTGGCCGTGACAGGCGCCGCGCTGTTGGTTTTCAACACTCGGCTAACGCCGGAGTCGCGTGCCGTGGTGGCCGGCGTGCCGGGTGGGGCAACGCTCGCGCTGGAGCGTCGCTTCTAGTGCACCCGAGGCAACTGCCGCGCGCGCTACTGCTCACGCTGTTCGCTGTCCTGACGTGGTCTTGCGCCAACGATCTGAGCAAGGATTTGGACGGCAAATCTTGCAACGCCAATCGCGAGTGCAGCAGCGGCTATCGGTGTGACGAGGCTTCACTGATCTGCGTGCGTGTCGCGAACGACGCCAATGGTTGCGCGCCTGGCAGCGCCTTTTGCGACGGTAAATGCACGGTGCTGGCTTCGGATCCCAAGAACTGCGGCGGCTGCGGCGCGACTTGCTCGGTTCCAGCGCACGGTGTGGCCGTTTGTTTGGACGGCACCTGCAACTTCGCTTGCCCGGACTATGCCGCTTGTGGCGACGTGTGCGTCGATTTCAGGAGCGATCCCGAGAACTGCGGGGCGTGCGGACAAGCCTGCGCCGATCCGCCCGGCGGACGCGCGCGCTGCACCGGGAGCAAATGCCAGGTCAGCTGCGCGTCCGGACGGACGAGCTGCGGCGATGCCTGTGTCGATCTACAAAGCGATCCGGAAAACTGCGGGCGATGTGCGGAGGCTTGCGACGCAGGGCTCGTTTGTTCGAGCGGTAGCTGCAAAGACAGCTGCGAAGACGGCTTACGCAACTGCGGGGGCGCATGCCTCGACGTCTCGCAGGCGGCAAACCACTGCGGAGAGTGCGACGCGGCCTGTCCCAGCCCGAACCACGGCAGCGCGCTGTGTAGCGACTCGACCTGCGATTTCGAGTGCGAGGATGGCTTCGAAAAGTGTGACGCGAGCTGCGTCGACACCCGGCAGAGTCCGACCAACTGCGGAGAATGCAACCACGTCTGCGACTCACCCGCGAATGGCGCTGCGAGCTGCAAAGCTGGCAAGTGCGGTACGACTTGCAACGTCGGCTATGCCCAGTGCGGCAATGCGTGCGTGAAGACCGACCAGGATCCGGCCAACTGCGGCGCGTGTGGTAACCGATGCCAGCAAAACGAGGTGTGTACGAGCGGCAAGTGCACCTCGACCTGTCCGTCGGGGACCAGCAATTGCGGCGGCTCGTGTGTGAATCTGAGCAGCGACCCGAGTCACTGCGGTGATTGCACTCGCATGTGCGAAGGCGCAGCGCACGCCAGCGCCATCTGCCAAGACTCGAGCTGCGGGCTCGCCTGCGCGGCTGGCTTCAGCGCGTGCAACGGTGCTTGCCAGAAGTTCGACGCGGATATCAATAATTGCGGCGCCTGTGGCAAGGTCTGCGCCGGAGCGGCCAACGGCGCTGCGTCCTGCAACAGCGGGCAATGCGCGCTGAACTGCAACAGTGGCTACTCGAACTGTGCCGGGACCTGCGTCAATCAGAGCTCGGATCCCAAAAACTGCGGCGCTTGCGGAAAATCCTGCGGCTTGACCGAGTTTTGCGACAACGGAAAGTGCGCGTTGGCATGCGGCGCCAAGACCACCTGCGGCGCCGCTTGCGTCGACACCTCGAGTGACACCGCCAACTGCGGCGCCTGCGGCAAGGTGTGCATGGCGCCCGCACACTCGGCGCCCTCGTGTCAGGGCGGCAAGTGTCAGTTCAGCTGCCAAGCGCCGTTCATCGCCTGCGGAATGACCTGCGTGGATCCGCGCACGGACGTGAACCACTGCGGCGACTGCCAGACGATGTGCAAGGCCTCCGGCGGAGGCACCGCCATCTGCACTGACGGACAGTGCGGCGTCAGCTGCCCTTCGGGCAAGTCTTCTTGCAAGAACAAGTGCGTCGACCTCAAATCCGACGACAAAAACTGCGGCGAGTGCGAAAAAGAGTGCAAGGGTTCGCTCGGCTGCCTGCTCGGTCTGTGCTGGTGAAGCCACTCACCAATGTCCGCTGCTCACGAGACATGCGGGAGGTGTGTCAGGGGCGCCCAAGGTGTGACCTTTTGGCACCGAACGAGCCGCGCAACTTCTGTTGATTCGAGCGTCATTTCCAGCGGTTACTCCGATGGCACGTGGCGTGCTTAGAGCCTTCCGCAACTCAACAGGAGGAACTTTCATGATTCGCTCTTCAATCGTCGTCTTTGGTCTCGGTGCTCTGGTGCTCGCGCTCGGAAGCGGCTGCGACAAGGCCGCTGACGAACAAGAAAAAGCCATCAACGCTCAGACCAAGGCTAACGAGAAAATCGTCGAAGCCAATCAGGAAGCTGACAAGAAGGTGAACGAGGCGCAAGCCGAGGCCGACAAGAAGATCGCCGAAGCGCAAGCGAACTTCCTCAAGCTGCGCGAGGACTACCGGCACGACACGACCCAAAAGCTCGTCGACTTGGATCACAAGATCGCCGATCTCGAAGCCAAGTCGAAGACCTCGACCGGCAAGAAGAAAGCTGACCTCGACCTTCAGTTGGCCCAAATCCGCACTCAGCGCGAAGCGTTCGCCACCGATTGGAAGACGATCGAGACCGCTTCTGCCACGAGTTGGGACGCGACCAAGAGTCGCTTGGACAAGGAGTGGAGCGATCTGAAGGCGTTGGTCGACCGCGCCACCTAATCAGCGCCCAATCACCGACCAACCCCACGGGGAAGAAAAAAGCCCTCAACGCGCTGGCCGCGTCGAGGGCTTTTTCGTAGCTGCGCGAGCGGCGCTAGCTCAAGCGCCGAGCTTCTTTAGGCTCGCGAGCAGCACGCACACGGTGACGACTTCCATCGCGCTCTTGACCTGAGCCAAGGGCGGCATCGACGGCGCGATGCGAATATTGCGGTCGCGGGGGTCTTTGCCGTACGGAAAGGTCGCCCCAGCGGCGGTGAGCTTCACGCCCGCTGCGTCGGCCAAGCGCACCACATCACTGGCACAACCGTCCAGCGTGTCGAGGCTGACGAAGTAGCCGCCGCGCGGCTTGGTCCAAGAGGCAACCCCCTTGTCGCCGAGCTCGCGCGCAAACGCATCCGTCACGGCTTCGAACTTCGGACGCAAGAGCTCGGCGTGGCTCTTCATGTGCGCGAGCACGCCGGCGTAGTCCTTGAAGAAACGCACGTGACGTAGCTGGTTCAGCTTGTCTGGACCGATGGTCTGGATACTGCTGTGTCGTTTGACGTCGGCAATGTTGGCTGGACTGGAGGCCAGGGCTGCGACGCCCGCGCCCGCGAACGAGATCTTCGAGGTCGAGCCGAACACGATCGCGCGATCTGGATTGCCGGCTGCGGTGCACGCGGTCAGCACGTTGGCGAGTTGGTCGCCTTCGGGGTACAGGTCGTGGACCGCGTACGCGTTGTCCCAGAACAGGCGAAAATCGGGGGCCGCCGTCTTCATCGCGGCCAGGCGCTTGACCACGCTGTCGCTGTACGTGGTGCCGGTGGGGTTACTGTACTTGGGCACGCACCACATGCCCTTGATCGTCGGATCACTTTCGACGAGGCGCTCGATCTCCGCCACGTCCGGACCATCGTCGTTCAAGGCCACGGTCAGCATTTCGATGCCGTGATGCTCACAGATCGCGAAATGGCGATCGTAGCCCGGGCTCGGGCAGATGAACTTCACCTTCTCGCGTCCCCAAGGAGCGCTGCCGCCCGGCACCCCATGCAAGAGCGCGCGGACCACGGTGTCATGCATCATGGTCAAGCTCGAGGCGCCACCGACGACCACCTGCGCTGCGGGCGCGCCCAGCATTTCGGCGAAGATGGCCTTCATCTCCGGCAGGCCGTCGAGGCCGCCGTAGTTGCGGCCGTCGCTGCCATCGCTGCCCTTGTAGTCGCTCTCGGACAACACCACCGTCAGCTTGGAAGCGAGGTCGAGTTGCTCGGACGAGGGCTTGCCTCGGGTCATGTCCAACTTGAGGCCCTGCGCCTTGAACGCGTTGTAACGCTGCTCGAGTTCCTGCGTGAGGGCTGCACGTTCCGGGGCGGAGAGTTTCGCGAGCTCGGTCATGGTGCTGGGCTCTAACGAAATCTTGGCGCGGGCGCCAGTCGTCCCGAAACCGAACTTGGAACCGAGCCGAAAAGATGCCGATCGCGAGCAGCGCGCCGGCTGCTTGCCGCGAGGCTTGCGGCCCATGAGCCGAAGGGGCCGCGCAGCGCCGTCAGGCAAAGTGAGGCGTGTGGGGTTAAAAACTAACGCGCGGCGGGCGTAGCAGCCTGGGTGCGAACATGCCTCATCGTCGGCTCGGTGCCTGCTCTCCTCCTGCTGCTGCTCGGGCGATCGGCCCATGCCTTACCGGGCACACACGCCCCCGCGATCTCCACCTACGACACCCGGGCCTCGAGCGTGGTCCTGGCCTATCGCCATACCTCGAGCGAAGCAGGCCCGTTCAACACCTTCAGCTACAACGCCAACTTCAGCAACACCACGGGCATTCTGAGCGCGCAGTTCGGCATTCACTACGTGAATTTCGACGCCAAGGTCAATGACTCCACGGCGCACGGCGTGGGGGCGAGCGGCGTCGCGCTGTTCGTGTTTCCGGTCGCGGAACGCTGGGCCGACGGCGTGCCCAAGGCTGCGCTCGCCTTCAATGTCGGCTCGGTGCCGACCGTTTACGTCAGCGGCCAGCGCCAATACGTCACCCTGCCCTTGGTGTTCGGCTTCGGTGTGCCTCTCTCGCCGCACAAGGCCATCACCTTCACGCCTTGGTTCGAGGCTTCGTTCAGCGCGAACCTCGATACCATCTTCAAGTCGACCGACATCACGGTCGGACCCGATGCAGTGACGACGAAGGTCAACCCGGACGGCACCATCAACGTGCAATTGAAAGAGGGCGCGGTCGAAGCAGCAGTCAAGAAGGGCGTGAGCGTCGACACCGGCTTCTACGTGCCGATGCGCGCCGGCCTCGAAGCCGCCATTCATCTCAGCGAAAGCGTGGATTTCAACCTGTATTCGTCGATCGCCTCCATGGGTGGCGCGTTCGCGGGGAGCTCGGCGTTCACGCTCGGTGCGGGCTTCGGCTATCGCTGGGATGACATCGCGCCGGCGGTCTTGCCGATCGAGCGCCGCTTGGAGCGAGAGGACTGCGATGCGGTCGAGCTGCGCTTCCGCAGCTGCCCCAGCTCCGACAAATGGCTCACGCCCGAGCAGCGCGCGAAAGAGCCTTCTGCTCTGCCCGCGCAGCCCGCGCTCGCGCCGGCCCAGCCCGCCGCGGTGCGTCCTGCCCCCAGCGAGCCCGCTCCGACGGCACCTGCGCCAGTGTCGCCCAGCCCGGCAGCGCCGCCAGCTGCGCCGACGCCAGCACCAGCCGCGCCTCCGGCCGGGCCTCCGAGCGCGGTTTTCCCGAACTAGGTGCTCACCAACTCAGGCTCTTGGAGACCGTCACTGGCTCGCCCACGAACGGCGTGACGCGCGTGCGCGCGACCGCGCTGAGCACGCACGAGCGCATTGCAGCGGGCGGAGCCGCGCCGCCGAAGTGAACCGAACTGGGCACGCCCGAGGGCGCAAAGGTGGCAACGATCTGCGCGCTCACCGGGCCTTCTCCGCAATTTCTGGCGGAGGCACCGGCGCGAGCCAAGGCGCGAGCGAGCTCCGCACGGTCGGCCGGGCCGGGTGCAGCGGGGGCGGCGGGCGCAGGCCTGGCAGAGCGCGAGGCTCGCGCAGCCCCTCGCCCCGCGCTGGCACGCTCGATTTCCACCCGCGGCGCAGGCGTCGCGCGCTCGGATTCAACGCGGGCGGCCGCGCCGTGCTCGATGCGGGCAGCCGCGCCGTGCTCGAGCGGTAGATCCCGCAGCAAAACCACTGGAATGTTGGAGGTTAGCTTGGCTGCCCAGCTCGGACTGGCCGCGGCATGAGTCGAGAGGGCGCCCTCGGCTGATTGCTCGGTTGCCTGCCTCGGGGCACGCTCACTGATCTGCGCCCGAGCTTCACCCCAATGCGCCGCGTGCTGCGCGAACAGCACCGCGCCGAAAGTGACCAGCGCGGACAGCAACGCGACCACGGACAGCTCCGTCGAACGTGCGTGCATGACCACGGGCGTGAAACTGGCGGCGCCCGGCTCAGAGTCCACGAGCGGCAGCACGCGCGTCGGCGGCAGTACGCGCGTCGGCAGCGGATGGGTGACCGCGGTGTCCGGCTCGTGCTCGATTCGGACGTTGTTCCAGCCAGTGCTCTCGACGAGTTCGCGCCGAACTAAGGGTTCGCGACGCGGCATGAGCCGACGCGCGACGAGCCGCGGGCGCGGCCTGGATGCACTGGGTTGACTGTCGATCACAGTGATCTCTCCCTCGTAGGACCTGCTCCCACATAGCACGTCTGCCCCCCACTCCGGATGATGAATCGGGCAAGATTTCTGCGGATTCTGATCTCACCGGAAGGATCGCGTCGGATCGGGTGCTATCTCGCCTCACCTCCGGCCGCTTCGCAATTTGGGACGAGCGCGTCGCGCCGCTGCTAGTGATTTCTTCGAATCCCAGCGCACACGCTCGACTTGACGCACGGCAGCGAATGGGGACGGCGACGCGTCGTCGCGAACCAGACCGCACGTGCGCCGGGCGATCTGAAACCGGTTCCAGCGACGCGCGAGCACCAGCTCATGGGGCGCTTTGGTTGCACGAGAGTTGACGCTATGGTCCGCCGCCATTGCTCATGACCCTCGGGAAACGCGCAACGCGCGCACTCGCCATCAGCCTCGCGTTGCTCGGCGTCGCGAACTGCAGACCGAAAAAGGACGAAGGTAGCGGCTTCCCACGCGCCGAGACGTTCTACCTCGGAGGGCGGCAGTGGGGTGAGCCGTCGACGTTCAATCCGCTGGGCACTCCGGGTTGGCCGATCAGCACGATGAACCTCTTGTACGAGACGCTGCTCATGTACAACTCGATCAGCGGCCAAATGCAGCCGCTGCTCGCCGAGTCGTACGCCGTCCACGACGATTCGGTGGAAGTGACGCTGAATCCCGCGGCGCGCTGGAACGACGGCCAGCCCGTGACGGCCTGGGACGTGACCTTCACCTTCGAGCTGGGCAAGAGCTACAAGAGCCTGAACATCGCGCCCATCTGGCAATATTTGGTCGACGTTCGCGCGTACGGGGAAGACGGTCGAGAAGCGCAGCCGGGAGCAAGTGAACATCCGCGCCGCGTCGTGTTCCGGCTGAACCTGGCCAAGAAAAATCCGTTGGTCGTGCTGGACGCGCTACAAGCGCAGATCATCGTGCCGCGCCACGTGATCGAACCCTTGCTGGCCGAGCGCGGCAACAACCTGGACGAGTTCAAGAAGCTCAAGTTCGACGAGAGCGCGGTCAGCTCCGGCCCGTATCGCTTGCTCTCTTCCAGCAGCGAGAAGATCGCCGTCCTGCGCGACGACGGCTATTGGGGGAACCAGGCCTTGCACGGCGGCAAGAGGCCGGCCCCCAAGTACATCGTTCATCCGCTGTACAAGAGCAACGATGCCTTCAGCGTCGCGCTTCGGCAGGGGCGGCTCGATATTTCCACCTCGTTCGTGCCGCGAATTTGGCTGAAGGCAAACAAAGGCGTGCGCAGCTGGCTCGATCGAGAGCCGTACTTCCTCAGCACGTCCATCCCCATGTTGCTGGTCAATCACAAGCGCGCCCCGCTGATGGATGTGCACCTGCGGCGAGCGATGGCCTTCGCCATCAACTACAAGGACATTCGCGAGCTGGCAGTCTCTGGCTACAGCGAACCATTGAGGCCCGGTGTGATCTTGCCCTTCGGCCTGGAGCAGCGCTTCTTCTCCGAGGAAGACGCCAACAGGTACGGCACCTGGTTCGCTCCGGAGCGAGCCCGCGCCGAGCTAAAAGCGGGCGGCTACACGCCCGTGTTCGGACCTGACGGAGAGCTGCTCGAGACGCGTGACCGAGCGGGCAAGAAGCTGGCGACGCTGTACGTCAAGTCGCCCACGGGCTGGACCGATTGGGAATCGATCGTGCGCATCGCCGTGAAGAGCATGCGCGCCGTGGGCATCGACGCGCGCGAACGCTTCGTGGATACGAGCTCGTTCTGGAACGCGCTGTACGAAGGTGACTTCGATTTGATCATGCACACGCCGTCTACGCAGCCCTCGCCCTCCAAGCCCTGGTCTCGCTTCGAAGCCCTGCTGACGAGCCAGGATTTTGCGCCGCTGGGCCAAAGAATGTACAAAAATATCGGGCGCTTCAACGATCCCAAGGCGCCCGGCTACCTGCCTCGGATCGACGAACTCTTGGCGCAAATCCCGACCCTCACGGACGAAGCTGCGCGGCTCGCCAGTTACCGAGAGCTGAACGTGCTGTTCATGCAGGAGCAGCCAGACCTGCCGCTGGTCTACCGTCCCGACACCTTCTACGAGTTCAGCATCAAGCACTGGGCTAACCTCCCGAGCGGCGCGAACCCTTACCTGCCGCCGCTCATCCCTGGCGATCGACTAGGTACGAACATGCTTTGGGCGATCGAGCCCGTAGCGAACTAACCCAGCCAAGCCCGTTCATGCTGAAAACGAGTCCCGCGATCAAGCACATCATCGGCCGCGCCGGCTGGTACGTCGTGACTTTTTTCGTGGCGATCACCATCAACTTCTTCTTGCCGCGCCTGGGTGACGCGAACCCCGTCGACACGATCATGGCCAAAGTCAGCACCGGGCTGGACTCCGCTTCGGCCAAGGCCAAGGAAGAGGCGTACCTCAAAGAGTTCGATCTGGTGGAGGTCGACGCGGCCGGCAACGTGAGGCACGACGCGCAAGGCAAGCCCGTGCGCACTTCGCTCGGACGACAGTTCGTCAATTACTTGGGCATGAGCCTGCGCGGCGACCTGGGCAGCTCCATCCTGCAGCATCCCAAGCGCGTGACCGAGATCATCGCGGCCGCCTTGCCCTGGACGCTCGCGCTGCAGCTGCCGACGATCATCGTCGGCTGGCTCGTGGGCAACGGACTCGGCGCCCTGGCCGCCTACAAACGCGGCGTGTTCGACCGAGTGATGTACCCACTCGCGCTCTTGGCCAGCGCCATTCCGGCGTTCTGCTTCGGCATGCTGCTGGTGTACGTGTTCGGCATCCGCCTCGAGTGGTTCCCAGCCGTGGGCGGCTATGGGGACGGCCTCACGCCGGAGGTCAGCTGGGCGTTCTTCCAAAGCGCGAGCTACTACTACGTGCTGCCGTTCTTGTCGGTGTTCTTGATCGTGGTCGGCGGCCAAGCCATCGGCATGCGCTCGATGTGCATCTACGAGCTCGGCACCGACTACGTGAAGTACGCCAAGCTGCTCGGCGTCAAAGAGAGCAAGATCCTATTTTACATGTTCAGGAACGCGATGCTACCGCAGCTCACGGGCCTGGCGCTCGCGCTCGGCAGCATGGTCAGCGGCGCGCTGGTCACGGAGATGATCTTCAGCTATCCGGGCCTGGGCATGGCCGTGCTGACGGCCATTCAAGGCAGCGACTATCCGCTGATCACCGGCTGCACGCTGCTGGTCACCACCTGTGTGCTGCTGGCCAATTTCGGCGTCGACGTGCTGGTCGGCTTTTTCGACCCACGCATTCGAGCGCAGCGAGCGGGCAAGTGAGATGAAGTTGCTCGAGAACCTGCTGAAATCGCCATTTTTCGTGCTGGGCATGAGCCTCTTTCTGCTCACGCTGCTCTCGGCGCTGCTCGGCCCGCTGCTCTTGCACGTCGACGTGAATACGCGCGTGGGTCTGGCCTACTTGCCGCCGTCCGCCGCGCATTGGCTCGGCACCGATCACATGGGCGTGGATATGGTCTCGCTCTTGCTCGCCGGGCTGCGCTCGTCCTTGTACGTGGGCTTTTTGGCGGGCAGCGTCGCGACCGTGCTCGGCACGTCAATCGGACTGTACGGCGGCTACAAGGGCGGCTTGATCGACGACGTGCTGACCGCGGGCACCAATCTATTCTTGGTCATCCCCAGCCTCATCGTATTGCTCTTGCTGAGCGCCAGCATCGAAGATGGCAGAAGCCTGAGCTTGATCGCGCTGATCATCGGCTGCACCACCTGGACCTGGAGCGCGCGCGCCGTGCGCGCCCAGGCCGCCAGCTTGCGCAGCCGCGATCACGTGGCGCTGGCCCGCATCAACGGCTACGGCACTTTCGGCATCGTGACCTTGCACATCATGCCCTATCTACTTTCCTACATTTTCATGGTCTTCATCTTGCAGATGGCCGCGGGCATCCTGTCGGAAGCCAGCCTGTCGATGCTCGGCCTCGGCCCTTACGATTCAGTCTCGCTCGGCAAGATCTTGAATGAGGCCAAGACCAACGAAGCGTTGACCGACGGCGCCTGGTGGGCCTTCGCGCCCGCGATGGTCTTGATTACGGTGATCGTGTTCTCGCTGTACATCATCAATACGTCGCTCGAGGGCGTCTTCAATCCGCGCCTCCGGAAGTGATGACTAGCCCGATTTTCGAAGTCGAAAACCTGCGCGCGCATTACCTCACGCGCTTCGGGCAGAAGATCCAGGCGGTGGACGGCGTTTCGTTCTCGCTCAAGCCGGGCGAAATCCTGGGCATCGCCGGCGAATCGGGCTCGGGCAAGACCACTCTGGTCAGCGCGTGCATGGGCCTGTACATCCCACCGCTGCATCTGTCGGGGGGTGACGTGCGCATCGACGGCAAGAGCATCATCGGCATGGATATCGAGACCAACCGACGAGAGGTGCTGGGCAAGCAGATCTCGATGATACCACAAGGGGCGCTCAACTCGCTGAATCCGACGCGCAAGGTGCGCGATTTGGCCAGTGACATGATCCGGAGCCACGACGAGAAGGCGGACAAGAAGGAGATCTACGCGCGCCTGCGCGGGCGTTTCCAAAAGCTCGGCATGCCGGCGGACGAAGTGTTGAACGCTTACCCGGTGCAATTGCCAGCCGGCATGAAGCAGCGGGTGGTGATCGGCATCTCCACGTTGCTCGATCCGCGCGTGGTGATCGCCGACGAGCCGACCTCCGCGCTGGATGTCTCGACGCAGAAGGCCGTGATCAGGCTTTTGTTCGAGCTGATGGACCAAGGCATCATCGGCAGCATGTTGTTCATCACCCACGAGCTGCCGCTCTTGCGCCACGTGTCGAACGAGATTGCCGTGATGTACGCTGGCGAATTCGTGGAGCTGGGCAAGACCGAGCAGGTCATTTTCGATCCGCGTCAGCCGTACACTCAAGCCTTGATGGGCTCGATGCTCAGCGCCGAAGCCGGAGCTCAGGGCAACAAACCGGTGGCTATCGAGGGCGCCCCCCCGAACCTGGCGCATCCGATCGAGGGCTGCCGCTTCGCCGAGCGCTGCCCTGCCGTGCGGCCCGATTGCAAGGCGAAGCCGCAAGCGCTGCGGCTGGTCAAAGATCGTCAGGTCAGGTGTCAGTATGCCGAGTGACGCCAAGTTCGAGGCCCAGGCTCTTTCGCGCAGCTACGGCCACGGCAAGAAGCTGGTGCACGCGGTGAAGAACGTCAGCTTCACCATCCCGAGCAAACACATCATCAGCGTCGTCGGGCAATCGGGCTGCGGCAAGACCGTGCTGGCCAAGATGCTGCTCCGGCTCGAAGCTCCCAGCAGCGGCCATCTACTCTTCAACGGCAAGCCGATCGCGAGCGAGCGCGATCCGCGCGACCACTTTCGCTCGGTGCAAGCGGTATTTCAGGATCCGTTCTCGGCCTTCAATCAATTTTTCACGATCCGGGCGCAGCTCAAGAGCAGCTTTCGGCTGTTCGAGCAAAAGCCCAGCGCAGAAGAGATCGAAGCGCGCGTGGACGCGGCGCTGCTGGCCGTGAACATCAAACCCAAGGAGATCGAGGGCAAGTATCCGTTCGAGCTTTCTGGCGGCCAGATGCAGCGCATGCTCTTGGCACGGATCTTCATCCTACGCCCCGAGGTGCTGATCGCCGACGAACCGACGAGCATGGTCGACGCGTGCAGCCGCGCCAGCATCCTCGACTACCTGATGAAGCTCAAAAAAGAGCTCGATATGACGATCGTGTTCGTCACGCACGACATCGGCCTCGCCTGCTACGTCTCCGATTCGATTTTCATCATGCACCAAGGCGAAATCGTCGAACAAGGCCCGCCCGATCGAGTCACCCACTCCCCCACCAGCTCAGTCACCAAACAGCTCCTCGAGGATATCCCCGACGTCCACCGCGAATGGATCCGCCGCGCCCCGCTTCTCCTCCCGTAAACGTGGCCGTACGCGCGTCGCGTCTCCCCTTAAACGTGCCCGCGCCCGCGCAGCGTCTCTCCCCCACCCCCCGCCGGGAACTCCCCCCCCTGCGAGTTGCGATGCCGGGTCGCGATCGCCCCCTCACGATCTCAAATCGGCTCGGTCGTCACTTTCATCTGCGAGACGTAATTCGAGTCGATGCTGAAGACATCGAAGGTGCTCGGGTAGAAGGTGATCACGCGGCCCATCAGGGTGCCGAACGACACCTTTCCGGGGAAGGGCACACTGTCGATGTAGTCGATGGCATCGCCGCCGGAGATCACCACGCCGAACAGGTAGCGTTTGCCGGCGGCGAGCTGGAAGTTCAGCGGGCCGGAGCCGATGAAGCCGGTGCTGCCGTTCAGGGCCGAGACGATCTTGTCGACTTTGGGCACGAAGGTTTGTCCGACGACCTCGTAAATGATCCAGCGCAGCTCGCGTGAGCCGACGAACACCAGCTGCGCCGAAAGCTCAGTCAGCTTGCGCGCCGAGTCGACGTCGATCACGTCTCCGACCAAGCTGCTCGCGTAAATCGGCTCGGTAGCTTCGGCCACCCCGAAGGTATCGCTCGTGGACTTGGCGCACTTCAAATCTGCGGTGCAAATGCTGGCCGTGGCCGTACAATCCGAGGTCACCTGGCTCAGGCTCAGCCCGTCGCTGGCGCAGGTGCCGATCTGGTTGCCGAGGCACGCGCTGCTCGAGGGCGAGCAAGCGAGCGGCGCGCAGGTCGCGCCGCTCGTGCCCAGCACCTTGCACGCGGTATCGCCCACGCAATCCTGGCTCAGCGACGGACCGGAGAAGTCGCAGTAATAGACGTCCGACGATTTGCAGTAATAGGTACCGAGTGTACACGGCCGAGGTTTGCATTCGGCGTTTTCGCAGTACTGAGTGTCGGTGCAGGACGTCCCGCTAGCCGGTATCGAGCCGTCGGCATTGCAGACCTTGATCACGTTGCCGTCGCACAGTTTGTCGCCGGCGTGGCACTCGTTCGCTTGGCAAGTGGCGAAGGAGCCGTACGCGTAGCAGTGCTGGGTCTGAGGGTTACAGGTTTGTGAGAGCGTGGAGGCGCTACCGCTGGAGTCGCAGTTGTACACGCTGCCGTCTTGGCAATAGCTGCGATTGGCCGCGCAGATCTGCTTCTTGCAGCTGCCGTTGACGCAGATTTTGCCGTCCGCTGCGCACTCCAGCGAGCCCGGGAGCCAAGCGCTACCAAAGGCGTTGCAGGTTTGAACGCGCGTGCCGTCGCAGCTCACTTTGCCGGGATCGCAAACCTTGGCGCGGCACGAGCCCATCTCGGCGTCGCACACCTCGCTCGGGCCGCACTCGGTCAAAAGCGAGATCTCCGTGCCGTTGTGGGTACACAGGTACACGTCCCCGTGCTCGCACACCTTCGTCCCGCTCTTGCAGGCGACCTCGAGGCACTGCCCGCCATAGCAAGCTTGCTTGCTGTCGCTGCAATCCACGCCGCCCGCGGCGGGTCCAGAGCTGTCGCTCTTGCAAGTGGTGGCGACATCGCCGTCGCAAACGGGCTGATTGGCCGTGCACGCCTGGCTGCTACAGCTGGCCTTGTCGCCGTCGACTCGACAGAACAGGCTCGCTGCGCATTGCTGATCGCGGGTGCTGAGCCCGCTACTGTCGCACTTCCAAACTCCGCCGTCTTGGCAAAACTCGGTATTGGGGACGCAGGTCGTGACGCACGATCCGAGCACGCACGACTGCGACGGCAGGCAGGTTTGCGCGATGATTTCTTGGGCGCCGACGTCGTCGCAGACTTTGACGCTCGAGCCGTCGCAGCGCTTGGCGCCGGGCACGCAACCACTCGGGCTGCCGCCGCTACCGACGCTGCCGCTATTTCCGCCGTTGCCACCGTTGCCATCCATGGCGCCGCCGCCGCCGCTGCCACCGACGGGCGTCTGCGCGCCACTACACGCGGCGAGCAACAACCCAAACCCAACGAACGCACCGAGGCTTCGCACAATGCTTTTTCCCATGACCCAGCTCCCGTTACCAAGATTCCCGCACTAAGACTTTCGCACCGTACTTGCGTTGGGGTCGAGAAGTCGTGTCAAAAAAAAGAGGACCGTCAGACTGGCATCTTCCAGGCACCGGTGAGATTTTTGGAGGCGCTCACAAACCAGCATCGCAGCTCGTGGAGCGGTGGGGTTGTCGCGTGCTGTCGAAGAGAAGAGAGCGGGCACGGGGGGAAAGAGTGACGCGACGCGACGCGGGCACCGGCACTCGACGAGGGCCGAGGGTGACGTGACCCGGGCGCGGGCACGTTTACGGGAGAGCGGGGCAGAGGCGACGCGGGCTGGGCAGAGGCACGTCCGCAGCCCATTCGCCGCGAAAAAAGGCCGCGGATCTGCTGGGTTAAGGACGGCTGGGGTTTGGCCGTTCTTTGCCTGGGATGCCTACGCCTGGGGACAACTCGGCTGCGCGGGACCGGAACTCGCTTCGGGCAGCGTTCGAGGACGGCGAGACGATGGACGTGCGGCATTCGGAGGGGCCGGGACCGCAGGCTGCTAGCGGCGAGCGTGAGTCGGGCGCGCGGGTCTACTTCCGAGCGTACACGGCGGGCGTCACGGATGAGGCGCCCGGGCGCTACAGCACGCAGGCGGGGGCTGAGCTCGGGCGCGGCGCGATCGGGCGCGTGTACAAAGCTCAAGATTTGCACCTGGGTCGGCAAGTAGCGATCAAGGAGTTATTGCAGGACGTGAGCGACGGCTCCGGGGGCACGGGGGCGCTCCAGACTCTGACCCGCTTCTTGCGCGAAGCGCGGGTCACCGGCGCGCTCGAGCATCCCAACATCGTGCCGGTGTACGAGCTCGGTCAACGCACGGACGGCACGCTCTACTACACGATGCGCCTCGTGCCTGGTCGGACCTTGGCGCACGCCATCCAAGAGTGTCGCGATCGCAGCGAACGGCTGGCGCTCGTCAACCATTTCTCTGGCCTGTGCCAGGCCATCGCTTACGCGCACAGCCGCAGCATCGTGCACCGCGACATCAAACCCGACAACGTGATGATCGGCGAGTTCGGCGAGACGGTCGTGCTCGACTGGGGCATGGCCAAGCTGTGCGACGAGCCGCGGGAACGCTCGCCCGATTCGAGGCCGCAGCCCGAGCTCAGCGATTTGAACCTGACCTTGGAGGGCAGCCTGTGCGGCACGCCGCTGTACATGAGTCCCGAGCAGCTCTCCGGGCGCATCGGCGAGATCGATCAGCGCTCGGACGTTTGGTCCTTGGGCGTCGTTTTGTACACCATCCTCAGCGGGCACTCACCGTTCTCCGGCAAGACGCTGTCCGAGCTCGTCAGCCAGGTGAACGCCGGCAAGTACCTGCCTTTGCGCACGCTCGACGCGCGAATCCCGCCCGAACTGGCCGCGGTCGTCGAGCGCGCGCTGCAACCCCGGAAGTTCGATCGCTATCCGTCCGCGCGCGAGCTCGCCCGTGACGTGCAGGCTTACCAAGCGGGCACGCGCGTCGCGGCCTACGAATACTCGTCGCTAGAACTGCTGCGGCGCTTCGTTTCGCGGAACCGTTCCGCGGTCGTGGTCTCCGCGTTGGCCTTGTTGGTCGTGCTGGTGTTGGGCGCCGCCGCCTATCGCCGCGTACTCGTCGAACGCGATCGCGCGCTGCTCGCCGAGCACCGCGCCCAGAAAAACGAGCTCTCCGCCACGCTCAGCGCCGAGCACGCCCGGCACAGCTTGGGCGAAGTGCTGCTCGAGCGCGCGGAGCAGGCGCTGCTCGAGGGCGATAGCGTCGACGCCGAGCTACTGGCGGCGCGCGCGCTGGCTCAAGAAGAACGCGCCGACGCGCGCGGCGTGGTGATCGCCGCGCGCAGCCTGATGCGACCGGCCCTGCGCGCCACCTTGGCCGAGACCAAGGGCTGCACGCGTAGCGCGCTTTCCTTCGGCGCCGAGCTGTTTGCCTGCGCGGTCGGCCAGCGGCTGAGGTTGTGGCGCTTGGCGACCAACGAGCTTGCGCTCGAGCTGCCCCAGGGCAGTGAAATTAGCTCGCTGACCTTCGCCAGTGACGCAGCGAGCCTCGGCATCACCCTGGCAGACGGCAGGCTCGGCATTCGCCCCGCGAGCTCCGCGCCCGCGGACTTCCAGTTCGCGGCCTGCGGGCAAAAACCGACTGCGCTGTCGATCACCGCTGGCGGCCAAGCGGTCGCCTGCGGCAACGCCCATGGTCAAGTGAGCATCTGGAACGCGGGACTCGCAGGCAGCGTGCGACATCTCGCGCTCGGACAAGCGATCAGCGCACTGGCCTGGTCCAAAGACGGCTCGCAACTCGCGGTCGGCGGCGAGCTCGGCGCGCTGCTCGTGTACGACAGCGCCGCGCACCGCGAGCGCCGGCTCGCCGGGCACACCGGCACCGTGCTCGGCCTAGCCCTGGCCGACCAAGGCCGCGCGCTCGCCAGCACCGGCGCGGATCGCACGCTGCGCTTCTGGGACACCCAGAGCGGGAACCCCACCGAGACGCCGACCGTGCTGGGCGACGTGATGGCCACGCTGGCTTGGTCCGACGATCGCCGCTTCGTGGCCCTGGGAGGCAAGGACAAGAGCTTCCGCGTGCTCGATCTGCGCAGCGGTCACCGAGCGCTGCTCAGGCAGCACGATGAAGCGGTCGATCTCGTCGCCATCTCCGGCGACGCCAGCCGGCTCGGCTCGTACAGCCGAGACAGCGGCCTACGCCTGTGGTCGCTGGGCGCGGACCCGAGCCCGGACGAACTGACCGAACGCGGCAACGTGCTCACGCTCGGGCTGAGCTCGGCCCCCGATCAACTGCTGAGCGCAGGGCTCGGCCGAAACGGCGTGTGTATCTGGCAGCTGTCAACTGGAACCTGCACCACTCGCCTGCCCGTACGCCTCGATCGCGTGCGCGCGCTGGCCGTGTCGGCCAATGGCCAACGGCTCGCGCTGGCCGGCTCGGGCACTCAGATCTTCATTTGGGATTTGCTGCAAAAGATCCCGATTCAAGTGATCCAAGGCTTGCACCAAGAAACGCGCGCGTTGGCCTTCGCGCTCGACGGGCAGACCCTGGCTGCCGCCGGCATCGAGCACAAACTACGCATCTTCGACGTGGCCAGCGCCGCCCTGCTCCAGGAGCAGGAGACGCTCTCGCCGATTCAGACGATGAGCGTCGTCCCCGGTTCGGGGGCGCTCGTCACTGGCGACCAAGCCGGGGTGCTCACGCTGCGCGACATCAAGACCGGCCGAGCCGAGGTCGCCTGGCAAGCGCACGAAGATTGGATCTTGGGCAGCGCGCTCTCGCCCGACGGTTCACGCTTGGCGTCTGCGGGCGCCGACCGCGCGGTGCGCGTGTGGAGTTTGCCCAATCACAAGCGGCTATTTTCGCTCGCTGGCCACGCCGGCAAAGTGCTCAGCGTCGATTTCTCCGCAGACGGCGCACAGTTGGCCTCCGCCAGTGAGGACAAAACCGTGCGCGTCTGGGACCCGCTCACCGGCAAGGAGCTCGCGACGCTACCCGGGCACACCGCGAGCGTGCGCGCGGTACGCTTCACCAAGCGCCCGTTCGTGCTCGCCTCCGGCAGCGACGACGGCACGATCCGCCTTTGGCACTTGGACGACCTGACGCGCTCTGCGGCAGATTTAGAAGCCGCTCTGAGTCGTCAATTCGGGCTCGAGCCCTCGCAGGCCGGGGCCGAGCAAGCGCGTTAGCTCGAAATCACGGCCAACCGCCGCGGTGACTGCTCGCTCCGTGTCGAACGCCGATCGGCCTGCCGATCCATTGGGTGAGCCGATTCTCAAGAAGTGGCAGAGGCCAACGCCGCCCGCACCGCGCGCGTGACGGATCCGGGTGAAAAAGGCTTCTGCAGAAAGAGCACGCGCCCACGCAGGGCACCGTGCCCGGTGATGACGGTGCCTGAATAGCCGGACATGAACAAGACCTTCATCTCGGGCCGCTTTTGCGTGAGCTCCAGCGCGAGCTCCGGGCCACTCACGCCAGGCATCACCACGTCGGTGAGCAGCAAGTGAATCCGCTGCTCGTGCGTCTCGCAAATCGCGGACGCTTGAGCCGCGTCGCACGCGTCCAGCACGACATAGCCAGCCTCCTTGAGCACTCGGGACAAGACCGAGCGCACGGCCGCGTTGTCTTCTACGAGCAGCACCGTTTCACTTCCGGCCACTGTCACGGGTGCGGCGGTCGTCCCCGGATGCGCGAGCTGCTGATCCGCGCAAGGCAGATAGATCTTGAAGGTCGAGCCGCGATCCAGCTCGCTTTCGACCCGGATCTGGCCGCGGCACTGTTGAACGATGCCGTACACCGTGGACAGCCCGAGGCCCGTCCCCTTGCCCACTTCTTTGGTGGTGAAGAACGGCTCGAAGATACGCGCCTGCAGCTCAGCGCTCATGCCCGTACCGGTGTCGGTGACTTCAATCGAGACGCAGCGGCCGGGGGCTACGCCGTGGTGCGATCGGGCATCGGCCTCGTCCAGCAGCACGCTCTTGGTCTCCACCGTCAGCTTGCCGCCGTTCGGCATCGCGTCGCGTGCGTTGACCACCAAGTTCATCAAGATCTGCTGAATTTGCCCGACATCTGCCTCGACTCGAGACAAGTCGTGCTCGAGCACCGTGGCGTACTCGATGTCGTCACCGATCAAGCGGCGCAGCATCTTGTCCAGCTCAGCGACGATCGCGTTGAGATCGAGCACCTCCAACTTGACCATTTGCTGGCGACCGAACGCGAGCAGTTGCTTGGTCAGCGCACTCGCGGCGTCCGTGGCCTTCAAAATCTGCTCCAGGTCGTCGCACTGCTGACCACCGGGCGGAACATCCTGCATCAAAAGGTCGCCGTAGCTGCGAATGACGGTCAATAGGTTGTTGAAATCATGGGCCACGCCGCCTGCCAGTTGTCCGATCGCCTCCATCTTCTGGGCGTGATGAAACTGTCGCTCGAGCTGCTTCCTGGCGGTGATGTCTTCGTGCTCCACGACCAGCAAGAAGCCATCGCGATCGGCAAAGCGTGCCACCGACAGTGCGAAGACACGCGTGGCGTTCGCGAATTTCAGCGAGTACTCCAGAGAAAAAGCGCTCTGTGCGCCGGAGCGCACGGCCTCTAGGCCGCTCTGGACTTTGCGCGCGTGTTCACGCGCGAAAGGCGCCGAGAGCCAAATCTCGAAGTAGTTCGAGCCCTCCAGCGCGCGCGTCTCGGGCCAACCATTTTCGCCGGCGAATTGTCGAAATGCAGCGTTGACCGCGTGAATGTTGCCGTGAGCATCGACGATCGCGATCTGGCGAGCGAGCGCATCCAGCGCCGAGCGCCAGAGATCCTGCGGCTCGGGCAGCGTCTGTTCACTCAATTTGCTTTCGATCACGGTTAGCCCGCGGGGATTGAACCGCCCGCCCCGACATCACACTCGACTTCACCGAGCATGATCGGCGCGTCACCACGCAATCGTCAACCGGAACGCGAGCCCTTCAATTCTCACTCACGACTGGCGATCGCGACACACGACAACGACGCAACGACGCTCGATCGCGCGCGGCTCATTCATGTTGCAAATTGTCCCGCGCGAAATCAGGCAGCCAAGAGCGCGTCACTCGCGAGCCGCTCAGGGAGCGTCGCCGGCACTACCGGCACTACCGGCAGCGCCACCGAACTCGACCCCCGTGTCGCCCCCGGCGCCGCCCGCCTCTCCGCTGCTCCCGGCAGCGTCGTTCGACGACGCGCCTGCTTCGTTGCCCATCTCGGTGCCAGCGCCCCCCGTCCCCAGCACGGGCAAACCTCCGCCAGAAGGAGCGCTGTTGCCCGCGCCGGCGCCAGTGGAGGACGAACCACCGGGGCCGCTGTTGAGCGACCCACCAGCGCTTGGATCTGCGAAGCCGCGGCACGAGGGCAAGTCAGGAATCGGGTTCAGGCACTGATCGCCACCGCCCGCACAGGCGATCGCCCAGAGCAACGACAGCAGGGAGATGACTGCCGCCCGAAACCGCATCCGCATCCAGCAAAGATAAGGGCTCAGCGACCACGGCGCAACGAAAAGCCCGCGAGCGACTACAGGTTCGTGCCGATATTACCGATGGAAATACTGGGACCCAGGATGATTGAGCTGCCACTGCCCTGCCCGTTACGCGAGATGTCGACTTCGAACCAGGCGTGCAGGTTGATCGAGGCCTGCGTGGGCGTGGATCGATTGGCGATCGGCACGCTCAGGCCCAGGCCGGCAACGGCGCCAATTTGCGTGAGTGACTGGCCAGACGAGCTCTTGTCGTTGGCCAAGCCGATGGCCATGATGCCCGCTTCGAGACCGAGAAAGCCTTCATGGCCCTCTTTGCTGAGCCAAGTCAGGCGCGACACGACGCCGAAGTTGAGCGATAAAACACCGCTGTGTTGATCGTCACCGAATCGATACAAGCCGGTCGGGATGGCCGTCGTCGCGTACAACCGCGCGCGCCCGGTGCCCATGATCGCGGTCCATTTCACCTCCGGCGCGCCGGTCCGGATTTCCAGCGCGCCCACGTAGTGCGCCTCGTCTGCGGCGTGTGACAAGCGCACCAAGACGCGATCGAACGGCGCCTTCACGCCGTTGATCCAAGCGTAGATCGGCTCTGCGCCAGGGCGCATCACGATGCTCTCGGCCACGTGGCCCTCCGCGCGCGAGCCACCGTCGGAGTCTACGACGTCGATCTCCAGGTTCAGCTTCTGTATGCCGTAGCTCAACGGCAATCGGTTGCGGTGAAAGATCAGCCGGCAGTTGTCGCGGCTCTCGAACGGCAAGTGCGCGGTGATCCCGGGCGTGATGCGTTCGGCCGGGTTGTCTGGGGTCCCGCACACGAACTCGACGATCGGCCGCGGACCGAGCGCGGAGCCGCCGATCGGAACCGGCAAGTTGGCTTCGCGAACCGGGCGCAGCAAAGCGCTGGTGATGAAGCCCAGATCGGTGTCGGCCAAGGCTCCCGGCAGGGAGTCGACGCGGTAGCTGAAGCGCAGCGCCACCTGGCCCGATGCGTCTGGATCGCCGGTCACCGTGTACGCCGCGCCCTGTTTTTGCACGGTGTACACGCCGGGGACGGGCAGCGGTACCAAGCGTCCGTGCGGCCCATGCGGTGGCAGGTGTACGATCGCCGGACGATTCGTGGGGATGAAGCCGAGGTTCTTGTGACCAGGGATCTCGAGCGATGCGCTGCTGCGCGGTGGCACGGTGGTTTCGATCCGCGCCACCGCCACCGCTACGTTCAACGCGTCTTCATGCACCGCGGTCACCGTCAAAGACGTGGCGGACGTGGTCCCCAAGTAGACGAGCACGTTCGTTCCTGCCGAGTCGACCAACGTCATGCGCACCTCGGCGGGCTCCGAGCCGATCATGAACTTGAGCGACGGCACTTCGCGCGCGCAGCGCCCCTCGATGCGCAAGACGAGACTAGCGGCCTCCGTGTCTCGCAAGGGCGGCCCCGAGGGCACGGACATCGGGCAGTGCACGACGGCCAGCGAGACCTGCGGCGTCGCCTCGAAGCCCGCGCCCTTGCTGACCACTACCCCGGAAATGAGCCGGAATTTGACGTCTACCGAGCCGACATTGCTGGACAAGGAGCGCACGCGCAGCGCGCGTCCGGAAAGCTCACAACGCTGGGCGCCGCAATCCACGCCCGAGACGGCCTCGGGATGGCTCAGTTCGACTTCACCGTGGCCGGTCGACAGATCGATCGACGCTTCCGGCGGCACGATGTTCGACAACACCACGCGCGCCGGAGTCAGCACCGAGCTGCTGGCAGCGACGAGCTCGCCCTGGAGATCGTAGTTGGTAACCTCCGGACCCGCGCGACCGCCCGCGGGGATGAGCGATAAGTTACTGCTCGCCGGATCCGCCGATAGCCCGCGCCCGACTTCGAATACACAACGCTCGGCACCGTTTTCCAGCTTCGGAGTTTCACAAACATCGACGCCCGACGCGGTGTTGCTGCGCCAAGCCACGGCCACCCCCGCTAAGCGACTGCCGCGCAGTTCGACTTTTCCTTGATCGAGGAGCAGCACCACGCTGCTGGCCTCGATACTCGGCGGGCGAGCGGTAGCCACGAGTTCGAGCGCGCTCGACTCCGATGCACACAGCGCGAGCGAAGCCGCGACTCTCAGCGTCACTGCTTTGCCGATCGCTTCATGGCTAGTCGGCACGCGCAGCGCGTGCGCCTGCGACGAAGGCTCGATTGACCAGCCGCCGCCGGGCTGGGCGCAAGCGACTCGAGCGTCACTCAGCGCGAACGCCTTGCTGCCGACCGCCGCTTGCAGCGTCTCGGCGTGCGCGAAGCGAGGCCAGCAAAAGCAACCCAAGAGCCAACAAGTCAGGCAGAGCTGGCGCCAAAGCTGGCGCCAGGCGGGCGGGCGAACGAACATGCCGTGGCCAGGCTAAGCTGTAGCCTTGCGTCGCTGCAAATGCCGCGCACCACTCGGTGCGCCTGCCAGCGACATTTTGCCTCGTAAGCGAGCTTCGCGCGTCGCAACATGCCACGAGCGGCTCGTGAGACTGCGCTCGGAGCCGATTCACCGCTTGCTTCGCGGCATGGCTCGGCCTTTGCTGGGGCTCGAGTTAGACTCTGCCTTATTACTGAGGAGGAAGCCCCCCATGTCTCGATATCACTCGCTTGCCGTTCGCCTCGTCCCTGCGTTGCTCGTCTCCGCGCTCATGCTCCTCGCCACTGAAAAGGCGCACGCCAAAAGCGGGACCAGCATCGGAGTCGACCTCGACTACACGAACGGCATCGAGGAGCCTCAGGTCGGAGCCGGCACCGGCTTCAACGGTCGCCTGGGCTACAAGCTCGACCTGCTGGTCTTGCAGATCACGCCCGAGATCGGCGGCGGGTACCATACTTTTTCGGGCGACGCGGCGGCCAAGCTCTCGCAAGGCATCATCGGCGGGCGCGTATCGTTCCTGAAAGTCTTGCAGCCGGGCGTGTACGCCCACCTCGGCTACGGCCACCTCAGCACCGTCGGCAGCAGCCACTCGGGTGCCACGGCCGACGCCGGTGTGACCCTCGACCTGACGATCCTGCCCCTGATCGATCTGGGCGTGCACGCCGGCTATAACGGCATGCTGAAGAAAGGGGACCACCCAGCCTTCGATAGCTACGTGCTGGGCGTGCACGGAGCGCTGACTTTCTGAGGGCCGAAAAAATACCCGCTTCAACCCCCTTGCCGGCTCAGTAGCCGGAGGTATGCTGCCGGGCCCCGATGAGCGGACTGGATGAGGTCGACTGCAGCGGCTGCGGCCGGCGTCATATGACGAACGGCGAGCAGGCGCGTAAGCTGCGCGTGCTGCGCTGTGACTGTGGCCAGTTCGTGCGGCTCGATCGCGCGCTCGCCGAGCGCCGCTCGGAGGCCGCGCCGCCGTTGATCGAATTCGAACGAGCGAGCGACGAAGAAGAGGAAGACGACCGGACTCACATGCTGAGCTCCCTGGCGGCGGTCGCCGCGCTCAACGGCCGAGGTCGCAGTCCCTCGCCGCAGCCGAGCCTGGTCGATGACGAACGCGTGTCCCGACCCCTGCAGCGCCCGGGCGGGCAGCGCTCGCTTCCACCTGCACCGCCGCGTCAGCCGTCGATCGCGCCTAGTGACAAACCGCTGTGGTACGTCGACCTGGGCGGCACTGAGTTGGTCGAGATGACGATCGAGCAGCTCATTCTCGCGCGTCGCACCGGCAAGCTCGGTGAAGGCGCGCTGGTCTGGCGCGAAGGCATGCCGAGTTGGCGCCCAGTGGGAACGCTGATCCCTGCTGCCAGCGCGAGCTCCCATCCGAGCCCACTGCCCAGCGCCAGCAGCACACCGGCGCCCAGTCGCGCGCCCGCGGCCGCTGCGATCCGTACCCCGCTGCCGACTCGCCCTCCCCCTCCCAAGCGCACACCTCCCCCGCCCGCGACTCCCGAAGATCCCACGCCGCAGTCTTTGGCGAGCTACGAGCGGCCGCTGGCGACCTTGGAATTTGCCTTGGAAAAGCCGGAGGCCGCGCCCTTGCTCGTGGCCCCGCGCGCGCCATCGCCCGCAGTCTTACGCACGCCATTTCCTCGTTCGCCGCAGTCACCGCTAGCGACCTCGCTCGCGACGCCCCTACCGTCGCCGCGACATTCACCGCCGCCGCCCGCACCGCCGCCTGTCCGCGTCGCGCCCCCCTCGCCGATCCCGCCCGCGCCTGTGGCACACACCAGTGATCGTCCACTTCAGCAGGAACTGGCCAGCCTTCAGGCCGCTGGCACGGCGAGCGAGCGGCCACGCTGGCTGTCCGCGTGTATTGCGCTGGTCGTGTGCGTCACGGCTTCGGCCGCGGGTGCATCGCTCGTGCGCAGCTTGAAGCAGCCAAAGCCGCAAGCGCCGCCCGCGATCGCGACGCCGGCACCGGTCATGACCACGAGCAGCGAAAAGCAAGTGAGTGAGCCGCCGCACTCGGCCGCCAGTAGCGCTCCCCTCGTCGTCGATCTCGAGAGTTTGTCGGTCGAGCACAAGCGACCGGCCGCGCGTGGCGTTAGAATTGCGCCAAAGCCCGCAGCAGCGGAGTCCAGCGACGCGAGCGAGCAAACACCGACGAAGGCGAGCGACTCGGCGACGGAGTCATCCGCGGCTGAAACGCCCACCAGCAGCGATGTGCCGCCTGCGGCGCGAGCCAACCCCTACGGCTCTGGCTCACTCATCGACCAAATCAAAAAAGCCACCGCCGACGACGAAGCGGGTCAGTGACAGGCACCCTGCGCGCGGGTTGAAGCGACGCGCAGAGTGCTCGGCTCAACTCACTGACAAGCGTCTTCGCAGTTGAGCGTGTAACAGTTAGCCAATTTCTCGGCAGGGTCGCCATTTTCCGTGACGAAAGTGCCGACACAAGTGTCCGCATCTTTCGAAGGATCGCAGACACACTTCGGCAGATCGACCGCCAATGCGTCACGGCAGCTGGTGACCGCGCCACACGCGTCGACGAGATCTCCACACTTTTCACCCAAACAAGCGCTGCACTCAGTCGTCTGGAATCCGCAATCCGTCGAGCCACCGCCGGTGCCTGCCGCGGCCACTTTGCCACCGGCGCCAGCCGATGAAGATGCGCCGCTCGAACCCGCCGCGCCGCCGGATCCGTCGGTCGCGTCACTGCAGGCGGCCATCGTCGTGAGCGCGCCCAAACCCAGAAACCCCACCAAACAAGCATAAATAACCCGCATATTCATTCCTCCGTAAAAGCCCAAAGCACGCCACAGACGCTAAGCCGCCTCACGCGGTCACGTCAACGAGCTGAGTCGATTCGAGTAATCGCTCAGCCTACATGTGAGCTAGGACGGAGTACGACTTACAGCGAGAGTGCCAATCACGAGGTTATTTCGCGGGTGACGAACCGTTGGCCGGCGGCGGATCGATCGCGCCGCCCACACGTTGTTTCGGCTCGAACGTGAGCCCCGCCTTGCCAGCGCTCCAGCCGGGCGCTGGGCCGTCACTGGTCACGCCCTCATGCAACTTATCTCCTGGAGCGCGGCGATCCGCACCCACGGTTTCACCATCGCTAGTAGCGACCGCTGGTGGTGCGTAGTCGAGCGAAGGAGAGCGAACAGGCGCCGCACGGCCGCTTGGAGCGCAACCAACGAGCAACGAACACCCGAGCATCCCCGCGAAAAGTCTGCTCATGACTACACTCTACCACGCAAAAGCGTAGGCGCGACTGAGGCGCTTGTGCCGGAACAGCAGAAAATCAGCCCTCTGCGGTATGTTTCCGGAAAATGCGCGCGCCCGTCGCTGCATAGCGAATGGCATCCCGCAAACGTCGAATATCGACGGGCTTTTCCAAGGCTCGCCCGCCTACCCGGCGCAAGAATTCAGCGACGTGACCGACCGTGCCAGCGCCGGTGATGAACACGAAACGGTGGCGCCAAGTCGGATCGAGCTCGAGCGCGCGTCGATACAATTCCATCCCATTCATGCCGGGCATGATCAAGTCGGTGACCACGACGTCCGGCGGCTCGGCAGCGGAGATGCGACGCACGGCTTGATCGGCGGATGTCAGATACTCGCCGATCACCTCGTCACTAGTGAGCGCTCGGCGATAGCCGGTGAGCACCGCCAGATCGTCGTCGAGGAAGAGCGCCGTCGGCACGCTCAAGCGGATCGTGCCGCTGTCGCGCAGCGGCGGTGGAGCGCTCGCGCTCTGGATCGAGGGCGAGCTGTCTGCGCGCCCGGCAGAGCTCGCTAGAGACGGACCGCTGCTCGGCGGAGCGACCGAGAGTGGCTCGTCGAGCACGGGCGCTAGCCGCACTCGCGCGCTGCTAGAAGTGCTCTCCTCGCCGGCCAGAATCGACGCCACGCGTTGCGCGCCGAGTGAATCCTGCTCCAAGAACGCGCGAACTTGCCGCACCAGCTCGGCCTGTGCGCCGGTCTTTTGGATGAAGCCATGCGCGCCCACGGCTAGCGCCTTCATGCGCAATGCGTTGGCGGGCAAGCTCGAATAGAGCACGACCAGCGTGCCACGCGTCGCTCGCGTGCGACCCAAGATATCGGCCAGCGAGTCGCCGGTCATGTTCGGCATGTTCACGTCGAGCAGAACCAAGTCGGGCCGCTCGTGCAAAACGGCGACGACCGCGCCGCTGGCCCGGTCACGCGTCACGACGCGAAAGCCTGCTTGCTCGAGCGTCGAACGGGTCACCTCGAGCACGACCGCGTTGTCGTCAATCACCAGGATGGTGCGTGAGTTACTGTGCCTCATGACTACGACCCGCACTCACATACGTACACGACAGTTCAAGCGGCCGTCCCTCGCTGAAAGTTGATGGGCGGTCGCGAAAATCGCTCGCATTTTCCTGGGCCGAGGCCACCGTCGGCTCCGCGAAGAGGCCGTGCGTTCGGCGTTTTTATTAAATATTTTCGCGAGTTGGCCGAGCGGCGCCGAGCTTGACCCGGTGCCAGTTTGCAGGTCGTATCGCCGCCATGCGCCTCGTCACCTGGCTGTCCTTTTCCGCCACGTTCGTCACCCTTTGGGCATGCACTCCCCAAGCCGCGCGACCGGTCCAGTCGCCAGCGGCCGAAGCAGCGAAGAGTGAGTGGAAGCAGGTCGAACCGTCCAAGCAGAGAGTCCCGTTGGTCGCCGCGCCCGCGGGTGTGCCCGCGCCCGACGCCAGCTGCCAAGATTATCTGGCGCACCCGGCTGCGAGCTGTCAGCCGACCGCACCAGCGCGCGAAGCGCTGGCGCAAGCGCTGAGCTCAGCAGCACCACTCGAACGCGACGCGCTGCTCGCCTGTTTGGAGAGCGACCCGAGTCTACCGCCAGGGTTGTTGCGTGCGCTCCGCGCCGAACTTGCGCCGCTCGGCTGCGCCGACGTGCTCGCTCTACCGTTCCTCGAACCGCGGCGCGCCGAGCTGGAGCGCAGCATCGAGGATGCGCTGATCGCGCTGGCTTCGGGCGGAAGACTCGCGCGTTTGGTGCAACACGCGCCCGAGCTCTCGGCCCCCTTCGACAAGCCGCACTTCATGGACTTTTTCCAGAGCACCCTCAAGCCCTGGATCGTGAATCAGGCGCAAGCCATCCACGAGCTGGCGCTGCCCGCCACCCGCTTGTCGACATACGCCAAAGGCGTGGTCGCGATCGAGGCTGGCTTGGCAGACATGCGCTTCGTGTCGGTCGTGCGCAAAGTGGCCTTGCCCAAGGAGATGAACGACGACGCCGAGGTGCGCGAAGCTTACTACGCGGCGCTCGACGAAGCGCTCGAGCCGCGCAAAGCGCGCGGGCGCGACGCCGCCTTGGTCGGCCTGCGCGAGCTCTCGAATGAGGGCATTTTGGTCGATTCTCGGGTGGAGCGCGCACGAGCATTGCTGTCCCAGGTTTACGCCGGGCGCCGGGTCGATGCGCTCGATCGGCTGCTCTTGTCGCCCCTGAAGCCGGCGCAGGAGGACACCACCGAGCAAAAGCTCGCGCTTCGTCTGCCGACCTTCTACGCGGGCTACCTACTCGCCAAGAGCTCGCTCGATGCGCCACTCTTGCGCGCGCTTCTGGAACGCGGGCTGCCGCGATCGCTGACCGCGCACTTGGATCCGAGCAAGCTCGACGAAGCTGGCCAAGATCTGCTGCTGCGGGCGCTGATCGAGCGCGGCCGACGCTATTTCAAGGCCGAGGACTTCGCGCTCGCCGCGCGGCTCAGCGGCACCGAGAAGGCCGGCCCCGAACGCGCCCTCTATCACGCGCTGGCCAGCAGCCTGCAAAACGGACCGCGCGACGCGAGCGAACTGATCCTGCGCGGACCGCAGCTTCCGACGGGCACGCTGCAGGTCGCGGAGCTAGACCGGTTGGCCGCCGAAAAAAACAATCCGAGCGCGCCCTTGGCCGCCTTCGACGCGGCCTACTTGTTGGGACTCGCCCCACCTCAGAACGACGCCAAGTTCTGGGACGCGCTGGCCAAGCGCTTCGAGTCGGCCGCGCGGGCGCTGAAAGATCCCGCGCAAAAGCGGCTCGCGCGCGAAGCGAGCGCGGCCGCCAAAGACACTGCTCAGGCGATCGCGAGCAGTCGCCCCGGCCCAGCACCGAGCAAATAGCGCTCAGATCCCAGCGCTGGCGACGCGCGATAGGCCGCGCAAGAACTGATCGATGACCAAATCCAGCTTCTGATTGACCTCCGCGTCCAACTGCACGTCCCCGCTCTCCAGCACGGTGATTTGCTTGTCCAAGAGGAACAAGCCATTGACGACGTGCAGCGGGTCGAGCGAACTGAGCACCGGCCGGAGCGCGTAGTCGATCGCGAGCACATGGGCGATCGAGCCGCCGGTAGCGAGTGGCAGCACGACCTTTCCGCGCAGGCCAAACTGCGGCAGTACGTCCAGGAACGTCTTGAGCAGCCCGGAGTAGGCGGCCTTGTACACGGGCGTCGCGACGATGATGCCGTCGGCGGCTGCCACGCGCGCGGTGGCCTCCACGATACTGGGCGCGTCGAAGCGCGCGTGCAGCAGATCCTCAGCGGGCAGGTTGCGCACGTCGAGCAGCGACGCTTGCACGTCACGCGCAGCGATGCGCGCCGCGATCGACCGAGCGAGGCGCTCGGTGCGAGAGGTACTCGAGGGGCTACCGGAAATAATCAGGACTGAACTCATGACGGCTTTCTCTGGAACTCACATTACACTAAAATACGCGGACCGCCACTATAGTAGACAGACCAAACGTTCGAGACGAAAGTTGGCGCTGTTCCGCTCCGTCTGTAGGCTCGCGCGCATGACCCGCCGCGCCCTCAAAGCCAAAGTCGACCGCCTACCGAGACTGCAGCTGGCGTTCGTCGCTCTGGGGCTCGCCGCCTGTTCGGAGGGCGAAGCGCAGAAGTCGTGGAACGAACTCAGCACGTGCCTCGCGGGCTCGGCCGCGCAAAGTCCGCTTTCGGTTCGCTTGATCCAGCTGCGCGCGATCGTCCTCGGCAACGCGGCGACCATGGGCCACAAGGCCGGCTATCCCGCACGCTGCGCCGGCCCAGCCGACCAACTGTATGCGGCGCTCGGCACGAGCAGTGAGGGCGCCGCGCTGAAGCGTAAGTTGCATGAGCGCCTGGCCTGTGCCGACAGCAAAGGCACGTGCACACTGCCGACCGACAGCTCGCTGATCTCGGTCGCTACCGAACTCTGGGAGGCGGCCGCGAGCGCTGGGCTGAAAACCGAAGCCGCGCCCGGGGTCGCGCCTCCGCAAGCGGCGCCAGCCCCGCTGCTGAACAGCGCCACCTGGAAGAGCTTCAGCGATCGATCGCTCAGCCTGGTGGGACCGTTACTCACCCCGGACGGGCGTGCGTTGTTGCTCTTGAAACCGAGCGAGGGTCGAGGCAAACCCCGGGGCTGTGAGTTCTCGGCCGGCTTCAGCAAGGTCAGCTGCTTCGACGCCCACGCGGACGTGCCCGAGTTGCCGGCGCAGACCGTCGATCTGGTCAACGACGCGAACGGCCTGTACGCCGCCGGCCTAACGGAACAGGGGCTATTTGCCTACGATCTGAAGAGCGGGCAGAAGTCCGAGGTGCGCGGCCTCGGCGCCCTGCGCTTGCTGAGCGACGGCCTGGCCGTGGAGCGCGGCGAGAAGGACGCGGGCTTTCAAGTCACGTTATTGTCTGCCGGGAAGGCCGGCAAACCGAGCAAGCTAGCGATCGCTTCGGCCGTCGGCGAGCCGCTGTCCCTGGGCAATCAGGTCGTGTACCTGCAGCAAACCGAAGGCGGCAATGAGTTCGTCGCCAAATCATTGACCGCGGGCCGGCTCAAGGAAACGAGCGTCGAGAAGGGCACCTTCTCCGGCACGCTGCACGGGTGCCGCCGAAACGGCGCGCTGGCAGTGGCCGCTTACGGACCACGCGCCGGTCAGCACAACGCCAAAGCGACTGCAGGTGACGGCAAGACGCAAGTCACGGTCACGCTCTTTCAAGGCGGCGCGTGGAGCAAACCCAGCAGCGCGACCCTGCCCTTCGAGCGCGGGGTCGAATCCAACTTGGTGTGCACCAAGACCGGCGCGAGCCTCAGCTATGCCCAGGCGCTGCCGGATGGGATCCAAGTCGGACGTATCGACTGCGATGCCAACGGCTGCAAATCGAACGAGGTCAAGCTGCCCGGAGTCGAGAGCAAATGGTGGTGGGCGGTCGGTCCTTTGGGCGACAAACTGCTCTTGATGTGGCGCTCGAGCCTCGGTGAAACACGTCTGCGCGTGGCTCCGCTCGCCTCGCTGCCCACGACCAAAGACGTGCTCGCGTTCGACGCGCCCGACTTCGGCGGCCCCAATCCCGGCGAAGTCAGCGCCCTCTATGCCGACGACGACGCGCTGCTGATCTTCCGCGGCGAAAAGCCAGTCGCCCTGCACGTCTCCGCCGATGGCTTAGTGCGTGTGGTGGCCCCGTAGATCAGGCTCAGCGCACCTTGCGGCGGTAAGCGGTGGCCAGCGCGTCCGCGTATTCGTTCCAGCGATTGCCGGAGTGCGCGGCAATCCAACGCAGTTCGAGCTCGGGGCGGCGCCGGCAGATGGCATACAGCTCTTGCACGAGCTCGAGATTTTTGATCTCACCGCCCTTGCGTTTCCAGCCGCGCGCTTCCCAACCTTTGGCCCACTCGTTGATGGTGCTGACGCACAATTGGCTGTCGGTGTAGAGCACTGCCTTCTGACCTTCAGGCACGAGGCTGCAGCCGTTGATCAGCGCGCTCAGTTCCATGCGGTTGTTGGTGGTGTAGGGCTCGTGGCCCCAGAGCTCGCCGATCACTTGGTCATTCGCGACGTACACGGCGCCCCAACCCCCCGCGCCCGGGTTGGGTTCGGCGGCGCCGTCGGTGAATACGCCGTCCACCGGACCACTCGTGTATTTGGCCAACACCTCGGCCACGCTCAGGTTTTCTTCACGCGAGCCGGCGGAGGAGCGGCTGCTGCGCGCACGCGCGGCGGGCGCCTTCTTGCTGGTGGTTTGCGGCCCTTGCTTCTTACACGACAGACACAGCTTGGGTTGCCAGCCCGGATACTTGGCCAAAGTGGCCTCCGGCACTGCGAACTCTTTGGCGCAACCCTGACATGCGAAACTAGGCACGGCGCGGGTGTAGCACACCGCCCGCGCGACCAGAATCAAGCCGAATTCCAAAGCGCGGTCAGCTCCGCGACCAGGAAATCTCGAAACACAGTGACCGACGCGGACTGGAAGCGTGCGGACGGACTGACCACGTTCAGGCTGCTGCCTCCATCCAAGGAATACTCTGGCAGCACACGCACCGGCAGGGGCAATGTGCCTCGCGCCGCTGCCAGCCGCACGCCGATTGTCGGCAAGAGTGCGATGCCCACACCAGCAGTCACGGCTTGCTGGACGAAGGCCATCTCGTCCGCGTTCAGCGGACCGCGCACGGTGACGCGCTCTTCACCCCGTGGACCCGTGAGTTTCCACTCACTCTTGCCATGCGTGCCACGAAACAATACGCAATCATGGCGAGCGAGATCCGCCAATGTCTTCGGTCGCCCGCGGCGGCGCAGGTAAGCGTTCGACGCGAACAAGCCCAAGGTATCGCTACCGATTTTGCGCGCGACCAGGCTCGAGTCAGCCAATCTCCCGGCACGCAACGCCAAATCGAAGCCTTCGGCGACGAGGTCGACGAAACGCGACGAGAGTGAGATCTCGACGTGCACCAGCGGGTATTTGCGGACGAAGCGCGCGACCACGTCGCCCAAGTTCATCACCCCCATGTCGGCGGGTGCGCTCATGCGCACCGTGCCGCGCGGCTCAGCGCTCAGGTTCGTGGCGGCTGAGGCGGCCTCTTCCAAGCCGGCCAGCGAAACACGGGCTCGCTCGTAGTAGAGTTGCCCGGCTTCGGTCAGGTGCAGCTTGCGCGTCGTTCGCTGCAACAGGCGCACGCCGAGCTCGTCTTCCAAGCGGGTCACCGTGCGACTGACTGACGATTTGGGCAGACCCAATTGCTTGGCCGCCGCCGTGAAGCTCTCGAGTTCGACGACGCGCGCGAAGACCGCGACGTGGTTCAGATCCATTGTTGCTACTGTAGCAACTATCTTTTGCTGCCACCACGTCTACCGCTTTCTGAAGCAACAATTAGGTTTCTCCCAACGTTCCGAGGAGAAAATCTCATGTCCAGTATCAGCAGCAAGCTTCCCAGCATCGCCCGTGTCGTTCTCGGGCTCACGTTCTTCGTGTTTGGCTTGAACGGGTTCTTGCACTTCTTGCCGCAACCGCCGATGAGCGGACCACCCGCTGATTTTGCAGGTGCTCTGTTCGCGACCGGCTACATGTTCCCGCTGATCAAAGGGACCGAGGTCGTGGCTGGCTTGCTCTTGCTCTCGAACCGCTACGTTCCGCTGGCGCTCGCCGTCTTGGCGCCGGTGGTGGTGAACATCGTCGCGTTCCACGCCTTCTTGGCGCCGGCGGGCATGATTTTGCCGCTCGTCGTGCTTGGCCTGGAGCTGTATCTGGCGCGCACCTACAGGGGCGCCTTCGCACCCATGTTGCAAGCTCGCACCGAGCCGCACGCTGACACGCCCGCCTCCGGACGCGGCCGAGTTCCGGCGCACGCGAGCTGAAGGTCCGCAGACGAGAAACCCAACGCCTCACCCGCCCGAGCTCAGCTCGCGCGGGTGTGTGCGCGTTTCGGATCGCGAGCGCTCCACGCACCCGAAAGCCGCAGCGCCAATGCGTGAACGGCTGTGACGATGGCGATCAGCGCGATGGCGCCGCCGAAAGCGCTCGGAAGATCCGATAGTTCGAACGTGTCGGACATCAGAGACAGGTGTACCGAGAGCGGCAAGTGTACGTTCGCAGAGTTGAGCACGCCCACGGCCATCGCGCTCACGACCACGCTGGCGAGCGCGCCGAACGTGCCGAGCACGAGCGATTCCCAAAGGAACACGGGCCTGGTCATGACTCGCTGGCTCAGCGCTCTTGTTCGAAGGCAGCTTCGATGTCGTGTACGGCCTTGTCGATCACTTCGCCGATTTTCTTGAGCGTCTTGGGCGTCAGGTGCCCGCGCCCACCAGCGCGCTTCAGGGTTTTGAACAAGCGACCGAGCCGCTTCATGATGTCGCCGAAATTTTCGACGTAGCTTTCCCAGGAATCATCCTCGAAGCGTTCGTAGAAGTCGGACACTTCTTCGCGATGCTCGAGCAGATCCGCGCGGCCTGAGTCAGTGATTTCATACACTTTGCGATTGTCCTGCTCGACCCCGCGCGCCATGCCCTGGTCTTCGAGCATTTGCAGGGTCGGGTAGATCACGCCCGGGCTCGGGCGGTACGAGCCGCCGCTGCGCTCCTCGATCACCTGAATTACCTCGTAACCGTGACGTGGCCGCTCCGACAGCGCGTCGAGCACGAGATACCGAACCCCGCCCCGCTCCGCGCGCGGTGGAGGCGAGCCAAACCAATCCCCCCACGAGGGAGCGCGACCACCGCCGCCCGGCGGCCCAAACGGCCCGCGGGGCCCGCACGGCGGCCCCCGACGCCCCTGACTGTGCGACCAGAACTCTCCCGGGTACGGCCTACCATGTGCGTGATTGTACATTTTTTGTCTTCTATTTCAGCTAGTTACAGAACTTGTTCGGTTCCGGGCTTCGCTCGCAGAGGGCTCAGCGATACATCGTAACGATATAACTAATAGATACATCTATAGGAACAGTCGCGCAAGGGTCGCTCCGGATTTTTGGGGGCTTTGGGTGGGCGATTTGTCGGAACTTGGGTCACCGAGCGGCGATGAGGGTATGGAGCAGCGCGGAGGCTCCCGATGCTCATCGATCAGATCAAGGCGCGTATGTTCCAGGCCATCAAGTCAGGAGCCCACGTCGAGAAGGAGATCCTGCGCGTGGCGGTGGGGGAGATCTCCACGGAGGCTGCTCGTCCAGGTCGCCAAGGCAACGACGAGGAGGCCATGGCCATCTTGCGTAAGTTGCTGAAGTCGAACGAGGAGACACTGGCTTCTACGACCGACGCGGACAAGCGCGCGGTCCTGGTCCAGGAGATGGAAATCTTGGCCACGTATTTGCCGAAGAGCCTGAGCTTCGAGGAAATCGTGCAGGCGCTCGCGCCGGTGACCGCCCAAATCAAGGCCGCAGCCAACGACGGTCAAGCCACGGGCATCGCCATGAAGCAGCTCAAATCGACGGGGGCGGTCGTGAACGGGAAGGACGTGACCCTGGCCATCAAGGAGCTCAGAAAAGCCGAGTCATGAGGCGCGCCTCGGCTTGACGATCGCGGGCCTTGCCGGCAGGTTGATACAATGCGCGCCGCCCCTCACAAAACCGACTCGGTCGTGCTGGTGACTGGCGCAACCGACGGCATCGGCAAGGAAACTGCGCTGGAACTGGCGCGGCTGGGCGCGCGCGTGATCGTCCACGGTCGGAGTGAAGCGCGCGTAGCGGCGGCCTTCGAAGAGCTGCAGAGCGTCTCGGACACACCGCCCCCGCCGCCCGTGATCGCCGATTTTGCGTCGCTCTCTCAGGTGCGCGCGCTCGCCCTCGAGCTCGCTCGGCGCGGCCTCGCGCTCGACACGTTGATCAACAACGCAGGGGTGTACATGAAGCGTCGTGAGCTCAGCGCCGAAGGCATCGAGCTCACCTTGGCGGTGAATCACTTCGCGCACGTGCTCTTGACGCATCTACTGCTCGAAAGTCAGGTGGGTCAGTCGCTCACGCGCATCATCAACGTGAGCTCGATCGCGCACGCGCGCGCCGCGATCGATCTCGATGACATCGACAACACTCGCTCCGCTTTCGACGACTATCAGGCGTATGCCACGTCCAAGTTCGCCAACGTGTTGTTCACGGTCGAGCTGGCGCGGCGCTTGCGATCGCGCGGCGTAGCGGTCAACGCCGTGCACCCGGGCGTGGTCTCGACCAAGCTGCTCCAGACCGGCTTCGACATGCGCGGTCCGGATTCGCTGGGCAAGGGCGCGAGGAGCTCGGTGATGCTGGCGATTTCCCCGGAATACGCCCAGATTTCCGGGGCCTATTTCGTAGAAGGGCGCGAGGGGCACATGCACCGGCGCGCCGCCGATACGGACCTGACCGCGCGCTACTATGAGCTGTCCGTGGCGCGCGTCGGCGCCCAGGCCCTGCCTCCGCTCGCGCGCGCCTGACTCAAACGCTCGAACGCCGAGCGCGCTTCCTCTTGCCGCGCGCGAGCGCATCGTCGATCAAGATCGTCATCAGCTCCGCCGCGGGCACGCCGCTCGCTTGCCACAGCTTCGGAAACATCGAGACCGCGGTGAAGCCGGGCAGCGTGTTGATCTCGTTCACGTACCAAGCACCGCTCTCGTCCAAGAACAAATCCACGCGCGAAAGTCCCTCGCACTCCAGCGTGCGGAAGGTAGCGAGCGAGAGCTGCTGCACCACTTCGATCTGAGCGGGCGTGAGGTCAGCCGGGATTTTGGTCTGCACGCCCGAGCCGTCGACGTATTTGGCAGCGTAGGAGTAGTAGCCATCTGGGTGATCGATGGTGATTTCACCTGGCAACGAAGCGCGCGGGACATCACCGCCGAGGATCGCGCACTCCACCTCGCGCGGGTGGTCGAGCCCTGTCTCGATCACCAACTTGTCGTCGAATTCGAAGGCGTGCTCGAGCGCAGGCGGGAGCTCGGCCTCGCTCTTGGCGCGGCTCACGCCCACGGAAGAGCCTAAATTAGCGGGCTTGACGAACTGCGGGAAGCCGAGCCGCGCGAGCCGGGACAGCACTGCGTCGGGCGCGGCTTGCCACTCGCGAAGGCGCACGACCTCGTACGGCAGGACCGGCAGGCCAGCTTGCAGCAAGAGCCGCTTCATCACGTCTTTGTCCATGCCCACGGCGGAGCCGAGCACGCCCGCACCGACGTAGGGCAAGCCCGACAACTCGAGCAGGCCTTGCACGGTGCCGTCTTCGCCCATCGGACCGTGCAGCACCGGAAAGATCACGTCCACCCCGAGCGGCGCGCCCGGCGCGGAGTCGACGCGTTGCAGGGCGCTGCCATCACTTTCGGGATAGGGTGATAGGAGTACGCCTGGCATCGACTGGTTCAGCTTCACGAGCCGCGGATCGCGCGCAGCGGCGAGCAAGGAGGCCTCTTCTTGCAGCAGCCAGCGGCCGCTCTTGTCGATGCCGATCAAGATCGGTTCGTATTTGTCCCTATCCAGCGACTCGACCACGAAGCGCGCCGAAAGCAGCGAGATCTCGTGCTCGGCCGATCGCCCACCAAACAGAACCGCCACGCGAAGCTTGGAACTCGAAGCCATGCCCGGAAGCTAGACCAGCCGGGGATCTTCTCAAAGCAGCTAGCGCTACGGTTCGGATCCCTTGCCCAGAGGCCCGCTGCGTGCTGTCCTCGCTCGCATGCTGAACGCACTCATCATCGGCGGAACGGGGCTGATCAGCACGGGCATCGTCAAGCACCTGCTCGCCCGTGGCGCGCGGGTAGCCATGTACAACCGCGGCCAGCGCGAAAGCGCGGTTCCGGAAGGCGTGCGCCGAATCGCGGGCGATCGCGCGGACCACGAGGCGTTCGTAGCTGCCTTCGCAGAAGAGCGCTTCGACGTCGTCTACGACATGATCTGTTTTTCGCCCACGGAGGCCGAGGCCAGCGTGCGCGCCTTCAGCGGACGTTGCGAGCATTTCGTTTTTTGCTCCACGGTGTGCACGTACAGCGTGAAGACGCCGCCCGCGGTGTTGATCGACGAGACCTGGCCGCTCGAGCCGATCAGCGAGTACGGCCGCAACAAGGTGCTCTGCGAGCAGCGCTTCCAGCGCGCCGCCGAAAGCGGGGCGTTCGCGCTCACCATCGCGCGCCCGAGTCACACCTACGGTCCGGGCAACTCCTTGATCGACCAACAGGAGTTCGACAGCGGCACCTGGGACCGCGTAGCGCGCGGCCTGCCGGTGTTGGTCGCAGGCGATGGCCTCGGGCTTTGGCAGTCCACGCACCGCGACGATTGCGGTAAATTTTTCGCCCACGCGGCGCTCGCCCCGAGCACCTTCGGGCAAAGCTACAATGTCACGCGGGACGAGGTGCTCACCTGGCGCGACTACTACCGTGAGGTTTCGCGCGCGCTCGATACGCGCGCCAAGGTCATCTTCGTGCCGGCCAGCTGGCTTCTGGCGCAAGACCCCAAGCGCTTTGCATTTCTCGCGGAGACGACGCAATTTCACGGCGCCTATTCGTCCGCCAAGGCCAAAGCCCACGTGCCCGAATTTCGCGCCACGATCGGCCTGGAGGCGGGCGCGCGTGAGACGTTCGCCGACATGCGCCGGCGCGGCGCTTGGCGCGATAGCGGCGCGGACCTGCCCTATCAGCGCATCGTCGAGCGGGCGCTGGCCTTGGGCTTCGAGATCCACGAGGCGTAGCGAGCTCAGCCGCGAAGCGCTGTGAGGCAACGCGCCAAAGGCCTTCGCTGGCCGAAGTTCTGCTAGCCTGTCGCGCATGAAAAAGTCGCGGATCTCCGCCAAAGCAGCGCGCTTTACCGAATCGGTCATTCGGGAGATGACGCGTTTGGCGGCGCGCCACCAAGCCGTCAATCTCGCCCAGGGGTTCCCCGACTTCCCGGCGCCGAGTTCGCTCAAAGCGGCGGCCAAGCAGGCGCTCGATGAAGACAAGAATCAGTACGCCATCACCTGGGGCGCCAAGTCGCTGCGCGACGCGGTAGCGCGCAAGCACGAACGGTCGACTGGCATCGCCGTCGATCCAGAGCGCGAGATCACGGTCTGCTGCGGCTCGACCGAAGCCATGATCGCCACGCTGCTCGGGACCGTCGATCCGGGCGACGAAGTGATCGTGTTCGAGCCGTGGTACGAGAACTACGGACCCGATGCGATCCTGTCCGGCGCGACTCCGATCTACGTGAAGTTGCACACACCCGACTGGCGCTACGACCCCAGCGAGCTGCGCGCGGCGTTTTCCGAGCGGACGCGCGCCATCATCGTGAACACTCCGCACAATCCGACGGGCAAGGTGTTCACGCGAGCCGAGCTGACGGAGATCGGCGACCTCTGCCAAGAGTTCGACGCGCTGTTGATCACGGACGAGATCTACGAGCACATCGTGTACGACGGCGCGCGGCACGTATACCCGATGACGCTGCCCGGGCTGCGCGATCGCACGGTGATGATTTCCGGTCTCAGCAAGACGTTTGCCGTCACCGGCTGGCGTCTCGGCTATGCCATCGCCCCACCGGACGTGAGCGCCGCCATCCGCAAGGTGCATGATTTCCTGACCGTGGGAGCACCCGCGCCGCTGCAAGAGGCGGCCGCCAGCGCGCTCGCGCTCGGCCCGGAGTACTACGAGACGCTCGGTGCCGAGTATCAGCGTCGGCGGGATTTGTTCTTGCCGATGCTAACATCCGCTGGCTTTCGCGTGAGTGTGCCGGAGGGCGCGTACTACGTCATGGCCGAGTACCCCGAGATCGGCATCCGCAGCGACGTCGAGTTCACTCGCTACCTGATCGAGAAGATCGGCGTGGCAGTCGTTCCCGCGTCGAGCTTCAGCCGCCCCGGCGATGCGGACGCTTCACGCCGCGTGCGCTTCTGCTTCCCGAAACGAGACGAAACGCTGCTCGAGGCAGGGCGGCGTTTGCAGGCGCTACGCATGAGCGCAGCACGGGAATGACACGGCCTGCTCGCAATTTCGCGTCAGACCTTCGCGGCCAAGAGCGCGGTGATTTTCTCACGATTCGGCTCACGCACCACGCCGCGCTCGGTGATCAACGCGGTCACTAGTTCTGCAGGCGTCACGTCGAAAGCGGGATGCCGCGCGGGCACCCCGCTCGGCGCAAAGCGTACGCCTGCGACGGAAGCGACCTCGCTGCTGTCGCGTTCTTCGATCGGAATCGCGGCTCCGTTCGGGGTCTCGAGGTCGATCGTCGAAAGCGGGGCCGCAACGTAAAACGGGATCTGATGCCGGTGCGCCAACACCGCGACCATGTACGTGCCGATCTTGTTTGCCACGTCCCCGTTGGCGGCCACGCGATCGGCGCCGACGATCACTGCCTGTACCTCGCCCCGGCTCATGAAGTGGCCGGCCATGTTGTCGGTGATGAGCGTGACTGGAATGCCGTCTTCGGCCAGCTCCCACGCGGTGAGGCGAGCACCCTGCAGAAAAGGCCGAGTTTCATCGGCGAATACGGCGATGCGCTTGCCCGCCTCCACGGCCGAGCGGATGACGCCGAGCGCGGTGCCGTGACCGGCCGTCGCCAGCGCTCCGGCGTTGCAGTGCGTGAGCACGGTGGAACCATCGCGCAGCAACGCAGCCCCGTGCTCGCCCATTTTGCGGTTGTTCGCCACGTCTTCGCGCGCGATCTCGTGAGCTTCCGCCAGCAGACGCTGCGCGATTGCGTGTCCGGAGCTCGAAGAGACCGCCTCCAACACCGCTTTCATGCGGGCGAGGGCCCAGAACAGATTGACCGCGGTGGGGCGGCTTTCAGCCAGGACGGCGAAGGCTTGGGTCATACCGCTCGCCCGCTCGCTCGCCGGTTGCTCTGCTAGCCGCAGCGCCGAAAGTGCGACGCCATAGGCCGCAGCGCAGCCGATCGCCGGCGCCCCGCGCACGACCATGGCCCGAATGCCGTCTGCTACCTCGCTCGCGGAATCGTAGCCGAGGTACACGAATTCTCGCGGCAGCACGCGCTGATCGATCAGCTCCAAGCGCCCTTGCCGAAAGCGCAGCGTCTCGACGCGCGACGCTGAACGTGACTCGCCGCTCATTCGCCCTCGAACTCACAGAGCGCGAACACCTTCAGGCCAAGCGCCTCGAGCCGCTTACGC
>Ga0247760_1000247_pt1 | contig 61715 bp, 46 predicted proteins | sample UWRJL171409R4_FD_179936 | JGI IMG/M metagenome (GOLD analysis project Ga0247760, IMG submission 179936) | Plant litter microbial communities from Arlington Agricultural Research Station in Wisconsin, United States - UWRJ-L171-409R-4 | ecosystem: Environmental > Terrestrial > Plant litter >... | reverse complement strand
CAAGGTGGGTAGGTAGGTTCACCGAGAATTGGCGAGGTTCTACGTAGCCATCAGCTGCCAATAAAACAAGTACCCCCCTTAGGTCGTGGTCACCGCTTTCTGCCCGGTGTTTCTTTAGCAGCTGTATCCTGTCGAATAAGGCAGAGACTAGTCAACACTATGGGTTTCAGCTTCCGCTTTATTGCCCTCCTCGGAGTGAGCATCCTGCAATGGACTCTCGCATCCGCTTGAGCCCGAGCATCCGAAGTCGTCGTCAAGCGTGCGCTCTTGTAGTATGAAGATGGCTACATCAACTCCCACAGCTACAAGCACCCCAACAACACAGTGAAGCTCGTCGGGTGCAAGAAGTTGAAGATTCCCGAGTCCGAAGTTGCGAGCTTCGAAGACCACTACTACGCCAACTACCACGAGCTGCAACAGTTCGACAGCCACTTCTACGACGAAGCTAAGCGAGAGATCCGCATCTATTTCCCCGTGCAGAACGTCCTCGTCGAGCACGGCGGCCAGCTGACCGAAGCCAACGAGCTGGGCGAGTTTGCGCTGGATGCTCTCTCGATAGCGACGACGCCATTCTCAGCGGATGACATGACGCTCATTAGGAGTCTCTTTGCGGGGTACATGTATAACAACCTGCGCCGGTAATTCGAGACCCCTACCCTCCGATTTTCTAGCCATAAGAGAAAGGGGGATGGACGTCTTGACTTTAAGACCCCTTAGATTCACGTCGCCCTCTCCAGATATCCGTCCCCAGTATGAAGGCCATCCCGATAGTGGCCATCCTCGCCTGGGCGCCACAGGCGCTTTGCTACGGGTACATCTAGCGTGTCACTGTTGACAACACCATGTTAGTGGTTTGGTTCAAAGCCAGGAGTTCTCTCAACACTAGGAACTAATTTCGTCCCATTGCGCAGATACCCAGGCTAGGATGTTGTACTCGACCCCTGGTTGACCCCAGCCCCCGCCCGCATCGCATTCGGAGGCGGCATCGTCGGGCCCATCATGAACATCTCCAGCCCTAACGTGGCTTGCAACATGGCGCATCAACCCCCCACCGCCACCGCGGTGGTCAGGGTTGGCAGTAACATCACCTTCCACTGGTACCTACCGCCCCTTACCACTATTCTACCCCTCCCAGGTTCCCTTCCTCCATCCCTCCCCCACCGTCTCAGTCTCCTTTATGCTGCCCGTACACCTATGCCAAGTGTTTAAGTCGGAGGGGGGGTTTCCGGAACACCCCCTGTTTCGGAACAAGCCACATTCAGGGGGTAACAACACCACACACCAAAAGGAAGAAGGAGAAAAAGATTCTATTCACAATACTTCTATACAATCCTGGGCATCAGAAGAATCGCCTTCTTCTTCTGAATCCGAATCTCCAACTTGCTGGCGCCCCACGAGCCTCTGCGCGTCTCTAACGGTCTAGGTGCTAGTAAAAAGGGTGTTGAGATCCTCCTCGACCTTCCTCTTCTTCGTGCGCCGCAACCTATCTACCTCTTACTCTAACGCTTGGATTTTTCGCTTACAGGCGGCTAAATTAAAGGCCTAGTTATCCATAGCCTTCCCAACCTTCTTAAGAAACAGGCGGTCGCTCGGCACGGCCTTAATCGAGGTCGTAAATCTTCTAACCTGCTCCGTATAATCGCGAGCCTTCCTTAACGTCGACTACACTACCCTCTCCCCTCTATAATAATCCAAGATAGGCTTCTCAAACGTACAGATATCAGAGGATACCGTGGTAGCTTTAAAAGTGCTTAGTTTATTCACATTCTTAAGGAGAAGGGGGCTTATTAAGGGCTGGCTTATATAAAGGGGCTATAAGCCAGTTACTTTCCATCCAGCCTTAATTAATCTTTATAAAAGCCACAGACCTAGCTTATTAGTAGCATTTGAGAAAGGTACACTTACTAATAACGGAGGTATTTTTAATAGCTATAAAAAGGAGGCGATTAAGCCAGTTACAGTAGGCACGTTTAAAGGGGCTGAAGATCTATAAATCTAAAGGTTAAAAGACATAAGAGGTATATATAGGCAGACAGATAAAGTAGATATTGTTAATAAAAGCCTTATATATATATTTAACTATAACGTAGTTACTGTAGCCGTTAATAATAAAGAGGCACTTCTAATTAGATTCTACCAGTTTAATTAAGGGTATAAAGACAGATTTCAACTATTTAAGGCTAGTGTGGTTATTAGTCCAGCCCTTTTCAGTAGCTGTGAACTTCCAGTCTCTAAAAGGCCGTAAATCTGAAGAAAACCACTGTTATTAAACTGTTTTCCCTTTAAAAATCACAAGTAGAGGAAGGAAACGGCCAGTGGTTAAGATACACTTAATAAAAGAGGTTTAAGTGTGGCCACTAAGCTGTTTCTTTTATAAGACCTTATAATTAAAGGTACTAATAATTAATCCATTCTCTCCATAACCCTTTATAATACCAGCCTTATCCTTATTCCAGCAATTCTCTAGAAGAATGCCCTAGACCTCCGGAATCTTAAACAGATTAAACTAAGGCCGAATTTTAACTTCTGTAACGGAATAGATATAATTCAAATTAACCAGTTTACCCCTTTAGGTCTTAAGAAAAGGGTGCCTGGCTAGAAAGCCTTATATCTACTGGATACTAAGTGGTTAGGAGTCACCGCACTTAATGCATACGCGGCCAGCTACCTCCCTAATTTATTAATGGGTAGGGGGAACCCCTAGGGCTTGTTGAACACGTATCCAGTTGGCCAGACTATTTTCCTGCGTCACAGAAAGCCGTTGATAGTGCTGGTGGGCCACTGAATGGGGAAAGGCACCGTTAAGCTGACGGTGTAAGGAGGAGGGAGGAATGGCCCATCTACGGGCAGAGGCGCGGAGGTTATTGGTTCTGACGGCCTCTGCGCAGGCCTTACGCATGTCTTCTTCGCTGTACTAATTGTCCATTGAAAGAGCTTCAGAATGAAGAAAAGATGAAGAGAAACGGAAAAGAACTGATGGAAGGAGGAGAGTTTTCGTTTTGTTATGTGTTGTTGTGATCCCTGAATGTGGCTTGTTCCGAAACAGGGGGTGTTCCGGAAACCCCCCCTCCGACTTAAACTGTCGGACCTGCCTAAGATGCAGCTTACATTAAGATACTGGACTTAAGTAAATTTACCCTCCAGTCAGAAAAACAACACAGTTAAAGTACACATAAACTAGATTGTGTAATAATATTCCACGGTGGTAGGGGTCGGCTCTCATGGAGTCTTGGCTTGCATCAGAAGCACTGTGTCTTATATAACCGGCCAGCCTCTGGGCGAACAGATCTCCGACGGCTGCCGACCGGAGCAGACCAAAGCCAGGGCTACTCATGTTACGCGCCGCTGTAGGGGACTCGAGATCCACCGAGAGGGTCTCAAGTAAGGCATCGTTAATACAGTGGCCACATACACGACACAAACTATGGTGCGAATACCGTTGTAGATGAGATTGATGCACTGCCCTTTGCCCAACGTGCCAGGTCAAAATGGGTCATGTCTTTTCGAGGCGCTCTCGTACGCGTGGGGTTCAAGCACGAAAGATCGGTCCGTCTTCGTTCTCCCGAACGACTCGCGTCCCGCCACCACATTAAATGTGACTACGAGCTTACAAAAGGCCTTGGTGCGTCTACGCGACCCGTGGTTTGGGAACGCCAGGCTCGCATTATGGAGAGGGTCTATGCTTCGGCTAGTAAGGTGTTGGTGTGGCTTGGGAACGACGAGGAGAGTTAAGGGCTTCCTGATGGCAGAGTTAATGCTCTTGAGAGTCTACGCCTAGCTGCTGTTAGCCTAGAGCTATCGTCTGAGGATTCCTTCGCCCTGAGTACGCTTCTTGAGCGGCCGTGGTTCACGCGGATGTGGGTGAGTTAGATGTATTTCGGTATTCTCCTTAACATACGACTAAGCAATGCGAAGGTCCTTTAAGAAGTCGCCGCCGCCCGACATATCTTGATGATGTACGGCCCTATAACCATCGATGGATAAGCATGTTGTCTGGGATGAGAGACGGTGTTACCCCTGATCAGAGACAAAGAACTACAGTGGATCGCTCGCTCGACGGCTCAGCTGATTCAGGGGGCCGCACTTCGACCACGCCTTGCATTGCAGCATCCTCGCCGCGAATTTTACGTCAAGTCTGTACAGCTTGTCGCCCGCCCCAGTAACAGACCCCTTAGAGAGTTGATAGACATGTTCCACGCCCGGAAGGCCACCATGGCTCATAACAGGATATACGCCCTCCTCGGTATATACACCGACACCGTCGCAGATGTTCTCCTCCCTAACTATACTGTGTCGTGGAGCGAGCTCTTCCGCCGGCTGATCCTGTACTTGCTCGGAACCAAAACTACTGCGATAAAGACCTGGGATGTTGCTGGCATAGTTGATTTCGCCGTTGTCAAGGTCGCTGGCCGACTTATGGGTGAGGTGGTCTCTGTTGGTGGGCCCGAGGGCACCAGGCTGGTCGCAGTAGGACCGTTTCGTGTCAAAGATGGCACTAGAAATACCGGCGAGCAGTGGGTGTTTCGCTCATCTTCCGAATCTATCAGAAAGGGCGATTTCTTCTGCGCAGTCGAGGGACGGCCAGCAACCATGATCGTCAGGTACCATAGAGCCGACTATTTTTCTATCGTTTGCATCAACGGGCCGTCTGCAGATACTACGGCTAGCTCGGAGTCTTCTACGCGGGGATATAGCTCTCTCTTGTGAATCTGGGACTGGAAAGATCGAACTTCTGACCTAACCGAGGATTTGTCTTCCCTGCTTAGAACCAGGGTGGCTAGTAGTGATCCAGCTGGGGTGCTGGGGCGCGGGGTTTATCACCCAGAAGACGAGATATGGAGGGCAGGCATAATGGTGCTGCCATACCATTGCGGTGAACCGTTGTCTTCAAATAGCCGGTGACGGTAAGGAAACGCAGCTGTGGTTGAACAAGATGGAGCAAAAACTCTTGGAAGTGCTAGAATGGGCAACGGTTGCCCGGGGGATGGGCGACCGCTTCACCTACGACACCATGCTCGCTTTGTCTGATGTCTACGAAGCATCGGGGGACATCGGAAAAGCGGAGAATTTCGCTCTAAGAGCTTATGCCAGTGTCTATGGACGCGAGGTTCAGGCCGGTGAGGGTTCCGAGAATGACAATGTTTACTCTGACGAGTACCTGAACGGCTTGCTTAATTCCCCATGGTCGAATGTGAACCGGATCTTTGACCAAAGGCTCATACGACGAGGTCAAGATGTGGTGATCACCCGAAGCGCTTTCATGACCAGTGGTGAGTGGTTCACTCCATGTCGCTGCACTCCCTGCCTGGACTCAACCAGCCCCGGAGTCGGGGATACCGATAATGGCGAGGAATATTCGACATCGCCGTTCAATACCAGCCCCGGGTGCACAGAGGCAGAGATCTTCCCGGCTGTCGTACTTGGTATGCGCGAAACCAAGCCCAACGATGCTGCTGCTCTCTGCTTCGCTCGGAGTCCAAAATGGGCCCTTCTCGCACTGGAGATTTGGAGTTTTGAGGGCGCTGATGCATCACCGTGACGAGGAAGACTCTAGGTTACGGTAAATAGCCTCGGCCGCAGCGGTGGCTTTTGTTCTCGTGGAAGGCAACACTGACACAACGGATGATATGGCTGCCGAGGCTTTTCGCCATGCCCGGAGCCAGAAATTCGCAGACGTTGTCGACTATGCAAGTGTTGGTGCGAATCTCATGATTTCTGCAGCCGCTCACCCACACGGTGCATGGATTCTAGGGGTCCTTACAGCCTAGTAATCTGAGACGGATCTGGGCACATGAAATTTCCTTCTTCGTTCGTAGTCCTGAGCTGGGGTGAGATTTGACTGATTTGTCCTGAGATTTCCCTGACTCTTTCCTGAGCTAGGGTGATCCCATACGTCTCCACTGCACAGCCTTGGAGGTCCATTTTTAGTCCCCTAGGCTAAAGTTTCCTTTCGCCGCAGTGTCTCCGTTTCTAGCAAATACTGGTCGAGCACATAGTATCCTGTCTAATCTTTAGGATAGTGCGTAGTATTCTCGTATTAAAACTGGGATGGTATTTAGTATACCAGTATATTAAATGAGCTAGTATATAATAAACTAGCACCTAGAATGTAATAGTATATAATGTACTGGCCTGGACTATACTGGTATAGAGGGAACTCTCTGGCTGTACTAGAGAGGAAGGCAGCTTCAATTGATCACTACTACCCCCACCCCCCTTTAACCTTACACCTGTTAGAAACATTACACGTTAGATCTATAATGGCTTAAAAGCATGTTCTTATTCATTCTCCTCTTGATAAGTGGGCTTCGTACGTTATAGAAACATCCTCCGACAGAAGGGGCCTGTTAGTCAGGCTCGTGCAAGAGGTTCAAGACGCCGTCCAGCTCTTGGTTCAGGACGTACAGAGAATTAAGGACCTGGAACACTCGATTGGAAGAAACGCCAGCGCTGATTTGGGACGAGATGGCCTACTTCGCGGGTACAACCCTTTTTTTCGATCCCAAGAGCATCAAGGTCTCGCTGCAAGAGCCAGAGGTTCCGAGGAATCATTCAGGTTTATCACCAACCCCAGTGGCAAAGTTGTCCAGGGTTTCCCCCAGCAACAACATCAAGGGTCTTCTCTACGTCTGGGGACCGCAGTGAGTGATGCCCATATCTGGGGAAGATGGCAGGCCGAGCCAAATCTAACCAATGCGCAGGGGGATACACGATGCGAAGACATTTTCTAGTATCAGAATAAAGTGCCGTCACGTACGCACCGACATTCGACCGCTGTGTGCCGGCTGGGTCACCACATATCACGTATGGAAGCTGGGCTCCGATGCCCCCGCAGCGGTGATAACGCTTCCTCTTGAACCAGAGGCAGTCTACTACCCGCTGCGAAAGTTTCTCGATCAGCCCATCTCCAACGGCATTGACTTTCCGCTGGAGATAGGTGCTGATGCCATGTCCTTTTGCGTACTTCGGACCGTGTACTTCATCAAGCCGGATTTTGTGAGCTCCAAGGTCCTCTCACACAGCTTGAATGCTGCATCGCCACACGGCCCAGATTTTATGTGGGCACCTCCGGACGGCATGGCTATATCTACACCGTATTTCTACAACTTGCAGCTCTCGCCGTTTGCTCAGTTCCTAGCCTTGCATGAGTCAATGGAAGATGGAAATACGCATATATCCGTATTCGAATGTCTTCAGGACGACGAGATCGGATTATCAGTCGAAAGTGTGAATCGGATAACACTCGCGAAACAGGTCGACTAGGTTGAACATCTAACCTTCTATCAAGGCCGCCCTCTGTTAGCTTTTTGCGGCACATTAGTGCGAGGTGGCAACGAAAGGGATAGATCGGTGTTTATATGGGATTTTAGTAATGGTGAGCCTGCCTACCCTTTTGCAATACCATAATAACTAATACCTCATAGGCCAGACAAGCCCCCTCCGTCAAGAGCGAGCAAGTACTGGAGTCCAAAGTCCATATCCTTTTCATCCTGCGGCAACTATCTGGTGATTGAACGGGACTTCCCAGCCAACGCACAACCTGTTGTGATTTCTGTTCCCGAGCCTTCGTCCCCCTCGATCGAGGACACGAAAGAAGAGCTCGTCTACCCCCAACCCACGTCCACCGATGTATCGCCAGAGCCTGTATCGGGATCAACAGCCTTAATTCCGCGAACTCGGGGCCACGCACAACAGCTAATGAAAGCCAAACCCGTCACCTCCATCACCCAGATCTCAGTCTCGGCCAACGGCGCCGACATCGCCCTCTCCAGCAAAACAGACATGGGCCTCATTAAAACCACCAAGGTTCTCACTTTGCCTGCCTCCGCAGCGACAGACAGCAGCATCACCCACACCGCAGTGCCACCCCGCTCTGCGGATGATACGTATAAGATATCGATCGACATGCAGCCCCGCCGGCATTACCCTCTGATTGGGACTGAGACCACAGAAAATAGCATCCAGACCGCTGTGATCGAGCGACACCAGGGTTTCGTGGCAACCATGACCTCCTCTACTGGTGCTAGGCTTAGTGCATTGAACGCAAAAATACCAGCGAGGCTGACACAGAGAGATCTTGTGACAGCGTGGCAGCCTTATTCGAATCCAGTTGTGAATGAGAATGGGAGCTCTGAACCAACGGTGCCGGAATTGAATAATGGCGGAGTTGGTATGAGCATCTTGAAGAATTTGGGGGTTTCCGCTATGCTAGAGTGGTTCATGGCGGGAAAGGATAACTCAGGTCATTCATAGGTTGGGGTAGTTCGTGTGGTTTGGAAACTAGGTCCATGGTAACGACTGGAGTTGTCTTTCTTTTGATCACAGTATCTGGACACCGCACAGCATCTTGTTCCACAGTCCTCGGTTCCGGGCGCGCCTCCCAACCCCACCTTGTCTGCTACCGCCTCGAAAATGCAGCCGAAATACTTGACAGAAGAACTGCGGCCTCCATGTTGAATGAAGGCTGGGTCGGGAAAAAGGGACGGATGCGAGTCGTCGAGCCTACCCTTTGCCAGACAGTCGGTCTCTCTTAGCGCAGCCTTTGTAGCAACCCAACGGGGCGAGTGCGGCTCACCCCTTGCTCAGGATCTCCGACTACTACGGACTCGGCCAGAAAAAGGTGTCGGGTGAGACTATAGAGGTAGGTATACTGTGACTAAACTCGAGACCCGCAGGGGACTTATGGCTCACAGACTGGTAGTTTGTGACAAATGCAGGCCCTCTCCCACTTTCAGGCGTGTGCCATTTGAAGGTATTTTTCTTGCCAAGCCCTGAGTGAACTAGGTTCTTTGTACAAGTCCGCTGTGGCCTCGCCTTTGAGCGCCAAGACTTGCCTGTGATGATTCGGAACGGGCAACGAATCGGCGGGACTGTCCACATGCGCGGTCTCCGCTGGCGCCCCGCAGCACCTCACCAGTGAGGCACCAAGAAGTGTGCCTGAAGTTCAAGGCAGCATCACAGGTCCCGCTTGTCAAATGTTGCCTGGCTGTTCGGACCGCAACCACCGCTAACTCACGGGTGCAGTCAGTCATCGGTCTTCTTATCGGTATCAGGGTTTGCATCCCGTCCTGGACCAAATGGCCGCGGAAAGCGCCCTAATGGCCAAAGTGTTTCGCCTTCGGGGGATACCCAACCACCTCGATCGACTTGACGTGGCGGAACTGCTCAGCGGATTTCTGCCCGACGGCAGTCCCCAGGACATCACCATCGCGTCACTAGCGCCGAGTTGCGACATCTGGTCTCTGGCTGAGAGCAAGACGGCCACTCTGACCTTTTCCAAGCTCCCAAGCATTGTTTGCTTGTCGCCAAATGCTAAAGAATGGATCCTCCCTCTCGCTGGCCTGGTGCGGCCCATGGTCTTGGACCACGCCTTCTTCGGCCTGACGCCCCTCAACACACCTTCGGGCGACCATGCTTACGAGTAGGTTTCTGTTATTCCGTTACCACACACCTCGTCTCACAAATATTTTAGCTGCATCGTCATCTCTGGCCTTGCCAGTCATCCGATGGGCTCGTGGCAGCCTCGGGGGCCTGACAAGTCCTTCATGTGGGTTCGGGATGTGTTGTCTAAGGTGACCAGCGGCTTTCGGTTCCTTATTTACGGCTACGACACATCCCTCATTGGAAGCAGGTCTTATCAAACCGTTTCCGATCTTGCTCTCAACCTCATCAACACCCTGAAGACCGGAGACTGGGCCCTACCCGCGGGCAAGCCCCTGGTTTTCTTCGCCCACAGCCTTGGCGGCGTTGTTCTTAAGCAAGTGTTCGTCATGCTCGCCGGTAGTGGAGTCGGGGAAAAGGATATTCTGGCCAAGATAAGAGGCGTCATATTTTTTGGCGTCCCGAGCCGGGGTATGCCATTGTCTGACCTCCTCGCGATGCTTGGCACTCAGCCCAACAAGGCAGCTCTCGTTACCAGCATTTCGGATCACTCCGAGTTCCTACCGCAGCTTGAACGACAGGTCTCGGGCATTTCGTACGTCAGACGATTGAAGTTGTTTTGGGCTTATGAAACACAAACGACGCCAGCAGTCATTGTGAGTCGCCACAGTTCATTAGCCATTCCATCGTCGTTGAACATGCCAGGACGCCTAACTAGAGCCTACCTCAGGAAGTCGACGGGCAATACGAAAGGTCCGGCCCTGGGTCAGTGTTAGTGATAAAAGAGTCTGCTACAGGCGGCCGGCATGAATCCGATCCGGCATCTACCATTCAGATTGACGCGAGCCATTCTGACATGGTGAAGCTCACGCCTGGTCATCACATATTACCTCTAATCGCTCGCAAGTTACACGACATTGTTCACCACAAGTCTTTGGCACGACTTAGCCTGGCTGATAAAAACTGGCGACCTTACCATGGGCCACTCCATTCAAAAGGACCTTGAGGAGATCCTGGAATGCGAGCTTCCGAGAACGAGATTTCGCGAAACCGTGAGGCATTCAGACCTGTCAACCCGAGGAGATGAGTCCTACTTGCTCTACGCCGAAACAAGGGCTCTAATGTCCAGGCAAGCTCTACTCAACGCAACCGTGGAGGAAGCACGGTCCAAATACCACGATATGAACAAAGCCGAGTGGGACGAAGAGGCGAAATCTCGTTTCTGCAGCCGTATGTTGGAGTGGCGTGATGCCACCAACCTCTCCCGCAAGTTACGGGATTTCGTCACTCGGAATCCGCCCCGTATTGCAGCTCACCCCCTGGGCGACAACCGCAGTGTGGATCCCAAGGATCAGGAACAAAAGTTGAAGGCAGTGATGTCGATGGTTGATGTGGTGCTCAAGCGGCAACACCGTCGCGAGTCCTGCTGAGAATTGGTTGAAAACGACGAATGGACCATGCCTAGGCTCTCCTCGGCGTTCACATCCATCGTCAGGCAGCAAATGGTTGACCTTGATGTCTGCCTTTTTCTCGACGCCCTCGACGAGTACGACGGCCGTCCGGAGTCGATAGCCGAGTTCCTGAAGGAGATTGTCAAGCCGCAAAAGAACTCACGCACTCGTATTCGTGTCCTATTCTCTAGCCGCCCATGGAATGTTTTCATTCAGGAACTTAGAGGGTGCCCGGGGTTTCACATCCACGAGCATACAAAGGACGATGTTCTCGAGGTCTGTGCGCAGAACATTAAACCCGAAAGTCCTGGTGGCAGGGAAATTGTCCAACTTGTTGAGGAGATTGTTCAGCGCGCCAGAGGAGTGTTTTTGTGGGTGAGGCTAGTGCTCGCCGACCTATCGGCCCAGGCGGAAAGGTATACGATTGCTGGCGGGCGTGGGAAGAGTCTGCGGAAAACTCCTTGAGGTCCTCGACGGGCTCCCGAATGACCTTGTAGATTACTACAAATTCATCATCGAACGAATACCAAAGTCTTATCGATGGGAAACCTACTGCCTCCTGGAAGGGGTCTGTCGGTCCTCCGGAAGCATCATTGTCAGCGAAGTACCGTTTCTTCTAGCCTGCTCAACCGTGAGCAGGTGCTGCCAGCTAGCAGAAGCAGAACAACCCATCCCCAAGCAGGCGGTTGATGAGATACAACGCCACCTTCAAGTTGTGTCGGGCGGTATGGTTGAAGTTCTGCCTACCACCTTTACTGCAGTGGGCCGATTTGCCTGCCAGGATGATGTTCTGAATGTCTACTCTCAACTCCAGCTTCTTCACCAGACCGTATTGGAATTCATTGAGCAGCCGCAGTTTAAACATGTCGTCCTAGGGTCGCGCTCCCAGATCACTAACGAGAATGGGTATTCTTTTCTCACAAAACATTTCCTTTGCCGCAGCAGAGGAGACATCACGCCTGATATCCTGCGTAGCGCTTTAGAGTCGGAGAGAAGTACTGGCGTCAGCTTATACAGTTTCCTCAACGACAGCATCTTCACGCTAAATTTGTTTGGCCACCAGATTTCAATCACGGCGCTCGGAGTAGCAGTCGCTGGCCGGCTCTATCTCTTGATCAAAGACGCATTGGAGAGCAACGAGAATGTCATAGCAGCCTGCAAGGATCCACTGTTTTCAATTGTCCTCTGGGCTTTGGATCAGGGATTGACCGACCAAAATAAAGTCGAGTTGAACCGTTTTCCGGGCAAAACCCCCCGCATCGATCTCTGCATGATGCAGAGTCCATTCACCCAGTGCCCTACCCCCCCTCCTTCTGTTGGTAAAGTGACCCGCCCAGCTCGCGAGCCGGCCTCACCGCGCATGCCGTCTCTATCCATCGAAGGATTAGGGGCAACGGCGGATGAGGACGAAGCCGGAGGGGGTGGAACCGTAGACCAACCTTGTCCGATTGTGCCCCGTTGTGTTTAAAGATCGACTCAGTCGCCCGTTGCAGACCAATGTCGAACGAAGACGGGGACTGACGCCTTTCCCTGAAATATTTCCGTCTTGGATGTTGATACCAAGTTCCGTTCTATGGAAAAAACGGTCTAGGGCACCTGAAATGGAAGCATCTTGATGTTGATTGTCAGGGAATCGAAGCCATCTTTGCTTTTCGTAGTGTATCCGTATGCCGCTCAGTTGAAACTCTTCGGTGTGCTGGGAACCCCTTCGCTGGAGCTCGAACCGCCTCCCGAATTGGCCGGCTGGTAGAAGACATAACTGTTGGCTAATGTGATGATTGCCGGGATCTGAACCCGGGCCCCGCACAAAATGAAAAGATGAGGACGAAGTTACAACTCGTCGTGTAACCTTCCCGGGGCTCACTACCCCCTGATTTGATGCCAAACGAAGCAAGTTAGTGGTTGCGGCGCAGGGAGGTGGACGGAACCAATGGACTTCGGTCCAGACTCCGACAAAGAATGGGCCTTGCCTAGGGGAATGCAATCCGTGTTCCGAACCTGAAGCTACCTTCCTTTGAACTGCGTAGTCTAACCAGCTCCCGAATCTGCCTTGCCACGTAATGGTGTTGCAGCAGAACACTCAAGTCGTTGCCGAACAACCGATGAATGTTTCAGTTATCGACTTAGCCACCATTGAGAGGTTACGTAACAACTAGAAAAATTGCTTTGATGCCCTCGGAGTTCGGACTTAGTAGGAAGTCGAGTTGAGAGAAAGGTTAACTTGGCAACATCTTCAGACTTTCACACACTATTGGCAGTCTGCTATTAAATGACTAGCTAGGAAATATGGCCGTTATTTTGCGAAGAGGATGCAGGGGCGATTGGCGTAGTGAATAACCGCTCAACTAAATGGACGGCGCTAGTTAGACTCCAACTCCACCATGGTTACCTATTACACTTCCACAACCACACGTCGGCCCACGCGTGTTTGTACCATAGATCCTGGCATGCACACCTATATTAAAGATTTTTGTACCGTACTAACGGTCCGGGAACTTTTCGTGGAACCGTGACCTTGTACGTACAATGATTACACTGTGAGCTGACTACGCCAATGCAACTTGACGTCCCACGTCGTAAGAGTGGTGTGATACTATCGAGATACTGATGATGCAAAGTAGAATAAGACATGAAATCAGCTCTTCCGCCTCTCACTCCCTAAGAGCAGCCATCGTACAGGACCTTGATGACGAAGAGTGAACAACAACACGGCAGAACCTCTGACTGCCTTGTGGTAGGACTGCAGGGTTTTGCCCCGTCCGGGAGTCGAAACACGGTCTCAAACTGCCTTACGGTAGGACTGCAGGGTTCTGCCCCGCCCGGGAGCCGAAACACGGGCTCAATAAGGAAGGTAGTTAGCAAGAATACGAGGTCCATTTCAAACGGGACTATCGACGGCCAAGAACCAATCAAGACAATACTTGTCATAGCCCGTTCGCGATGCCGTCTGCCGGAATGGTGAGGCATTTCGAAGGAGAATTTGGAGAGGATCATCGTCCAGATTGACAGACTATCCGGGGGCTCATTTCGTTGGTTCAAGGGATTTAGCCCAGCTGCTCAGAGGTCGAGGAAATGGGTATATAAGATCCCTCGTCCTCTTGTGTTCAGAGAGACTTCCCTCCTGCAGAGTGCGAACACTTACCATTCACCAAAATATCACTTGTTCCAACAGAAACCACCTCCAATACACCTTCGCCTTCCTGACTCAAAATGAAGTTCTCCATCGTCTGGCTCGCCACCCTCAGCGCTGTTGCCCTTGCCGCTCCAGCCGACCTGAGCCTCACCTCGCCCTCCGAGGCCGTTCTCGACCACCTCATGAAGCGCGACTGCGGTGGCAGCTGCAGATGCACTGGAGCTACTGGCTCACAATGCTTTGACAGCTGTGACTGCCAGACTGCTTGCTGCGACGACAGGTCCCGCCTCTGTCGCAACGGACCCCAGACAGGCTCGTTCTGCCGCGGTGGAAGTCCAGGCAAATAAGCACATCCAAACACAGAAACGGAGAAGGATGAATAGGGCCAGGGGGATAGGATACAATCTGGATGGTTACACTCTAAAAGGAGACTGCAGCTGTGAAAAAGGGGTGGGAAGACATTTGTATCGGCATGTAGTGGTTGAGGGGCTTGGTCAACACCGAATGGTTCTTTTCAGTTCTTATCCCATCATACCATTCCCGAAGCAGCTTTCCTTACACGTCAATACAAAGCTCTTACACCCATCTACGTGACTATAAATGGGGCGGCGAAGGATCTGCTGGCCATCGTTGTGTGAACGCCGGCAGGATAATAATTGTCCTTCACTGTTACTTTCAGACCATTCAGAGGCTTCTCGTCACTTACAGGGCAGTGGAGCCTGGACGGAGCGGCCACAGCCGGATAGAGGTCCGAGGAAGGGCCAGCTCTCATGGGTTCCCATCTACAGGAGATTAGCAGGGAATATGAGTGGGGGCGTTGCTGCGGCTACCTGTGCCCTTCGACTCCTTCTACTGGTGGAGCGGGTGTGATGGTGAAGGCGGGGATCGGGGTACAGTCTCTAGGCGCAACGTGCAGAACGGCCCTTGACAAAGTCACCGAGCAAGCGTGTTAGTGAGCCATGTAACGTTCGAGCGGAATCCTATGATCCGTCGAGCGAGCAATAATGATACCACCCTCAGCGAATGCGGGCTGGAAAACATCGTAGGCTTTCATAAAATGCCCAGAAAACTGACTGCAGACCATCGGCCGTCCATTGAAGATTCTATGTGCTGAATATGACGGCTGGTGCAATGTCAGGGCCGACTTCGTGTGTCTAGACTTACCGAAAGTCAAAAGTATTATTATAGTTATATAAACAACTAATGAGTATATCAATAAATTATATTTCGACTTTTAATATAGAGAGCAGTGCTCTATAAAATTGCTAAAAGATGTAGGTAAATTGCTTTTAGAGAGTAGTACTCGCCGGAATGGCTAAATTGTTTCTTACTTAGCAGAAAGCTAGATATAAGAGGGAAGAGGTCCTGTGATAAGCTGTAGAAGGTTCTGAAAGACTTCCAGAGCCTTCTATAAGGTAAAATTAGCTATTATAATAATGGAATACTGTACTTCTTTGCATTAAGAGCTAAGTAAGCTATTATATAGTCACTGGGATTTTGGAAGGTTCTGTAGTGACTCGGGGCACCTGTTCAAGCCGACCCTGTCGTTCTTTTTAAGCTCTATAATATTATGTAGCCGTTTTTATACATAATGATGAGTTCTTTAACGTGTGCTACCGTTAAAAAGAGGCTGCGCCGCGTGGTTCCTCGAACCGCGCTTCTTTCAATTAACAACTGACAATTTCATTACGAAAACCTTCCATTTGAAGCCCAGTAACATTTTAACCCTTTAATCGAAGGAAAATAACCTGATCCACAGTCGCGTTTCCTTTATTATTCCATGCTATGCTCCGTTCCATACTAGGCACTGTACCGCAGCGAAGAAATATCCACGTCAAATTTGTTGAGGGCGTCCACCAGCAGCATGCATCCTCGACACTTCTTTGCCTCAGCAGACTGCACGAGCTTGACAGGATCGATTTTCTCTGAGTAGCAGTCCAAATCTTGGCACATCGCGCAGGGTTCGTTCTCTTCAGCCCCGGGCGTGTCTTCGGACTTGGCCAGCATTGCTGCTCGATCCGGTTATCCTGATACGGCGTCCTGGTCGCCAGGCGGCATCCGTCCACGTCAAATCAAACTGTTTGGTCCTCTGCTAAACGAATCGCAGGGGGCGGCGTTTCCTTGGCGACAGGGAATCACGAATGCAAAGCGTGGATCACGGAGCGGGGAAAGTGCAAAGGAGGCCCGCCTGCCAACAAAAACATGGTTGATAGGTACCCACACGGTCTAACCCGATTCAGGGGTAGCGACGCAGCCGACAACAACTTGTGCCTCTGAAGAGCGTCAAAAACGCCTTGAGGTTTGGAAACGAGAATGCTACCTATGCTCTTGGACCGGGTTTTAAGGGTAAACTACCACAGGGACTGACTGCCAGCCACCGGGTGGTACGTCCGCTCCTTCTTGGCCCGATGGAGGCCTCTCAAAACCGACCGAGGCCATTCTGAACATTGAATCGGATCATTAGATGTCAATTGAGAGCAAGTTGCTCTAAATACCCTGGATCTCTTATTCCTGAGACCCTTTAGCGACACCCAACAGTCTGCCAGAGCCTTCAAATACTCTAGGGGCCGGGCTGCGGCCTGGGCAGCGGGTGTAGAAGCGGAGGGAGCGGGCGCGGGAGGGAGCGGAAGCCGCTCTAGGGCCTGCTCTTGTGCAAGAAGCGTCTTGTACGAGTGCCGCTGCTTTGCATGATCATGCCAATTGACGCGTCATTTTGGAGCCGTACGCTGGATAGGGGCTCAATTCTCACAACTCAAGTTTTTGATTCAATTGGGCCGTCTTTTTCTCCTGAATCACGCACAGCCCCTTTTTGCCTCTCCTGTGCCTCTCGTCACCACCTTCTTCCTGTATAGGTTTACCAGCTCGCCCGTTCCCGTTGCTTGACCAGCCAATTCTATCGGTGTCCTATATTATCATTAGATTTAAGGTTGAATAATGGATGGTGATGATTAGTGCGCCTTACTCAGGTCCAATGTTTACAAGTCTGCTCAGACTCTCAACATGACCTAACCGAGCCGAGTCGTCGCCCATATTGACAAGGCACACTGCCTCAAAGTCATGACACCTCCCTAGATAGGTGCCTTGGTGGAGGATGGAGAAAGAGTGTGATCGCTATGGGTAAACTTGTATACCTACCTACCTAGGTATAAAGCCAACTCGAAGCCCAGCCAGTCAACCTTCTTTTACGTCGCTGTATTCTGTTCAACTGCCCCAATACCTGCCTTACTCTTCATTCGATCTTTGCTAGACGTTCAATCAAACCAACCATGGTCATGTTACCATCTTGGACCACCTTCGTCACAGCGCTGGCACTCTCCAGCTCTGTGTCTGTGGCCTTTCCAACCAACACCGTTCGCGTCACTGAGGACTCAAAAGACTCAAAAACAAACTTGGATGACGTCGATGCCGAGGTGTTCGGCATCTATTATACGCAGCGCTTCGCCAACGGCACCGAAATCTCAATCAACCTGCTGGACTCGTCGGCCCCTCCGATCGTGGCAAACGGCCTCACGTCCTTGGACGCGCCCGTGCCAGGGTCTGATCGTGATCCAACACTCTCAGCGAAGGCCATTGCTTCCCGCCGACAAAAGCAAAAAAGAGACGCTGACACCCGAACCACGTTGAATGCCGCCAACATAGACATGATCATGAAGCGTGGCGCCCAGTGCTGGCAGTACATTGTCGATAAGTACAGCTGCGACGACGCCTTCTATGTCTTTTACGAGTGGATTCGCGCCCTCGACAACGGTTATTTGCTTGATACCGCCACATCCCTCACCAGAACAGCTATGCTGAGCGTATTTCGCGGCAGCGTTCGAGTTTACTTCTGCCTCAACGAGGTCAACCAGCTGTGGCGCGTCTATGACCGCGACATTGACAAGGGCATGTACGAGATGGACCACACGTGTCGGTTGTATGAGGCTGGGTACTGGCATCACGACCGCTGGGACTATCGCAGGTTCGGCAAGGCCGATGTCAACCAAATTCTCTGTCCAAACTGAAGTACACGGACAAAGGCTCCGGCCAAAAGACACATGTGCACCATCTTTCTTCACCGTGTGGAAATATGTTGGGGCAATTGTCATACAAATCCGTATCTGAAATATGACCAGTGTGTCTTTCGTGTCCATGGCGCCGGAACATGGACAGCAGGCTAACTACCCACCTAAGCAAAGTACCAGAATGAAGTAACAATACCTGAGCAACACAAACCTATAAACTATTTCCATATTATGTCCACCACATAGCCCCGCTTCCAAAACATCCAAATGCAGCCGCAACGTAAAAATTCTCCAAAGAAACCCAACTCCCTCGATCTCCTGAGCCGCAATTTCCTGTTTCCTAGCATCATTTCTCCCGTTAAACTTCAGGTTCGCAAGCGCCCCCAAGTCCCCCGCCCGTCTTCTCAGCCATGGTTGTAAGTGATGTGAGTACACCATACATGTAGGCACCCTTTGGTACGGTACCTAACGAAGCAGTAACCCCGTCATTCATCGGGCTGGTCTGCTCTTATTCTGCTCTCGGAACTCTGCGGCCTGCTTATCTTTCTCTTCCTTTTCTTTCCGTCTCCGCTCGGTCTCTCTCACTTCCTCCGCCGCAGCGTTCTCGCGTCGAGTATCTGTTGGCAGTTTGGGCACCGGCCTCTACGAAGGTTTGGAGTGCTCTTTCGACATTTCATATCCGGACATTCCGTATCGGTGTAAAGAAGTTTTTTTCCCTCGCAAGCCTGTAGGTCGTCTGACGGGGGGGTACAATTGCATTCCTGCCACCAATTTCAAACTGGATACACATGGTTTTGAACTATTTGAAGGTTAATTGATGGTGACCTGCGTGTTCAGAGAAGGTGTAGCGGGCCGTATTTGACTCTGCGAAACTTGGGGAGTTAATATAAGTGGGTTTCTTTATGTGGTGTGAGTTGTTGGTAGGTAGGTAGTTTTGTGTCTGCTAGGTGCTGTGTAGTTGGTAGTATGTCCACGTATATGTAGGTAGCTGACTGGGAGAAAATGGAGAACTGGTGAGATAGTCTGGGTCTACTCGGATTTTATATGCGAGCGAGTCCTGTCAGTAGGTACCATCCCTGGCTGTTCAAACATTCTAGACACTCTGAGCGTTTAGGTCAGCATTTTGGCTCGTGTAATGCAGCATACACAATCAAAGGAAGCACTATGACAGCGATGAGGATACGGCAGGCCAGAACATTGCAATCCGGGCACACCTATGTTAGCCAATATTTAGCCGCTCTGTATTCTAATAGGTAAAGAATATATTTCCCTAGCAGCTGATCACAGTGATATAGCAGTCCCTTTTCAATTTGCTTCGTATACGTGCCTGGAGCATTCTTTGGACATGTAGAGGATAGATTATATAGGAAATGGCCACTGTGGCAGTAGGTAGTGCATCCGGTATCACCTGTTAAGTATGCGTCTGCCGTTGAAAGAACAAAAAGCTTGTACCCAGCCAGGTGTAGATAACCTGGAAGTTTCTTTATTCTGCTAAGTCTAGTACTGAAATATGAAAAGGTAACACTTTACGGAGATGGCCTACAAGGGTAAAGCCATGGGCTGCCTTAACAGTAAGAAGGCGTTTTCACACTGGCTGACAGGACCCTTCCTTTGGCCAGAGCCTTGGTAGGTACTCCAGATGGCCTCAATTAAATTGGCCATATCGCCTGCCACCTACCCAGCAATAAATCCTTTATGTCCGAATATCTATGTAAATTACCCTACCTTCCTCTCTTGGCTGCATTGCAACTCCACACAACCCAGGGCCTGATATTCCCCCAGACTCTCCACCACAATCCTCATCCCCCTCTCAACCACCCCGCCCGCCTCAGCCGTTCCCATGACCCCTGCCTTCCTCCCCACGATATTCCTCTCCTCGTCACGCACAACAAAGCTCTCTTTCAGCCCCGGCCGAAACTTATCGATCTGCGGACACGGATTCCGCAGCCCCTGTATCATAACAATCGGATGGGGTGACTCGCTGCCTTCCTCGGCGTCAGTAGGGACGAAGTGCAATTTCGTGCTAGCGAGAAGCTCGATCACGTGTAAGCTCGGCTATAGCTTATGTTTATATGTAGCCTTTGAGGAAGGTTCCCCATAGGTTTGCGACAAACAATCCAACATTTAACTTTGTCCTGTCCCCTGGCTCCGTCCCTCAAGGCTCTTTACGCAAACCGCTTACGGTCTGCATCTCCTGTAGATGTTGAAGGCGCGGGAACGAGACTTTGTGGGAAATACGGTACCAGAAATCATAGCGGCAGCGTAGAAGAGGTTGCATTAATTGGGTGAGGAGACCGCCAATGATGCAGAAACCTGGGATTGGTACGACCCTGAGCAGCGCACAAATCGTCTTGCCAACCTTGCCAAGGGAACGCGGCCGCGGGACAGTTTTGCGCATGCGCACGTGACTTCCTCGAAATAAAACCGGCAAGTGTTTGAAGGAGTTTGCTGGGTTCGTTCCTCGTAGCACGGTAGCAGAAAGTCAGGACGTCATAACCAGGAGGTGCTCCACATTGACCGGCCAGAAAATAACAAGGGATATTCGGGAGGTCGAATGTTCCAGGGGCTTGGCGCACCCTGTCACCAAGATGCGGACTAGGAAGTCACACCTCCATCGGCGGCCATTTCGGAGATTTTGCCCTTACAGAGAGCCGTTTCTGGCGCCCATCTTTCCAAGCGCCATTTCTATACACTTACTAAAGTAAGGCCCACTTAGCACCAAAAATGGTGCTTCGCACACCTTGCTAGTATGTATACCAGCTGCGCGGTATACACAAATTGTACTGGTACACAAAGGCTGATATATACTTACTAGTGACCTATGGTTATTACGTGTGTACTAGTACGCAGTGTGCTGGTACTCCCTATAGTACAGACGTGTACTAATATACGGGTGCTAGTGATATATGACTATTACGCCTGTACTAGTACGCCAGTGTATAGGTACTCCCCAGTATACCTAACATACTAGTACAAATGTGCTAGCCACCTAGCATACTAATATAAACGGTTATAGCTATTAGCATATACTAATACGCCCGTGTGCTGGTACATATGTACTATACAAGGACACGCCTACTAGCCCCCCAGCGTGCTAGCATACTGTAACGACCCTGCAAGCCGTCACCTGGGCCGGAGCGGCCCGACGAATCCCCCGCAAGAGGGGACAGTGCGGGCGGACGGTGTGCACTGTCCAAACGCACTGGGCCAGGAGTGCAAAGACCCGAAGCCCCTACGACCAGTAAGAAAGAGCTTGGTGACCCACAGGGACTGACAACACCAAGCACCGTTCAGTTAGCTGCTTGGCCGTAACTGCGTGGTGCACCACTAAGCATAAAGGACTAAGCAGGGTACAAAGTACCTTTTAGCTAGTTAGTATAGATAGCTATAGTTGTGCCCACAACTACTGTGAGGAACTCCGGTTCCTCACGCTAGTATTTAATGATTCATTTATGTCCTACTATTCAGACTCACCTCTGTGCATTATAGTGACAACGACCTACAGTGACATTGAACCCCCCGTCTAGGAGTGCTAGCTTAACAAGCCGTCTTCGGAACGCCCCCTACCTGTTGGCGTCCTGCCGTACGTTCCGTCTTAACCCGCGCCAGTCCTCTCGAGGCCTGTGTCGGGTGCAGGTTGTAATACATATACGTAACAGCTGCGTGACATACTAGTATGTATATGCTAGCCTGCCGACTGACATATGTATTACCTATCTTGGAATACCTACTGAAATATACTTGCCTGTTGTAGCAAATAATAAATCTAGTTGGAAAGGCCACTGCCCGCCTTAGAACTACTGGTAATACTGTAGCTTGAATCCTCATGCACCGGTGATTTATTTTTCTCCAGTACTTTCACTGTGGCTAACGCCCTCGACCCATATACCTTGCGGGAAGTGACTCACTCCTGCTGCCAGTTCTGGGACGCGATATGTTTGCCTCGTGATCGGAGAAGGATACGCCGAACTGCGGTCCAAGACAAGTGTCCCCCAATCCGATGGTTTTCTTTTCATAGCGTGCTATAAGAAGGGTTTGGGTGGATAAGTTACTATATAGTTCTTATTTTATTCTAGCATCTTCTGGCTTCTTTGGCGTCTTTCATCTGCTGGGAAGGCCTTCTACCTAATCATATTACATATCCATACATTAAGAGCCGAATTTCGTTACCACTCTCTTAATTCCTATTAACTGTCTTATCAAAGCTTGCCATTCATAAGATGAACAGTGATAAGCAAAAGGCCCACGTGATAACCAAATCTCCTGGTACGGAAGCAGAGCTTCGTAAAGCTCAAGACCGTTCCCTCCAACCTATGCAAGACTTCTTACAATTCATTATCGTCGGTAATTTTATTCTTATCTAGGAGATGTTCAGTCAAGGTGCAGTGCCACTCCATTCTTAAGACAAAATGGCCGATACTAATGGGTTTGGATTTTATTACTTATGCGGGTTTTAAATGTTAAAGGGAGTGTAATTATGACTACACGATGCGTCTGTAGAGCATTATGCTAACGGATAGAAATCTTACATATTGCTGTAGTAAATCGATGTGCGACTACCTGGACTTCGACATCGGCTTCTTATAACTCTAGCCAGACGGAGGTAAGTGGGTGGCGCGCCCAGCTTGAATCTGCCGAGGAGGGCGCTATGTGGGCTTAGAAGTCACTCTGAGGGACGGGTATATCTTGGTAGCTTAAATTAATAGCCTGACTTATTGTGGACTGGTCGCTTTAGAGACACTGCCATTTGGTAAGAACGTGGTTAGACGTAATAGGGATAAATATGGAATAGAAATTATTTATAGTTAAGATAAATCTTAAACTATATTTATAATTAGGCTAAGCTATAAAGGCGCTTATACCTATCTAGCGCCTCTGTCTCTGCTACGTTCTTAAAAGGTTCCTAGGTCTCCTCCCCATCTTTCCACTTTATAAGGAAATTCAAGTTATTATCGTCTAGCTCTCTATAGCTACAAATCTCTTCTACCTCCTACTCTTCCTTACTGGAATCGTCTATAACTAAAGGTGTTAATTTCTAGTTACTAAGTGACCTGTAAGCTCTTTATATTACAGGGGCCTTTAATAAGTAACAGCCTGTAGCTGTTACGTAATTACGTACCCCGTAACTACTAGTCGAATCTTCTAGAACCCCCTAAATCCAGTGGAGCTATTGCCCTGTAGAACTAACTAAAGCATTACAGTAGCTACATTAGCCATTATGTCAGCAGAACTATAAAGAATGGTTTAGAATAATATGTTAAACTTCAGGAACCTATAAGGCTGTAGTACAGCAGCTATGGCTTAAAGGAAGAAGTGCGTACTAGTCTAAGCTATATTACAGTGCCGTAAGCACTGTAAGAAGCAAACAAAAGCCTGAATTACAGGGCAGTTATTACAACCTGTACCTAACACAGGCCTTGAGAGGACTAGCACAGGTTAAGACAGAACGTATAGCAGGACACTAACAGGTAAAAGGCGTTCCGAAGACGGCTTATTAAGCTAGTACTCCTAAACGGGGGTTTCATATCACTGTAAGTCACTGTCACTATAATGCACAGAGGTGAGTCTAAATAGTAAGATATAAATAAATTATTAAATACTAACGTAAGGAATTAAAGTCCCTTACAGTAGTTATAGTTAATTATAGCTATCTATACTTAACTAATTAAGAGGTACACCGTACCTTGCTTATGGTGTTATAAGTGCTTGTAAAGCGAGCACTCTGCATTACGTAAGCGCTTTACTCGTAAGGCTTCTCTTACTCGTAATGTAAATACTTAATATACTGTAAATATTACCTCATTAGTTATAAGGGCTTTAGGTCCTTACACCCCTAGCCCAGTACACAGTACTGTACATACTGTCTTCTTACACTGTTCCTTCTATAGGGGATTTATCAAGCTGCCTTAGCTTAAGTAACAGCCTATAAGGTCGTTACACAATTCCCCCTCTTTAACGTTCTTTTTTTATAAAGAACTTAAAAGGTATGTTTCTCCTTTTACTACTTTACTATACATTAAATGTCTAACTCTTAAGTCTTAAAACGGGAATAAAGTAAAAGCACTAACTACTATTTAAACCTTACAGTTTACATATACACGTTTAGTAACGAAATATCCCCTAATTCTTTTTATAAGTCTACTAACCCTCTACTTATCTATTAGGTTTTAAACTGTTCTAACAGTTATAACTATTATTTAGAGAGGTACTGGCCTTCCTAATATAACGTATTTAATATAAGTAAAGCGAAGTTAAAAGCCCTTTTTATCAAGAAGCAGGACCTTAACTTATAAGTTAAATCTGCTACTTAACAGCTTTATAAGGCTACCATTAAACTCTAAGAAGTGTCGGTACGTTGAGCACGCCTTTATAAGCAGCGGTCCTGTCTGGAAGATTAAGCTGCAAAGGCGTTTAGCTGTAAGGCGGAGTTACTAAAGTTCTAAGAGGGTAAGGAGGCTAAGCTAGACACTCCTCCTAAAAATATAAAGTCTTTTAACTAAGGGAACTTTTTAATTAGATCTTTATAATATACAGTTACTTTATAACTTAAGTTCGTAACTTCCTTCCTTTAACAAACAAAACGGCTCTTTAATACACTTACTTTCTCCAGCAAGAGGTCGTAAGTTTAAATCTTATAAGAGTCTTCGTAGTGTAAGTTATAATTTAAGGACTGTAACATATATTACAACTTTTTTGTTATTTTTTATACTAACTCCTTTTCTTAATAACGCTTATTCTCGTAAATACACTTTTCTACTGTATACCGCTATATAACTAGTTCAGGAGACCTTAAGGTATACCAGATCACTTTTTACCCTCTAACTCCTTCCCTAAACCGATAGTAAAGTGTAAGTCCTCTAGCTATAAGGGGTAAGTTATCCTATAAGCTACTAATCTGTAACTTCTTAGTTCTCTATACTGCTACGTATGCAATTTATATAAAGCTTACTAGCTCCAGAGGCCTAGCCTCCTTATTAGGTCTAAAGTCCTTATAACCTTAACTAAAGGTCTTAACAAATGTCTTTCCGTACCTATTAGGGAGTTTCCTACTGCTTCTTAAGCTCTAAGTCCTATAATAATCTTACTCTTTAATATAACAGTTTAAATATTAAAACTTATCTTATTTCTAATTCTTATCATTAGCTTTAATTAGTTAAGATTCTTTCAGTAAAACTCTGTAATTAAGTCTAAGCACTTAAGATTTTTAACAGGCTTTTATAAGTTACTTTTAAGACTGTAATCTAACCACTTAATAAGATATTTAACCATGTTCTTTCCCTTTCGTGAATCTATAACTTCCTTAACGTTATACTTATCTTCATCAGTATTAATCTTAATCTTCTTTTCCAGTAGAACTTCCTTTAAAGCAGGTTCTAAAAGTAAAATGTGAAAAACTTTAATCTACACCTTTATATTAATAAGTAAGTCTAACTTATAATTAAAAGTAATAACCTTTTTCTTAATTTAAAACAGTCTGTACCTTTAAAGTTAAGCTTCTTACTAGGTCGTTTCAAATACAGGTTTTATAAGAAAAGGTAAACATATTCCCCTTCTTAAAGAGTTAATCCCTTAACTTATTTACTATTATAATAAAGTCTTTCCTTAAACACTAGTTACTTAATTTAGTATTTATTAGCAAATCTCTTTATCTGTTTATATGTAAACTAAAATTTAACTTATAAGTAATTATATAATTCTTATATCTAATCTATATAGACTGTAACTTAAAAGGCGTTAGTTAGTAAGGCTTAACAGAGTTTAAGCTCCTTACTGTAATTTATAAAGAATAATAATATACTTATTAACTTAACTAACGTTATATTATAAGCTATCTATGCTATTAGTAATAACTTAAACTAATTATCTTATTTAAAGTTAACGTAAGTTTAAAGATACGTTATAAGTATCTAATTAACTTATTCTATCTAACTATCTATCTATAAGTAGAAAGTTATTAAAGTTTTACTTTTTATACCTATTTTTTACATTAATCTTTACTAAAACTTTAATATAATTAACTTATCTTAATCTGTAATAATATTATCTAGCTAAAGGTATTATAAGATTACCTCCTTCTTAAAAATATAAGAGAGTTACTTTACTATTATATCCTTTAAAGTTAGTAAAAAGTAAGCTTATTTTATTAATTCATTAATTACTATAAGGATTTAATTATAAGTAACTCTTATAATAAGGTCCTTAAACTTTAAAATCCTCATAATAAAGTTAAGTAAGATAAAACTTTAGAACACTTATAATATAAGGAGTAGTTTAAGAAGCCTGTAAGGCTTATAATATTAGTTTTACTTTTAATAACAGATATTACAATTATTAACTATTTCCTTAACTAGCTTCTTTATTCCTAAAAAAACGTACGTTTACTAAACTTACGTAAAAGTCTTAACTTAACTTATATATCCTCTAAGTTAAGACTTATGAACTTACTAAACGTACTTTTTCTATTTACTTAAGTTATAAATATACAGTTTCTCTTAATATTAAAGCTTTACTTTTAGTTTAAGTATATTATCTTAACTAATAACCAATTTCATCGTAATTTAAGTGTATATAGCACTCTTTACTATAATCTTACATATATCTTAAAAAGTCTCTTAAGAAGCACTTATACTTACAGGTATCTTCCACTAACCTTCTTACTTAAAAGTTCTACTATTACTAATAGATATTATACTTTATTTATAAGTTTATATAAATATTAATAATTTATTCTAACGTCTAGTTATTTAACACTTATAATGTATATTTTAATATACTATTCTTAACTTTATTAAATATAATAACGGGAATTAAAACTAGATCAACATCCGTATAATCCTATCTTTAACTAAAAGCATTAGCTTACTTATTATCTTTTCCTTTAATATAATAAATCTAAAAATAAAATAGGGTTATTAACTTTACCTATTATGCTTATTAAGAGTTAAATTACTTTATTAAGAAGTATTAAAGGTTATTATAATTTAAAAAAACCTAAACTAGTTCCTCTATACTACTTAAGTACAGTACTTACTTAATAAAGTATTAAATAATTACTATTAACTCCTTATTATAAATTAAGTATTATAAAGCTAAGTTATAAATCCCTTTTAATAAAAAGGTAACTGGATAGCATTTCTTATTATCTTAAACTTAGCTAAGTTCTCTACCGATTATAAATTTTAAGGAGTCCGTTTCGACTTAAAAAAGCTTTAAGAAATCGGGAAGGGTTAAAACTAATACTGTAATAAAAGTTTGTTTAAGGTCTTTAAACGCCTTTTACTATTTATTAGTCTACTTAAACAGCTTCCCTTTACCTATAAGTTTATAAAGTAATCTTATAATTTTCATAAAATATTTAATAAAGTATTAATAAAAGTTTGTAAAGTTAATAAAGGCTTATAACTCTTTTTAATTCTTTAAAGTAAGCTAATTCCTAATTATTACTATCTTCTCCAGTTATATTTTAAGCTTTTTAAAAGTTACTTTAAACCTTAAATAGTTTAGTTCTTAAATGTAAAAGTAACTCTTCTCTAAGTTCACTATTAGCTTCGCCTTCTCAAAAGCTATTAAACGTATTATATATATTTTTAATATTCTTCTAAAGTTTTAAAATAAATTAAAACATTATCTAAATATATAAAGATAAACTTATTAAGGAAGAGGTAAAAAAACACTATTGATAAGACTTTAAAAGGTTATAGGAGTGTTTATTAATCTTATAAACATAATACAGTACTAATAATACCTATTATAAGTTTAAAGGTTATGTTACACTTATCCTCTTCCTTCACTTTAATATAATTAAACCTTATAAGGAAATCGAGATTAAAGAACCAGTTTACTTTAATAATCCGCTCTTATATTTCTATAATAAGTAGTAATAAGTAATAATTCTTAATTATATCTTTATTTAACGTTCAGTACTTAACAACTATATAATAATAGTAAAGTTATTTACTATTTATTACTCCTAATTAAAATGGATAAGGATAAATAATAAGTAGATTTTAACGTTATATTAGTACTAAAGTATAATATAATTTTAAGTTTACCTTAACTAGAAAGGTATAACCCTGTAATTAATTAGAGGAGTAGCTACCTTACCTTTAGTAAGTCCTTTAACTGTGATTGCTGTTTAGGTAAGGTTAAGAAAGCATTAAACCGTTTTAAAGATATATGAAGTATTTAGAAGTGTATTAAACTCTTAGAATTAAGTACAGTTTAGGTTAGGTTTATTAAGATAGTTAAAGGGCTAAAGAGCCTATTACATTACTTAAATGATAATTTAGAAGGTAAAAAGAAGTAAGAAGCTGATTTATAAATAAGTGAAGAAGTTAACTTATTTAAAGTACCTGTAGAATACAGGAAGTTTACTCTATTTTGAAAAAAGATACTGTAACTGCTAGATTACAGATTATCGGATTATAAAATTAAGTTAAAGTTAGGAGTAAAGTTTTGCAGCTTTTAGCCTTATTACTTAAACCTTTAATGAACTGAAGCCTTAAGGGAGTATATTGATAAGAACTTTAAGAACGGGTTTATTATAAAGTCCTACTCCCTAATAAGATACTTAATGCTGTTTATTTTAAAGAAGGGAGATAATAAACTTTATACCATTAGTCTCAGTGACGCGGTCTTACCCTCCCAATCCGGCGGCATCTGCCGCCGGATTAGGTAGCTTCGACCGCTTACATTCCTTACCCCCTTCTCTCTCTTTACGGTAGTGGTGTAAACGTAACATATATAATGCTCCACTGATCGTGGCCCTGGCTAATCAGCGTGGCGATCAAACCGTCGATTAGCCGGAACCCTGTGATCTAGTTCATGCACTTAAAAACACAAAAGATGGTCCTCTGGCTTCACCAGAGAGCCAGCAGAATCAAGCCTCTAAAATCCCTCTTACTTTCTGGCCGCTCTAGTAGTGGTCGAAAACTGGTAGCGCAATACCTCCTCCTCGCCCTGCCGTCTATCTCCCTCGCCTTACCTCCCTTTCTTCAAGTCTGCCTGGCATTTGGGGCAGAGCTTGACGATATTGCCCTTACCTCCCAGGTGCTCGTGCACGAAACACTTACTGGTGCAGCAAATCCCATCCCTAAACCCCCGAATAGAAGGGTGGGTATAGTCCTTAGACCGACGTCAGTTTATCTTCTTATTTCCGAGCGCTACGAAGCAGAATATGTAATAAGTAAGAAATGGAAGCAATGGGGTTAATTAAATTGGTGATTGTTAGTTACTTGGAGGAAGCCTGGAAAGGCTACCTACATTACGAGTATTTATGACTGTTGGCCCGGAGTGACTGTTTGGAACAGTCATCCTAACAGGATGCTGTCAGGTCGTTCTTCTTCGCCTTGTAGGGCGTCATTCAGGGGCCATGTCGATACTTAAGATTAGAGCAGTAGTTGGCCAGGTCGATGTATCGACACATCTTGGATGGGATAGACTGGAATTGTTACCCTTTTGTGTCAGCCTCCAATTTACATAAGTATAGCGGCAACAAGTGCCTACCTACCTCAACGCTGGTCGGTCCGGATCTGTATATTTGTGTGAGAAGCTATTCTCGACTGAAATAGTTGTCCGTTGAGCTGCCACAAGTTGCCAATACTGGCAATCTTCGTGAGGTACCTTTCATCGTAAGGCTGTTAAGAGCTAAAGAGGTGTGTCGTGCGTCAAGACCCTTAGTGCCCGTTAAATAGCTGTATTTAGAAGACAGCCTAATGCTAAGGTAACCTAGGAGGATTTTGGGGGTGCGCTCCGTATTCCTGTTCTACATCCCCTTCACCTGCTGCCCCTTAGGTTTAAAGGGTTTACGTTGAGTTGGGGCAAAAGGGATCGTGGTTTGACACGCACGTGTAAGGTCTATTTTGCGTTGCTTTTGTAATTCTAGGACGTCCAAAAACGTGAGGGCAGGGAATTCAACACGTCTCTTGCGGCCACAGCAGCCAATACAGGCTTTGTCTCAAGAAGTTGGGGGGTGTGAACGAGATGGTGAGGCGAGGAAAAGGCCTGTCGATACGCTCGACGGTGAGAAAGATGAGGCGGCTCGAGAGCGGGAGTACATTGGTTGAATGAGGGAGATGGACGTATGATGAACATTCAAGGGGCGGACTGATCACTTGTTCCCACCAACCCACTCAGGGTTCGATGCTGAGATGAAACTTTTAGAGGTTTGACTCACTCCCAAGGACTCCTGTTGTGTCAAGTTTGAGGTTTATAAACAGCGGCTCTTTACCTCCCTACGACTCATCCCCTCCCCCCAGCCTTTCCGCAGTGGCCACTTGCTTCGAACTGGAATCAGTGACGCTTTAGTTGATTACTCGTAGCTCTCAAGACGCAATACAACGATCCAGCAGCTCCGCTCCATCTTCATTACACAAGGCCAAGATCAACCAACCTTCCGATAACCTTCTCATGGTGCGCCTCAACCCGCCCCGTATCACGTACTACCTTCCTTCAGATGTAATGAACATATGCATGAAGCCACAGAAAGCTTATCAGTGCGGCTGCGTCATTAGACCCTGGATACGCAGCACTGTGACCACTAAGTCACTCGTGGATCCTGCAATAGAACCGAGATCGTCATCGTCCCCAAAGTCTATCCCTGGCCTTGCAGCAACCACTGAAACGAGGAGTACAGGTGGTCGTGCGATCGAAAGAAGGAAGAGTCCCAGGCCAAGAAGGAATCGGAGGTTGCAGAGCCAGCTGGTGCGGTCGGGAATCCCAAGAAGGAGGACAAGAAAACGGAGGAAGCATCTAAGGGTGATGAAGGGAAAGCAAGTGACCTGAACAGCATTAAGCCTCTCAGGGGTTGAAGTGGTAGGAGGTGAGCGAGCGTGGGGATGGCGGTCAGAAGAATAGAGGTTGTCTGGGGAGCTTTCGATGTCCTAATAACTGGTTTCCAGACTTTGAGTGCAACCGAGCATCATAAAAGTGGGGAGGGTTTTTGAGTATACGCGGCTCGGTGCCTGGCATAAGGTTTATGGCGTAGGGTGGATGAGAGCGATGAGATAGAGGATACAGAAAGCCAACCCTTGAAGGCCTTTACCTCCACCACTCCAAGGTGCAGTGGAGACGCACACCTGCCGTGAAACCAGAGATTTTGACCCTGCGTTCTGACCAGTGAAGACTGAAAAAGAGTCCTAGAGCTGCCCGGCGTGGATAGACCAGGAGAGACCAGGTATGTGTGTTCTATGGGACGAATTTGGGCACACGAAATTTCCATTTTCGTGGTTTGCCTACATGATATTGCTCACCCTAGCTCAGGCCTGGCCCAGTCTCTGCGTAGGATTTGTTCAGACATGCTCACCTTTGCTCACCCTAATTTTTATTTCAGCAGACTGCCCTGCAGAATGCTGAATTACTTCAACTCCAGCCGAGTGGGCCTAGAACTAGTCCCGTATGTAAAAATGGGCAAGATGGGAAAAATCCAGACTGCCACCTTGATTGGGGAACCGGCGACGTTAAAGATAAAGGCCGATGAGCCTATCGCCGATGTAATGAAGCGATCCAGAACTCAGATATGCTCCTGAAGCAGAGATGGCTCTAGCTCTGCATTTTCTTTCAAGCTTTCGGCTCGCGTGAAGACAAAAGCTATCAGAAAAACTGCGAATCTGCCAAGAGTATCAAGAAAAGGTTTTGCCCCACGACGGCGGCGTATGTGGTGGATTGTGCCATGGTACAACTTCTTGGCTGCGGAATGTTGGTAAGAGAGTTTCAGGTACACAGGGTTGATCGTGCGGGTTATACGGGTCGTTGCACCGGTTACGATCGTATCGTGACATGAAGTGATCAACGTGTGTGAGCCTTCTTTTCAGGCAAGTGTTGATATTTTAGATTCTAAGCCACATGGCAGACTCCAAGGTAAATCAAACGCTGGTAGTTGATATTAGATTCAAAGTATCAGCACCCATTTCCCTGGTTTCGAAGAGAAATAATCCAGGGCACATTCTTCACAGCACGTCAAAGTCCGGAGTCCAATTTCCCGACGTCCAAACGAGCGTGCCCCTGATATTGCAACCCAACGGAGATGGCAGTCGCCTCGTGTAAGAAAAATAAGGACCTTTTCACTGCACCGCATTGACTGCGTGTACGACCAACCCAAGATAGCGACGGCATCTGGTCCCAGCTTAACTTCCCTCTTCGCCGGCGTGCCAACGCTTGCTCGTTCCGCTGCGTGGGGGCAAGCGGGAGTAGTGAAAACTCTCCATAGAGCCTCGTGCATAGATTTACAACCCAAAATTTCTCTCCATACCCGATGTTGTCGGTTGGGATGCCGTAGTTCGATTTGTATCTTCAGCTCGAAGTGGTCCATCTGCGTCGACCAGAACTCTCGGATCCCCACCACATGTCCCACGGCTCGCGGTGTGTATTTCGGTCCTCGCTCAATCTCCCAATTGTCCGGCCAGGGAACCGAATGGTCAGTTGCGTCCTTCATGCAGTATCTTCGCTCGCCGGTCTTAGTATTTGTCGGGGTCCCTTTTTCTATGTGGATCAGGTCGGGTCGGACGTCGGCTGGGTCTTTTGTACCAGCCCTCTCCATAACAGAGTCCAGAAACACGCTCCAACCAAAGTCGCTGTAGAGGAATGAATGTGCCTGTTTTTGCGACAGGAAAGCCGCATTTTGGTCAAGCTCGAGCTCGAGTCGGTGGACCGCCGAAATGAAGTAGGCGAGTCCGTTGAGCACGTCCTCGGGCCTAACTCTGCCATGATTGGTTTCGTTGGCAGCTAATGTGTGGTAATATCGGAGCTGTCCGCGTTCTGGAAGCCCCTCCATGATGATAGGCATCTGAGCGCATTTTTGGAGATCGTAAACCTGGGAAAAGAGAACCACCATCTCGGCTAGATGCGCAATTTGTCCGATCAACCGCAAATCTGGGGGAATTGTATACGCCGGGCCTGCACCGGCGGCCCTACGCAGATAACCGTTAAACGCTGAAGGGAGGGTGGCCTTGTCCAAGTTGGTCTTGGAGAAGAAGCTTCGATACGATGCCACAGAGTCCTTGTTAACGGAGAGGCCGCTGAATATCATTTCACCGGCAGTCATAACCCTCCAGATCTCAGTGCACACTTGCGGTGCCTTTGTGATGTGCTCCGCCGGCCCTGGCGGCATGTCAAGTTGGGCGTATCGATCCCTATTTTGGGCGGCGACAGCAGCAATACCCATGACCAAGTTCGGGATTTCTTCGAAAATTGGGTCGTGGTCGCTTGTTATGCAATCCGTGTTCAGAATTCGCCGCAGGTACGTCGTGCCATAGCCAGTGAGCGGATGGCGCTCTCGAACGCTGCGGAAGTGCTGGTCTCCATCTTCGGGTGCGCATCCGAGCTGAACTGACATGGACGCATCGTATAGATAAATTTCCACGTCTGATTCGTCATTCTCCAACGGATAGTGAATTGGTATCCCTTGTTGACTTGGTGCGCTGGCTTCAGTAGACCACCGGATTGTTACGTGCGGTTCGGCGTCGTCACCGTAAATAATCTTTTCCTGGCCTCGTTGAACAACTACATTCAAGCCTAGAAGGTAGTGGGCCCAAATGACTATCAGTATCCATCCCTTCTGTCCTGAGATGGTAACGTGGCGGTCTTTGGGCAGCGATTGCACGGCGTACAGGAAGTCCATCGAACCTAGCATAAGCGTGGGAGTCATGGATAAGTAGTCTGGGTGGAATCGGTAATTGGAAACTGCTTGAAATCTTTGTTCGACGGCTTGACGATACGCTGCCCAAGAAAAAGACGCCGTCTGGGTGGAGCATGCAGTCAGCATGCCGTCAACGCTCTGGACTCCCACATTTCTCCATTCGTGGTCGAGACGGTTCTCGACCCGTTTGGCCATTCCCTCAGATATCATGGCCGCGAGTCTCTGCCGGTCAACAAAGTACCCGAGGAATGAGAGTGTGATAATAGTCCTTAGGTGATACATCGCTTCTGGGGAGAATGCATGTACGATCGTCGGCCCGGGTCCACCGTGAAGCTCGATTAGAGGAGCATTCGGCAAAGGTGTAACCGTCGTAACCGAGACGGCCTGGCGAAAATTGTTTTCGACTTCGCGTTGAATAACGCCCCTGCCAAACACAGAGGCGACATCGGCTTCGACAACAATGTCGGAGCCTGAAGCTTTGAGGTCGCGTGCGAAGCTCAGAAGATATGACCCGGCGGCAATGACTGCCTCCTTAATGGGCAGAAGATTCGTAAGCTCTAGGCTCATCTGCAATCCTAGATACCCGGGCATATTGAGATACTCTCGGAGACGACCAGGAGGAGCAAGAAAATGGTGAAATCAGCTGTTGTAGAGCTTGAGCGCTCACGACTAGCACAGCCTGACCGATCTCCATGAAGACAAACCCCGCTTTCGGACAGGTTTTCGCCTCACTTTTTCCGGCGCTCTCATTGGTAACACGAGTTTGGGCTTTTTTTTGGATCGCGCAAGGATTGGACAGTACGGCTACTGTCACTACAAGTTGTTCTGCAGAGAGTTTCAAAAAAGATTGTAGACAATGAACATGTAAGTGCTCGCGTGAGGGACCAGAACTAGTTCCTTACATCTCTGCTGAATATCTGTTTAGATGTCCCAGGGGTTCACGGATCCGGCCCTTGGCACCCTGGGTCCCTTTTTATTGAAGGGTACCACGGCCCGGAGCTTGGCGCTTCGGGCCTATCAAGTCAAATAACTGCGGGATCATGACGCAAACTAACCTGTGACACTGTTCAGTTTCTGAACGTTCTTGTAGCAATACCATACTCAGCGAGCTCCTCAGATGGCTGATTATCCCGGATGGTAGAAAATGATATTTTGCAACTAGATAAGTGTATGGATAGGTGACGTTACCGCTGTGTTGGCGGGCAACGGAATAAGCCGCCTACTGCGGTCTGAATTGGAAATTGGCCAGCGGAAATCCGGAAAGAGGGGTAAGGGCGTGTTCTTTCGCCCAGATTGAAAGTTTAGATTGGCGTTCAGATTGCGCCACAATCAGCAGACTCAACGCCCAGATTGACAGTTGCTGATAGAACCAATTTTGCCTTTCAGTTCGGGATCTGACATCCAATCTGAATGACGAATCCGAAGGAGCGTTCTTTTGCGAACTTCCAGATTGCAGCGCAGTTCAGATCGCCAAGCCGGTGGTTGGTGTTCCTATTTGCTGGTTAGTCCTGGTATCTTCTGGTGTCTCCAGCTTGAGCAGTACTGTAGCGGCCTTGTTTGTTGCAGTTGCTAGGCCCCTACTAGTTGGATTGTTGCGTGCCATCGAAATTGAGGTGTGTTTGCGATGTTTGGGGTTTGGATGTTCAAGGTCACTAATGGTTCAATTTTCAGGGGCTGGCATCGCTGTGGGAGGGGCGCTGTGGCACTCCACGGACAGAAAAAGCAAATTTTCGGTGGCAATCAGCAGCTTTTTTGTCCTGATGGCGACCAGAAGCCCATCAGCAAAATTGAACGCCCCTGATTGGCTGGACCGGCTATTGTGGAGAACATTGCAATCTGAATCGATCTGAGCGCCAAATCCGGCATTTCAGCAAAGTAAGCAATCCGAAGGTTTGAAGAACGGGGCCTCGGACCGCCACCTGAACCGCCAATCTGAAGCCCCAATCTGGGCAAAAGAACACGCCCTAATACCCCAAATGGATCGCCAGTGCTCTGAACAGAGCAACGAACAACAGTTGATCAATCAAGCAACGGTTTCAACGTGTTTTTGCACCTGTTTTGGCCTAATTGATTGCGTAATTGGCCGTCTGAGAGCGCCAGTCAACAATTAACAGTCTGATTCGCGCTATATCACGAATTTATCGGCCCTACGGTTACTGTCGTATTGACGGTTAAATCGCGCATACAGTTTCCGCCAGTGCAACGGCACAGACGAACCCACGATTTAAGCCCCTTGTCAGAAAGGATGTACGGCAGTACCGACGGAGGTCTGCCGGTATGGTCCGCCGGCTGAGGAGCACTCCGATCGGAGCTATACGGAGCTGAGTAGGGGCTGATCGGAGCTGAACCAGCATTGCCGGTTCAGCCGCCCACACACCACCTTTTTTGTATTCCTATAAGAAAGGCTTTCTGGCATGGCTAGAAAGCCACACAAACAGATCAAGCAATACGATCACTTTTGAAACCTTCTTTGTAATAACTGAATTCAACTAGCAGTGCAGTGTTTCTGACACACCGCCGCGGCTACTCCAACGATGTGATGCCGTGATAACGGTGGCGTGATGCTGGTGGAGGAGCCGATGCGGCACCTCCGAAAAGGCCTCTACTTGTACACATATAATCTACCTCCCTGGCATGCTAGAAACACACAGATCAAGCAATATAATAACAGTTGCGTCCCTCTCAACTAAGCAGTGCAGTGTTTCCGACAGACCATTTTTGGGCCCTTTAGCTAAAACCGCACCTTTTTGGAAGGCTGTGCTGTTCAATGGGCAGATATTAGCCGAAGCTGAGCCGGGGCTGATCTGGACTGATTAAATGTAACGAAGTGTTATGTGACAGTGATCGTGGGTAGTTGTTGATTTTAGGGTCTTATAACAACGAATCTTTAACAATCACTTTACAATCATGTGATTATTATGTAACCTCGCAACAGGGTTGCTAAGCCCCCAGGTGGCTAAAGTATTAAAGTTCTGTTTAATTATAGAAGTATATCTTTAACTCGCTTAACTGCGATAAATACTTTATAACCTCGTTTTTAAACTTTTAGCACGCCTTTCTGTATTAGGATAACATAAATTTGAATATTACGAGGTTAATGCTCTTCTGCCTCTTGACCGTTTTGAAAAGGGATTATAAGACGACGGCGAGGGCTTTAAGCTCCTTTATAAGTTTACGTACACTCTTTAGGTAGTTATGGTAGCTCTGAATCGCCTTGTAGAGTATATCGCTAAACTGGAAGGTGAACCTTACTAGAGCTATAAGCTTAGAAAATAGGTTAACTGAGTTTGCTATTAGACTGCTTGCTTTAACAGTTAGAATAGTTGTAAAAGCAGTAACACTGCCCTTGGAGGAAAAGGGGGGGAGTGAGGGAGGACATTTATCTTTATTACTGCTATACTATATAGTAATATTAATGTGTTAAACGCTGATATTTAAAGTACTGGGCTAACTGCAGCTTAAGTTTGGGCTAATTAACCAGTAAGGGCAAATCGCCATTTGCAGCCGTTTAGTATAGTATTTAGGCAACTATGGTAAGGTGAGCTTGTATTAGCTATATGTTTAAGGAAATGTATTTATTTGTTAGTAAACTATTATAAAAGAAGAGGGTGTATAGGTATAGCTATACTTAGGATTACCAGTTTAGGTAGTGCAGCTAGCTAGTAAGTAATTATTAATATATGTAAATCGTGGCTGTAGCTAGCAGTTAAAGTGATTAAACTGGCAATTAGCTACGATCTGGCGGTTTAGTTTATATACGTAGCTATATAAAAGATGGCCCTCTAGCTTTACTAAAGATTTAGAGAAGAGAAGTAATTATAACTCTTATCTTTCTAATCGCTCTGGTAATAATCACAGTAATAATACAGCGTTTCTAATAGAAATTACATAAGTGTTGCACAGCTTGATTACCTAGCGCTACTTTGTGGTACTTACTTTACGATATATCAGTAACCTGAAAGCGGGTAAATGTTAGCCGTTACAAAAGTTATAATATACCTTAATATCTCTAAGTACTAATAGTTCGTACTTAAATACATTAAAGAGTTATAAGATCAGACACTAGTTTCACTTCTAACTGTATTATTAACTTACCGTAGTATAATAAATAGAAATCCCAAGCTGGGTCACCATATGTATCTAGCTCTATCTTGGCTTACCGCTTAAGATCGGGGCGAAATCTATAACGCTGTAAAGCAGGAACCGCTGTGCCAATAGAGCACTAGATTTGTCAGTACAGGTACTAGATACTTACACGCCTGGTAATTAAGCTTTATATTATATGTATATTACACCTCCTTCTTTCTAATAGCTACAAATAGTATAATATTAGTATAACAGAGTACACTTGCAAACCTAAGCTTGTTAATAACTTAGTAAAATCGCCTGCTTTGTTAAATCAGTGCGGCAGTGTGAAGCAATTGTCAGAAGCTCTCATATGAAGCGATTAGATAAGGGTATTATATAAAGCTATCTCATAAAGGTAATTTAATTAGAAATACCATTATTATATAGAGTGTAATACTGCGTCGCTTTTGTCACTTTAATACAGTATTTATTTCTGTCTAACAGTTAATTGTTATTATTACTTACACGAAGTTATCTTATACTAACAGAAAAGTTATGTCAGCAAAGTAAAGCATGTAATCAAAGTGTAAGAGCATATAATTATATACCTTATAGCAATCTATTATTAAAGGTTACCGTTTGTATATGATCTGTAACCTCTTATAATAAGGTTAAGGCTACTGGGGGAAGCGATTTTCATACAGTGTAGGTACGTGATAGAGCTTCTATATAACCATTCCACATAATAGTAAAGTTAACGTCTTACTTTATACTATTATATAGTAAAAGTGTTACAGTACGCTACGCGGCTTAAACTAGATGCAGGGTAATAACGGTGCAGGTGCTCGACTGCATAACGTTTTACTTTTAGTAGTGTACCGGTATGGCTTGTTATTCTCGTGCCGTGACAAAAAGTATTTTTTTATGCACGAAAGCATTTCTTTAATCTGGCTGCCTTAATTAGTAACTTAATACAAGCCCTCTATGTAACGACCGGCAGGCCACCCTTGTGGTCGGCTCGGACCGACGTGTCCCTACAGACGTCACTGTGTGCCTACAGTGTACACTGTAAGAAAGCACTGTGTGATCATTATGCTTATTCGAGGAGCAGAGTAAGCAGGGTAAGCACGCCTGGCAGTGCTTACTCGGCTTAAGTGCCAAGACTAGTGATTACAGTGATTATAGTATAAGTTACCTCCTTCTTCATTAGTATAGATAGCTATCATTGTACCCATAATAGTGTAAGGAATTCTTTTGATTCCTTACTTAAGTATTTGCTTTGTTAACGTATATGATAAGCGAGCGTGTTAGATAAGCGAGCGTGCCACTTTAGCCCCACGTGAGAAGATAAAAGCCATTTTGTCAGCAGGAACCCATAATAAGTGGGGAGCTGGCCCGTGCAGAGCAAGATTGAACATTGAGATTTCTGGATACTGATTTCGGCCTTTACTGTACTAGTTTTGGTCTTTACTGTAGTATACAGTTGAGATTAAAATCATTGTCCACGATTGTATTATGTAGACTATCTTTACACGTGTCAAATTTAAACTGGCTGTAGCTCTTCCTAAGTAAAAGGATGGCAGTTTGCCGCCTACTACTGCAATTGTAGCCCCAGGTGAAGGGATAGCCGTCATCTAAGCATAAGTGTTTCCTTGTCATTAGCTAATTACTAAGTAACTGTAGCGAAAAGACTTTGTCTACCCTCTTTCACGAACCTTGCGCTTAGCGTGACCGAGCTTTACACCTTACTCCTAGAACCTGCATCTAAAAACGCCCCCCTTGAGAACTTGAGATCGAGGCCGATGAGGAAGAACTAAACAGAAGGTGAATAGCTAAAGAGACTTTAGTTTTACTGGGCGGCTTATATGGACTTACGTAGTACCTGAACTTGTAATCTTGTGAAAATACGTATTACTGGTTGTTTAGGAAAGTACTTGACTTTTAAAAGTTATGGACGGCGTTTAGGTTAAAGAATAACCTAGAAATGACCGTGGGGTTGTCATATTAGATTAAACATACCTGTTAATGATGTGTGTGGGTGTGCCCCTTTCCTAAAACCTTTATTCTTATCTTTATTACTCTTAGCTTCTTAGTCTCCTCTTATTGGCCTTAACTTAAGTATATTAAGGTTAGGTTATTTATATTGTTTAGCGTTTTACGATGCTCCTCCCGTATCACCCTTTTACTTATCATTATAATTTCCGTTCTTATTTTCCCAGCGTCCTTCGTCTCGGCTTTAATTTTAGTAAATTAATGCTAACTTTGCTATTATAGGTGAAAATTCTCAGATAACCATGCCCTTATCACTTACGTTTATATCGGTATATATTGTTTGTTTAGTAGTTCTTTATATTACTTTGTTTTAAATAATATACTAAACTGTGAGGGCTTTGCTTTTTCAGCTGCAGTTTTTATTAATTATTAACTTTTAAAGTACGAGTATGTGTTACGGCCTGCCCCGAGGTCACAAGGTAAACGTCGGTGAAGACAAGTCGTAGGCCTGAGGCTAAAGGGGTTAGATGCGAATGACTGAATGAAGGCTAGCAACTCTCCTGGGGATACAGTGTCAGGCAGGCTGAAGATCAAGGGTGTTGGGCGAATAGTAGATCTTGTGAACAATTTATCATTACTAGCGTGAGGAACCAAGAGAAGTTCCTCACAACTACGGGCAAGAGGGTTCTATCTATACTCAAGGCGGGACGTGTAACTTGTATCTTGATCACTGCGATCACTGAGTGACCCAAGTGATCAGAGTGATCAACTCTTTTCCTGTAATCACTCTGCCTAGTGCCGAACGGAGTGACCACGCCGTGTGTGTAGACAGTGCAGCCTCCCCCGCACTGTCCCCGCCTGCGGGTTATCCTCCAGGCCGTTCCGGCCCTGCGCACGACCTTGCGACAAGGGTCGTGACAGTATGCTAAGGAATTATAAATTAAAATCTATAGTAGATATTTCGGAACTTAATTATCTATACGTTTTTCTTTAAGTTAAATGTTTTAACATAAAATATTCTTTAAAGGGCTTAAATATGATCTTTTTAATGGTAGTAAATAAAGATATACGTTTAAATGTCAGTTCATTTTGTTAGGTATTAGTATGAAGAGTATAACAACGTATAAGATATTTCGTAGTAAAGAAGTTTATAAAAAGGTTATAACTTAGGTTTAGCTCTTAAACACTAGCTGGAAATGTATTTTCCATATTATTTTTATTATATAGCTTTTTAAGTATTTCTATTTCTAACAATTTACACTAATAACCTTTAACACTATATAAAGCTAGTAATGCAGTTATGTTGGGTTTTCACAACCCTAACCCGGCTAGTGTGGCTGGAACAGTGTGGCTAGATCTACGCAGCTGCTCTGCAGCTGGCTCCGTGGATCCGCGCACTTACGAAGCCACTAGCTTTGTGGATCCGCACAGCTAAGAACGCCAGACTCCACTGCCAATCTCGTATTCAGTCAGCTAACCTCGCTTCGCAGAAGCGAGTGTGGCTAATGCACTTCGTGCACTGGCCACCCTCACGGCTATAATACCACAGCTTCCGCTCTTGAAGATAGAAATAATTAATCACCTTTAACACACACTGCTTTCTAATGCCTTAACCCCTTTTGCATCTTAACACTTTACTATCTTAATAAGGTTTAAGTTAAGGTACTTCTTAAACTTCTTTAATTCTTAAACTTATAATATAAGGTTTTTAAGGCTTATAATAACTAATTAGAATATCTCTTCCTAAAGTTAGTCTTTTGTAACTTATACCTTTAGTTATCTTAAGTTTCTACTTTAAAGTTAATCTATAGTAATATACACCTCTGTAACTAACTCTTCTAAGACACTTTTAAGGACTAGATACACTACGTCTTAAGGTTCCTCCTTCTCTTTTTCCTTATCTCCTATATTATATTTATCTATCTAAATACAGTTTTCTTTATTACTTACTATCCTTATATAAACATCTTTAAAGTTAAACTTAATATACTTTCCTCTATCTAAGACTGGCTTCTAACTAACTTACTTTAGTAAAAGGCACTGCTATACTATATAGCCTTTCTGTTAGGTTTTCACAACTCTAACCCGGCCAGTGTGGCCGGAACAGTGTGGCTAGATCCACGCAGCCGCTCTGCGGCTGGCTCCGTGGATCCGCACAGCTAAGAACGCTAGACTCCACTGCCAACCTGTATTCAGTTAGCTAACCTCGCTTCGCAGAAGCGAGTGTGGCTAATGCACTTCGTGCACTGGCTACCCTTACGGCTATAATACCACGGCTTCCGCTCTCAAAGATAGAAATAATTAATCATCTTTAACACACACCGTTTTCCAATGCCTTGACCCCTTTTGCATCTTAACACTTTCTTACTGCAGTTAAAGTACCGGACTTAAGATAAGTCCTTAAGTAGCTTTTACTACTGTTATTATTAAGGTTTATTGCGGTTAAGCTAATTCTAGCGGTTTACTATACCGATATCTATTAGATTAGGGTAATAGCTTATTATAGTTAACTAGTTCCCCTTTTTCTATTCACTTAATTACTAAGGTGTCTGTTCCTTTTAAAAGTTCTTTTAGTAATAGTAATTATAATATTAGTTATTAACTGTAATAGTTATCTTAATTAACTCCTAGAGACGATCTAGGTGGTCTTTTTAGTAAAGGTCTCTAGTAACGTGTTCCTTCAGTCCGCTTTAAAATAATATTATTAAAGCTTTTTAACTAAGCTTAGTTTTTACGGCTTTTAGCTTAAAGCGCGTAGAGAACTTAAGGATTAAAGATATTTATCTTAAAGCTCTAAAGCATTATTTAGCTTATCTTAAAGTATTTAATTCTTTAAACTCTATTTAGAGTTATTTAATAAAGATATTAAAATCATTAAAGATAACTTAAGTTTTTAAAGCTTCCTTATATACTTTATCTACGGAGAAGTTATTAATTATTTTCACGTGGGGTTTATATTATTAAGCTATTACTCTGTCTAATAAAGCTCTAATAAACTTAACTTTTCCTTCTTCTTTAAAGAACTACTTATTGTAATAGGTAATATAACTTTAAAGCTAAGTTATTTGGACTTTAGTTATATAAAGTCCCCTTTAAAACGTAAAGGTAGGGGAAACTTTACTTACTTTTTTTTATAAGCCTTTAAATTCGTTATTCTCTAGCTTAATAGCGTTAAGTTAAGCTTAGAGTTTCTTAATAAGACTAATATAGCTTTTAATATCCTTAAAGAAGGCTTTGTTAAACTCTTTAACTAGTCTTTACTAATTAAGGTTTAACTTTTTAAAGTGTGCAGCTAACTTATTAATAGTAGGAAATTAAGGTTAAGCTTATGCTTCTTTAAGCTCTTTACCTTTTTTAAAGGTTGATATATTAGTGATAGGAGAGAGGTAATGTCTGGGAGTTTAATAAATAGTGTTTAGAACTGTAACGTTAGTATTATATTACGACTTGTACCTAATATAAGCCTTAAAAGGACTGGTGCAGGTTAAGACAGAACGTATAACAGGACGCTAACAGGTAAGGGGTGTTTTAAAGACAGCTTATTAAGTTAACACTCTTAAACGGGGGGTTTAATGTTACTGTAGGTTACTGTTACTATAATGTATAAAGGTAAGTTTGAATAGTAGGATATAAATGAATAATTGAATATTAGCGTAAGGAATTAGAGTTCCTTACGGTAGTTATAGTTATAATTATAACTATCTATACTAACTAGTTAAGAGGTATATCGTACCTTGCTTGTGGTATTATAAGTGCTTGTAAAGCGAGCACTTCGCATTACGCAAGCGCTCTGCTTGCGAGACTTCTCCTGCTTGTAGTGCGAGCACTCGGTATACTGCGAGCACCACCTCACTAGTCGTAGGAGCTTTAGGTCTTTACACCCCTGGCTTAGTGTGCAGTACTGTCTGTACTGTCTTTCTGCACTGTTCCTTCTGTAAGGGATTCGTTAGGCCGCTCCGGCTTAAGTGACAGCCTGCAGGGTCGTCACATAAAGGTGTTAATCTACTTAACGTACTTAAAATGTTTAAGAGTTTTAAGAGGTATAGTAAAGAAGAACTTTCGTTTTTTTAACTTAATCCTTTCAGTCTATTCCCTCTTACTTTTTAAAGCTTATTTTACCACTTAGGTAACCTGGAGAGCTAAACCTTTAACTCTTTTTACTATCTTAATAAGGTTTAAGTTAAAGTCCTTCCTGAACTTCCTTAATTCTTAAGCTTACAGTATAAGGTTTTTAAGACCTATAATAACTAACTGGAATATCTTTTCTTAAATTTAGTTTTCTATAACCTACACTTTTAATTATCTTAAGTTTTTACCTTAAAGTTAGTTTATAACGACCTATACTTCTGTAGCTAACTTTTCTAAGACACCCTTAAAGACTAAGTACATTACGTCTTAAGATTCCTCCTTTTCTTCTTCCTCGTCTTCTATATTACACTTACCTATCTAAATGCAGTCTTCTTTATTACCTGCTATTTTAATATAAATATCTTTAAAATTAAACCTGATATACTTCTTACTATTTAAGATTAGTTTCTAACCGACTCTTTTTAGTAAAGTGCATTACTATACTATATAGCTTTTCTTATCGTAATTAAAGCACTATACCTAAGATATATCCTTAGGTAGCTTTTACTACTATTATCGTTATAACTTGTCGTAGTTAAGCTAATTTTAACAGTTTACTATCTTAATATCTATTAAGCTTAAATGATAGCCTGTTGCGGTTAACTGATTCCCCTTTTTTTATTTATTAAGTTAGTAAAGCGTTTATTCTTTTTAAAAGTTTTTTTTGATAATAGTAATTATAATACTAATTATTAACCTTAATAGCTATTTCAACTAACTTTTAAAGATAATTTAAGTAGTCTTCTTAATAAAGGTCCCTAATAACGTGTTCTTTTAATCTACTTTAGAACAGCATTACTAAAGCCTTTTAACTAAGTTTAGTTTTTACAGCTTCTAACTTAAAGCGTATAAAGAACTTAAAGACTAAGGACGTTTATCTTAAAGTTATAAAGCGTTATTTAGCTTACTTTAAAATGTTTAGTTCTTTAAACTCCGTTTAGAGTTAGTTAATAAAAATGTTAAAATTATCGAAAATAATTTAAGTTTTCAAAGCTTCTTTATATACTTTATCTACAGAGAAGTCGTTAATTATTTTCACGTAAGGTTTATATTAATAAGCTGTAACTTTATTTAACAGAGCTCTAACGAACTTAACTTTCCCTTCTTTCTTAAAGAACTGCTTATCGTAATAAGTATTATAACTTTAAAGTTAAGTTAGTTAAGATTTTAATTACGTAAAGTCTTCTTTAAAGCGTAAAAGTAAGGGTAACTTTACCCACTTCTTCTATAAGCCCCTAAAGTTATTATTCTTTAACTTAATAACATTAAGTTAGGTTTAAAGTTTCTTAATAAAACTGATACGGCTTTTAGTATCTTTAAAAAAAGCTTTGTTAAGTTTTTAACTAGTCCCTATTAATTAAAGTTTAACTTTTCAAGGCGTACAGCTAACTTATTAACAGTAAAAGGTTAAAGCTAAGCTTATATTTCTTTAAGCTCTTTACCTTTTCTAAAAGTCGATATATTAGTAATAGGAGAAAGGTAGTATTTAAAAGTTTAATAAACAGCGTTTAGGACTTAACGTTAGTATCGTATTACAACTTACACTTAACACAGGCCTTAAGAGAATTAGTATAAGTTAAGACAGAACGTATAGTAAGACGTTAACAGGTAAGGGGCGTGCTAAAAATAACTTATTAAGTTAACACTCCTAGACAGGGGTTTAATATTACTATAGGTTACTGTTATTATAATACATAAAGGTAAGTCTGAACAGTAAGATATAAATAAATTATTAAATACTAGCGTGAGGAATTAAAGTCCCTTATGGTAGTTGTGGTTATAACTATAACTATCTATACTTAATTAGTTAAAAGGTACACTGTACTTTACTTATGGTGTTACAAGTGCTTACAGAGTAAGCACTCTACACTGCGTAAACGCTCTGCTTATAAGGCTTCTCCTGCTTATAGTGCAAGCACTCAGCATGCTGCGAGCACTCGGCATGCTGCGAGCACTCGGCATGCTGCGAGCACTACCTTATTAGTCGTAAGGGCTTCGGGTCTTTACACCCCTGGCCCAGTGCACAGTACCGTACGTACTGTCTTCCTGCACTGTTCCTTCTACGGGGGATTCGTCAGGCCGCCCCGACCCAAGTGACGGCCTGCAGGGTCGTCACAGCAGTGCCACTGTAAATAAGGGTATTACAGTAAATATTAACGCTGGAAACAAGAGGATCCGGAAGGCAGTGCCTTGTGTAATAACTGGAAAAGAGTAAAGTTGCTTACTTTTTCTAAAATTAGATATAAAAGAGGAAAAGGCCTATTATAAGCTGTGGAAAGCTCTAGAAGAATTCTAAAGCCTTTTATAAAGTGGAACTAATTAATAAAATAATAAAATAGTACTGTTCTAAACCATTCTACGTAGTTCTGTTAATGTAATAGCTGACGTGGCCACTGTAATGTTCTAGTTAATTCTATAGGGCAGTAGCCCTACTAGATTTAAGAGGTTCCACCTCTTTAAATTTTAAAAGGTTCGGCTGGTAGTTTTAGGGTATGTAACTACACTACAGAGTACCTAGTATAGGGTACTCAGTGGCTAAAACATTAACATAATACTATTCTGTTATTATATTAATTAGGTTTACTTTATAGAAGGCTCTGGAATTCTTCCAGAGCCTCTTACAGTTTATAATAGGCTCTCTCTGTAACAACCTTACAGACCGTTACTTAGGCTAGAGCAGCTCAACGGATCCCTTATAGAAGGAACAGTATAGAAGGACAGTACGCACGGTATTACACACTGGGCTAGGGGTGTAAAGACCTAAAGCCCTTACAACTAATTAAAAGGATGCTTATAACGACCCTGCAGGCCGTCACTTGGGCCGGGGCGGCCCGACGAATCCCCCGCAGAAGGAACAGTGCAGAAAGACAGTACGCACGGTACTGCGCACTGGGCCAGGGGTGTAAAGACCCAAAGCCCCTACGACTAATCGTTGAGTGATCACTCTAATCTCGCTAAGAGCACGGTGATCACAGTGATCAGGGGTATTCTGATCACTGTGATCACTCCTCGTGTTAAGTGAACACAGTGATTAAAGGTACGAAGTACCTCTTAGTTAGTTAGTATAGATAGTTATAATTATGCCCATAACCACTATAAGGGACTTTAATTCCTCATATTAATATTTAATTATTCATTTATATCCTACTGTTCAGACTTACCTCTGTGCATTATAATGATAACAACCTACAGTAACATTAAACCCCCATTTAAGAGTGCTAGCTTAATAAACTGTCTTTAAAACGCCCCTTACCTGTTAACGTCCTATTATACGTTCTATCTTAACCTATACCAGTCCTCTTAAGGCCTATATCAGGTGTAAGTTATAATACGATACTAATATCTCAGTTCTAAACACTATTTATTAAATTCCCAGACACCACTTCTCTCCCACTAACATATCAACCTTAAGAAAAGGAAAGGAGATTAAAAAGGCGTAAGCTTAGCCTTAGCTCCCTATTATTAATAAGTTAGCTACACACCTTAAAAACTTAAACCTTAACCAGTAAGGACTGGTTAAGGAACTTAACAAAACCTTCCCTAAAGATATTAAAAGCCGTATCAGTCTTATTAAAAAACTCCAAGCCTAACTTAATACTGTTAAGCTGGAAAATAACAACTTTAAGGGATTGTAAAAAAAACAAGTAAAACTCCCCCCACCCTTACGCTTTAAGGGAAACTTTACATAACTAAAGTCTTAAATAACCCAGCTCTAAAGCTATATTACCTACTATAATAAGCAGTTCTTTAAAGAAGAAGGAAAGGTCAGGTTCACTAAAGCCCTACTAGATAGAGTAGCCACTTACTAATATAAACCTTATATAAAGATAATTAATAACCTCTCTGTAAATAAAGCATGTAAAGAAGCCCCTGAGACTTAAGCCCTTTTTAACAACTTTAACGTTTTCATTAACTAACTCCAGATTAAGTTTAGGGAACTAAACACCCCTAAATAGGCTAAGTAACACCTTATAACCTTAAGGCAGATATCCTTAATCCTTAAGTTCTCTACACGCTTTAAATTAAAAGCAGTAAAGACTAAACTTAACTAAAAAGCCCTAATAATACTGTTTTAAAGTGGTTTAAAGAAGCATATCATTAAAGACCTTTACTAAGAAGACTAACTAGACCGTCTGTAAGAACTGGTTAAAATGGCTATTAAGGCTAATAACCAGTATTATAATCACTATTATTAAAAGAACTTCTAAAAGGAACAGGTCCCCTATTAGCTAAATAAACCTAAAAAGGGGAACCAGTCAACTATAACAGGTCACTACCCCAGGCTAATAGATATTAATATAATAAACTGTCAGAATTAACCTAATTACAATAAGCCTTAACGACAGTAGTAATAAAAGCAGTTTAAAGACCTGTCCCAGGTCTAATATTTTAACTGTGATAAGAAAGGACATATACCATAGTAATACCCGTCGTTAAAGTAAGTTAGTTAAAAGCCCGTTCTGGAAAGAGGAAAGCATATTAGGTTTAACTTAAGAGATGTCTATATTAAGATGGCAGGTAACGAAAAGGACTGTACCTGGATAAATAAGTGTAACTTAAAAGATAAAGGAGAAGAAGAAGAACCCCAGGATATAATATATTTAGTCTTTAAAGGTGTTTTAAAAAAGTTAACTATAAAAGTGCAGGTTATTACAGACTGACTTTAAAGTGGAAACTTAAAACTATTAAAAGTACAGGTTATAAAAGACTAACTTTAAGAAGAAATATCCCAGTTAACTGTTATAAACCTTAAAAACCTTACCTTATAAGCCTAAAAATTAAAGAAGTCCAGAAAGGACCTTAACTTAAACCTTATTAAAATGGTTAAGGGAGTTGAAGAATTAGCCCTTTAGGCTATATAAGTAGTAAAGTAAGCCCTAGAAGGTGAAAGAGAACAGACTAAAAGAATTAAGTTAAAAAAACGAAAATTCTTTTTAACAATACCCCTTAAGACTCTTAAACACTTTAAGTACGTTAAGTGGATTAACACCCTTATCTCCTTAAAGGAAGGACAGTTTAGATAGCTACCCTGCATTAAAACTAATATACCTTAAACTAATACCTTAAGGGTTCCCTAAAAAGGTATAAAGTAAGTACATTAATAAAGGATCTAAGAGCTAGAGGAGAAATATTAAGAGTTAGTAAATGAAATAAAGGACTTATAGGTTAAAGGCCTTACTGTAACGTTTAAAGATAAAGTAGTGGAAATCAGGTTATAACTTTATAATAAAGTTCACTTTATTAATTAACTTAAATACCACCTTGTTAAAAAAGACCGTTTTATAAAAGAATAAGCTGGGTTATTACTACTTAAGTTTTAAAAAAAGGTTTAGGAAAAATAACATACCTAGAGGTAAGTAGAAGAAGAGAAGAAATAAGGTGCCACTTCCTCCATTCCGTACTCCATAACCACAACACCCACAGTTAACGTTAACCACCCTAACCACAGGGACGTACTGTGGATTAACTGTGTGTACAATAACTACACTTTTAATCAGTATTATAAACTTAAGGCCCTTTATAACCACTTCCCCAGCATATAAAAACGGGACTACACTATCACTAGGGTAAAATTAGAACCAGCTTATTACTAAGTCTCCTACTCTTTAATAAAAGAGTCTAGTAATAAGTGGAAGGTCATTATAGTTAACCAGGCTCCCGCCATATGCTAGTAAGGAGGGGTATTTAATAACTACCTAATCGTAACATACTTATTACACCTTAACGGAAAAGCATAAGAGTGGTAAAAGTGAGAAGACTACCAGCAGATCTAAGAGTAAAAAGATATTATTACAATCCAATCTTATAAAATGTATTATCGTCTTATTAAGGACTTTTAAAATATCATACTATTTAAAGTCGACTAAACGTTAAGGTGTAAGAACTTAAGGAAAGTTAATTACTAAGTTTACTAAAGCTGCCTGTTTTTTTAAAAGGAATTAAGAAAAGGCTATAGGCCCTTTAAAAGGGCTGGAAACCAGTAGTTTACTAGTTAATAAAAACCTTAAAAAGAAGGAGAGGTATTTAAAGGTTAAGCTGGATAAGACCTTAAAGATAAATAATTATTATAACTTAGATAATAAAGGAGTATAAGTATTATTCCGTCAGTGTTAACATAACAGACGGGAGAGGAAGGCTATTTAAGGTAAGAGTAATAATTAATAATAAGAGTGCTTCCAACTTAGTACACCCCTTATTAATTAACTAAAGGAAACTCCCTAACTAAGAGTATAAAAAGGCCATTCTTATATAAAAAAAAAAAAAAAAAAAAGCCTATACCAGTATAATAATAATAAAGTCACCCACTACTCACCACTCTTAATTAAAGTAAATAGGGATAAATAATAAGTAGACTTTAACGTTATATTAGTTATAAGTTACGATATAATACTAAGTTTACTTTAACTAAAGAAGTATAACCCTATAATCGATTAAAAGAGTGGCCACCTTACCTTCAGTAAGTCCCCTAACTGTAATCGATGTTTAAAGAAAGCTAAGAAGGCACCGGACCGTTCCAGAGATGTATAAAACACTTAAAAGCACATTAAACCCTTAAAACTAAATACAGTTTAAGTTAAGTTTACTAAAATAGTTAATGAACTAAAAGGTTTACTGTATTACCTAAATAACGATTTAAAAGGTGGGAAGAAGTAAGGAGCTAACCTATAAATAAGTAAAGAAGTCAACTTATTTAAAATACCTGTAAAGTATAAGAAGTTTACCCTGTTTTGAAAAAAGATACCGTAACTACTAGACCACAGACTATAAGACTATAAAATTAAGCTAAAACTAGGAGCGAAGCTCTGCAGCTTCCAGCCCTATTATCTAAACCCTTAACAGGCCAAGGCCTTAAAGGAGTATATTAATAAAAACCTGAAGAATGGGTTTATTATAAAGTCTCAGTCCCCAGCAGGGTACCTAATATTATTTATCCTAAGGAAAGGAGACAGTAAACTATATATGGTTATTAATTACTAAACGTTAAATAAGGATATAATTAAAAATCGCTACTTATTACCACTTATTATAGAAATATAAAAACAGATTACTAAAGTAAACTAATTCTCCAGCCTTAATTTCCCTATAGGATTTAACCACGTTAAAGTGAAGGAAAAGGATAAGTATAAAATGGTTTTTCAGACTTATAATAAGTATTATTAATACTATATTATACTAATAAGATTAATAAACACCCCCGTAACCTTTTAAGGCCTAGTTAATAATATCCTCCACCCCTTCCTTAACAAGTTTATCTTTATATATTTAAACGACATTTTAATTTATTTTAAAACTTTAAAAGAGTATTAAAAACATATGTGATAGGTTTTAACAGCTTTTAAGAAAGTAAAGCTGACAGTAAACCTGGAGAAAAGCTATTTCCACGTTTAGGAACTAAACTATTTAAAGTTTAAAGTAACCCTTAAAAAGCTCAAAATGTAAGCAAAGAAGATAAAGGTAATTAGGGATTAGCCCACTTTAAAGAATTAAAAAGAGTTATAAGCCTTTATTAGCTTTACAAACTTCTATCGCTGTTTTATTAAATACTTTACAAAAATCGTAAGACCACTTTATAAACTTACAGGTAAAGGAAAGCCATTTAAGTAGACTAAAAGACAGTAAAAGGTGTTTAAGGACCTTAAACACACCTTTATTATAACGTTAGTCTTAACCCTCCCTAATTTCTTAAAGCCTTTCTAAGTTAAGACAAACTCCTTAAAGTTCACAATCAGCAGAGAACTTAGCTAAGTCTAGGATAATAGGAAACGCCACCTAATTACCTTTTTATCAAAAGGAATCCATAAACCAGCCCTATAATACCTAATCCACAATAAGGAACTAATAGTAATTATTTAATACTTTACTAAATAGGCACCGTACCTAAGCAGTATAAAGGAACTAGTCTAAATCTTCTTAAACCATAATAACCTTTAATACTTCTTAATAAAGGAACTTAATCCACAGTAAGCATAATAAGTAGAGTTAATAGCCCCTTTCCACTTCCAGATTCACTATGTTAAAGGAAAAGATAATAAGTAAGCCGATATTTTTAATTAAAGATAAGATTATAAAGATGCTAATTTAATCTTAATCCCCGTTACTATATTTAATAAAGCTAAGAACGGTATATTAAAACATACACCGTAAGTGTTAAATAACTAAACACTAGAATAAACCATTAACGTCTATATAAACTTATAAATAAAGTATAACGTCTATTAACAGTAACAGGACTTTTAAGTAAAAAGGCTAATAAAAGGAACTTATAAATATAAATACCTATTAAAAGACTTCTTAAGGCACTTATAAAACTGTAATAAGAAGTGCTTAAAGTATCTAAACCATAACAAAACTGGTTATTAACTAAAATAACTGTTAAAAAGTGTAAACGGTACGCCTAAACCAGGAGTAAGGCTTTAATATTAAGAGAAACCGTACATTCACAACCTAATTAAGAAAAAGGAGTATATTTAACAGGTCCATAAGTCTTAACTTAAAGGATATATAGGCCAAGTTAAGACTCTAACACAGGCCTAATAAATGTACGCCTTTCCGGGAATGAAAAAACTGGTTAAGGAAGTGGTTAATAACTGTAATATCTGCTACTAGAAATAGAATTAACGTTATAAACCTTATAAGTTTCTTAAACCACTCCCTATACCACAGGCGCTATAAAGTTTAATCTCACTTAACTTCGTTACTAGGATCCCAGAGTCTAGGGACCCTGTTATAGGAGTCACTTATAACCAGATCCTTATAGTAATCGACAGATTAATAAAATAGGCTTACTTTTTACTAACCTTAAAGGATATAACAGTAAAGTAACTTATTTATATCTTTAAGAAAAAGGTAGTTTCATAACATCTTTAACTAAATAACATCATTACAGATTAAGATAAACTAATTATATTAAAGTTTTAATAAAGGTTAATGTAAAAAATAAGGGTAAAGAGTAAGCTTTTAATAACCTTCCACCTACAGACAGATAGCTAAACGGAATAAGTTAATCAGATACTTATAACGTATCTTTAAGCTTACATTAACTTTAAATAAGATAATTAACTTAAGTTATTACTAACAGCACAGATAGCTTATAATATAACGTTAATTAGGTTAATAAGTATATTACCGTTCTTTACCAATTACGGTAAAAAGCCTAAGCTCCATCAAGGCCCGCCTACCGGCGCCCCTTAAGCTGTAATCCACACAAACTAGATGTAAGAACTACATAACCACTTATAAGCTAAACTTAAGTTCACATACAAATAAATAAAGAAGTTTACTAATAAATATTAAACTAAATAACTAATATTTAAAAAAGGACTTTATTATAATAGTGAATAAGTTAAGGGACTGACTTTTTAAAAGGGGGATTATATCTACCTTTTTTCACAAAACCTGTATTTAAAACAGCTTAATAAAAAGCTTAACTTTAAAAGGTACAGACCGTTCCAAATTAAGAAAAAAGTCGTTACCTTTAATTATAAACTAAACTTACCTGCCAGTATAAAGGTGTGGATTAAGGTTTTCCACATCTCACTTTTAAAACCCGCCCTAAAGGGGGTCCCCCTGGAAAAAAAGATTAAAGTTAACACTAATAAGGATAAGTATAATGTTAAAGAAGTTGTAAATTTATAAAAGGGGAAAAACACGTTTAAATATCTCGTTAAGTGGCTAGATTACGGCCCTAAAAACAACTCGTAGGAACCAGTTAAAAACCTTAAGTGCCCAGACCTGATTACGGAGTTCCACTAAAAGAATCCAGACTGATTAAAACTAATAATAAGAACTAGAAATAAGATAAGATCTGACATTTAAACTACTATACTAAAAAGTAAGATTACTGTAAGACTTAAAGCCTAAAAAGTAATAGGAAACTCCTTAATAGGTACAGAAGGATATTTATCAGGGCCTTAACTAGGGTTAAAAGGACCTTAAACCTAATAAGGAGGCTAGGCCTCCAGGGTTCCTGACACGTTCTATACGAGAATAAGGACTGCTAAAAAAAAAAAAAAAAAAAGAGAAAATAAAAAGAAAACAGGCAGGTGCACCACCGCTACGCCAGAAAAAGCCGTTTTCGTTATTAAAAAAAACAACAGACTAAGTTAAGAAGAAGTTACCAGCTGTGGTGATCCCCTGGAAAAGGAGTCACGTGCTGGTTCCGCTAGGAGGTTTCCCCAGTTAAACTCGGGAACTAGCGTGGCTGTTTCCTAAACCTCACGTTCCTCCTCCACCATAATGTTAAACTTATAGCTAAAAAGTTCATCTACCCGCTACACCAGCCTCTTCTATTAGTCCTTAAAGCGCAGAAGCTTAAAGGCCGTGTCGTGGAGAAGGAGAGCGGTTTTACACTCCTTAGCGTTAAGGCGCTTCTTTTTATTTAAAACCCTGTGTAAAACGGACGGATCGTTTCTATAAACGTTATAAGATAAATATACAGTCCTACTAGCCACCATATAATAACTATATAACTTACTTTTACTGGCCACCTTACAGTCCAGCAGGTTTAGGCGGTAACAGTAATTATACTTTACAGGTATAATAATCCTGAAAGTAAAAATAAACTTAGCGTTAGTAATACGACGTTTAGTTGATAAAGGCGCTGCGTTTCTCCTGTTCTTAATTACCCGGTTAGACGACATAACGACTGGCGAAGAAAGGAAGGAACGTACGAGTAGTTCTTTATGGAAAAAGAACGTTAAAGAGGGGGAATCGTGTGACGACCCTATAGGCTGTTACTTAAGCCAGGGCGGCCCGACGAATCCCCCGTAGAAGGAACAGTGCAGAAAGACAGTACACACAGTACTGCACACTGGGCCAGGGGTGTAAAGACCTAAAGCCCCTATAACTAATTGTTAAGTGATCACTCTAATCTTGCTAAAAGCACGGTAATCACAGTGATTAGGGGCATTCTAATCACTGTAATCACTCCTTGTGTTAAGTGAACACAGTGATTAAAGGTATAAAGTACCTCTTAACTAGTTAGTATAAATAGTCATGGTTATGCCCATAACCACCGTGAGGGACTCTAATTCCTCACACTAGTATTCAATTGTTCATTTATATCCTACTGTTCAGACTCACCTTTATACATTATAGTGACAACGACCTACAGTAACATTGAACCCCCGTCTAGGAGTGCTAGCTTAATAAGCCGTCTTTGGAACGCCCCTTACCTGTTAGCGTCCTGCCATACGTTCTGTCTTAACCCGCGCCAGTCCTCTTAAGGCCTGTGTCGGGTGCAGGTTGTAATAATGCTCTGTCACTCTGGGTGCTCTGTCACAGAGTAAGAGAGCAGACAGAGCAAGGTATAAGGTACCTCTTAGTCAGTTAGTATAAATAGTCATTATCGTAACCACGATAGCCATAAGGGACTCCTAATTCCTTACACTAGTATTTAATTATTCATTTATGTCCTACTGTTCAGACTTACCTCTATACATTATAGTAACAACAACTTATAGTGACATTAAACCCCTGTTTAGGAGTGCTAGCTTAATAAGCTATCTTCGGAACGCCTACTCAGTCTTTAACGTCCTGCCATATGTTCTGTCTTAACCTGTACTAGTCCTCTTAAGGCTTATATCAGGTATAGGTTGTAATACTCTCCTCTCCTGTATTTAATTCTAGTTAAGCAAGTAATAATTTACGGAATCTGCTGAGTAATAGTAAGCAATTCCATTCTTTTCCAGTTATTTTATAAGGAACTGCTTTCCGGATCCTTTTGTTTCCAGCGTTAATATTCGCTGTAATACCTTTCTTTACAGTGGCACTGCTTGTGACGACCCTGCAGGCCGTCACTTAAGCCAGCACGGCCCGACGGATCCCCTGCAGAAGGAGCAGTGCAAAAAGCGGCACGCACAGTGCTGCACACTAAGCTAGGGGTATATAGACCAGAAGCCCCTACTGTTAGAAGCGCGGCACTCTGGATTCTGTAGAATTGTAAGGGTTGTAACTGCGTGATTATATTGCTTTTTCGGCTCTCTGGCTCAGCCAGAGGACCTTCCTTATAGCTGTGAATAGTGGCAAGCTTTGTGGCAAAGCCACGCAGCTACAAATGCGTGTCTGTGGCAATGGTTACAAATCTATTGTTCTAGTGGTTTCCAGACTCTTCTTTCTAACACCTACGACTAATTAGTGTTTGCTCAGTCTTAGCAAACGTGCTCACTTACTAAGCATCTTTAGGATTACTGAGCAGGAGGTGCTTAGTGATAAGATGCTCAGTCCCCTGCTAAGTAAGACCCTATTAAGTAAATTACAAAGTACCTTTTAGATAGTTAGTATAGATAGTTATCATCGTGACCACGATGGCCGTGAGGGACTCCTGGTTCCTCACGCTAGTATTACATTATTCATTTATGTCCTACTGTTCAAACTTCCCCCTGTGCATTATAGTGACAGCGACCTACAGTGACAGTGTACTCTCGTCTAGGAATGCTAGCTTAATAAGCCGTCTTTAGATCACCCCTTAACGTTTAGTGTCCTGCTATACGCTCTGTCTTATCTTGTCCGGACCCCCCTTAGGTCCTTGTTAAGAGCAGGTTGTAACACTGCCCTGTAATTCAGGCCTTTGTTTGCTTCCTACAGTGCCTATGGCACTGTAGCCGGCTTGGACCAGTACTGCACTTCTTCCTCTGAGCTACAGCTGCTATACTACAGCCCTGTAGGTTCCTGAAGTTTAACACATTTTCTTCTTTAGACCTTTAGTCTAAGCTTAGGTTTTCTACCCTTTTACTTAATAAGTAAGACAAAATCCTATTGTAAATCAGCTTAAGTCGATTGTACACACTAGTATATTAAGATGACATAGTTCTCGATAGTTAAGAAAGCCCAATCCTGGCGAAGGTTCTTTAAGCTAAGCTCCTGGGCCAGAGGACCTTAAATATACTACATTGGTTAGCATGTCGCCCTCCTTATGGTAGTAAAATGCGTCATCACCTGCATATTCTGAGGATCTAAAGGCTTATATTTCTTTACATATCTCAAGAACGTTAGATCTTAGTATTAAATACATGCGTACTATTTACTTACGAATGCCATACTTCAAGTGTTTGAAAATACTAATTTTTACTTTTAAGCCTCATATTCCTATAAACCGTGTAAGGGCTGATCTTAAAGCGGCCCCCTATAAGGCCTCTCCTTTCAGCTCGCTTAATAAGGACATCTGCTAAATTAAACGTCTTTAATTACAATTCCATTCTATATCTTAGCGTTTTATTAAGGACGATGATGAATTCAGGGTGTTAAATAACGGAAGTAGGAGTGCCTTAAAGAAGGTAAAGGTGAAAGAGTTGGAGAGTAGAGGCTAAGTCTCCAGAGCCCAGGTAAGTAACACGAAAAAAATATAAGAGGTAAAGGCAAGGCTGTTCATTTTAAAAATAAAAACCAATTTTAGCTATCTTTATATATGGGACCAATTCTGGGCCCACTTATCTCGAGTTGAAGCAATTGAGCATGATGTGACGCAGTGTGCCGAAAATAGTACCTAGCCTAAGCAAAGGTGAGCAAGCCTGAGCAAATCCTAAGCAGGGACTGAGCCGACCCTAAGCCGGAGTGAGCAGTGTTACGCGGGCGAGGTACAAAAAAGGAAATTTGGTGTGCCTAGATTCATCTCACATAACAAGTAGTAGCGCCGTCGTGGCTGGGTACACATTCATAGATAGTTATGAAACAAGAGTACATCGCGACCTGGGCAGTTTATCAGCAGCCAACCACCCTATCTCATACGTGCCGAGATCTGGGCTGGTCCCTGTCACCCGCGGCCGTTCATTGTAATACACCAAGTTTCCAGATATAACCTTGGCTCACGCCTCACGCCTCGACTTCTGTCACTCAGATTCAGCAACGTCAAGGCGCCTTGGTTCAACGAATGATGATATTTCCAACAACGCCGATGCTTTTCCAGCGCATAGTATTTAAATCGCGAAGATTAACACCCACGACTCCCTTCCTAACTCACCCCAATCACGCCTGTAGACCATTGGCATGCTCCCGTTTTTCGACAGTACCCTCTTCAGTCGGGGTCCCCGCCTCATGACTCTCCTTTGTTTCCCGTGCTCCATCACCAACAACACCACCCTGCCCAGAAAGACTCTGCCTCTGGTGGAAGCTGACCTTGGGTGTCCAGCCGGGACTCTTCCAAGCCTTGCGTACATCGCCGTACATCTCGTCAACCTCCTCAAGCGAGCAGCCCTTAGTCTCATAGATGAAAAAGTACACAAATGCAATACAGACGAAGCAAGCAGCGAACCAGATGAAGAAGATCTTGCTCTGAAGGTTGGCGTAGCCCTCGCCGTAGTTGACGAGATAGGGGGTTGAGTAGGCAATCGCCCAATTGAGAAGCCACTGCTTGCGTGTTAGTTACTTGTTCCAGGAATCGTCAAGGACGGGGGTTGAGAAGCTTACATTCGTAGCTGTCGTCATGGATAAACTCTTCGCACGGGTCTTGAGCGGGAAGATCTCGCCGGTGACAACCCATGCCAGGGGCCCCCACGTTGAGGCGAAGAAAAATATGTAGATACACACAAAGGCGATTGAGGCTTTTTGCGCTGCCACGTTGAACACCAGAATGTTGCCCTCGGCGTCCTGGCCCGTGGTCGTGGTGCCTAGGATGGCGACGATGAACTGGCTGATGCACATTCCTACGGCGCCCCAGAGAAGGAGAGGTCGGCGACCCCACTTGTCAACGGCCCAGAGCCCGGGGAGGGTGGATACCACGTTGATGGAGGACGTGATCATAGTGATGGTGAAGGCGTTGCTGATGCCCGAATTCTTGAAGTACTGTGTCCCGTAGTAGAAGATGAAGTTGATGCCTGTGAGTTGCTGCAAGGCTTGGATGCCCATGCCGGTGAGTTGTCTCTTGCGCATGGTGCCACGGAAGCAGTCGAGATAGCTGGATTTTCCGAGGGAAAGCTCATACTTGTGGTTGGCTTCGATCTCGCTAAGCTCTTCGAGGACAGCCGGGTGATCCTTGGGGAGGCGCCGCAGTTTCCCGAGAGCCACACATGCCTTGTCCATGCGATTGCGCTTGATGAGGTATCGCGGAGTTTCGGGCAGCAGCAGCATGCCCACGATCAGGATAATGGACCAAGCATACTGGACCGCGATGGGAATGCGATATGATCCGGTGTCTTGGCGCTCATGTGTGGCGTTGTCGACGATGGCGGCAAGCAGCAGGCCGATGGTGATGGCGAGCTGGTAGGCACCGACAATGGCGCCTCGAATCCACTTGGGGGCCGTTTCAGACTGGTAGAGAGGAACTGGAATGTGTTGGCTGTGATATTCCAAGAATTGGGCATTGAACACCGAGAAACAACGTACCTAGAGCTGAAACCAAGCCGACTCCAAAGCCAGCGAAAAATCGACCGGCGAGGAACAGGGGAAGGGCTGTGGCAGCGGTCTGGAAGGCCACACCGAGATTGAAGACCCAACAAGAAGCAATGAGAGCCCAACGACGGCCGATATGGTCACCAAGCAGGGGGGATGCGAGGGCGCCAAAGAAGGTGCCGGCGGAGAGAATGGACACAACAGCAGACGACTGGGCCGGAGATACGTCTAGGTGGCCCTTGGAGTCGCGATATCCCGTGGAGAAGGTGTCCCGCCAGTAGTCCATGGCCAGGATGCCGCTAATGGTGCCCGTGTCATAGCCGAAGAGTACGCCGCCGAAGGCGACGAACAGGCCGATGAGAATGGCGGGCCATGCCGAGCCAGCCTCGGTCGGCGGCTTGATCTTGACAGCCGGAGCTGGGATGGGGAGCGATGCCTTGCGAAAGTGTTTCATGGTGAGGGCGTCGCTAGTAACACTGTGGCGTCAAAGGCGTCTAGGAGGTGAGGTGTGTTTTGTGGAGCGAGAGAGAGGCGGTCCTTATAAAGACCTCCTGTGAGACGCCGGGTCGGGGCGTGCGGAGCCAGGTTCATGACGTTTTTCCACCAGGGGATGCCGCGGAATTGGGTTGGGACTGTGCTGAGCAGCATGGCGAGTGCCACCGGTGGTTGTACGAGTGCCGACAGCGCCGAATGGGAGACGCCGGTCCCGCGCTAGCACTGACCGACGGCATGCAACCTGCCGGGGAATGTTCCATTCATGGCGAGGGCTGGCTGCAAAACCCCTGCAATGCGTACGGATTGTACGGTTTTGGGGTCGGGTGACGGAAAGAGCGAGGGGAGCCGAGGCCGTAGCGCGCGTGATGCCTGGTTCTTTGTTCAGCGTCATCGCGGCCGAGTCCAATCGCGGTTGAGCCAAACTGGAGGCGTTCGTGTCTCAGTTGGTTTGGGTGGGCAAAACAGGAAACAAAGCAGTCCGGGACGTTTTCACCTAAAGCGGGGAAGTTAATGGTGCTGACTGGCATCCAATGGGTCCAGCGGAGGCCAGCCGCTGACGACATCGCCATCGCCCATGTTGACTTGCCGCTCGGCATTGGACGCCACAACTGGGGAAGTGGGGCGCAACCACTGGGTACGCCCATGTCGGGCGTTTTTCGTGTCATGCATCGACCATGCGGACGTATCCGACTCCGCAACTGCATGGAGAAATGGAGAATCCGGGGTATAGGGTAGTATTGCTTATATCATCTCGCTCACCTACCTTACCTATTTTGAAGAAGTTACGGCGATCCGCGATCTCTGTGTCATCTCACGATCTTCCCGCCCCACCTCGAACTGAGGAAGGCGCGCGCGATTTTCACGAGAGGATTGCCACTGCTCATCACTTGCGGTGCACCGCATAATGTCAAAATTCCCAATCATTTTTTTATCCTCGGATAAACCGCCTCTCGTGATATTTTCGTGATAACCCAACTGTCCATTGTCAGTCTCACTTCCACCTTCAGATGTAATTCTCCAGACACGCGACCAGGTAACTTGACCGCTACAGCCTATCGCGCGTAAACATTATCTCTAATCCCCGCATTCGTCCCCGTCTCCGTCACGGTGGGCAACCGCCTTTGTCCATATATTGATGTAGCTATCGGAACGATTCCCCTGTTGAACAAGGCGCTTTACGCACTTAATAGAGTGCGCGTGGTGTCTTCGCTGCCTGGCGGACGAGCCGCGGGTGGAGGGCGGTGTAGAATCGGTTCATGTGGGGAAAATAGTACTAACAGGGCGAGGAGCCGGAAAGGGAGGAGAAGATGGTCATTCCCCAGATACCAGAGAGGGCATTTGGGGGAATCTACCAATTGTTATCTCAACAAAGGCCCGGTTAGTGTAGTGGTCAGCACATGGAGTTGGGGAGTTCATTGGAGCGCTTGCTGTACGAGCTTCAACAGCTTGTCTGTTCAGTCCCGAGATTCAACTTCTTTTCACGACAATTCAACACCCGACACGCTTCCTCGACATTTAGGTAGCGCATGTCTGCGTGGCTCCTCCTCTCCAAGGCACCGGTTCAATTCCGGGCTGGGTCTTCCTTTTTGCCTTTTTGCTGAATGTCAGCCTTCAGTCCCAGGGGTGGCGATGACGGATGTATATACCTAGGACACAACTAGACCTAGATGTAAAGGACATCCTTTGTATTCCGGCAGTTCTTTTAGACACTAGTCTAATGCCATTGTACGCCCTGCTAATCGCAGCTGTCATCATAATATTCCCAGAATCATTCGGGATACTCAGTATTGGCGATCGATACTCTACCAGTAGCAACACTAAATTCATACATAGTCTGATCTGGCACCAATCTTCCAGTCACCACAGCTCCAAAACCTCCACCTCAAACCCCCCAATCCTCTCCCCCTCCTGCACCTCATCAACGCCCTTAAACCCCCCAACCGGCTCCCAAAAGTTCACCCCATCCAAATACACCTCGCCTACAACCCTCCTCTCCCCCTTCTTCTCACCCTCACCACTCACCCCAGCCCCAGGCCTCATCAAAACCGGCCCTTCACACCCTGGCACAAGCCAAACCTCATCCCCCACCTCCGCACCCCCCATCCCCA
>Ga0247760_1000246_pt1 | contig 61763 bp, 83 predicted proteins | sample UWRJL171409R4_FD_179936 | JGI IMG/M metagenome (GOLD analysis project Ga0247760, IMG submission 179936) | Plant litter microbial communities from Arlington Agricultural Research Station in Wisconsin, United States - UWRJ-L171-409R-4 | ecosystem: Environmental > Terrestrial > Plant litter >... | reverse complement strand
GGTTTTTTATGGACTTGGGGGTCGATCCGGGGTATGTCAAGTTGGAGGGGTATCCTGCGGTGAAGGGATGGTGGGAGAGGTGTGGGGACAGGGAGGCGTGGAAGAGGGCGTTGGAGAAGGGGAATGGTTATGATTTGGACTTTCCAGGGAAGTGGTGAGGGGAGGTCTGGAGGAGTCGGGTGTAGGGGGTGCCTGTGGCTTGGTGTTTCTGGTTTCAGCGGAGGATTTCGGACCCGTTGTGAGGGATTGATCCGCCGGGTATTCAAGATATTCTTATTGCTTAATGAGCAACTAGCAGTAAATCGGGATCTTTGCCGGGAGCTGTCGCACCTAGGCAGTTGACGTAACTCGGAGGCTTTGGTGCCCCGTCATCAGAATGCCAATAGCAAAGCGCCCAGTACAACTCCCCAGCATAGACCATGAGAACTTCCTCCATAAGCCCTTGGGCTCACACTCAATGGCGATACCCTGTCGCACGGGTAGCTGTCATGATTGCTGTCGCCGCCACGGTTCCTGGATACCTCATCCGCATCACAAATAGCAAGGTGGATGAGTCCCGCACTTGTCGTTAACATGTGATTTTCTCCTCTCATCTCATCAACCCTCTGATCAGACCACCCATGAATGATGTCGTCTATCGAGATCTTTCCATACTTCTCCAAACTCAACTCGTCCAGTCCCCGAGGGATCTAGAAGGTCTTTTCGCCCCTTTTTGCGGCGACAAGAAAATACAGATTGCCCCCGTGGCAAGTCCAGGTCGCTTTTGCCGTCTCAGCGCTCATAATGTCGGTCGAAATCGTGACGATCAGGTGGAATCCAACACCCGAGTCGTAAATGAATACGCCAGCGTTGGAAGCCATCCATATCGCCGGGGCACCAAAGCCGTACATCGCTCTCACAATGGCGAGACCGCGGTCTTGGCTCGTCGTCGGCCTCTCAGGGACGAGATCGTCATATTCGGAGGTGGTGCGGTTTACGGGGAGCATCCTTCCGTTGGAGATAAGGATTGTCAGGAGCCGGATGCTCTCTTTTGATCCCGAGAAGAGCCGTGTGGTTGTGGCCAGCACGAGGTCCCTCCATGCACCGAGAACCGAATGGGGATACAAGTAACCCTGCTTCAGGTCTAGTGTGGAGTATCCCCATGGTTCGCTGTATGTGTGAATGTGTTAGTCAGATGCTAACTGGAAAGAAAATCTCTACTCGAGAACACGTACATTGTTGCGTTCGTATTTGTTGCATTCACTGTTTTCGTCTCTTCCATGCGCTCTCAGAGTACGGGCGCAGCTGCTGAGAGGGCCGTGTCGAATATAAGTCGCCTGGTGAGCGCACCGGCACCGCCGTACTGGGGCATCTCGTCAACGACTGTAGCAATTTCAGTCTGACCACCATATTGGCTATGAATTTTCCATGAATTAAGGCAAGTACTCACATATTTTGAAGGATGGGGGGATGGCTGCGAGCGCGGCCAGGGGGATCATGTCAAGAAAGATGGAGAGAAACTTTTTGATCTCTTCATCGCTGCTCCGACTGCGCTCTTCTGCCGGCGCACCAAATTCCGTTCCAAATTTCTCCAGGGTAGCTAATGCGAGATCCCTCAAGGCATCGTGCAAGTGTGAGAACATTATGTGAACAGCGACGAAGGAGTCCAGGATTAGAGATCCTGCCGGCCCCGAGTCCTTGTGCGTGTTGCGCCCTACGGCTGTTTTGCAGCCGCCCAAAGACGCAGCGTTCTGGCAGCCCGGGCTCGGCTGGGAATGGAACTGGTCAAAGATTGCGGAGTCGAAGCTTATATGTTGATACACGGGATCCTTCCATGCCTTCAGCACGTCGTCCCAGGCGTGGTCGCAATCGGCAAGGCGCCATCGCGTGGTGGGCTCAAGAGTCCCGGCATTGACAATAAAGGGGTCCTCGCAGGACAGTGTAGTCCACGTTCCTGTCCGAACCCAGTCTCGTCCAAAGGCCACGCCAAAGAGCCCGAACCGCGCCGTGTGTTTCACAGTCATCTTCTCTCGACCACCTACGTGGTAATTAGCAGAAAAAAAGCAAATGGTCAAATCGAATAGTGACGACAAAGAGCATGACAAGACGACGCGAAGTGGTCAGCAAGGTAACGAACGAGTGGAAGGCAACGAAGCCGAAATGAATGAGTTTATCTTTGGGGGGGAGTTGCAGATCCCATAATGCCGAGCTCCGTGATGCTACGGCGTCTATCAAAGGATTCCAAGCTAACAGCAGAGGAGAGGATACTGAGGAGATATTTGGGCCAGTCACAACTGCTTGTGGTGACAGACATCCGGGCTGCCAAGGCTTCACCAACTGAGCTGCCATTTGTGGTTAGGCCGTGAGCCACCATGTGGGGCAACTGATGCTTTCTAAAGTTCGCACCCGTGCACGGGCCAACTCTGAAATGTATTTATTCGCAGCTCACGCATGTCTTTTTTAGTTTTCTTTCTTCTTTTTTCTTTGCCCCCTTCGGGGGGCATTTGGTCATTTGAAACGATACAGAGAAGATTAGCATGGCCCCTGCACTAAGGATGACACGCTACTCAAAGAGACGCTGAACATTTTTTTCACTGTGATCATAGCCTTTAGTCGTGACATGGAGAAGGAAGTTACCTGTTGGTTAGTTAGTATAGATACCATCATCGTGACCACGATGGAGTATGAGGATTCTGGATCCTCACGCTAGCAATACATTGTTCATTTGTGCACTACTGCTCAGACCCTGTCTGCCCTTATAGTGCAGCGACCTACAGTGACAGTGAACCCCGTCTGCGAGTGCTAGTCTCTTCATTCAGTCTTCGGATCGCCCCCTTCACATTGGCGTCCTCCCATACGCTCTGTCTTAACTCAGCCAGGCCCTTTCACGGTCCTGTGTTGAGTGCAGGTCGTAAAAACAGAGAAGACTAAAGGCTGCCGAAATATTAATAACGACTATGGCCGCGCCGAACATAGAGATAGCAATAATCAAGAGCATGATGTCGTTCATGGCGTCCGCGAGGGAGATGTCAGAAGAAAGAGGTCCCTAGGCATCTGGAGCTGACTGGATGCCTGGCACTGCCAGAGCGCCAGTGAGCCTCAGCCACTGCAGTGACGAAGTCTGAATCCTACAGATAGGTCTATAAAAGATGGAGGCTCTGGCTGCAAGCCAGAACCACGGAGACAGAACAGATTCACACAAGCAATACAATTCACACACACATCAATTCCACCGTTCCCAAGAGTGCCAGTGCTTCTGACAGGAGATCATCACTTGAACGTTGTGATGATTCCTGGTAGAAGCAGAACGTAGGAGGCGACGGTGCATACCTAGGGCCAAGGGGATGAGCCCATCAGCAACTTCAGCAGAGAAAAGCCACAGGAGCGCAGATGTCCAATTGGCTAAGTTCACCACGAATCTCATGCGCCGTCCTCCGATGAGCAACGGTAGGTCACTGATGTCAGAATCTAGCACTCATGGCCAATTGTGGTGATGGTTGTGTATTGTTGTTCTGTGGAAGAGAATCTCTGGCCTGCAGGGTCCCCTATTGCCAAGCCGGCTACATCCGCGAATGGCTCCAATTGCTTATATAAGCTGACAACTGACGAGATTAAACAGCGCACCGAGGGCCACCAGGCCGAATGCGCACATCCGCCCTAGGATGGCAAAGACGGTGAAGCCATACGACGCCTGCTGGAAGGTAGCGTTTCCTTGGAGCCGCTCCGTGGCGAAGCCGAATAGACTGCCCCTGTATAAATTGTAACAAGCCACTAGATCAAGATCGAAATAGGCTACAAGTAGTGTCCGATACTCTCAGTTTCATGATAATATCACATTTCCGCGCATTACCGTCACAGCAATATACACTCCGCTGTAGCCCTAGGTGGAAGTGCAGTAGAAACAAAATCTGGGTATGGGGTCCCTTACGCTTGTCTTATAAATTTTCTGCCAGCAGAAAAGAGACAAATGTGGCTCGGGGTCGGGAACTGGGTCTCTTGTAGGTGTAAATTGTCGGTAGAAACGGTGGAGAATACGGAGGAATGAAAGTTAGGCCCTGCATAATTTGCTGCCGGCAGAATAAGTACGTACTTAGCAGAAATTTCGCCAAACGTTAGAGACAAGAGTTCAACGAGATGGTTTCGACAAGGCAGGAATTCTGTCCTTGAAGATGAAAGTCCCGTTCACTACAGTAACAACCGCTAGCATTATTACTCAAGTCCCCAATGTCTCCTCAGCAAAATTGATGAGCTGTTAAGATAGCCTATATAACCCTATGTGTGACCAGGTTTTACCCTTATCGCATCTTGTCACTGAGGCAAAATTCCAACGCGTGCACACTCTGATCAGAGCGGCGCGCGACCAAGCTATATTGTACTGCATTGTAAATTGTTAATATGCCATTGCTTGAGGCCGAATAAACTCACATCTTACAGTAGTCCGATGGTAACGTCCCCCTTAACTCTCGCATAGATTTCAACCTAATGATCACATCAATCCAATTGTTACATCGCCCTTAACTCGCGCATAGAGTTCTACCTCTACTTCAAGGTCCAGCTCAATTTTGATCTTAAGACTGCTGTCCTTCTCGCCCACTTTTGCTGGTCGATCCGCAATCCGAGATTGGTGGACTGGAACAATTTTTCTACCACGACTTGTAATCGGGGGTGAAAATGGATTACTCTCATCGCCCTCGTCTTCTCTGGCTGCCTTCTCCCTCGCAATGCTCTTTTCTTTGCGACCGACTGCGTGGTTGGAGGGAATTTCAGACTGGGATAGGCCGTCTTCGGAAACCTCGATGCTGTGCTCTTGCTGATCTCTGCGGATGTCATGAGCCTCACGAAGGCAGCATTGTGAGTTGAGGAGAGGCAGAATTGTGATGGGAACCTACACCTGTTGAGACATGATGGACAGATAGATCGATCGATGACGATAAGATTGAGAATTGATGGATGGGTGAGGATACTATTGAGCAATTATATAGCGATATGTTTAGCAATAGGTGGGATATGGACGGAAAGGTGTATTATCTTATAGACATTTAATTATTTCTTTTGCATGAGTCAAACGTGGCATCACGGGCTCTGGTGATCTGATACCCGAGCCGCTCCCATAAACCTGTATTTGAAAACCGCCCATGCGCGGTAAACCTGAATATGACACCAAGCCCCCTACATTCCCTGTACTTAAAAACCGTCATGCACAGTAAACCTGAATTTGACACTAAAACTCCCTCCATAACTTGTATTTAGAACATGGGCGTATGCCGTGTTGCAGGCGTTGGGCATAACGCGTCATTCACTCAGCCGCGTTACCGCGCACGAATGGTGACGCGTTCCACCCACACAAAAATAATCAGCAAACTGCCACTTCCCCCTCCTTGGTTGTAATAAATAAAAAGTTTTATAGAATAACATCAAACTCAAGCAACAATCAAAGTATCATGGTCCTGGGACTTCTCACTGCTATAGCGGCTTGCCCTGCGATCGTTGGTACTACTGAAGCGGTCCGCCAAGGCCAAAAAAAGAATTCTAAAGAACAACATAGAGGCCTGAAATCGAATCTCATAGCATCTTGCGCTAGTACCTCACTCGGGGGCAGCGAGATTGATGGACGTGCTGTAGTGCTACGCAACAACAAGGTATGTATTCTTGCGAAGAGACCCGGCTACGCAATAAACCTGTCCCCTCGATCGCTAATGCAGTTGACAACAAAGCTATACATCGCGGTGGCTAAGGCCGAGGGTCAAGCCAGCCCTTCACAGCATCCATTTACAGGGTATTTTCTCCCTTTCCCAGACCAGGACTGGGGTCGTAAGGGAGAAGGGTTGGTCTCTACAATCGCCGACGAGCCTCCACAATTAAATTGGATATATGTGGACCAAGAAACTTATGAGGTCAAGTACGGCTTGCGAATAGACGCGGAAGGCCACCTTGTTGGGCCATGGGATTGCACTCGGATCGAAAAGAGAATTACCTTGGAGGGTTGGGAGGGATTCATGGCAGTGCAGGAAGATCCGGGATCATGGGCGCTCTATTTTGACCGAGATGACAATGGCTTGCAGGGCAAAACGTCCGAAAAAAGGATATTAGAAGTCGAGATGACAAGGAAAGAGAGGAGAAAGCGCAAGGGTGATGAGTAATTAGCTGCAGCGCTGGTGGGAGTAGCTTGGAAAACGTGCGTCTTCGTCGGCTAGAGAGGCATAGAACTAAATTGATAAAGCCAATCCGGCATGATACTGTACATTGGGGTAGTGCATTCAAAAAAAATAAAAAAATCAGCAGTCCAAAGATAGCATCGCCTTGCATAGGGTCTGTCAGAAACACTGTACCTTGGATACGCGATGGCTCAGAAGCATTCTCTGATCCGATTCAACGGTCAGCCCTCCAAACTCCCTCTTCCTGCGCAGTCTTGTCGTGGAGGAGGCGAGGATACCGTGGAGAGGCGAGCGCAGCTCATGGCTGATGGACGAGATAAAGTCCGACTTGGCCCGGTCCGTGCGCACAACGTCCAACCGGGCCACCTCCGCGATAATACTGTTCCCAAAGGTGGCGAGGTAGTTCAGGTCTCCACTGCGAGTGAGGACGTGGTTGGTCGGGACGACGGTCCACAAGGAGCTCCCGGCAAGCCGCCGCCCCCGGTTCGGGTCCCAGAGCGGGACGAAGACGATGCTCCGCACGCTGGGGAATATCTTGCGGAGGGTATTCGCTGCACTCTGCTCGGACTTCTTCCCGGAACGCCGCTTTTCCTTCTTCTGGTATGTGCCTCACTCGCCAGTACTGAAGACGTGCCCCTGGTGGTACGTGTGCAGGAGAGTCTGGAGGGACGACTCTGTAAGTGGAATCAAGTTGGACGCGCGGTCCCCGTGCAGGCTGGAGTTTTCTGATGTCGAGAGACCCAGTATTCCACATGTCTGGTTGGAGCGCAGTGCGAGGCGACTTCGGAATTTCGCCAAGTGGACAAGATGGAATGGATGATGCGTATTTAAGATGATGTAACAGCGGGGTCATCGTAGTGTGACAGTGGTCTGATAGTTGAACGACAGTGGGGTTGGTGGTGGCTTGCAGGTGATGGTGGACCAATAGTGGGGGTGGGGCTAGGGCTGGGCGTTCACCTGCAGGCTTTTGTTGGGTTTTGGAGTGAAGTTGCTGGAGCGAGATTTGCCGAGGCAACCTACCTCCTGCACAAACTATCCGAAAACGACCTTGGGAGAATGCCTAGATACATGTACTATTGTGCGCCACAGCTGATCATCGGGCAATATACCTCTTTGCGACACGCTACCGTATAGTAATTACATCACCCCGTTAATTTGGTCGAGTGCTCCAGACCGAGAAACACCAGGCCGCCGGTGCTGGGACAAAGTAAGGGTAGCAAGTAGCCCTACTAAGAGACCTTGCGGACCAACTTTCATTAATTCCCACCGGCGGCATTTCCTCCGTGATCTCACCCCCTCTTCCCAGTCTACGAGATAACATCATCATGTCTGCTACAATCGACTGCGTGTACCTGGCCGCCATAGCACAATACAAGCTTTCGGCCCAGACAGCGTACCCAGCACCTTCCCTTCGATTGCTCGTCGGCCATTCTAACCTCCTCGGAACGCTGGTGCCAGAGCTCGTGGATTTGGGTGTATGGAGTCTAGAGACACCGCCTCAGCCCAAGCCAGAAGAGCAAAGCGACAGCCCAGCCAAGTCGAAACTCGCCGGGGATTTCGGTGAGTGCTCTGACGGTGGAAACTTTGACTGGAACTCGTCGGACTCGGACGACGATTCGACATCCTCGTCGGACTGGAGCGACGATGAGCCGGAAGACGACAACAGCCAGCGTGTCGAGACAAAAAATGCATCCTCCCAGCCAAGAATAGCAGACACAGATGACGGCGTGACTGAGCTGAGCTTGTTGAAGGATCATCTTGCCCATCTCCGCTTCCTCGCGTCGCAGATCGGCGCAGATAGTAGTTGGTTGACAGCAGAACTTGAGGGGCGCCATACCGACGACGAGCCGTCGATACAAGCGCCGGTGGCGGTCTCCTCCGAGAAGGCGATGGCCGAGATCTCAAGAGACCCATCAGCATTCCATCCGGGACGCTTCTGCCTCCCGCCGAGGAATTCAGCGAGGTTGGCCGAACCGGGCGTCCCGGTCCCGGCCTGAGCTTCCATGGGTTCGTTCCCATAACACCATCGGGTCAGACGAATACACGTCACATGGGACGCCAGGAGGTTCAGCAGCAACAGCAGCAGCAGCAAGCAAGAGCGTTCTGTTGTTGTAGACAGTTGAAGCCAGTAAGTTCCTAAAAGAATGTGCCACTCTCCTGTGATCGCCACGAATACGCGTGTTCGCAGCGCCTCACACCGGGCCTCCTAGCCCTCCTTCGACCTCTATGTACAACATCTCTACAGCCACTCTACGCAAATGGCAGTAGCATCGATAGTCTTCAAAAAATACGGCGCTTGACGACCTCCAAGAGATACCTGGCACGAAATCAGTCGAGGACCGGTTCTGTATCCGGGCGGTGATCCGAATCTTTCTGCCTAGCGCGTTACGGCAAGTGGTACGTGGAACACTACGCCCAATGCCATCAACAAGCGCAGCGGATTGCAGACGGAAAGGTACCAGGGCGGACAGTGAGCACATGCGGCTCTAGTTAAGACACCCCGTTGGGCCGCGTGTCCGCCAACGGGACCCTATCGTGATGCGCTGTCTGGAATTACGACAAAATTGGCCAGCGCCTGACGCGCCCTGGAAATTGGAACGGCGCACTGAAGCCTGGTACCTTGTCCAAGTCGTCGGGAATCTCGCGCTGGCGTCATGTTGCGGGGCGTTAAGGATTCGGAGTGGTGGTGGACCCAAGGGATAGGTAGATGGGTCCTGGGGACTGAAAAAATTGTTGTTGTAGTAGTTGCTGATAATACATGAAATAATAGAATCAGCACTGATCTATTCAGACGGACATGCGGCAAATGTTGTTTAAGCTTCGTCCTGTTCGTCTGGTCTGCCTTGCTGACGCTTCCGATCATCCAACAGACGCTCCAGATGACCCCCGGCATCAGACCATGTAGATCACCGCGGTTGGTAAGGTGTGTTGTGCCTTTGACCCCTACTGACAGACACCTCCCGAAGCAGCAAGAAAACAGAAGTGGGACAATCTGAGATAGGACATACGTGACACCAATATATGTAGCCAAACACATACTCCATGCTTCAAACCAAACTTGAACCGCGGATCCAATACGCCCCATAAGTAGCGAAAAGTCTGAAGTCAAAACGGCGGCTTACCCAGCACCGCATTAATACATGAAGCGGCAGCAGCACCGCATGGCCTCCAAATTCCACATCAGCTCGCCCTGGTGCAGCAGCAGCTCCCAATTCTGCTGCTCGAGCGTCTTGATGCGCCACGTCGCCATGCCCAGCACCTCGGCCTTGCTGATGGTCTTGTCCGGCACACCCTCCTCCCCCCTCGCTCCTCCTGCGACTCAGACTCGGCGGGCAGCAGGGCGAGCAACAGCTCGAACTGCGCGTTCAGCGGGTTCCGGTACTGCTTCTCCATCAGGTTGTGGGTGCGTCGGATGCGGCCCTCCTCGAGCGCGTCAAGACTCTCGTCACCGCTGCCACTGCTGCCGCCGACTTGGGCGGGGGCATCTTCGCGCTGTCGCCGCGGGGGAATCGATCTGGAGAGTTTGGGTGATTTCGGCCTGGTCCTGTCTTTGTGTTGTCTGTGTTGTTGGTGCCGGAAAGGAGGGGCCTGCTTTGATATCTGGGACCATGATCGTTTCCCGCGCTGAGGGGCGCCCATCACCCTAGGGGCAGCGCCTTGGCCGTCCGCTGGGGGCGAGAAGAGATGATCGTGGTAGGGCTCGGGGCTGATCTCGGCTTCTGCCCAGACTTCTCGAGACACAAAGCCGTCCCCTGAGACATAGTTCATGGGGCTGAGAGGTGATATGGGGGCGTTTGCCGACTGTGCTGGTGAAAATTTTGTCTGGGATAGCTCGTGGACTGTTGACGAGCCCAGTGCGCTGTCGACTATCGACGACGTGGAGAGGTAGGCTTCGCCAGTCGCGCGTCGGATTCTGATGAGAGTTGAGCTAGCAGTTTACATGTACGGATTCATGTTGTGAGGGTCAGGCGAGGCGGTGAAGTAATGCTGTTCGGCAGCCCAAGGCATGTAGTAGCTGACAGACGCGTCCGGATCGCCGCAGGGAGAGACTGTGGCGGGGCATTCGATTGTTCTGAACGTTGGACAAGGTTATTAGGTGGGGATTGGATGGTGTGAACTGAACGGGTATATTGGTATCTATTCGTAAGATGGGCTCGTTCGGCATTTGCAATCCTTCGCTAAGGCACAAAGCGCACCAGAGAGCCGTTCTGCGGGGTACTGGAGACCACCTTATTGGTCGCCATCACTGGTGATGTAATAATCCGGGGCCGTTGAAAATATTCTTTTGTTCGCAGCCTGTTCGCAGCCTGCTTTAGTGATGCGTTCTGCATGGGGGGCGAATTTCTGCTGGTTTGTCAGTTAGAATACAAGATACTGCGGTCAACAATGACGTCACTCCTCCGGGGTCAGAACTATCCCGACTGCTATCTCGTTCGCATCTCAAGCCCAACGCGAGCTAGCGAGCGCGGTCGGCACTGGGTATTGTGAGTAAAACGTATTGCTATTCGTTCAGTTGTCAGCGATTTTCTCGTCCCGGACGATCCTGTCGTCATCTTTCAGGGACAACTATGAAGGCCGGAATAGACTACTTTTATTTCACCGAATTATTCGCCAACCAGGCAATATGACTCTAAATCAACCACAGGGCTTGTTCGAGAGGAACGAGGAGAAGGACATCTTCCGGTGAGCTTCACAATTTTTTGACTTCTATATGTATTGACACTCACGGCTCATCCTAGATACTTTGCACCAGACGAGGCCCCAGGTTCCCGGTTGGACACAACGTTGGCTGCCTTTGCCCAACTTGTAGCCCTCCGGCTAAACACAACCAGAGCTTTGATTTCCTTGATCAACCATACAAGTCAGTACATTCTCGTTGAAGCGACTCAGAATTCGCCCCTGGTGTCGGACCAGGCCGAGACCACAACGGATGTCGGTGATGGCCTCTTGTTTGGGCGGACAACATTCCCCCGGTCACTTGGACTATGCGGGGATGCGATTGAGTCCCTCCCCGCGAGCCCTCGAGAGTCACCTATATCCCTTCAAGAGGCGTCATGGAGACCATCACCGTTGGTCATCAACGACGTCTTGCATAGCGAACAGTTCAGCCAGAGGCCGTTTGCAATGAGCCATCCATCTGTGCGCTTCTTTGCCGCGATGCCTATCAGTACCACTTCGGGTGTCAGTGTTGGAGCAGTGTCGGTGATGGACGAGAAGCCGAGACTGGGGCTGAGCCAGGTCGAGGTCGAATTCCTCAGGGACATATCTGTCGCCATCATGGCCCACTTGGAAATGGCCAGATGCAACGAGGGACATAAGAGAAGTGAGAAAATGATCAAGGGCCTTGGCGTGTTCATGGAGGGCAGGACCAATTTGGACGAGTGGTGGCTCGAGCTAGGAGGCAACAAGAACAAGACGCAGCGCCAGCAAACTAGTACCCGGGTTCTCAGTCCTGCTCCTCCTGATTCTCCCGTCCCTCCGCCCAAAGATGTCTTGGAATACGAATCACCTCCGGAGGGTGGGAAAGGGAGCCAGCACCAAGACGAACCCGAGACCCCCAGGCCGAGTTTATCGCCCAGACACACAAACTCCCGAACATTCACTACGGACATTAGAAAAAGCCACATCTCGGCACGGCTCAAGGAGATGTTCTCAAGGGCAGGCCACATCATCCAAGAATCCATCGAGGTGGACGGTGCTTTGTTTCTAGACGCCCACATGAGCTCACTGAGCGAGCGGACTGGTAAGTCCATCTAGCCTTTCATCCACCCCTGTTTTGCCATTCATGTAATTTGCGAGAAGTGGGTTCTGATATACAGCGCGGATAATAGAGTCCAGAGTGTCAAGCGATGCCACGTCTTCAGGGGTAGATGTGGCCGGAACAGATCGTGGCTCGGAAACCAACGTGAACTCTAACTTGGAGGCGGCAAAATGCGGGATCCTTGGGTTCCGGACAGGTGCAAACTCGAGCATGCATGGAGACAAGGCCTCCAACCTGGTTCCCATCACAGAAGCATGCCTGCACGGACTTCTCCAAAAGTATCCCCACGGGCATGTTTTCAGCGCCATCGATCTGGAGAGTAGCGGTGGCAGTAAGCGAAGGGGGCGAGAGCGAGGGCGGGAGCGGGAGCAGGTACGAGAGCGGCACATCCTTGACATGCTTCCTGGTGCACACAGCATCGCCTTCATCCCACTATGGGACTCCCATAGCGAGCGGTGGTTCTCGGCAGGTTTCATGTGGACGGTGAATCAAACAAAACGGGTTCTCACACGAGCCGGTGATCTCAACTACCTCGTGGCCTTTGGTAATAGCATCATGGCTGAAGTAGCCCGGCTTGACGTGGTTGGTGCCGACCGTGTCAAGTCCGACTTCATCTCGTCCATCAGCCACGAACTACGCTCGCCATTACACGGCATCCTTGCCTCGGTCGAGTTGCTCCAGGAGACCACCGTGGACCCTTTCCAATACAGCATGATTGACACGATCGAGCGGTGTGGACGGACCCTGCTCGACACCATCCAGCATGTGCTCGACTTTGCAAAGATCAACACCTTTACAAAATCAAGAACAGGGAAACATCGCCATCCCCATCCCAGCACTACCACTGGCAGACCACCCCTCGCTCGTGCCCCGCATTTAAAAGCGCCTGCTAACACCGACATTGACCTCAGCCTGCTCGCCGAGGACGTCGTCGACTGCGTGTTCGCCGGGCATGTGTTCCAGGTCAAGTCATCATCGCGCGCGCCCGAGTTTGGTCGCGGAGACGGGGGAGGGGGCTTCTCACGGAGGAACAGTGTCATTGGGATGGACCGTGAGGGATACTACAGCACCACGACCCACAAGGGTGTTTCCACGCTGATGCCTGGTAAGAACCACATGGATGTCATTTTTGACATCGGATACAGGCCAAACTGGATGTTCAACACACAGTCTGGAGCGCTGCAGCGGATCTTGATGAATCTCTTTGGCAACGCCCTCAAGTACACGAGCAGCGGGTGGATCAAGGTTTCGTTGCACGCCAGCGATGTCGTCACGGAAGAAAAGCATCCAACGGCTGCTCGGTCTGCTGCTTCAGCTGCTAATACTAGCAGCTCTGAACCCACGGCTCAATCTCAATCTTCGGTCATCACCATTGGCGTCAGCGACACAGGCTGCGGCATGACTCAGGACTATCTCCAAGGTGGTTTGTTCACCCCCTTTACCCAAGAAGATCCTATGAACCCCGGTACCGGGCTGGGGCTTAGCATCGTCTTGCAAATCGTCCGCTCTCTTAAGGGCACCATTAAGATCACAAGCGAGAAAGGGATGGGGACCGAGGTCGTTGTTACGCTGACACTGAGGCAGGCCGTAGGAAATGGGGGTCGCCAGGGTAGTAGCGCCGGAACCAGCGAGGGCGAGGTTGTTGATGAAGACGTGGTCGAGACTGCCAAGCGGAAATCCACCGGACTGGTTGTTAGTCTCGCGGGCTTCGATCACACAGGTCCCGATATCCTAGTTTTACCTTTCCGGACGTCGATCGAGAAGATGATGACGAACTGGTTTGGGATGAGGGTGGCGGCGATGGCAAGGGAAGACGAGAAGGCGGATATTTATCTCACCAACGAGTAAGTCTCAATATTACCCGCCAAATGTGGAAAAGAAGTAGCCACTAACTCTAGGTCCAACCAACAGACCCCCTCCCAAACTCCTCGAGCCAGAAGATCCGAAACAGAAGTCGACCTCTCCAGCTCCAGTTCGAGCCCCAAACATCATCCTCTGCTCCCACGAAGCCCTGTATCGCGAGTACACCAGGAGGAAATCAAGAGGGGTCCTCAGCAGCGGTCACGGCCCAGATGAGCTCGTCCATTTCGTCTCCAAGCCGTATGTCAAGCCTGACCCCATCCCTTTTTAATCCTTTAAAAACATTCTCTAACCTCTTGTAACCCCAATGATAGATGTGGCCCACGTAAGCTTGCCAAAGCATTGGTGATTTGCCTCTACCATGACCAAAACACACACGGCGACGACTCCGCCCGTACATCACTCGACCCGCAGATGCTGGCGCCAGCCCAGCAATCAATATTCGGCGGGTTTGCTTCTGGATCCAACATCGTCTCTCTAGACGGAAACCCAAGCAGCACCTCAACCACGAGCCCCATATTCTGGGTGAGAAAGCATGCGCGGGAGGACTACTTCCCCCCTCCTCCGTCACCTGGTACAGAAAAACCGTTGGATGTTACCGGCATGAATAAACCGAGCAGCGGTGTCGCTAGTAGTTCTAAAGGGACCACTAGTGCCAGTATGTCTGCTGCTGGGAGTGAGAGTGGGAGCGGCCGGCGGAAGCCTCTGCTGCTGTTGGTGGAGGATAATGAGGTGAATTTACGGGTATGTTCATCATCATTCTCTTGAACTTCATACGATAGTGATGCTGACAAAATATGTTACTACCTAGCTTCTCAGCACCTTTGTAAGAAAGGGAAACTATGAATTCGAGACCGCGGAGAACGGCTTGGAGGCGCTCCAGGCGTTTCAGTCAGGGCAGAAGGCGTATGATATTGTGTTTATGGGTCAGTACTCCCTCTACGGCAAGAAAATGCTCAACAACTAACAACTTTACTGAGAGCAGACATCTCGATGCCCGTCATGGACGGCATGGTCGCTACCCGCGAAATCAGGAAGCTCGAGCATACACGACGGGTGCAAAAGCCAACGCTGATCATCGCCTTGACCGGCTTGAGCTCGGCCACCAGCTGGGAGGAGGCTTTCTCGAGTGGTGTCAATTTGTTCCTGACGAAGCCGGTGCGGCTGAAGGATATACGCAAGATTCTGGATAATTGGGTCGGAGAATAATGATCGGAAGGTCGAAGGTGTTGTTTCAAGAGGAAAAGGATTAGTAGCGGAGATGTCCCTTCTTGATGGATCATGGGGGGCGGTTAAGGGAGACTCAAAAGTGCTAAATGTCGTTAGGGTACAGAGGCGACGTATTGTGCTCCCATCTCGCTGAGGGCTGCTGCGGTGCCACTGTGAGTTGGGGGTGAGCAGCATGGGGATGTTGATGTCGCAGAGGTAGTATGTGGAAAGTTTTGACTGAGGAACGAAGGGCTCGCGAGCAGCGGAAGTTCAGTTGCAAAGTGACTTAATTAGGTAGAAAAGGGGAGTGCGAAGCACCCCCCAGTTATATACAAATGGAAGCTCCCTGTGTGTGGGGAAAGCACATGATCCAAGGCCCCTGCGCTCCAGCCAAGCACGGGAGCAGCAGGGCGCCTGCGCGCCTAGCGCCTCATTTCGACATATAATCATTACTATCCTTGCTAGAAGTTCCCTTGTTGTTTCTGTACCTTTCCGTGTCATCGTTCTTGTCGGAATGATGTTCGACAAATGTTCGATCTAGTGTATCGATCATTAGGGGCAATAACGAACCCTGCCATCAACAAACAAGGTCGGAGAGTGTAGTTAATGATTAGAACTAGCCCTTTCAACGCTTTAGATCTATCGGAAGCCGACCCGCGCCAACGAGCTTCAACTCTCCTACTTCACCTCTATGGGAGTCTCACATACGCTTTTTCGACGCTTCTACTGGGCTGATAACATCTTGTGGAAGAAAGATATCTTAAACCATTGTGTGACTGTAGCCCTGGTCGGGAAAGATCTGATCGTCGACACGAAAGCTGTTGGGGGTTATCTGACCCGCGCAAATAATTAGATTCTAGAGACGGAAGGGTGGGAAGATGGAGTATGGGAAGGCGATAGACTAGATGTGTTGTGGTTTCAAGAATCAGATCATGGACAGGTATTTGATAGGGAAGGAATGCGAGGGAGATTGGTAGATTCAGTGCTAGGAAATAACTGACTGCTTTTTGTCCCTCTGATGCTTCTAAAGTTGTCTCATGACAATAGGAGACGCCAACAAGTTGCAGTAGACAACGGGAAATTGGCGTTCCACTCTGTGTTTTCCACTCTATGCTTCTAAACCCGGGGTGTAAACCAAGGAAAGAAAATGGCGGAAGTGGTTGCGCTCGTCGGCAGCGTCATATCCATTGTCGAGATCGCAAATCGAATCGCCAGCGCATGCAAGTCGTACATAGATTCGGTTCAAGACCACCCGAAAGATCTGCGACTCATATATATTGGGACACTGTCGCTCAAGGTAGTTCTCGAGAGCTTGCAATTCCTTAATCATAATGACCTGGACGATTCAGTGACAGCCTGGTCTCTTCAGGGCCCCAACGGTCCGATTGAGAGTTGCAAGAGAGCAATGTAGGAACTGAGCGAGCTGATCCCCTATGGGCCATTCCATTGATCGAGAAAGTTGTCGAAACGACAGAGATTGGAGGTGTTCTTAACCGCCCTTACATAGCCGCTGAAGGCCGAAAAAGCATGGAGGCTGCTTGACGAGATTATGCATTATAAGTCTACTATAAGCATGGCATTAGTTGGAGGGCTCTTGTGAGTGATATTCTCTACTAGTATTATGCAACATATACGGTCTGAGCTTATACACACTATAGGAATAAGATATAAGCCATTTGACATGTTAGTATAGATACTATCATCGTGCCCACGATGAAGTGTAAGGATTCTAATTCTTATGTTAGCAATTTATTATTCATTTATGCACTACTGTTCAGACCTTGTCTGCCCTTATAGTGCAGCGACCTACAGTGACAGTGAACCCCGTCTACAAGTTCTAGTCTCTTCAGTCTGTCTTCGAATCGCCCCTTCAAATTAGCGTCCTGCCATACGCTCTGTCTTAACCCAGCCAGGCCCTTTCAGTCCTGTGTTGAGTGCAGGTCGTAACAGTATGTTCTAGTGGGCAGTTTACTAACTGGATATTCTGTAACGTCTTAAAGGCTAAAGGGATATTTAGGATGCAACCCTTTGTTTGCTTAAGACGCTAGACCACACGTATGAGAGGATATTCTTTTACATCTTTTAAATAATAGAGACTTGGTGCGGCACGTGATCCGCTGGGTCTGTTTTCACAATATACTCTGGACGGATAGACCTCTTGCTGCGTTAATCTTGGTAGACGTATAAATCGGAGCTCAAAAGGAAAACTGTCACCTGGTCAACTTTGAACTGTTGAAGGACACTTGCGGATGTCTGATTACCTTCACTTATAATGAAGAGTTGGATTCAGAGTGTGTAGCGGTAGTATACTACACTGTATAAGAATTCCTCGAGTCAGGAAGATTAATGGATCACTTGGTGTTCTTTCAGATCTTTCCGGATGACTTATACAAAGACATTCACCAGGCTTTTTTTCTCCATGCTCTCGACCACCAACCACAGGAACCCAAAACGAAACCTAACCAACGATTCCAGGATCTAGCGGTTTCCTGTCTTAACTCGTCACTACGAGCAAAGATAGACCTTGAGAAAGACGTCGATCCATCCCTGGGATTCTGGCTTCTTGGTCCCACCTCATCGCATCACCCAATTCTGTATGATTCATTTGAATGGAAGGAAGAGCGTTACCACTATCAGCTGGATTGGGGATCCTTAGATGCGACCAACCGGCTTGTTTCCGTTTTCGTTCAGCTAATGGAAATGAAGTACTATCTCTTAGCCTCAACATACCTCTAAAAATACGGCGCGAAGACAATTCTTAAAGCGGAGTTTTCTGTCAACTTATTGCGTCTATCTGCATTCGGCGACGACGAGCGCACCTGGGAATTCCACGGGACAATATTGGAGTACTTGACAGTCTACACTTCCTCCACATCGTTTCCATCCTTCCAAGATTTGGCCTTCTGTTATGAGAATGGGGGCGGCGTTGCTAACTTCACCACCATTCTTCCGGTGTATGCCACAGTACACTACCTCTGTAAATGTCAAGACGGGGAGCAGCCAGCCAGAGAACCTTCCTTATAGCTGTGAATAGTGGCAAGCCGTATGGCAAAGCCACGCGGCTACAATTGCGCGTCTGTGGCAATAGTTACAAATCTATTGTTCTAGTAGTTTCCAGACTCTTCTTTCTGGGCCAGAACCCCTTTCTTTCTGACAACTAATGCTATAGCCAGCCGGTCTCGCAGATACGGCTTCGTCTGCTTTAACGAGACGGACCAGCAGCATGCTCTGGCAAAGATACAGGGTGTATACTGTAGTAATCGCGCCATACACATCTCTATCACTAACCCAAAGACTCGATATGTCTATCAGTCGCTACTTAGCCACATTAAAGCTCTAACAAGAGATAGGTCCCACCAGCACAGATGTAGAAATATTATGGCTCCACAGGTTACTTAAAGACTTACTAGCCATATTGGCTAAGCCGTTCCACCTTAGCACCAGCCCGGATCTTAAAATCAAATGCAACTAATAAACTAATTCACTAACCCAAACAACACCACTATCTTCGTCGGCAGTCTTTCTAATTACGTGGCTAAGTTAACTCTAGTTATTCTTCTAAGGCTTTAGGGAGATTATATATATTAAGATCCTGTCGAACTAGACCGCTGCACCAAAATACTGCAAAAGTGAATCTACTGATACTAGCATTTAGTAACAGCGACTATATCCATATTGTTCCACAGATCCTTATAAGCAAGGGTTACGGCTTTGTTTAATTCGTTTATCGCAGTACAGTTAAAATAGCGATAAGCCAAATTCAAGGTTACCTTATCGTTAATTCTCGCGTCCACCTCTTATAGAAAAAGCCAAGCCTGTGGTCTGAGGAAGTATAGAGATCTAACTCCAGCTCTGAGAATAGTGTAAACCTATCTGTAAAGTGAGTGTTAAGTAAGTCGCGGATTAATATCTTAAGACTGTTTGTAAGTGATAATATAAGGTTCTTTTATTAATAGATCTAGTAGTTCTCAAAATACAGCTTAGTGTATGAGAATAAACATGAGATTAGCTCTGGTGCCGTAATGAATTTTTAATATTAGGATTAACAGTCAGACGCGAATTAGAGAAGTTGTGATAATCTTATAACCTGCACGTCCTGTCCTAGCAGAAAAGGTATAAACCCTAAGGTAATAGAAATAATGATCTAGGCTTAGGGCGAGAACTAGGTCGCTCACATTAGGGCGATAAATTTCTGCTAGTAGAAGGGCACTTAATGCACAGTAATGGAGACTAAATATAGGCTTATAGCTGAGAACTGGGCCGCTGGTACTAGGCAGCTAATTTCTGCCGGTAGTAAAAGTACATAGCCTATAGTGGCGGGGACGAAATATAAGCTTGTGGCTGAGAACTAGGTCTTATATTCTGCCAGTAAAAACGATGCAGAATATGAAGGAATAAGAGTTAAACGCTATATATTTTCTATTGGCAGAATAAGTACGTACTTAATAAAGCTATCTGTACCTGATTATTAATAAGGCTAGGAATTCTATCTTATGAAAATGGAACTTTATTACAGAAGTATCACTAAATTTTCCAACATCTCTTTAACAGGACGAAAATCTAATAAGACAGCTTATATATCCTTAATAGTAGAAAATAACTTATTAATCAGATAAGAGCACAGACAGGTGACGTTACTATTATTATTAGCGATTCTATCCGTACTACATCCTTTTTATAGCATAGTATAAGTTTGAAATTAATGTAATTAGGTCCTTTTTATTTATTTTAAACTTTTTTATAAGGCATGGGTTGCTTAGCTTTAACAATAGGGCTTTCAGGCCGAGTCACACGTATACCTAGGACGCGTGTACGTTGTAATTGGAATTATTGCCTGGGAACCGCGTCATTTGTTTTCCATCGATAGGAAACTATAGCCAGGGGGACTGAAAAGGGGCCTCTAAGGCTATACGGCGGCGGTGTATGGGATCACCCTAGCTCAGGGAAGAATCAGGGGAAGCTTAGGACAAATCAGCTACAGCTCACCCCAGCTTAGGATTGCGAGCAAAAAAGGAAATTTCGTGTGCCCAGATTCGTCGCAGACAACCAGGCTGTTACACATGACGTCTAGAGTAACTATTCAAAGGCGGGATAAACAGGGCTACAAGAATGTCTGCCAGCAGACTTCCACGGCAAATCAAGACTCTGACGCATGAGGACATTCAGCAGATGGTCGTAACATGACATGGATACATACGACAAGAATCGGAGGCTGACCATGGACGACGAGGATGAGTTTCGCGGCGATGAGAAGATGTCTTCGGTGGGAGATAATGCATAATGCCCACTCCAGAAGGTCCAACAGCATTCACATTGTCGAGAATATGTTGCCAGTTCATACACCACACTCCCGTTGACATCATTTACATGAGCTATGATATGAGGCGGATCCATGACAACCAGTTCTGCCAACAGATTCGTCATCGTCCCGACAATGAGGCTTCCAAGGGCGATTCGCCGAAGGCCAAGGACGGCGAGAAGGGCCACAACCGCACTTCGTCGGCCGTCAAGAAGCCCACGTCTTTCAAGTTGATTTAGGGGGAACACAGACTTCAACGACCCTACTTAGCGAGCGGAGCATCTCCATGTGCCTAACGATATGCTAAAGCCCGTCCCTATGCCGGAGGGGATTGATCTCAACACCACTTCCCGGTGCACGGTGGCGCTCTTATATAACAAACGCGGGCGGCCAATAGAGCCAATGCGGATCTTGTGACTGTCCAGCGTAACCTCGGCCCCGGAAACTTTCTAAACGGCGGTCTTGTAGTCAGTTCCGAGACAACCCGGAGGCCCACGGAATGCATAAACAGTGCGAGGTGATTTGTTGGGAGAGAATGGCTTGGATCTATCCTAGGCGCGCTCGGCTTGACGGTCTGTTTCGGGGGGGCAAGAGGCGGCTTTGGTGGTGTCGGGAGTACCTAGTCCTATTGTAAGAAACTTCCTTCCGGTTCGTCTAGAGCGCGCAGTCACTTGCCTAAATAGGTGCCCACCTACTGTCAGTATAACGACTGAGACACCAGTTTTCGCTTGGCGGTACCAGGCCACTCTTGCCGCGAGCTTCTTCTTCGGGCGGTACCAGGCCACTCTTGCCGCGAGCTTCTTCTTCGGGATTGTGTTGAGTTCGGCGCGCGCTTGTAGATTGGGGAGCCCGGGCTTGTGGTAGAGTAACTATTTATTGAGAAGACTTCGTTGATGAGCAAGAAACCGACACCTGATTACACTGCCGTAGTATCCTGGAGGTCTATGCGGCCGCCGACAAGATCAGTGACTCGGATGACAGCGACTATTTCGGCTTTACGTGGGTCGAGCTCGCTCCCCACAAGTAGCGTGAGCTGTCCCGCTGGACGCTTAAGACCCTCGACGACCGGGAGATAGAGTAGGGCTGGGAGGCCGGTGTAGGTGGGAGGAAGGGGTTGAACACAGGCGGGAGGCTTACGGGGGCAGGGACACCTGGGACTTAAAGAGAGCAGGAGTGGCAGTAGTTCTAGGGAACAATCACCCGGCCCCCTTGTTGGTTCAGATTTACGCAGATATACCGAGCGGCTAGGGACAGGGCCGTTCCGCCAATCTAAACGGCGATGATTTCATTTTGGTTCGCAGGGTTGAGGTACTCGGACTGGTAGTACATAACGGCTGTGATTTACTTCCAGCTCGGAGGGTTAAGGGCTTAGACTTTAAAGGCTTTTCTAAGAGAAAGGTTCCCTCAGCTATTATAAAATATGCATTCTCACTGATAAGACGATTTGTGGTTTTGGTTACACAGGTTATCTCCCATCTGGAAAGGGCCTGTCTGTATGTTAAGAAGGTCTTGTTGGGTTTTAAAAATGCCTTTTCTGATACAGCTCAGGCCTGTTACGCAGTCAGTCTAGGCCTTATAGTTCTAGCCCAGAGCTATGCGGCGATTTAAACAATGTATTTTCACACGGGCTAGAGATACCCCTTCTGCTAGCCTGAGTCTTTGTCCGTCACCGTGCCGCGGGGCTATGTCTTATTTTCCACCGACTGATAATACAAAACTGGGCCGCGCGGGCTGTGTCTTCGTTTTTCACCAAATTGAAGAAGGTATCGTGCCCATACCACTTTTGGCGTTTACTATAAGCCCACTAGCGCTAAAAGTGGGTCTAGGACCTGGTGTTTTCCAGGCACACCGGCACTTGAAAGCAACGGCGCCGTATCCGCTGATGGGAGGCTTGACAAGAACGATAATAAGAGACTGTCGACTTTGGATTCTGGCTCCGTAGTCTCATGGAATATCTTACTTGCATTGAAGAGATTCACGCGCTTAAACAGAAACTCGTCTTATTGCTTTCTCTGTTCCCGATCATTCCTGTTTGCACGGCTCAATTGGGCAATCCTTTTTCCTACTTGGAGCAAAACAAGGACGAATGTGTTCATAACAGGACTGCAATACATCTCTTCTGGCTGCGGTCTGCGACTCAGTCTGTCTCCTGGTTTACGGAATGGGAACCCCCGATGTGCTGGGAATCGAAGCCATGATCTCGTACCTCATTCAAGGCACGTGTGTCGTAACTATCACAGTCTCGAGCGACTTTAAGCGAGGGGAAATCTCGTGGTTTCTGTGGGGGGGAACGGTATCTTCACATCGTGACTCTCATTGGAACTCGGCGGATATCAGCTTCCACCTCACAAAACGCTGCTCAACAAACCATGAAAGATTGAAGCCATATATGAAAGTCTTTTATTAACCGCCTGACAGGCTCCAAACTCAAAGACCACACACGGTATTGTGTGCAAAGTCTAAGACAAAGGACATTGACAGAGAAGTTCGCTGAACAAACCCACAAACCACAAACTCTCAGCCCACCCCGCCATTTACTTCCTCCCCCATATCGACGAATCACGACCGTGTAGATACCCTCTCGGCAAACAGGATCCGAACTAGGCCCACTTTCCGAGAAGCGCCATGATGATGGTGCCCAGGAACAAGCAGACCAACATGTACATAATGTCCCCCTTCTTGCGCGAGCGGTCTGGGTTGAACAAAAAGTCGCGCGCGAGCAGCTCTACGAGGCCTGTGTAGAGCAAGATGCCGGCTGAGATCGAGTCGAGTACGCCCGATACCACCGAAGCCGTAAAGGAGCCGGCGTCGTACTGCGTGGCCAGTCCTAACCCAATGGCGATAGCAATGGGAGTCGTGAGGCCATAGGCGATGCACAGCGCCCAAGGCAGCCAGCTGTAGCGATGCGGAAACGGAATCGTGCTTAGGCGAGCTCCGATACCGAGGCCCTCGAACGCCTGGTGGAAGACGATGACAGGATATAGCGTCGAGAATTCTTCCCCGACGACGCCAAGGTTCAATCCTATGATGACCGAGTGGAAGATAACACCAAACTCGAGGATCAAGAATGCAACAATCTGCTGACGGAATGCGCGCTCCTCCGCAGCCATCTCACCCCAGATGCTTTCAATGTTGACAGCGTCTGGTCTCAGTTTGATTGCGGCCGCACCGGGGCCAGCGGATATATGGCTAGCCGTGCGCTGGAGGACAGGGTGATCGTCTTGGTCGGCAGAATGCAGGAACTGATGCGAGCATTGGGTCTGCGATCTCCCACGGGGGCTTGGGTCTCTGTTCTTGACAGCATTGGCCTTGGGGCTATTGTCTCCATCGGTGCTCGTCTCCTTGGTGTCGGCGGTCAAGGTCGGAGACGGAGGGTGGCTGGTTGTGATGGCACCTTCGACGTCGGCGTGAGCGAATCCATATTTCTGCTCAACGTACCATTCGGCGCCGAAGTCGAGGAGGAAGATCAGCATGACCGACGTCATGGCAATGGCAGGCGGCCACGAGTACTCGGCCCAGCCGCCAGTCATGCCGACGCAGGTCGCAGGGCCGATCTCATCGTAGGCGGGGTCGAGGAGGTGAATGAAGGCCGTCGCGACGATGACGCCGGCACCGAAGTAGCGGGCGAACAGGTAGACATAGCGCGGTATTCGGAGACGAGGTATGCGGGAGGCGAGGACCGGGAAGAGGGTCAGGAAGGTAGACGTGACGAGGAGAACGAAGATGGCCGAGACACGGGCGCCGATGCGGCCATCGAACTCGTTGCTGCTCCGATTCATGTAGCAGATGACGTCTCTGGGGTCGGCAGAATCGAGATCGACGCTGTTGGGATTGAAGGCGCCATCGGCAGCGGTATCGTTAACGTCGGCCATTGTCGCGGTGAACTTTTGGTGATAGGTGAGTTTTGTAGGGCTTGAAAGGTCCGACGGTGCGAGGTGAAGGGAATACTTTTGTGCAGAGCGTCAGAAAGTCCACCCAGAGTTCAGGGGGCGCACGATTAAATTCGGGGAACCTACCTCGCGATTGAGGAGCTTGTATACGGCCACTTGTGTGACAGAGGTTGCGAGTGAGCCCGTCGTACTAGGCGTCGCGCACGAAGACGGAGAGGTAAGCGGTTGGTGATGGAGGACGAGGTTGTGGAATGGGAAAAGTTGCACAGCCCCAGAGAACAAGCGGCTGGGGAGGTCAAGCCAGGAAGGAGCGCGGCTGCCATCCAGTTCCCAGCGCCGTTCTGTTTGGTGCCCTCTAGGCTGGTCATCGAGCGACGAGTTTGTTGAGAACCTTGATGGCCACCTCCATTTGCTGGCTGCTGGGGTGGGTGGGGACCTTGATGGCCAGCCCACTAGCTTGAAGGGTGCCCCGCGACTTCTAGCAGCTAGCTTGGAAAAGCCATGCTGGGAAGGGACTCCAGACTCCTTGTGGAAAACAGAACTCTATTCTCCGCCTTGCAGGGAAGCCAGGCCTTGTCGTTGTCTAGGCTTCCACAGTGTCGCAAGCGGCTGCACGCAACCACGCTGTCCCACCCACGAGGTTCGAATTGGCCTTGGCTCCCCGTTTGGGGCGAGCCACCGAGTCGTGCTGTCGGTGGTCGTCGGCTTGCCTCCGGTCGCACTGAGGGGGAAATACCCAAAGTCCCTAGGTCTCACAGCGATTGTTTCAGACACGCGAGGGTCTGGTAGAGCTTGGTACGTTGCAAAACCGGCCGGTCGGTGGCATCGCTTCCGCGGATTGCATGAGTAGGCGTTCGCGTCGTGTGACACTGACGACATCTCACCCGCCTTGCAGAAAGCTTAGCCACCGGACAGACCCAACGGAAAGTTTTCGGACTATAAACCGACGACGGCTGTCCCACATTCCATCACATGGCACAGCTTGCAAACCCCCTTGGTTGCCGTGCGACCTGTTTGTTTGTGGTGACGGCAGATTGTCAATGCCGTGCCCGACGACGTCGTGGCCGGAAAACGGCGCAGGACGACGAGCCCTTCCCATCCCTTTTCGCCACCGGACTGCCGCGTGCATGTGCTGTCTTGCTCACTTTACCTCTACTTTTAGGCGGGATGCCGGTGTCTCAGGCCGGTATTTGTACCTGCTTTTGGCCACAAGCCCTCAAAGGCGCCAGGCAGCTTCCAGTTGAACCGACTCCTTACCCCCAGTTCTTGAGCCTAAGTTCAGGCTGGCGGGGCTGCGCCATGAACTTCTTGACTATTTGATGTATCAGCATCAATTGGCAGCCATTGTGGGAAAGTCAGGGGGCGGTCTCACTGTCTTTCCATGTCTCCTTCTTCACCTTTGTGTTTGTGGCATGCTCGTGCCACAGCCACAGACACCAGAACGCAACCAGACCATCCAAAATACGTCTGGTAAGTGGTTCAAGAATCATCAACACGTACTCAGGTTGCCCCTCATCAATACCGGCCGACGCGTGGGTAGCGACGAGTTTGCCATCCAAGTTGAACCATTGGTAACTCTCCGGCTCATTCTTCCCCTTCTTCTCCTTCACCCAAAAGAAGTAATCATTCCTCGGCCTCTTCTTCCCTTTCCCGCCCTCTTCCTCTGATGCTATTGCTGCCCGGTGACCGGAGTGAGGGAACGGGCTTTTTTTCAGGACGAGATGGTTCCCTAGCCCCTTTCTCGACACTGCATGAAGCGTGGACTGGCATTCGTCGGCGAATAAAATCGGGACGTGGGAAATGTTGTAAATATGCTTCCCCCGCTGCGAGACGCTGGGGGTTCCGTCCGGGCGCGTGCGGACTCGGTACTCAAGACGCTGGAACTCAATGTTGGTGGTTGCTTCGCCCTGTGCGTGTATCACCCTGGACAGCTCGTACAGCGGCGACGATTCGTTTGGCGCGGCGTAGACGAAGCGGCCATGGAGCACGAGGTTGATAGGCTGTAGCAGTTCGTCAGGGTCATCGCTCCGCTCCTGGTAAGACGGCGGCTCCTCGCTCGGTGGCTGCCCGGACGCGACGCTGAAGTCAGGGGGCGCATCTGGGTACACAGAGTCCGGTAATGGGATGCTGGCTGACATGTTCGCGCGACGACTCGAGAGAATTACGATTGGCGATAATCTACCGCGGTCCGCTCGACTCGCTGCGATGGCAAGTCGCTCATAAATACTCCTTGACGTTGATGTCAAACTGGCGGGGCTGTGCCGCGCGCACCTGACACAACCGTCCCCAGGGTCGCACTGCTAGCACTGCCTTCCATGCATCTGCGGGGTGTTGGGTGCGTATTGGCAGCAAACCGATTTGCCGATTGATCCGCAAGCGGGGACCATCGATGCAAAAGTAGGGCATCCTCATCCTTTCCAGCAATTTCCTGTCGGGAGGATTCATGAAGATCCTATGTGCGTGCTAGAGGTGGCTGGTGTCGTAGAATTTCTTGGCTCTGTCGGACAGCTGCTTGACTCTCCAGATTCACGTCGCGACGCCGCAATTCCATTTCGGTGGATCCCGGCATGTGAGGTCATCGTCGGGCCGGAACGGGGTGCAGGGGTTCACCTCACTCCCCTAACCCTCTGATCCACTACAAGGGTGATGTGGGCTGCCGGGTCAGTGGAGTGCGATAAGATAAGGCCTCCTTGGCAGTCGGGAGCCCACAATTCCACCACTGACCTGGAAAATCCACAGTGCTCGATTGCGTCGATGACAGATGCAACACGACCAGCCTTCTGCAACACGAGAGAACCGCACCGATGCGATGCCTGTGCTACTGATGACGTCTTAGGTCAACCATCCTTTCGGCCGCCGGCGTTTGCGCCTTTATGCCTGGGCTACCTTACCACCCGACATTCGCCGAGCACGCCCGACCTCCCTCCATCGCTTCGAGATCTAGCCCCCGAACCGCGCCAATGGCTGCGCCCCTCGACGTGGACCCATCGCTCGCTCTGCCCCGTGCCCCAAGTCCGAGATCGAAGCCCCCGAGCCGACGAGCGCGCAACATCGTGTGTGACACACCGAGATGAACACAGTGCGGAAAGACCAGTTTCTCGGCCAATAAAATGGGACTGGCGGCGAGGTACGGGCTGGGGCAGTACGAGCGGAGAAATATAGATGTTGGCATCTCGAGGCTCTGTATTCCCTGCGTCCGGCCGTTCCCCTCAATGGGAAGGTTCAGAGGCAGAGCATGTTGTGTCCTGTGCTCGGAGCCGCAACGGACCTGGCAACCTGCCCTGGTGACGCCCGACAGCCACACGCGATGTCTTTTCAAGCGCCCGTGCTCATCGACGGTACTTCTGTTGTCTCGGGCGCCACAAAGTCTGTGCCGTTCGTTGTGCCCTCTAGGGGCGGGCTGTCTTCCAAATACGCATCGAGCAGGAGAGCAGAAGGTTCCAATGGGATGATCAAGGGGAAATATGGTATCAAGAACTACCCAACCGTCTATATACATGGCTGATATGTGAAGTATACACTGAAAAAACCGCAGCGCCCTCCGAAACACGGCTCAGTCGAACAACAGGCCCGCCCGGAGTAGCGCGCTCGCTTTTGCCCCGCCGTTCTTCCTTTCCCGCTCGTCGATCATGCGGCGGAATCGCTGGGCAACGTCTGGGCTGCCCCCGCTGCCGCTGTGTAGATCTGCTAGCATCTGCAACGTGAAAATCGTCGACGGGTGCGTCCCACCAAGTAGCTTCTCCCGTATCTTCAACACCTTCCGCAGCTGCTGGTCCGCCCCGGTTACGTCTCCGCGCGCTGCCTGCAGGAGCGCGCTCGTGCTCAGCGACACCTGGATGTCGTAGCCCTCCGACCCAAGAACTTTCGCCTCTCCGACTAGGACGCGATCGAGCATTGTCTTAGCGCCGTCCAGGTCGCCTGTATCGTACAGGTATCTCGAGTAGTTATTCCTGGTTATGATAGTATCCGGGTGCTCGTCCCCAATCATCGCCTCCCTGCGCTGTAGTGTCTCTTCGTACTGCGTCCCTGCCTCTTCGAGCTTCCCCTTGCGATGCAACACCATGCAATGGATATTCAGACTCACAAGCGTGTCAGGGTGATCATCCCCCAGCACTCTTTCCCGCCCGTTCAGTGCCCGCAGTGCCGTCACCTCCGCAGCATCCAGGTCGTCCAGCTCCAACAAAGTGATTGTCAGATCACTGCAACTTTCCAGCGTGTCAGGGTGCTCGGCGCCTAGTGTTTTTTCTCGTCCTGCAACAGCCCTTCGCAGCATTGCCGCAGCCTGCTCCAAGTCCCCACAGTGCAATAGCGCCTCACCCAGCGTCTGTATGCTGTCAATCGTCATCACATCGTTGGCAGGCAACAGACTCTGCCGTATCTCCAGCGAGCGATGGCAGTAGTCGAGAGCCCTCTCGTACCTCCCCCGTGACATGTGATACAGCGCCACCGCAACCATCAGCCGCGCCGCTTCCAGCAGCACAGTCGGGTCCTCCAGCTCATAACCCAGAGCAAGTGTCGTATGTGGCACCATGGCCTCATATAACGGCCACTCAGAATACTTCTGCCTTCCCGGCCCGGGAAACGCTGCCGCCAGCAGCCGCACCGCTTCTCCCTGCCAGCGATTCAGCGTCCCGCGCGCCTCGAGCCAGCGCTGTCCGGCCATGGCGACCAATCGATGTGTTTTACACACTGCGTCCTTCCCGCGCGTTGCTGTCAGCAGCGAGAATGCCTGTAGCGCGCCCAGCGCGGTGCGAAATCCTGTTTCTGTCTCTTTGTCTTTGCGGAGCAGATACACAGGGACCGAGTGATAGTCGAGGACAGCGACTATCGATAGGATGTCTGCCGCGCGAGGCGCATTCTTGGATATCTGGTCGAATGACAACTTCCATGTGCGCATGACGCTGTTCTCGGTGTCGATCTCCCTTCGCGGATCTTCGAGGTGTTCGCTGAGAAGTTCCTTTGCGTCCTCGTCGCCTGCGAAAAGGGTCTCGAGGTACTCGGCCACGGTGAGACAGTTCTCGCTGATGAAGGCCGCGGCTTGGGTGATGGCTAAGGGCAGGTGGTTGAGCTCTGCGACGAGCTTCATTGCGTCGTCCTCGTCCCAGTCTTCTTCGACCATTTTGGAGCGGAGGAGCTCGATGGATTCGGTGGGCGTCATGACGGAGACGTCGATCGGTCGTTGTCGGCCCGAGAGTCGCTCGCCCACACGGCGGTCGCGGGTGGTGATGAGCACGGAAGAGTGCGGGGATTTTGGGATGTATCGTGCGTATGTCTTGGTGGAGGGGGCGGAAGAGGCGCCTGTGCGCCGCCCGTGGAAGAGTGACTCGTCGTCGGCGTTGTCTAGGATGAAGAGCCACTTGCCGCCCTCGTCGGAGCTGAGGCCGTCGTATACAAGCTGGAGGGAGTCGGCGTCGGGCTCGTCCCATCCGGGGAACGCCATGCGCCGTGCGATGTGGTGGTAGGACTCTTCGAATCGGACTGGATCGCTCGCGTAGACCCAGAAGACGTGGGCCTCGGAATGGCGCTCGCGGTAGATGTAGGCGTACTCGATGGCTATTTGGGTTTTGCTTCGAGGACAGGTCAGCTTCGTGTTGCAGCGGAAAGGAGAGGGAGACGTACCCGATTCCACCGAGCCCTGCTATGGCGACAGCCGGCTGCGTCTTGAATCTCTCGTCGATGGCTTCGAGCGTTATATTCCTCCCGAGGAAATTCGGGTCGCGGCTGAAGGGCACCATAAATGCGGAGGGCTTCGCTGCTGGCGGCGCAGGGGATGGCGCGCGGGAGAGGGAAAAAGACCCGGACGGCCGAGACGGGGGCGACTGTCCGTATGCTGGGGGTGACATGTCAAACCTAGGGAATGGGAATTCCTCCGACGAACCCCCTGCCGGCCCGCTGCTCTGTACGGTAACATGCACATTTGATCCCAGAAAGTTGAACAGTCCATTCCCAGGGCTGCTATCCCTACGTTTATCCCCACCCGCTGCGTGGAAAGTGCTCGCCTGCGCGAGCAGGTTGAAGTTGGCCTTGAAGGCGGCATCGATGCGCTCGATCTCGGACTCGATCAGCACGCCAAGAATGGCCTTCTTTCCGCGCGACCACGACGATTCGTTCTTCTGCGGCAGGGCGCGTCCGATCAGCTCGTCCAGCTGCTCGGCCTGCATGGCGCAGCTGCGCACGACGGGGAGGATCATCTCCTGCGAGTTGTCATCGACGAGCCCTGCGTCCATGCGCAGCATGATCTTCTTGACCAGGTCCACCATCAGCGGGAGGCGCGAGCGCACATTCTGAAAGACCGCCGGCATTCCGGACACGTCGGCTTCGAGACGGCGCAGTTGGCGGAGCACCTTGCCGCCGAACTCGATGAACTGGACCAGCGCCGAGGCCAGCCCAACCATCGCGAGGGCTTCCGCCATGGTGGCTGCGGGGTAAAGAGTCAACAACAAGGGAAGCAGGGATATCGCCAGTCCCGTCGCGTGGGCGACAACGTTCGGTGGAGGTTGCGGCTCACGATGCGGAGGCGTAGGGCAGAAACAGAGCTCAGCTTGCGCGTGCTCGGGTCGACCCCTCCTCTGCGTAACCCTCCCCTCGCGCCATCGGCACATCATCCCCTTCAACAGCTGAGGGGCAGTCTTGACTAGTCCGTAGGCTCCCTAGCAACAGGGGCCTTGAAACGGGCGGGCGGGATGTTCGGTTCGGGCTGGCGCGCGCTCTAGCGCCTGACGAATACGAAGGCTCGGGCCAAAAGATAAGGTCCCCTTAGCCAGTGCGAAAGATGCCTTCTTCCGGTAAATGCCACCTATGGTTTTAGTTGTGGTAGGCCATCCCCCATTCAGTAAATCCTTGCTTACGTTCTAAAAAGACCTTGCTGTACTTTGAAAAGGCCTTACTGCATTCTGGAAAGGCCTCTTTATATGCTGGAAAGGCCTGTAATGTGGTAGCCCCAGGCCTTGCAGTTCCAGCACAGGGCCGTGTGAAAATTTCAAAAAACGTGTTTTTGCACGGAGATAAGAGACCCTCTTTTTTGGCCCGAGCCTTCGTCCTCTATTTGCGGGGAACGCATGGCCAATGGACAGGCGTGGGCGGCCGCCCCCCCGGAACAAAGACCAGCCTGATAGGGCTTAGCTGCTCTGTGTTGGGGAGGGGCTCTCGCGGCGCGCAGCAGGCTGCCTTGGCAAATGGCGGGTGCCCCTCCATTGCCCAACGACCACCATCGGAATCGGATTTGATGCTGACTTTCCGAGAGGCTTTTTTTCTCCTTCCCTTGTACAGGTAAAATGGAAGGGCGGAACCACTCCAGCGCGGCCTTCATCCCCGCGGGGAGCGTCTCCCGCATGAAGGGGGACTTGATCAAGTGTTCTGAGGATTTGTTCGTGGGGTTTCGACCGAGGCCCGCCATCAGGGATCGGCCGGCGGGGAAAACACCGCATGTGGGAGTCATCGGAACCGGCCTAGCTGGCCTGCGGTGCGCCGAGGTGCTTGTTGATGGCGGCGCGAAGGTCACCCTGCTTGAGGCGAGGGATCGTATTGGAGGGAGGGTGAGCTTATCTCTGTATTATTCTCGGCGGGGTTTTCTTGGGGAACGGGCATTCTAACAGGTTGAAGATCCACCAGGTGAACCTCGGCGGCCAGGCTATGGACATGTACGACTCTCTCAGATTTCAGAGCCGGTTTCTGCGCACGTGCTGACTGGCTGAGAAAGGGGCCCCAACTGGATCCACGGAACCGATGACAATCCTGTGTGGAAGATCGCGAAAGAAAAGGTGTCGCTCTGCGTTGTCCCAGACACAATGAAGGTCTTTGAGCCTAGCGGGACCGTTATCCCGGAGGAAGACGCCGAATCGGGGCTGGAAACGGTGTGGGAGTTCATTGAACAAGCCTTTAAGTACAGCAACGAGGACTGCCTCAAAATCAGCCCGACCCTGAATCTTGAGGATTTCTTCAACGAGAAGCTCGCCGAGGGAACCCTGTCGAGGGAGCAACGCTCCCGGGTGCTTCTCTTAGCTGAGATGTGGGGGTCTTTCATTGGCGACTCCTGGAAGCGCCAGAGCTTGCGGTGGTTCTGGCTTGAGGAGTGTCTCGAGGGCGAGAATCTCTACGTGATGGAGAACCACGCCCCAATCATACAGCATGTCGCGGCGAAGACGCTCACACATGCCGATGTGCACCTCTCAACCAAAGTCACCAGCATTGAGAGCGCCGGAACCGACCCCAAAGACCCTAAGGTCATCGTCCGCACCGAGACTGAGACCTTCGAATTCGACGAAGTCGTCGTCGCTGTCCCGCTCGGCTGTCTCAAACGCTCACAACCCGCTTTCAGTCCTCCCTTACCACCCCGGATTCAAGCCGCCGTGCGCAACGTCTCCTACAGCAGTCTCGAAAAGGTTTACATCACCTTCCCCGTCGCCTTTTGGGACGGCCCTCCCTCAGCCCCATCTTCAGACGAAGACTCCGTCTTCCCATCCTTCGCACACTTCCTTAACCCAGAATATGTGCCCCCTGCCCAGCAACACTGGTCCATCGAAATGCTTCCGCTCTCTTCCCCGACTGTCTTCGGCCCTCACGCAAAGCCTACGCTTTTAATCTACACGCACAACCCCTGCGCCGAGCACGTTACCTCTCTCATTCGGGGCATATCTCCCGATAGTCCAGAATATTGCGCCGCCCTCAACACGTTCTTCAAGCCTTACTACTCTCGTCTTCCGCACTTCATTGAGGATTCTCCTGACTGCACACCCACGGCGCTTCTCGCCACGGACTGGCATGGCGATGACCTTGCAGGAAACGGATCGTATACGAACTTTCAAGTTAGCGAGAGCGCTGAGGCTGGAGAAGAGGTGCGACTGGATGAGGATGTGAGAGCCATGAGGGCGGGCGTGCCGGAACGGGGAGTCTGGCTTGCGGGGGAGCATACTGCCCCGTTTGTGGGTCTGGGGACTACAACCGGGGCGTATTGGAGCGGCGAGTCGGCGGGGCTGAGGGTGCTGGCGGCGAACGGGCTGACCGAGGGAGTTGAGGCGGTTGAGTTGGCAGAGGGAGTTGGGCAATGATCTTGGTAATAAACAGGAGAACACCCATTCCTCCTAGCACAGTGCCTCTCTTCACTGCGTCCGCAATCTAATCCTCATAATCCACCACTCGCCCAGCCTATAGTCGCCTTAGTCCCAGCGCCCCATCGCCCGGAAAATTTTGTGATGCCGGACCCGGGCGTGATGATCGGATACGGAAATGATCAGCTTTTGTCTACAGAGATAGCTGTGGAGCCGGGTGTGCGAGGGAACCGCCTACGGGCAACTAGACCGAAAAGCGCCCGATAGTTGTGCTGTTTTTCCCACATAGGTACAGTGTTCATAACGCGCTTGGATAGCGGTGTCAAGGGCCGGTGAGACACGAAAATCGATCCTGAGGCTGTTTATGCCATCTGCTCTGCGCGCGGGCTGGCAGGTGATCGAAGCCACCGAGGCCATCGGTGAGCATCAGATTCCAACGGGGCCGCAGGTCATCACTGGACGATACCCTCCTAGCGGCACGACTTTCCACGAGGTGCCCTGCACTTTTGCGATATACCGGGTTGCCCAATTGGGTTAGGTACCTAGGTACAAAGGCTCGGGCCAAAAGAAAGGTCTCTCTTCTCCGTGCGAAAACAAGTTGTCGAATCCTAACACAGTCCTATACCGAAACAGCAAGGCCTGGGGTTACCCCATTACAGGCTTTAACGGCATTGCAAACGGCCTTTTCAGAGCGCAGGAAGGCCTTTTAAGAATGCAGGTGGCCCTTTCGGAATGGGAGATGGCCTGCGATAGGCAAAACCAGGGCGGTCTTAGCAGTGAGAAAGCACATTTCACACTGGCTGAGGGGACCCTTTCTTTTGGCCTGAGCCTTCGTACATGTACCTTTGTACCTACGATACCCACCGTGCTGTCTAAAAAGACGACGGAAACCAGAACGACAGGATGAGCTCCTCTGGTCAATCCCCTCTTCGCGGCTATCATCATGGAGTCTCTTGCAGTGCTCAGCATCGCTTCTAATCTGGCTCAGCTTGTCACCCTCGGCCTCGAAACCATCCGGGTAGCAAAAGCCGCCTATCGTTCGGGCTCTGTCGACAGTGATCTTGCCGAGCATGCCGCACGGCTCTCAACACTCTGCGATAATGTCGAGCAGTCGTTGTCCAACTGCGCTAGCCATCCGAAGACAGACGCCCACAATTACCTGATGGAGATGGCCAGACAGTGCTGCAGGGCGTCTCTGAACCTACAGGCTGAGGTCAAAGCTCTGTCTTCGCCATCCGCAAAGGGTAGTCTAACGGTGGCTATCAAAGCCTCAATCAAGGCGATGGGCAAGTCAGATCGGGTGTATAAACTGGGAAGGACGCTTGCAAGGTGTCAAAGCGAGATGGATTCTGGCCTGCTGCTTCGGATCTGGTGAGCTTGTCTGAGACCGTGTTGATATTTTCCCTGACTAAAATCATACGACGTTCAAGCTCAGTTGCCGAAGCGCAGAGTCTCCAGTCTTGCAGTCGGTTCGACAAACTCGACGCCAGCCTGCAGGCGTTCGTTTCGCAGCTAGCCCAAGGCAATATAGACGACGTCGAGCACATTCGGTCTCTAGCCAGCCAAAACGGACTCGATGACAAACTAAGGAGCAGGGAAAACCTCATCCAGAGTCTCAAGTTCGGCAGCATGAATCAACGAGCTACATCTATCAACAACGCCCATCTCGGCACATTCAAATGGATCTTTTCCTCGAATCTGCCTGCATGGGCCGCCTTTGTCAGCTGGCTGCCGTCTGACGAGAAGCTATACTGGATTAGCGGCAAACCGGGTTCAGGGAAGAGCACCTTGATGAAGTTCATTGTGGCAGATGCGCACACGACGAGATTGCTCAGGGCAGACACCGTCATTGTTTCACACTATTTCTGGAACGCTGGCGAGGAGATGCAGAAATCCGTCAAGGGGCTTCTTTTGACCGTTCTTCATCGGCTGTTGTGCGAGGAGCCAGAGCTCGCGGACCATCCCCTCAATGGCGCTCCCAAGCGTGGAGGCGCAGATAAAAACTCGGACTGTAGGGTTGGCATCGGGAGAAAGGACAATCACAACGACTGGTCGTCTTCAGAGCTACGGCACTGGATGGTGCGGATACTCAGTTTATACCCGCGCCCTGTTTGCATGTTCTTAGACGGAGCAGACGAAATATCTCCCGCTGACGGGCCGACTGAGCTTATGGACCTCGTACAGGAACTGTTGGGTCTCCAAAACGTCAAAGTCTGCATATCCAGCAGACCGGACCCGGCCTTCAAGAATTGGCTTGGTGCCTATCCAATGCTGCGACTCCAGGACCTCACCAGCCAGGATATTCGGGATGTCTGCAGCGCAACGCTAGCTCCGCTCTTCAGCAACGACGTAGCCGATTTCTCTGCGAAGTCATTGAGCAACAGCACCGAAATATGCAGACTTCTCGTCGACGACCTAACAGACAAGGCCGAGGGTGTTTTCCTCTGGGTTCACCTTGCTCTAAAGAGTGTTCAGAGGGGCCAGGCCAACGTGGAATGCAGAAGCGATATTCTCCGGCGTATCCGGCTTCTTCCAGCCGGTCTGGAGGCGCTCTACAGCTCCATGTGGGAGCGGGTGAACGATGATCGCGGCGTTCATGAGAGGAAGGCAGCGCTGTACCTGGGTCTCGTCATCGACGCCCGGAAGCTTCAAGACTGGGGTATCTTCAAGCATTGGTCGGCGGTCTCGGTTTTGGAGTTCATGGTCGCGTCCAACATTTCTCTTCAGGATTTCATACTTAGCGGTGGCCTGAACGAACCAGATCCTCTGACTTGCAGGGAGGTCGAGGATATGTGCGCCCTCATGGTCAAGGACATTGAGTCTTCCTGTGGCGGCTTCCTGGAGGTCGGCCCATATGGGCAAATGGAGAACCCCCTGGGACGGGAATACGGCACTGGTAGCAGGTGGGATAGTCTGGTGCCGTGGACCAACACCAGCGTTGCATTCATCCACCGTACTGCGTCGGACTTCTTTACCGATACGGAAAGCGGCCGGACTATCTTGGAAAAGCATCCCAGCAGCCGAGATGATCGTCTGGCGAGGCTCTACCGATCATCGCTCGTCCAGTTGACCCTGTGGGCCATTGCTCCAACTTCCTACACTATTGCCGCCCGTCCTTCCGACAAGGTCGATAGTCTGGTATGGGATATGTTCCGGTTTCGCCACATAATGATGGGTATTGGTATGTCGATATCGGAACCTGTTGCTCTGTCCAAGACGCTATCCTCGTGCGAGTGGTTCTGGAACACGATGCAGGCGAAGAAGAAGCAGGACGTCAACGGACGCCAGGTTGAGTTCCTCGCGTTGGCTGCGCGGGGCGGCTACTACCCCTTCGTCGCCTCTCGACTGCTCGGGACAGCATTACCATCATCGAACACTTGTGACCCATCTCTCGGATCCGACTCCGCCAAACTACTGTCCGGATACAAGGTCCTACTTGTACAGTGGCTCCAGCAGCAGGGCACAATATCCCGAGCGTTCGAGTGCGAGTTCTTCTCGTGGACGTACAGTCCCCACATCAGTTTAGCCTCTGCGGCTCCCACACTCAACACCCTTGCCACGCGCCGTGGCCGCGGACATGCCGCCTCCGATGGCATTGAGATCCACGCTCGCTTTGTGCCAGACATGGAGAGCCCCAAGACAACGCTGCAGGCATGTGCGATCACGAACAAGGTGCTAGGCCACGGCTACAACATGGATTCCCGAGTGACGCTCCACGTCTTTCCTGGCCGAGAAAAACTCTACCCTGGCTGTAAGCGCCGCTCTACCGCGGCGTTCTGGGGCCATGATGACGGGGTGCAAGTTATTGTGCTTGAAATAAACATTGTCTTTCTTTTGTTTTTCCTTCAGGGGCTGCTCCAGGCGGACTGGCCGGGGGCAATGAAGACGAAGACGCTTGAGCTGGATATTCTCAAGAGCCGCCGCAGGGAGGAGCTGAGAATTTCGGTTAGGTGCGTAAATCCCAACGAACCGGCGAAGGAATTGGATGCGGAGCTTGTTCTGCGGTGTCTAGTTGACATGTTTGCGTGGTGCTCGAGCCCGAAGGTGCGGAGGACGGCGTCTGAGGCTTTGATTTGGTCGTGTATGTCTTTTGAGATGTATGTTCGGATATTTGATTGAGATACCGCCAGAGAACGTCTGGCCAGGAATAGCCTATGAGGTACAGCGCTCGCAGGTTTAGAGCTGCCCGCATGATATCAACAAGGCCGTGGGTGGTCGTCTGGCGGACACCCGGATGTTGGCCAATAGATGTAGTCTCCACGTACTTGCCGTAAGCTCGAATGGTTGTGAGGGACTCTAGGGGGCGGACAGTGACGGCGAATGGTATCGTCGTCAATTGGCGTGGCTTTGGCCATGATGAGATACATGCTCGTGATGTTCCGCGCTTGCATGAAGGAATAAGCCAAATGAAGCCACGAGACCGGCGTGGGGAAGATCTATCCTACTATTGGGACCGTGGGTCCAAAAATGTGATGGTCGAGGTGGAGGAGGGCGATGTGATACATGTACGGCGTTGCCAGGGCCTGGAAGAGCTTCGATGTTCGAGACAGGGCGGTAAGGGCGCGTCTCTCCTGCACTCGCAGACCATCATGGAGGCTTCATCGGATGTTGTCGATCTCGCTGGGCCAATTGGCGGGCCATGTTGGCACGAAACTTGCTGGGCCGATCTCTCTGGTGTCAGGGAAACTTTATCTTGTCTCCACAAAGAAAACCAAAATTTGCAGTGCAACAAGACGACAACTCGAGGACAGGGCGTTGACGGGCTTCGGTATACTCGCAAACCCTGTAGGCAATCTACCACGTGCGGACCGCCGTTTGCGTGTAATTAAGGGCACTGTGGCTTCTTCAATGTTGAACTGAGTTCTAGGCCTCCCACGGGCGCCGAAGTTTGTCCTCCAGGATACGGTCAAACTTTGGATGTTCAGATTGGCCCGTGACTCCTTCCCGAAACTTCAACACTGATGGGCTCCGCTTTTGACCTCTTGCCAAACGAGCGCTACCAAACTTTTCATCCAAGCCAGCGGCCCACATGATTTTTAGAACTTTTCTCTTCGCTCGCAAATAATTATCCTCCATCTGTCGCAATCCTCGCACAACTCACTCCAACTCCTCACACGACCATCGCCATTTCGAGACGCCATCGAGCCTATACATCGCAGACCTCGCACCAAGAAGTAGCGGTACCGATCATACCAACTCCACCCGACATCGCCTAGCTCTCACGAGGGCTGGGCTGGGAGAAGCGACCGCTGCGCCTTCACGCTCGTTTCTCCCGCCCCCGCGCTTCCGTTCTCTTCCAAACGGATGGAGCGCTCGTGTGGAGGACTGAGGGTTTTACTCGGCCTTCGGCAGAAGCCATGAGAAAAAAAACCCCAGGGACAAGGACATCCATCACAACCTCGCTCGGTTTTGGGCTGAGAGAATCGACAATTCACCAGATCTTCACAATCTCGCTGCTTCTTGGCTGGGCCCGTCAAACGGCCGCCAGCGACAGCCAAGTAGCACGTCGAGTGGCGCGGCTCTGCAAATCGCTCCCCAAAGGATTCGATGCGGATTCAACGGAGCCCCAACATGAGAGGCTGTCGCATCCTTTTTGAGCAGGCCGCGTCGGCAGGGAACACTGTGAGCCCAATGTCTTTGTGGGAAACCACATCGTGCAGGGGCGGTCATCCATCTGCGGCTGCCCCTGCAAGCTGGGGACTTAATCCGAGTGAGTCGGATGGGCGAGCAGTCGTCATAACTGCCGGTACCGTCGTGTGCTGTGAGCATCGTACCGAGGATCTTCCTACTGATGTTTTTGAGGGTTCTGAGGGAACAGTCGTTCGCTGCCGACTGATTACAACAAGGGGTGGGTCGATTGTATGTTACCACAGTCGCCCACCCGTCAGCCGTCAGGGAGTCGACTGTGCCGAAACTTCGCAGTGTTATCCTGGCACACTTCAGAGGATGTGTATATTCGCTACAGGGAGCACAACCCCAACCTTCCGAACCGGAATACCTGGCACAGGTTTCGTAACAACCTGCGGTTTTCCGGTCCCCGTCCAAGCAGCTCTGTGATTAGTCGCACAGTGGATCTTTCGTGTTTGGAGCTGGGGAGTGTGTTTGATGTAGACCCACGAAGCATCGCCACGTGCTGTCGTGGGTTGGGGCAGTGGCCGCCCATGATGAACCCCGTCAAAGTTGGCGAGATGACCGCGAAAGTCAACCAGACTAGACAAGCCGGCGTGCTCGTTGCTTCGGGTGCTTGCTTTCCTGACAGATGGCATGCATCCGGTGTGAAGAGCCCGGCGTTGTGGTATGGCAGGTCGAGTCTGAGGCAGCAACTGGACAATATTGCGCACACATATGCTTTGTTTGGCCTGCGACTGGCATGCGTTTTTGTCCTTCCACTTTTGTCATTATTGGAGTTAAGGTAGCCGTTTTGCTTCTGAAGTGAGCTCATTCTACGTCGCATGTCGAAGAGAGCGTTTGCAAACAGAGCTCAGCAGCCCATGAAACCCAGCCAAGTGTCAAATGGAGCTTCTGAGATTTCAGACGATGGTATTCCAAAACTGTTTCCCATGCTCTATACAACTTCGGCCTTCTCGCGAGCTAGGTCACATCGACGAGCCTGGTTTCGAAACACAATGTATTACTAACGATTTTTGCTACCAGTAGCGGTCCTTTCGACGCCGAAGATTCCGCCTCTAAAGCAAGCGCCATCCCCCTCGTTAACTTTCGCCTTGAGCAAGCCAGCTCAGCACCAGACGACGCCGCGGTCATACCCAGCGGTGATAAGCATCCGACTAAATCTTTAACCACCAACTCCCGAAAGAACCCCCGATCTCTTTACCAGCCCCCATGACCTTGATGACCATGCCCATGGTGCCCGTGTCCATGGTGCCCATGATGCCCCGAATGGCCACTCCCCCCTCCCGGATACTGCTGCGGATACCCCTGCGCCGCCGCCGGATACCCTCCGCTCTGCTGCTGGTGCGGCTTAAACTTGTCACCCAACAGCCCGCTCAACAACCCTCCACCACTCGACTGCGTGTGTCCTCCATGATGATTCCCCTTCAACTTCTTCTCAATAAAGTTGGCCGCTAGCGCGCCAGCCGCTCCTCCAACAATCTTGCTCATTGTTCCGCCATGCCCGAGCTTGCTGCCGAGGTATGCACCGCCTGCGCCACCCCCTACAGTTGAGAGGAAGCCTTTCTCGCCATCGGGGCCGTCGGGGCCTGGGTAGGTTTGGTTGCTTTGGCTGGGGTAGGTTTGGGGTTGGGTCGGTCCGACCTGCTGGCCTGGGTAAGCGCTTGAGGGGCTTCCGCGCTGCTCTGGATGGGGAGAGTAGGCTGGAGGCGGATAGTTGGATTGGGCCGAGTGCGGTCGGCTGTTGTCGGATTGCGCGGAGGTGGGCCGGTCCTGCGGGCACCCGTATGGCTGGAGGTGTTGCTGCTGGGGCGCGGAGTAAGTCGGCTGTTGGGGGTACGGAGAGCCCTGCGGGGGGTATGGAGCCTGCTGTGGATGAGGCGACTGCTGCGAAGGGTAGGGGGGTTGGTTGTACGACGGCGCATATTGCTGTTGCTGGGGGTACGGGCTCTGTGTCTGCGGCGGATAGCTCGGGTTTGGGTAAGCGCCCTGTGGCGGGTATGACTGCTGCCCCGAGGGGTTGTAGTAGTCTTGCGCTGACATTTTTGCGGGTCGATTGTCGTCGAGATGAAGATTTGTCGTGTATTGAAAGGGCGAAGTTTCGCGACGGAGGAGGGGCGGGCCCGGTAATAAATTCTGTTAATAAGCCTCGACGCTGACGCGGACCGCTCGGTCAGCCGAGGCAGGCGGGGTGAATCCTATCGGACGGAAAATTCCAGCGCATCCCAACTGGCGGTGGCGTGGTGAATTTGGGTTTGCCCGTGCGAGTAAGGTGTGGGTCGCCGCTGACACTGCCTCCGGCACAGCCACCGCCAATGATGCGTGGCCACAGCTGCATGAGGGGATCACGGGATCACCGCGAATGCCAGAAACGAATCTTGCAGCAAAAGTTGCAGCGATGTCGACGAATAGCGTTGCTCCTGTCAACCACAGCAGCTTCTGCTGGCGATGTTGATGATTTCCTCAACAACCTTACGTCCGATCTGAGACGACTACTTACGCTGTTCGGAATGCTAGTGAGCAAGCAGTATCGGCAAGAGTACAACGTACTTTGACTGAATAGTTTCTATTTCGCTATCGCCCCATTAAAACCAATACACAACCGTGGCTGTCTTCCCCAACTAGCTCGAACTCAGCGAAGCCGTTCTCCCTTCGTTAGTTCAACGTCACGGCTTCCCCTTCCCGTTGACCACCTCGGTTTCAACTGTCTCTTCTGCCGCCGCAGCTCCGTTTCCGTTCGTTTTTGCTGCCGCTTCAGCGATAGACTGCTCAACCAGCGCCCTCCCCTTCTTTAGGCTGTCGTCAAGGAGACCAGAGAGGCCCCAAACATCAAAGATGACGGCAATAGCGGTGTACCCTTGGGCGATCAAGATAGGCACCATATCTGGAACTTGGGCGCCTCTATAGGGTTCATTCGTTAGCAATCTCGTTCCTCGCCGATTTTGAAATTCACTGTATGAATCACTGAAACTCAAAACTTACCCAAAGAGGGGCAACCCAAACTTATGCGCCGTCGTTACAAACTTAGTCATCGCCTCAAGGAACACCGGATGCGGCTCCCCTCCTAACTTGAGCGGGATTTGCGCATCGATGCTAAAGTCGCCCGGGCCAAACATGAGGGCGTCAACACCCTCGACAGCGGCAATTTCTTCAATGTTCGCAATCCCCTTGACGCTCTCGATCTGGGGGATGATGCAAACGTGGCGGTTGGCCGTCTGGACGTTGAGGTTGTCGTCCTCGTACAGCGACGTGTCGGAGATGCCGGGCGTGAAGTTCCATGGCGAAAAGGAGCGTTGGCCGATGGGGCCTAGTTTTGATACGTGGTCAGTCAGTAAGCAACAGGAAAAGTTATGTGATTGATAGGTAAATACGCACCAAAGTAAGCCACCTTCCGCAGGGCGCGGACTTCGTCGGCAGTCTCAACATGAGGGATGACAATGCCGGCCGCGCCGGCGTCCAGGGCCGTAGTTAAGCTGATCTCGTCGTGCTTAGGGATGCGGACAATGACGAGCGTCTTGCCCTCGGAGTGGTGCTGGGCGGCATGGATGCAATCGTAGAGAGTCGAGCGGTCATAGATGCCGTGCTCGACGTCGATCCAGATAAAGTCGGGCTTGGCAGACGCCAGCAGCTTGGTGACGAACACGCTCGGGATTCCCTGGGCAACGCCGAGAAGGGTCTTGATGGGATCGGCCTGTGCGTCTTTGAGCGCCTTCTTGAAGTTTGCTGGCTGCGTCAGCAGGGCCGACCGGTATGGGGCCCGGACGTGGGTCGCCGGCTGCTCGAGGTAAGATTTGCTGCTCATGATGAAGATGGTTGGTAGTGGGGTGAGTAGGTACTATATGCTGAAGGGTTAGAGAGAGCAGTTACCGTGGCCGAAGGAATGAGCACGGCGTTTTCTTTTGTATGGAAAGAACCGTTTGCTTCGTATGCAACTTTCGCCGTTAAGTCCGATGCGGGATCGATGGGTCTCGCAGAGGTCGTGCTGATGTCAGTGTTGTAGCGATAGGATCATTCTACGTCGTGTTGAGCTGACGGCGTGAACGCTGGAACCAACGAGAGCGCTTGGTTAATTTGGAGGAAACGGGGATTAATGCCATTGATTGCGGATACTTGTGTCACATAGGTCGGGCGGATGCAAGGAGCGCGTAAAGCATCCGCCTTCGGCAAGGGGGCCCGCGTAGAGGGGCGTTCACCGCCCCGGTGTCGTGTTCATTACCAATGTAGGTTTGTACCTCAGTTGGTCTGTGTCGCCATGTTCAAATCCCATGTCAGCGGGCCGCAATAGTAATCAGACTGACTGATACACTACACAATATGGCAATTCCGAAGCCTGACACATGACAGATTAGAACGATACGACTACGCGGAAATGGCGGCTGTGTTGCCCCCACAGATCTGCGTGTCGTAGTCATCGGACCAGTCGTAGATAATGTACCTGCGGAACCACAAGCGTCCGACTCCACGTCTCCGGTGGGGTTTCGGCGAAAAAGCGGTGCCGCATGCCGTAAGTTCGGACCGGAACGTCGCGGAATACAATGGGATGCGACACGGAACATAGACATCCCGAAGCGGAGCAATTCCAGCTTCCCACTTGCTGCTGCCGTCGCTGCAACAAAGAAAGACGCAATCCTCGACAGTCGAGCGGTTACCTGACGCTAAGCCTGCCAAATAGGCGACACAATGTTAATGGATGAACACTAACGAACCGATCTCCTTACCACCCCGCCCAGCAATGCCAAGTTGTCTCGTTCTAGTCCGCTAAATATCACCGCCCTTGCTCGAGATAAGTTCCGCCCGGTGTAGACTTGTGAATTTCCAGCCCAACTCGGAAGATGCGATGGTTCGTTTCGTCTGCTCTGGTACACCACCCATCAAGACGACCAGATCGTTGCCGCCATTCCATCTCCCGTCTTCTAGAGCTCCGCTTAGCTCCGCCTCCCAGAAACTATTCTTTCGGTAAGCACCATCAGGCTTGACCCATTTCCATACTGGAAGCAGCATATCACTGAACGCCAGGTCCGGGCTATTACCGAATACAGGGAATGAAAAGAATTGTAAAACCTCCTCGCTCGGTCAGGCGTAACATCAAGTTGTGCTATGAGACGAGCGATGGACCAAGGCTCTGGGTCTTGATCGGATGGCGAATCCGCCGTAACAAACTCGGGAAATGTCTCGGGGATATCCAAGTTTTCTGGTACAAAGAAAGTACCAAGGGATGTAAAACCCTTGATTGTTGATAGCGCGCTTGGAGGCAGAATCACCGTTGTCTTCAGGCAGACGGTGGGCGAACACCAGTGATAGAGTGTAACAGAAACAGGGCGCTCTGGATCGGCTTTGGCAGTGGCCGTTGCGAGGATTGCATACCGGTATGAGAAGACACTCGGATCATACTCTGGGGGTGGTTCGCTTGAGATCCGAGTCGGTTCTGCTGATGCCAGCTGCTGAAAGGATTGTCAGCAAACAGCCCAATACCTCAATCTTCTGATTTTACCACTCACTTGGTTCTCGTCCGTCATGTCAACTGATTTTCCTCTCAGTTTCCTACAAGCTGAGCTTAGGTTCAAGCGGGCAAAGTCTTTTGGAACCGGGGCGCGCCTTGTGGGTCGACGATGGAGAGAGGAAAGATAAGCGGCTGAATTGGCGGAGCACAGCAGCTATCAGAAGACCAGCAATGCCCATCTGGGAAGGTGAATGTCATCAGCATCCGGCGAAACTCCCTTCCGGAGCGGGGTGGCTAGCTGTCGTGAAGTGACGTAGTTTAGCCTGTCTGAGATCCTGAGAACCCGGAGTGCATCAACCTTGCTTTCAGCTCCGTGTATGAAGGGCTCATACTATACGATGTCCAGCTAGGAATTACCACGAAGAAACCACAGATTATCGCAGTGCCCAGGCTCAAGTTTTCACGGTTAGGAGCTATGGCGTCCCCTGATCCTGACAAGAAAGGCATGACCGCGTGTTTATCCACAGTTTGCTTCGTAGCCATCGTTCAAGGAGATCCCGAGTTTGTAGCGTTGTATCTCACAAAAGCTCTTTGGTATCACAGTAGGATCAGATAGCACGCACATCGTCATCAACGTGTCCGAGGCCAGGTCGGTCCTGAGGTAGAGTGCTGCCTGGGTTCCTTCGCAGCGCTGAAGGAGCCGAATATGAGGCCGATCGAGGACGCCGCCGTCGGCTGCGGTGGTGCCTGTTTCCCGCACTACGCAGGTGGCGGATGCGATTTTGATCTTGCGAACGCGAGTCGGCACTTGTACCAACCAGTTCCTTCGCGGTAAAGAGCTGGCGCATCGCATTCAGGCGAGCCCTGGACTCTTCACGTCGCGACTGATAATGATTGGAACCTGTGTGCTAAATGAGTCGCGGCATGCATTGCAAATGTGCTCTTGGGTCCTGAGCTTCAGCTGAGTCCTGCAGGATGCGGGGGTGATGGGACCATATCTAGGACTTCGGCGTCTCGAAGCGGCTGAGCTCATCAGGGCGCCAGCGCTGGAAATCCAAGATTTGTGCTCGGGTGCAGAATAATGAACCGTCGGTTTTTGGCTGGCCATTGATGCAAGACAAGGAGATGCCGTGCTGGAGTGCATTGTCAGCTTTGTCTTGAAGCGCGGGCAAAAACGTCACCGAAACGTCGCGAGAATCTACATTCCTCTACGGGACCGACTCAGACATGCAGTGCACGCTTCCCACCACGCAGGTGAAGAGCTCACTGCCAGTCAGAAAGTCAGACAAGCGGCAGATGTTGGATACGAACGCCGCGCGTCGGATCGGGAGGTAGAAAAAAGGAAACAGGGAGCAATGAAGCCACCAAATTGGGGCCAGGGGCAGCGTGATTGGCCACCCGCACAGCGATCTGAAACGCCTGGGCAGCAGAGAGGCAGCCAGCCAGGCGCTGCCCCGTGCGCTGTGGCTGCGCCTTTCATGCGCTGGACCCTATGCGGAAGGACCCGTCTGCCGACAAAAGCACGCGGCGCCCGAAATTTGAGCAGCGGCGGGCATCGATTGTCACCTCGTTCCTTTGTCGTTTGTGAGGAAGATGGGCGCCAAATCGATGTTCCACCGTCTGCGCAGCGCGTTGCGGCGCAAGAAGGAGGCCGGGGCCGACAAGGGGAAGGGCAAAGATATCAACCGGCAGCAGGGCGACGTCTTGGCCACGAGGCCGCCAATTCTCCACCCGGGAATGGAGCTACCGAGACACGCGAGCGACGGCGTCCAGACCATCTCACGCGCCGACATGCAGCGATCGGCCAGCGAGCAAGACAACTCCATCTTTTTTTCCAGGCTACCGCTGGAGCTGCGACGACAGATCTACAGCGAGGTATGGCGCACATACCTCAAAGCCCCGCGCTTGTCGGCATCGGCTCCCGAGCCGGACCTGCGACTCCACATTTACACCGACGGGTCCGGCCGGGGCACCTTCCGCCACACCCAATGTCGCATCCACCCCGGCACCCCCGGCCAGGACGACGCACAAGTCATCGAGCCATGGCCGTTCGACACGGCCAACAAACACATGCCGCCCATGTGGTTCTGGTTTGCCTGGGTCATGCGTCTGCATTGGGACAAGCACTGGAAATGCCAGCACCAGATCATGAAGCGTTGGGACCCGCACACGGGCAACGCCAAGGACGTCGAACCCAGCCCGTTTCTCCCGCTTTTCCTCACCTGCAAGAAGATGTAAGCCTGCATATCATTCGTTCGACCCCTTTCATCAACTAACGCTGAAACAGGTATTGGGAATCCATCTCATCTTTATTTGGAGCCGTAACCCCCGTCTTCACCTCATCCGAAGACGCCTACCGTTTCTTCATTCAACGCCCTCATCCCTTCCTCGGCAGCATCCGCTCTCTCGAGTTCAGCTTCACCAACCCCAACGACCACCTCTTTCTCGCTCAGGTGCAACGCGGCCCCGTTGTCGAAGAACCAGCGCCGGTAGCGGCAAACCCGCACGCTTGCATGGTGATGCCGTGCCGACTCGAGGTGTTTGGCCAGACGCTATGGGCTGAGCTCGTGCAGCAAGTGCAGGGGTCGATTCCGGATTTGAGAGATTTTGATGTCACGATCGGGGGGAGATTTGCCCACGGCGATGCACTTTCACGGTTTGGATGGCGGCCGGAGGTTGTTGCTGAGGAGGGTGAAGGGGGACCTGCTGAACAGGAGGAAGAGGAAGGGGATCGTGCCAAGCCTTGGACTCTTCCGGGGAGGCTGGCGGTGTTTTTCAAGCCGGAGGAGCAGCGGTATGTTCAGGAGGGGACAAAGATGATCAGGCAGTAAGAGCTGTTGAGGCGTGGTCTGTAAGATATGGGTCTTGTTCGTCGCCATGTGTTTCTGAGCCATTTGGGTATTTTCTTTGTCACGGCTGTATTATTATTAAGCCTACAGAGCCATGGATTCATCGGTTCTTGGAAGGAGACCGAACCGGGTCAAAAGTTACAATACTCGAACTCCCGCCCCATCGCTGTGGTGATGGCCTCGTCATACTTCTTTTGCTTGGGCTTACAGAGCTCAGCCACACGCCCACGAACACCGGGATAAGTCCGCTTCATCTCGGCAACAGTGTTTCGGGTCCTAGCCTCCTTTTCGTTCTGCCGCCTGCCACTTTCTGGCAGCAGGACTGAATGAGATTTGGAGGCTCCGGCAAAGAAAGGGTCCCCTGGGCCAATGCGGAAGATGTTTGATTGGGGCATGGGGGTAGCTGTCTCGTGTCGGACCATTTTTGCGCCGCAACACCATCCCTTTTGGAGCACTTGCATTCCCGCTGCCGCCAAGCCACGAAATGTCACACCACGACGAGCGACGGCCTATATTACCCGTGATTCTTCCGCGACATCACAGTCATTCCTCAACACCGATTTTCATCACCTATCCCTAGATACAACCGCTCTACAATATTGTTATCTGAACAACCAAAATCGCACCATCGCATCGACAGCATGGCAGACACAGCACCCTCTGACCCCTCACAAGCAGCAACCCCCAACCCCGCCAACCCTTCAAATCCCGGGCCACAGCCCTCATCGCCGCCACCGCCCAACTCCACACCCGCCCCCTCTCCCTCAGAAGAAGAAGAACCATTCTTCCTCTCCCTCAACCCCTCCCAGCCCACAACCCTCATCTTCCTCCACGGCGTAACCTCCTCCCACCTCGAATGGGTCCACATCATCCCCCTCCTCCCCTCCTACCACCTCCTCGTCGTCGATCTCCCGGGGCACTCCCGCTCCGCGCATCTCCCCCCGCCATACACCGTCCCCCTCATGACAGACACCGTCGCGCGCCTGATCCAGCGCCACGCACATAATTCCGTCGCGCACGTCGTAGGTTTATCGATGGGGGGATTCATCGCCCTCGACCTAGCCAGACGATACCCCCAGCTCTGCAGCAGTGTTTTCGCGACGGGAGCGCACCCTTTCGAGAGGACCTATGCGTGGATGTGCGCAAGACCACGGCTGGTCATGGCGATGATGTGGGTGCTTCATAACATGCCCGATGTGCTGTACTGGGGTCTTGCAAGGTGGGGAGGGATGAAGAAGCATGAGGAACTGAAGGAGGAGATGGGGAGGAATACCACGTGGGAGGTGATTAGTGGGGTGTATGGGAGTATTCTGGGCTTTGGGTGGGAGGAGGTGCGGGGGGTGAATGCGGTGCGGACGCTGGTGATTGCGGCGGAGAAGGGGGACGATGTCGAGAGTGCGAGGGGGATGGCGAGGGCTTGGAAGGAGGAGGGGGTGCAGGAGAGGTTGGGGAGTAGGGTTGTGGTGGTGAAGGGGGCGTTGCATGCGTGGGACTTGCAGATGCCGGAGTTGTTTGCGGAGGGGATTAAGGCGTGGGTCGAGGGGAGGGAGTTGCCGAAGGAGTTTGAGGAGTTGGTCTGAGGGTACATAAGCAGGATACATAGATTCGGGCCAAAGGAAGAAAACGTCTATTTGCTATTGAAGCCCTCAGATCCAAACACACACTCTTTCTCCACACAGATCGTGCCGGAGGGCGGGAATGGGTCGTTGATTTCTAGGCTTTACTTGGCAGGCGAGTTGGCTAGCAAGGTGGACGCACAGGGCGACATAATCTCAACCGTTTCGAAATTCGTTGTGACTGTGACCGTCGGGTGGCGATGAAGAAGGCAGATGTGCTGGGTAGAACAAGAGTCTTGTATTGCCTACCTACCTTATAGACAGGGCACTGCCTGAGCGGAGCGTCAAACCGCCAATTAATCGTGGGCTGAGCGATCAACATTGACGGGTTGAGCGTCCAATAGTGACGGGTTGAGAGTCCCACTTCTTGTGATGCGAACATCCTCAACTGCCCCGTTCTTTAATCGTCAGCGGTCATTGGGTCATCCCATTTCTGCCAGGGTGCGAAGGCGTGGGCCAAAAGAAGGGTATCTCATCTCCCTGGCCGACGACCTGGATACGGTCCCCGATACCGTGCCTGTGGGTAGTACCTGAAAGGTTCTGCGCGGAGACGTCGACAACGTGGTCACGAAATTGATGCTGGCGCTTCCGACGCACCTGGCTATCTCCCTAATCAAGCACACAGTTGCCGATGATTTCTGCAGGGGCAGGGGCCTAAACTATTGGTGTATAGCGCGGCGTACCCAGGCGTGTACGCCTTGGCTATAAGAGTTCAAGGTCGGGGCGGCGGGTTTCTCACCCCGGCTGAGATCGAAACGGCCTGTCGTAGGCTGGAAGACTGCGTCGCAGCCGGAGACAAACGAGTCGGGCTGGGCAAGGACCGGAATCGCCTGAGCGCCGTCGACAAATAAAAGCTAGGCGTGATCGACAGCGAATTCCCCCCCGCCCAGCACTATGGCGTAAGACATGAGCCTCGTTTCCTTCGTGGCGATAACATCCTAGCCAAGCTTACGCGTTTCATCACCGCGCTCCGCCAGTACAAGTTTGCTCAAGGTCCCGGTGGCAACGGCGCGAACGAGGTAATCACGCAATGCCCCTTGATGATCGGCTGCACAAGCAACGAGATTGCGGATCGGGCCAAGAGCCGCCAACAAACAAGTGGCTTGAACAAGACAACATCCACCTGGGCATCTTCGTTGTGCGTTTTCAAGAGCATATGTCTCACCCCGATCGCCTTTGCTGCGCCTACTCTTGTCATCGTAGCGGAACAGCCAATGACGACGCTTGCAAGGTCCCTGGTCACTCAGGATGGCTTTAATATCATTGAAGGCGGGGGGCAGCCCGATCACAACAAGGTTGTCGGTCAGGCGGCCCGTAAGGCCTATGTCTACAGCACGGCCGAGTGGTTCCGCAAGTCCCTTGTCCGGGCAGAGACCGAGCTGGAGCGGCGGGAGCGCATACACAACATTCTGCTTCAGCCATCAGCCCGGAACAGGATGCTAAGGGCCGTAGAAGAGGTAGCTAGCAAGGCCCGCGATGCATTACACGATCTCTCCGGTTGGATTCTCTTGTTGAACGGAGATAAGGAAGAGCTGCAAACGCGGAGCGAGGCGCGGTTGGCGGAGATTGCTAGGATTGCCAACAAGTTGCAACACGAGCAGGATGGCTACGATGTCGACAATCTCATAGATGATTTCCTAGAAGATCAGAACTTACAGCCGTCGTTTATCTGCAGCGCGGGCAAGATTGACTGGAGGTGAGTGTTCTGTATATTCATAGTTGAAGTGAGTGTGCACATGTCTTCGACAGCATTTTATTTCTCAGCATCTACCTCTACAAAATCGATATTGTGCGGTCTAGATGCTTGATAATCTCAAGACACTCCAATCCTCCCCCCTTTCAAGCCCTCCAACCCACGAACCACCTCCTTGCAGCGGCAGTCTCCCGGCTGGATGTCGGTACGTCCAAACAGAGCGATCGCAGCGCAACAAAAGTATTCTTCTAGCCGGTCTTCCGAGGCTGCGAATTCCATTATACGCCGATACCTGGAATCTTTCCAAAATATCGGTACTATCAGGTGGTGCATGGCGCTGGGCAGACTCTCGAGCGGTTGGGGATCTAGCCTGAGATTAAGGCCTGCTAGTCGCTCCCCAATGATCATACATTGTAGGAAGCGGGTGATCAAGCCTGCGCCGTTTGCGCTTCGGATAGCCCGGTGTTTCTGCCATTTGAGGAAGACATGGTGCCGGCTTTTGCGCTGATAAACAATTGCAGAGAGAAAGTTGAAATGCCTGCCGGTAGTTGGTGGAGTGAGGTTGCGGGAGCAGAAATTCGGAAGGAGGAAGGCGCACTGGCACAAGGCTGCCCCACTTGTGAAGCTGAAGTCTTTGAAGTTTCGGTACCTGCGAAGCTTCGCCGTCTTCTACGACCGGTGCGTTTCTTCTCGGTTCTGTAAACAGTGAAACGGCCCCCGCTCCAGCCCACAACTTGAAAACAATTTCTCGCTCGAAATTATTGCAATCTAGAACCTGCGCATGACACCACACTTTCTCCCTCTAAAGCACAACGCACAACCAACTCTCTGCACTTGAACACCGATCTTGTCGGTTATTTTATTTCCAAATATTCAAGATGCCAAGCCAAAAGACCGCGTACGGAACGCAGGGACAGGAGGATGAGAAGGAGGAGTCGCTGCGAGAGAGGGCCAGCGAAACCACCAACGGTCAAGTTCTTGGTGCTCATCGTTCAGTGCAATAAAACTACCTACATGGTGCCAAATCCCCAGTCCTCGTGCCAAATCAATCATGTTTCTTATCGTCGCAGTCTTGCTGTTTCTCTTGCCGCGCCGTTTTGTCACCGGCACACGACCGGCGGATCCATCACACTGACCGCATTCACCGTCCAGCGTCGCCCTTCCATCGCTGTCGTCCGTGCCAACTTGTTCAGCATCCGGTCCCGCCATTCCAGAGGATTCGATATTCTGTATATCAGAGAGCTGCGGTTCAACTGTCCTCATTCCATCCGTTTTTGTGTCGGGGTTGGTGCTGAGATTTGAGTAAGGACATCACAGTTCCGTCTTGCCAGCCTCGAATGTCGGCCGGCGGTTAGGCTGGACGAGCCTTGGACATGACAGTTCCGTGTTCCTCGCTTGCCCCGTCATACCAGTGCCGGTGGTGAGACTGAATGAAATTTGTGCATCGCGGCTCCGTATTTGGTGCCGGCTCAGGATCGTGACGAGGACGGTAGGTACAAAGACTTTGCTCATATGGCGATACTCACCTTTTACGGCCTTGCTTATCACAAGGGCAGAACCGGAGCGCAACTAAGAGGTCGGTTATATGGTTAAGGGTAGATGGAAGAGGAGCGACAACAACGAACCGAAGCCGTTAGGGAAGCTGCCTATCACAAATGTCTGGCCAACGGCATGAACTGATGGAACGGCAGCAAGCTACTGAGTGACAGCCGCCTGCGCCGTAGTTGCGTGCGCAACCATTGAGCAATACTGGCAACAATATCCTTGTATTTGGATGTCTTTTGTGAAGAGGCAGCAGAATGGACACGAGAAGCGCAAAGCCCGGAATGGACTGTTGAAGAGTCGCGCCAACAATACACAAAGCAGCAGAGGCGACTGTCTTTTGCTATCTTTCGTTGTCTTGTATTGTAGAAGAGGTACTCGTCTGCAGGGAGACTCTCCAGCCTTCAAGGGATATTGAAAGTTGAACCAGCGGGCAACCGCGAGAAGCAGATTCCAGGCCGCGCAGCTGAATGCATTCGATATGGAACGAAAGGTCAAAGGCGAACGCTAGAGACGAACTGAAGAGTTGAAGATCGGCAAGTCGGCGAGGAGAAGCAGCTCAACTGACTGAATGCTCAATCGGAGCAGCCTCTCTGCTAAGTCTGTCGAATCTGGAAGTTAGCCTCCTGTTGCGTGCCCGCCGTCGATTTCGGGCTACTCACCGGACTTGGTTGTGGTGGCATGACCCTTGCGCCGCGCTGGCTACCATCGTGGTAGGCAAGCCCAAAGTAGCCGTCCAAAGTTGATGTGATGCTCAGGGCCGTTTTGTTCAGCTCGCCCATGGAAGCGCCTTCGATCTCGCTTGAGTTTGTGTGTAGAGCAGACTCTTTGTTGGGCGAAGCGTGGCTCTATTCTCTTTCACCGCGGTCCGGCGTGACGGGGGCAAGGGATGAAGCGTTTTTTTGTTTGGGCGAGGTGGACGCAACCCTTGGAGAAATACCTGTCAGCATCCTGTCGTTTCCGCCACCGATGCTTGCTTACCTGAATAGGAAGTCCAGTTCCTGGTGTCGTGTATGTTTTCAACTGGCGCCCACTGTCTTCGAGATCTCGTGTCGGCACGATAAGCAGTGGTGGGGACGAGTCTTCTGCTTGCAAAGAACCGAGTGACCAGGCAGCCGTCGGGCCCTACGAGGATCTCGGTGTCGGAAGAGATGTTGGGATCCAGGTGTCGTCTACAGTACATCGCGATGCAATCAGCGCTCGATATGCTGCGTCTCTCTTGCAGTTCCGCAATGCCAGTGGCCGTACAGCCCCTCCCACTCAGTTCGACTGTCCACCTCGTCAGCGCAACGAAGAGCTCACCACCGTTTCGGCCGGTCAGGTAGGCACTTGACGCTCTATTCGCGGCGGAAGTTGATTCTAACATCTCGTGTTGACAGGACCCGCAAACCTCTTTCCCGATGGCCTCGACAGTGGCGAGCTCTCCGAAACTTTTCTTTGAGGCCTCGCTTGCATTCTTCAAGGCCTTGATTGCTTTTCAATAAGCCGTTGGAAAATGCAGATAGGCCTATATCAAACCCAATAAGGCTGATCACGACAGTAGCAGCTCATCGTCGAAATTGGGGCATGGAGTAAAGAGACACTGTTATTGAACAAACTGCTTCATTCATGCCTCTTGAGCCCCTAAGCCAGTATGATCTATCAACATAAGTGCCGGTCCTGCCTCTCCTTCAGACCACTCAACGACGCCACCCGATCAACCCTCTCCTCCCATTCGCACCGCTCGAAACAGCAGTGCCTGTAGCTGAAGACGTTTGCCCGGCAGTGGCAACACCCGTTCCGCTACCCACAGCCGTACCAGTCGTATTTCCTCCAGGAACGCTCGGCGGCGGTCCTCCCGGTCCTCCTGGTCCGCTAGGAGACCCACCGGCCCCTTCAACAGTCTCACCCCCTCCCTCATAGTAATGCGCCGCAGGCGTAACACCTGCACTGTAGTCCGCCGAGGAGTTGACCCCGATAGTAATCCACATCAACAACCCATCACTCAGCTTCTCGCCAAGGTGGACGTACTGCAGGAAGGGGTCGTACTCCGCCGTCGCTTCGTCGGGGGCGATGCCATCCTGTGCGTTGGTCGTGACTGCTTGGGTGTTGGTGTTGTATGGCGCGAGGGCCTCGACGGCGGACTTGAGGGCCTCGTCGATGTAGAGCTGGCCGACGTGTCGGGCTTTGCCGCCTGTGAAGGTCTTGTTTGGAAGAATGGTGGCCTCGGCGGTGGACATGATGTCTGTTTGGAGAGGGGTAAGTTGCCAACATCGAAACAGGATGCGAGGAAAAAGGAGGAAGGGGAAAGGCGAACGTACGAATATGCGACGCGCGGCCGGTGTAGTGACCCGGGAAGAGCGTGTCAAACTGGGCGACGCCATCGGTGTCCGACTCCTGAGCGCCGCGGCCGTGGGTTGAGTTCAGACCGCCCTGGCCCTCAGCAACGACACCCGAGTACACGCCTGTCGAGTTGCAGTGCCAGATGTCGACCAGCAGCGACGGGATGCCCGCGCAGGTCTCAACGTCAACGAACTGGATGTCGAGGTGCACCGGCACACCCGCCTGACCGTCGGTGATGTCGGTGCGGATGAGCTCGCCATCAACGTAGTAGGGTCCGAGCACTGTCTCGGGGACGAGGACACAGGTTGTATTAGAGGCAAAGATTGTCGAGGCAGGCGTATCGATGGCGTATCCTGCGGAACTCAAATCGTGCGAGATAGCTGACCAGTTTGCCAGCGCGGTGGCGTCACGACGAACGATATGTTCTTGACACAGAGTTAGAAGACCATCTCTCTGTCAGGGGCGGGTGTCCCACTCAGGGGCAGCTGGACGCACCATTCTGCAGATTGTTTCTCTTACGAATCTCCTTTGCCGTGGCAACTCGCCGGGCGAGGGCTCTCTCGCGGAGTGCAAGAGCAGCGAGAGAGTTGGCACACTTGTCGATGGCTCTCTTGGAGTGTGCCGTCACGACGTTGCGCATGGCGATCTCGGCCTGGATCTCGGCATCCGAGTGGCCGCCCGCATGTCCGAGTACCGAAGACACGAGAGTCGATGCGGCCAATGCCAGCGTCAACGAGGGAAGCATGATGGCTGTATCTGGGGTATGTCAAGACAATGGTAGAATATTGGGCTGTTTCGGGATGGAAGTTGGGTCTGCTGACTTACATGTTTGCCGTCTCTTGTCTTATATATCCAAGGCAATGTCCCTGGCACACATTGAGCAATTGGGCAGAGGTGAACTCGTCATTCGCCCCACAAAGCGAACATTGAAGCGACCGAGGTGGCCGAGGCGGCGACCATCGATGTCTGTTTCGCTTGTGGGACGGCAGAGTGAATGTTTCACTGGCAACTCGGTGTCGAGGATGCGCATGGCAGCAATCCCAATGCACCTCCCCTCATTGGCTCACCAATACTGATAGCAGTGGATGAGGCTCCTGTCATCTGTCTGCATCATGGTCCAGGGCGGGAAGGTGGAGTGAAGGTGGGGCCTTGGTCGTCGGGATGTGGGAGAGGATTGCGCGTCGCCCTCCCGCCCCCACACACCCTTGGCATTCTCGGCGAGGCTTGTTTGCATGCGTGAGGTTCCAGTACACTGGCACTGGCATGCGCTGGGAGGCTACTTGCAGCAAAAGGGGAGACTCAATTCTGCTGACGACACCTTTGGAATATCTCGGCGCGTTTACCTCCTGGCCTGTTTCCGGCGATGTGAGACCATCCGAAACGAAATTCACTGATTCGACAGGAAGTTCGGTTCCATTTCTCGATGAAGGCTTTCGGGAGCAGGAGCAGGGCAATAGAAGCCTAGAAGAAACCCTGACAATGGCGGGTACCTGGGCGGGCAAATGGCCCGGCGCCGACAAGCTGAAAGTGACCACACGGTTGTCGCTTCAACACCAGTCGAATACCGCGAAAGTACCAGCCCCCTCGAGGATATACATTTTCCTCGTAGTCTGGACCGACAATCTGGAGACGACTCCCCTCTTTTCTGAGAACGGCAGCACAGAGCAACACGATATTGGCTTCACCTCTTCAATACCCGCGAAGAGACCCCCCTCCTCCTCCCCGTCATCGGTATTACCATCCACAATGATCTCCTCGCTTATTAGCACCTTCTTTTCCTTGTCGTTCGTCATCTTTCCCCCCCGCTTATCTCTTGCAGATTTTCTGTTGCTCTTAGGTCCTGTACGAAGGCTTAGGTCGAAAGAAAGGGTCTCTCTTTTCCGCGTGAAAATACCGTCCCAGCCTCCACTCATTCGCGGGTGTGGAAGCCCGCCACCGCTACTTTGATTCACTACCTCATCTTTTGCTCGCCCCTCCTCAGCTCCCCAACTTGAACAATCCCGCCATGTCTAACATTCTACGCAGAGCCTCAGTCTTCTCCATCCTCCCCTCCAGCCCAACAGGTCTCAGTCAGGCCGCCCGGCTCCTCGTTTCTCGCGCAATAAAACTCGCTCTAGGTTCCTCTCATGGTCTCCTACGCCATAGCAACCTTCGTCCTGAGAGTCCCTTCCTCGTCCAGAATACCTCCCGCAAACAAGACCACCCCGGATCACAAGCGACGAGAACCCCCATATCAAAACTGTTCTTCGAAACCAACATCTAAGACACCACTGTCCGCCTCGAAGGCTTAATATCTCTCCCCAATTCGCCATCACCACCCATTCTCGTCCTCACCTCAACTGCATCCAAGGCCCTATCGTATTCTTAAGAGGCCTTTCTGTATTATCAAGAGGCCTATTCCAGTGCAGTCAAGGTCTCTCATGATGCGGGATATGTTAAGCATGTTTTTAAGCCTTGCTACCCAGCCTGGCTTGATTCCTGTGCCGACACATGCATCGAAACTTGCGAACATGGCACTCTGTTTGGAGATCCTAGGCATCCAACTTGGGAGCATTTCATCGCACGTCCTTCGGTCCACAGAAAGCTTCCATACTGGCTTCCTTCCGATTTCTATCCTTGGCCTTGTTGGGGAGAGTTCGAGGAGTCGACGGCGGATCTGTCAGAAGCCGACGCTAACAAAGAGACACGCTGCGGGCGGGCCCGCACAGCACTAATACATTGACCGGCAGATAGCCAGAGCCTTCAAATGAGTAGGCGCCAAACTAGCAGAGCCTTCGCTCGCCAGCGCGCATATTTTGCATGTTGCGGTGGGGTTGACGTCGGCGTCTGCAGCGGCTGGAGTCGTGGATGCAAACCCAGACGCCACGTGACTTCGCGTCCAAATCTTCTGCACCCCACCACCTTGTTGGCTGGAGGCGTTTTTAGATTGGGGCGCCATTTTTGATCGGCTCTGCGCTCAACCGCGGCTCTGACCCCGCCGGATTCCCCGTCAAGTCATTGTCATCCGGTCCGAGAGTTTTCCATTTCCAGGTTTGCATGAGCCGTGTTTCTGCGACACCACTGGCACGACCACGATGCACGAGCCGCCACCCGGACGATCCTGCTGTTCCAGTGGCTCCAGCGTAGACTAGATGCGCGACAATGAGATTGGCACCGTGACGAAGAAATCTTCAACCGTAAACGAGTTCTGCTCAATTGGTCACACCGCCGCCGCGTCGGGAGATCGGGAATCGCAAACGACGTGGCTGGGCTGGCTTGGCTGTCACGGGTGGGGTGCTGGCCGCGTGGCTCAACAGGCGCTCCGAGCGCCCGCTGGGACGTGTGCTGTGCGCTGCGCTTTCTGCACTGTAGACTGGAGGGGGAAAGCTGGGCCGCGGCGTCGCGAAACCGCGTAACCAACCAAGGCCGTCCGTCGGCCAAATCGCCAAATCTCGCAAAATCCTGTCCTTCCCGAACTCATTGACCTCCCCCCAAACTTGGCCTGCCACCGCCGCCTGCCCCCCGGGCCCATTGCTGCCATTTCGCTCTTTGCACGCTTGCCGGCTGCTAGTCTGCTGCCCTGCAATGATGGACCTGGACTCGTCCTCGATTCCGCCTCGACTCGACGCACGACGTGTCGGAGACAAAGACGACACGGCCGTCCCACTCTCGGCACCCAACCGACCTGCCAACATGGTCCACGGCAAAATGCAGCGCGGTCCAGACTCGGGGCCCGACCCAGCTGCCTTCAGACTACCCAGTTTGGTCGCCGACGACGCGACTTCTCTTCGCGTCAACCGCTCCATTGCCAATTCGACCCGACGCGACCAGGCACCCGCAAGTAGCGCTCCCGACTACCAGGCACCCCGTGCCGACCAGCAGGTACGCACTGCCGACAACCACACCGCTCACCCCTCGCAGCGACAACACCAACAGCCCCCCTTCTCCAGCGGCAATTCACAGGACACCAGCTCCACGAACGACACCGATTTTGTGTTCACCCCGCCCGCTAGCACTAGCGACGGCGGCATGAGCCCCGACGGCAGCGCTCGGGACTCGAGCCAAGGCTTGCAGCTCCTGCAGCTGTCGCAGGTCGCGGCAGCCCAAGAGAGGATACCCGACACCGCCGCCGACGCAGGTGACAACGGGGCTTTCTCGAGGAAAAGAATGGCAGACGGCGTGGTCAAGCACACGCGTGACAAGTCGAGCGCGTCGCCCGTCCGCATGGGTCATTCAAGGAACACCAGTACAGTTAGCATCGCTTCTACCGCCGGGAGCCGCATTGGAGAGGTACGTAACGCACACTCTTCGCTGCGCAGTCTCGAGCAATCCGCGTGTCATGTTTCGGTCGCTAATCCCGCATCCCAGCTTTCTGCCGAGCTCAAAGCCCGGCTCTCCTACGCGATGGTCAAGGTCAACCACGGGTGGCAGGGTCATTCAATCGACCAGGTCGAGACGATGGCCTCGCATGCCGCGTCGCCCGCGTCAAGCAACTCCACTATCCACCTCAGAAACGGGTCCTCTGCCAGCCCACAGCTCTCCAATGGCTCGCACAGAGGCAGCAACAACACAACCCCTGCGACAGGGCTCTCACAACAGTTTCCTTCCCGTCACAGCGACTCCCTCTGGAGGGAAATGGGAAGGACAGGTCCCACGGGCAGCCCTGCGTCCCCTGTGAAGACAACACACGCTCTCGCTCCTGCTGTGTCGATCCAACCATCTCGGCACCTCAGCAATCCTCGCCGGAATTCGAACCCTAGGCTGACGACATCGTTCCTATCCGGCTCTCACCCGTCGCCCAGCGCCGGACCACACACTCCAGGCCACCCCAGCCCTTATTTGGGGACCACACACCAGAGAACACCACTTGTGGATCCGATAATATTTTCCCCACACCAGAACGTGCGAGAGCAGGACGCTATCGAGTCGCTTCTCTTCATGAGCAGCCCCGGCAATTCGGCCAACCTCAAGCACGCGTTTCCCTCATCATCCCAGCCTCTGCCATCTGGGCACGGCGCACCCCAGCGAACTGCCTTGCCGACGGGTCAGCCTCGGAAAAGCCTTCCCAGCGGGAGACCGATACACCACGCCCGCTCTCAGTCCCACACACAAAAGCGAGTCGGCTTCGAGAAGCCACGCACCGAGATGGACGTGGACGAGCCCTTTGGATCACCATATTCTAGGGGTACACCGCGGAGGAAGGTCAACGGTGGCCCCTACAGTCAGGGAGAGATGTACATCCCAGTCGCTCGTCTCAAACAGCTGCCAGTCTCCAGCGGTTTAACGGTACCCTCGAGACCGCGTCCTGTACTGGGGGAAGATGATATAGATCGGATGCTCGACCGGGCCGCAGCCGCCGAGGACTCGGATTCTGATGGGGAAATTCAGATTCCGGTATCGAGGGCGCGCCGGGACGGCGCCCGGGCTGTCGGTGCTTGAGGATGTCGCCCGCTAGAAGTTCAAAGAATCGCGCTACATACTTGCTTCGCTTTCACTCGCAGTTTCTGTGGCGCTATGATTGCTGATACCAACCTCAGGTCGACGATGCGTTGCCACTTATGAGCTCATGATAGTTACCGATCGAACGACCCCGCCGCAACAATGATTTGGTTGATCTTCGGACTGCTTTCTTCACGATGAGCTTGAGCGCCGCTACTACCAGTTTACGTTTCATTTCGTGCTGCATATCACTCAAGGGGCTTGCCGGAGAATACTGTTGTCCAGTCTCGCCAATGCGGTATTCTACTCGCGGGATTCATGCATGAATTCATTGGTCTGCTTGGTGGTCTGCCAAGTGACGATGACGGTTACGGACAGGTTGCATTTGGACCGGAGTTTCTGATGTCTTTGTTTGACTTGGACAAAGAGTGTTGCTTCGTGGAGCATGAGTTTGAGCGCTTGGGGGATGTGTACATAATTGAGAGCGGAAGCCCAGCGAGGTGACAATATGATTATGTTTTGCCACATGTGGAGAGCTGAGGAGTGGCTTCGCTTTAAAAGTATATGCTGACGTATCTCGGATTCCATTCTTCGATACGATCGACGCCAGCACACGCCACAGCACGTGGTAGAAGATGTTTCCTGTATTTGACGCCGTGTTCAGTAAAGTTCGGTCCGACTCTGGACCCTGTGTCTCGTTCCTGAAATTGTGTCAACATGCTCACTGGATCCGGGAGAAGATGAGCAGGATGGGAGCGTATATACTTGGAACTCGGAGTACTCTTTCAACCAACTGTAGTAATCAGCTTCGGCTGTGGTGGAGTTAGCCAGGCTGGGACTCTTATACCTGTTCTAATGGAGTGATGGATAGCAGCCATTGTTCAATTCTCGTGGGATGATTTTGTTTTTGGATTTTCTTTGCTTGATTGCCAGCGGCTCATGTTCGCCCAGTCCACAACAAGTGTTGTCCAGTTCTACAACTGCGCACATGGAGGTATTTCGGATCAGAACTCTGCGGCCACCCATAATTGCAATCGTTTCACCTCGACCACCCCGCCATAACCAACAGACCCCCTTCCTTCGATCACCACGGGATCTCGGTGCTATCGATAGCATTGTAAAACTTGCCCGATGGATTTTCGCGTGCCGCTGTATCGATCTAGGTACGTTCATTCTGTCAGTCGATCCCCGCGTTCATTTTTCTCGTCCGCTCCCTGACAGAAACTCACCAGGTTCGTAATCGCATCAACGATCTGCTGCAACGTATGCGGCGCATCCTCCATGCCCATATCGCGAGCAGCCTTGCTCCCCAGCTCAGTTTGCACCAGACTACTCCCCGTCAGCACCATCAACACCAAGCTCAGACCAAGATCAACTCACCCAGGATGCAGCGCAAACGCAATCAGCCCCTTGTTTCCACAGTGCGCAGCCCTATCAGCCAACACCGTCAGCAATCCCCCTCCAATGGACACCCCTCTTAACTTCGGCTCAGCAGCTCTTATTTTGGTGTGCGGCTGCTGACGCCCGAACACTCCCACTAATCTTTCGCAGCAGCCACCGTCAGCAAGTCCCAGTTCTGTCCCCTATGCCAAGGCTTGGTCACGAACCGCTCGTGGCCCTGAGCGCCGCTATTAGTGATGTTTACACCAAGCAGCGATCCCCGACAACCCTTTACCGTGCCTAGCCCTTCAGCGGCTAGTGTCTCGATGCGGACCGAAGTGGTCGCCACAACGGTCGAGGAGAAGGTGCAGCTGGAGCAACCGGCGTTGCAGCAGAAAATGAGCCCCGGGCACGACCCCTTTCTCCTTCCTGACAGGACGGAGCTTGTTGACGAGCGCCTCCGTTGTCAAGACGTAGATTATCTCCTCCGCTCCGAGTCGTCAAGGGCATCGCAGACCTCAAGTGTTGTGATTGCGCGCCGCCGTTCCTCCTGCTGGTGCGTACGCAGCTGCCCCGGAGTCCCTAGGGCTAGGAGCGTGAAGACGAGATACTCGCCGACGGCGGTACACATGGTGGCGTGGTCGATGTGGGCGGCCCACCTCGCCTTGGTCTCGG